>VOFI01001658.1_pt1 | contig 44001 bp, 46 predicted proteins | sample 5384131 | NCBI WGS metagenome assembly VOFI01 (sample SAMN12384728, study PRJNA508395) | human gut metagenome | isolation source: healthy gut H | host: Homo sapiens
CTGAAATACCCGATGCATGGGGGAGCTGCTCTCGCCGTTCCTTTTGCAGGATCTGGATGGTGACGGCCAGCAGGATGCCGCTGTTCTTTACACCACGGCCCAGAGCTCCAACGTCTGCATTGCATTTTTGCAGAAGGATGCCGCAGGCGTGTGGCAGGTCCGCCAGAGCATCGAGGGTCTGGCGGATACAGTGGACAATGTCCGGCTGGCACAGCTGCAGGATGGTTCCGCAACCCAGCTGGTGGTGGGGTACCTCGCCGCGCAGGGCGACAGCTATCTGGCGGTGTACTCCTACGAGAACGGCACGGTCAATGCCATTCTGGAACAGTCCTATGAGCAGTATCTGGTGGAGGATATCACCGGCGGCGGCAACGAGGATCTGATCCTGATGTCCACGCTGGAGGACGGCGGGGTGCAGATCGAGCTGCTGACCGTTGACCGGGACGGGATGTTCCAGCAGGTGGCTGTCATGGGCCTTTCGGCAGATAAGTTCTCGGGCTGCGCCGCTGTGGCGGCGGGCCTGGGAGCGGACGGAAAGCGCTATCTGGTGCTGGACGGCTGGACCGGCCTTTCGGGCAACAATCTGGCCACGGTGCTGCTCTACTTCGATGAGGAAAGCCAGCAGATGCTGCCCGCGGAGCAGATCAGCACCAGTGAGCTGTACAATGCGTCCCTGCGCAATGTGTCCAGTCTGGTCAGCCGGGATCTGGACGGCGACGGCATCGTGGAGATCCCCACCCAGCCTGACGAAGCAGGCCTGCTGAACCTGAGCCAGAGCCGACGAATGGATTTCATCGTCTGGATGGACTACACCAGCCCGGAGCCGGAAAAGAGCTTCGGCCTGTTGGACGAGGAGAGCAGCTGCTACATTGAGCTGCCTGCCGAGTGGGAGGGCAACCTGATGCTCACCGACAGCGCTGAGGGAGAGGAGGCCGTGGAGCTGCACACCGTGGACGAGGGCAAGCTGGTGCTGACCATGCGCCTGGTTCCTTCCAGCGAGAGCGCGGCGGGCTGGACCCGCCTGGGCGTGGTGGCATCCCGCCAGATGCAGGCCAGGTTCGGGCCGGACGTGGTGCTGAAGGATCAGAGCTATCGACTGTCCCGGTCGTTGTACCGGTTGAATTGATGATGCCGCTCAGTTTTGCAGAAGTTTACCGGATGCAGGCTGGGTGTTCTGAGGTGAAATGCTTCTTCGTGTGCTCTTGGGCAGAGGGAGAAGGCAGAAAAATATGGAGGTCTTAGATGGTCAAGGTACTTGTGGTAGAGGATGAAGCCAGCATCCGCGAGATGATCGCGCTGAACCTGCGGCTGGCGGGGATGGAGGCGGTGGAGGCCGACAGCGCCGAAGCCGCCCTGCCTCTGCTGGAGCAGAAGCCCGGCTGTGATGCTGCCATTCTGGATGTGATGCTGCCCGGCATGAATGGGTTCTCGCTCTGCGAGACCATCCGCCGCACCGACCAGAAGATCGGCATCATCATCCTGAGCGCCAAGGGGCAGGAGCAGGACAAGATCCGCGGCCTGTCCATCGGTGCCGACGACTATATGACCAAGCCCTTCAGCGTCAGTGAGCTGCTGGCCCGTGTGGAGGCCCTCTGCCGCCGGGTGGGCCGCTCGGGCGGCGGCTCCGCTGCCGACGAAAATGCCCCCACCACGCTGGTCAGCGGGGAATTTGTGCTGGATGAGAACCGCCGTGTTCTCCTCAAGGCCGGGCGGCAGATCGAGTTGACCCAGGTGGAGTTCCAGATCATGGAGCTGTTCTTCCACAACCCCGGCATCGCGCTGGTGCGGGAAAAGATCCTGAAAGGCGTGTGGGGCGAGAACTACTTCGGCGATGTGAAGATCGTGGATGTGAACATCCGCCGTCTGCGGATGAAGGTGGAAGATGAGCCCAGCCACCCCACCCACATTATGACAGTGTGGGGCTACGGCTACCGGTGGGAGGAGTAAAGAAAAACCTCTCAGTTGCGCTGTGCTCGACCGCTCTCCCAATAGGAGAGCCAGGATTACTGACAGAAAGGAGGAAAAGCAATGCGCAGTGGTATTACCAACCGCTGGCTGCGGGGAAGCCTGTTCCTGACGGTGCTGCTGGTGCTGTTGGTGGAAAGCATGTTTGTGTACAACTTCGGCCGCAGCTACTACAACAGCGTCCAGCAGACCATGATGCGGCGTTTTTCCTCCATCAACGGTCAGCTGAAAATGTACACCGGTGACACGGCTCAGAAGACCGCGGCCAACCGCAGTGTGGCCCTGCGCCGGATGGTGGAGCAGTTTGCGGATAAAGACAAATATGAGTTCATGCTGCTGGACGGTTACGGCGGCGTGATCGCCTCCTCCAGCGGCACAGGTGCGGACGGCATCGTGGTGCAGGACGACTTTAACAAGGCGCAGGATGCACCGGACGGCGTGGGTGTGGCCATCTACCGCACCGCCAGCGGGGAAACGGTCATGGCTGTGTGCAGTCTGGTGCCCTATGCCGCCGAGGATGTGGCGGCGATGCGTCTTGTCACCAGCCTGACGCTGGTGCAGGCGCAGCTGAAAAGCGTTTTCATCGTCAGCCTGATCGTGGTGGCTGCCATTCTGGGCTTTACAGTGGCCTCCGGCCTGTACTTTGTGCGGGGCATCGTGGTGCCGCTGGGGCAGGTGGAGCGGACCGCAGCCAGCATCGCCCGGGGTGAGCTGGATGTGCGCCTGCCGGTCACCGGCAACGAGCACGACGAGGTGGACCGCCTGCGCGGCACCATCAACCAGATGGCCGAAGGGCTGGAAGAGACGGAAAAGATGAAGAACGAATTCATCAGCTCGGTCTCCCATGAACTGCGCACGCCGCTCACCTCCATCCGGGGCTGGGTGGAGACCCTGCGCACCCTGGACGACCCGGCCGACGAGAACTACCGCAAGGGCCTTGAGATCATCAACAATGAGACGGGCCGCCTGTACAACATGGTGGAGGAGCTGCTGGATTTCAGCCGCCTGCAGAATGGCCGCCTGAAAATGGAGTGCCGCCCCCTGGACCTTGTGGCCGAGCTGACGGACGCTGTCCTTTTCTGTGAAGCGCGCATCCAGCGGGAGGGGCTTCTGCTGGCCTATGCGGAGCCGGAGGAGATGATCCCGGTCTACGCTGACCCCGACCGCCTGCGGCAGGTGTTCATCAACATTCTGGACAATGCCATCAAGTATTCGGCCCCCGGCGGACGCATCACGGTCAAGATCTGGCAGGGCGAGTACAAAGCCTTCATCGAGATCATCGATCAGGGCCGCGGCATCCCGCCGGAGGACCTGGAAAACGTCAAGACCAAGTTTTACAAGGGCAGCAACTCGGTGCGGGGCAGCGGCATCGGCCTTGCGCTGGTGGATTCCATTATGACCGCACTGGACGGCACCATGGACCTCAAGCGCACGCTGGGCCGGGGCACGGTGGTCACCCTGGGCCTGCCGATCTACAAACGATAAGAGATTGTCCATATTTATCTGGTAAGATAGAGAGGCAGTTTTTACGATAGAGAGGGCCGCAGCGCCCCATAGGAGAGCCAATGAATCAACCGAACAAGGAACGCTTCAAGACGAGTGTGGGCGGGCAGGCCCTGATGGAGGGCATTATGATGCGGGGCCCAAAAACATCTGCTGTGCTGTCCGCAAGCCTGATGGAACCATTGAGACCAAGGTCGAGCCCACCCCCACCCACGGCGTGTGGACAAAGATCCCGCTGGTGCGGGGAGCCATCTCGATGATCGAAAGCCTGATCATGGGATACAAGTACATGATGTACTCGGCACAGGTGAGCATGGGGGACGACTACGACCCCGCCGAAGAGGAGACTGCCTTTGAAAAATGGGTGGGCGACCATCTGGGGAAAAAGGCCGAAGATATTATGCTGGCGGCAGCTGCCGTGATCGGCGGGCTGTTTGCCATCCTGCTCTTCACCGTTCTGCCCACGGTGCTGGTGGGCGGCCTGAACCATCTGGTGCCGCTGGGCCGCTGGGCCAAGGTGGTGCTGGAGGCGGTGCTCAAGGTCGCCATCTTCCTGACCTACATGGCCGCCATCTCCCGGATGAAGGAGATCCACCGGGTGTTCGAGTACCACGGAGCAGAGCACAAGACCATTGCCTGCTACGAGGCTGGAGACCCCCTCACGGTGGAGAATGTCCGCAAATATACCCGCTTCCACCCCCGGTGCGGCACCAGCTTTTTGATTTTGGTGGTCATCGTCAGCGTGTTCCTGTACAGCGTGCTGCCCTGGTGCAGCACCAGCCTCCGTGTCCTGTTCAAGCTGCTGCTCCTGCCGCTGGTCATGGGCATCAGCTACGAGCTGCTCAAGTGGTGCGGCCGGTCGGACAACATCGCTACCCGTATCATCCGCCAGCCCGGCCTCTGGGTGCAGCGGCTGACTGTCTTTGAACCCGACGACAGCATGATCGAGGTGGCCATCGCCGCCGTGACGCCGGTGCTGCCCGAAGACCCGGAGGACGGCAAATGGTAACCGCAGGGATGCTGCCCCGGGCAGCAGTCCGGGAGGTGGAGGCACGCCTGCGCGCCGCAGGCTGCCCTGACTCAGATTTTGACGCGGCCGAGCTCTTCCGGCTGGCAGCGGGCGGGGATGCCCGCCTTGCCGATGCTCCGCTGGGTGCAGAGCAGGCAGAGCGGCTGGAATCCCTGACGGCCCGCCGCGCGGCCCGGGAGCCTTTGCAGTACCTCTGCGGCAGCTGGCCCTTCCTTGATTTTGAGCTGGCTGTCGGCCCCGGCGTGCTCTGCCCCCGGGCCGATACTGAGGTGGTGGCCGAAGCCGCCGCCGGAATGCTGGCTGGGGTGGAGGCACCCCGGGTGCTCGACCTCTGCGCTTACGACAGGCTGTTTGGGGCTGGGCGTGAAGCGCTTCTGCCCGGCGGCACAGGTCACCAGTCTGGAGAAGAGCCCTGCGGCATACCGCTATCTGGAGCAGAACGCCCATCTCTCCCCGGTACTGACCATCACCCCGGTGCAGGGAGATCTGTTCACCTACTGGAAGACCCTGCCGGAGGGGCAGCTCGACCTCATTGTGTCGAACCCGCCTTACCTGACCTCCGCCGAGATGGACGCACTGCAGCCCGAGGTGGCGCAGGAGCCTGCCATGGCGCTGGAAGCGGGGGGAGGATGGGCTGGTATTTTACCGCGCCATTGCGGAACACTACCAGAAAGCTCTGCGCCCCGGCGGTGCCCTTGCCCTGGAGATCGGCTGGCAGCAGCGGGAAGCTGTAACGGCCATGCTTGCCGCCAACGGGTGGACGGAGATCGTGTGCAGAAAAGACTTTGGCGGCAATGACCGCTGTGTGATGGCGAGAAAACAATAAAAATATCTACAACTTCCTGTTGTAATATCTGTAAAATGTGTTATACTAGTACCGAAAGAATTGGAATGCCCGCGCCTGCGTTTGGCCGCACCGCGCCGGGAACAGATGACAAAGGAGCATGACACTATGGCAAAAAATCAGAACAACAACGTTGCCCCGGCGACCCAGAAGACCGATCCCGGTGCCAAGAAGGATGCGCTGGCCACGGCACTGGCCCAGATCGAGAAGCAATTCGGCAAGGGCGCGGTGATGAAGCTGGGCGCCAACGTGGCCATGAAGGTGGATGCCATCTCAACCGGCAGCATCGGCCTGGATCTGGCACTGGGCGTGGGCGGCGTGCCCCGGGGCCGCATCATTGAGGTGTACGGCCCTGAATCCAGTGGTAAGACCACGCTGGCCCTGCATGTTCTGGCCGAAGCCCAGAAGAAGGGCGGCGATGTTGCCTTCATCGACGTGGAGCACGCGCTGGACCCTGTGTATGCCGAGGCGCTGGGTGTGGACATCAACAACCTGCTGGTCAGCCAGCCCGATACCGGTGAGCAGGCCATGGAGATCTGCGAGGCGCTGGTGCGCTCCGGTGCCATTGATGCCATCGTTGTGGACTCCGTTGCGGCCATGGTGCCCCGCGCTGAGATCGAGGGCGAGATGGGCGACAGCCACGTGGGCCTGCAGGCCCGCCTGATGAGCCAGGCCATGCGCAAGCTGACCGGCGTCATCGGCAAGACCAACACCGTCTGCATCTTCATCAACCAGCTGCGTGAAAAGGTCGGCGTGGTCTACGGCAACCCCGAGGTCACCACCGGCGGCCGCGCCCTGAAGTATTATTCCTCTGTCCGCATCGATATCCGCCGCGTGGAGGGCCTGAAGGATTCTTCCGGTCAGTTCATCGGCAACCACACCCGCGCCAAGATCGTCAAGAACAAGGTGGCTCCTCCGTTCCGTGAGGCGGAGTTCGACATCATGTTCGGCAAGGGCATCTCCAAGATGAGTGAGCTCATCGATCTGGGTGTCAAGCTGGGCATCGTTCAGAAGAGCGGTGCTTGGTTCAACTACGGCGATATCCGCTTGGGACAGGGCCGTGACAACGCCAAGCAGTTCCTGCGCGATAACCCCGAGATCGCCAACGATATCGAGGGTCAGGTGCGCGCCAATGCCGACAAGCTCTATGCCACCCGTCGCCGGGCGGGGGGCAAGGCTGCCGCTGCCCCTGCAGAGGGGGAACCGGCAGCTCCTGCCACAGCAAAGGAGCCGGTGGTCAAGGCTCCCGCCCGCAGCAGCGAGAGTGAGCTGGATATCATGGTGGAAGAGTAAATGGCCTTTTACAGCCGTGGCCGCCGCCCGCTGGCCGAAGAGGAAAAATCTACCGATGCCGCCAAGGCCCGCACCCGGGCCATGGAGCTGTTGGCCGGGCAGGAGCTTTCTTCGGGCCAGCTGTATGAGCGGCTGAACCGCCGCTATACCCAGCAGACCAGTGCCGCCGTGGTGGCAGAGATGGTGCAGCGGGAGTATATCAACGATGCCCGCTATGCCGAGACCCGTGCCCACGCCCTGCTGGCGGCAAAAAGAGCCGTCGCGCCGCTGCCCAGAATCTACGGCAGAAGGGGCTGGCCGCAGGCGAGATCCAGCAGGCGCTGGATGCTGTTTACACCCCCGATGTTTCCGGCGAAGACCCGGAGCTGGAAGCCGCCGCCGCTCTGGTGGAAGGGCATTACCGCAAAAAGCTGGAAGCGGGCCGCAGGGATCTGGTCATTGCGGCCCTGCAGCGGCGGGGATTTTCGTATTCCGTTATTAAGGAAGCCATTCGCAGGGTGGAGGAGGGGGAATAACCCTCTCAGCCAAAGCCTGCGGCTTTGCCAGCTCCCCCGATGGGGGAGCTTTTCCGAGCAAATCGTAAAAAATCAAAAGCATCCCTCAAAAGAGAAAGAGAGTATCATCCCTTATGAAAATTGCATGTATTTCCCTTGGCTGCCCCAAGAACCAGGTCGATCTGGACGTGATGGTGCACATCCTGCTTTCGGCTGGTCACGAGACGGTGGCTGACCTGGGTGAAGCCGATGTCATTCTGGTCAACACCTGCGGCTTTATCGAGAGCGCCAAGACCGAGGCCATTGAGAACATTCTGGAGGCCTGCGCCTACAAGCAGCAGAACCCGGAGCTGAAGGTCATCGTCACCGGCTGCCTGGCCGAGCGTTACCGCAGCCAGATCGAGGAGGAGATCCCCGAGGTGGATGCTGTGGTGGGCTGTGCCTCCAACAAGGCCATTGACACCATCGTGGCCCGCCTGTTCCACGGTGAGAACCATCTGGAAAGCTACGGTGCCAAAAAGGACTTCCCGCTGGGCGGCAAGCGCGTCATCGGCACGCCTGCCCACTATGCGTACTTAAAGATCGCTGAAGGCTGCAACAACCGCTGCCACTACTGCGCCATCCCGGGCATCCGCGGCCCGCTGCACAGCCGCGATATGGCCGACTGCGTGGCCGAAGCCCGCTGGCTGGCCGGTGAGGGCGTGAAAGAGCTGATCGTGGTCGCACAGGACCCCACCGCTTACGGCGAGGACTGGGGCAAGCCCGGCAGCATCTGCGAGCTGCTGGACAAGCTGAACAAGGTGCCGGGCCTTGAGTGGATCCGCATCATGTACGCCTACCCGGAGCGCATCACCGATGACTTTATTGCCGCCATGAAGCGGAACGAGAAGGTGGTGCCTTACCTCGACCTGCCCATCCAGCACTGCAATGATACCATCCTCAAAAACATGAACCGCCGCTCCACCCGTGCGGAGCTGCTGGAGGTCATCGGCAAACTGCGCCGGGAGATTCCCGGCATCACCCTGCGCACCACCCTGATCGCAGGCTTCCCCGGCGAGACCGAGGAGCAGTTCGAGGACCTGTGCAACTTCGTCAAGGAGGTCAGATTTGACCGTCTGGGCTGCTTTGCCTATTCTGCCGAGGAGAACACCGTGGCCGCAAAGATGGACGGCCAGATCGATCAGGAGACCAAGGACCGGCGCGCAGAGCTGGTGATGCAGATCCAGACCGGCATCATGGCCCAGAAACAGGCCGAAAAGGTGGGCCAGACCGTCCGTGTGCTCTGTGACGGCATCGACGAGGAGAGCGGCCTGTACCTCTGCCGCACCACCGGCGATGCCCCCGAGGTGGACGGCAATGTCTGCGTTTCCAGCGAGGAGCCGCTCTATCCCGGCCAGTTCTATGATGTGCTGGTGGAGGACAGCGACCTTTACGATCTGTACGGCACGGTTGCAAAATAACAAATTGGAGGAATCTGTATGAATCTGCCCAATAAACTCACTTTGACCCGCATCATTCTGGTGCCGGTGTTCATGGTCTTCGTTTCCCTGACCCAGATCGGCACGGAAGATTTCAACCCCACCTGGTATCTGGTGGCGGGCATCGTCTTTGCCGCGGCCAGCTTTACTGATTTTCTGGACGGCTATCTGGCCCGCAAGTGGAACATGGTCACAGATTTCGGCAAGTTTGCCGACCCGCTGGCCGACAAACTGCTCACCACGGTGGCCTTCATTTACATGATGCGGGACGGCGTATGCAGCCCGGTGGTGCTGTGCATCATTCTGGCCCGCGAGTTTGCGGTGTCCGGTCTGCGGATGGTGGCCGCCGGTGCCAAGGACGGCAAGGTCATCGCCGCCAATATGTGGGGCAAGGTAAAGACGGTGCTGCAAATGCTGACCATCATCTTCTACTATTTCGGCACCGCATTGACCTGGGGCAATTTCATTATGATAGGCGCTGACTGCGTGTTCCTCTCTTACTGGCTGTGCTGGCTGGTGGCCATTGCCACCGCCATCTCCGGCATCAAGTACCTGTGGGACAACCGCAGCTTCAGCAATACCGCAAAATGATCAAGAAGATCGCCATTCTCTGTTCCATTTTCCTGAACCTCTGCATCGTGCGGTGGGAGCCGGTGGCCATCCGGATGACCTGGGAAGCGGTGGGCAGCCAGACCTTCACCTTTTACACCGAGAACTCCAATGTCTTTGCGTTCTTCGTCTGCCTGCTGGTGGCGGTGTGTCAGGTGATCTGCCTGTTCACGGGGCGGCAGCTGCCCCGCTGGGTCAAGACGCTCAAGTACATTGCCACCTGCTGCCTGACCATGACCTTCCTGACCGTGGTGTTCGTGCTGGGGCCCTACTGTGCCGACCAGGGCGGCGTGGTGTTTCTGCTGACCGAGAGCTCCATGCTCTACCACCACCTGCTCAACCCGCTGTGTGCCTTTATCTCCTTTGTCCTGCTGGAACGGGAGCCACAGCTGCCCGCGCGGTGCGTTCCGCTGGCGCTGGTTCCCACGATGCTCTATGGCTCTGTGGCCCTCTGGGCCAATTACCAGCGGCTCATCACCGGGCCTTACCCGTTCCTGCTGGTCTACCAGCAGACCACCCGGCAGACGGTGCTGTGGTGCGCGGCCATCCTGGCCATGAACCTGCTCTATGCCTGGCTTGTCTGGCGGCTGGGCGGGAACCGCCGCAAAAAAAAGAGAAATGTGGGCTTGCTTTTCAGAAGCTGAGCTGCAAAAAGGCTCTCTGCCGGTTTTGGCAGAGAGCCTTTTCTCGTGTTTTGCTTACAGCAGCGGGATGCCTGCCTTGGCGCAGGCTTCGCGGGTGGCTGCGTCCCAGACGCTGGCCTGTACCTCGCCGATATGTGCCTTGCCCAGCAGCAGCATGCACAGGCGGCTTTGGCCGATGCCCCCGCCGATGGTGTAAGGCAGCTCACCGTTCAGTACGGCCTTGTGGAAGGGCAGGGCGCGGCGGTCGTCGCAGCCTGCCATGGTCAGCTGCTGGTCCATGCTTTCGGGGCTGACGCGGATACCCACGCTGCTCACCTCGTAGCTGCACTGCAGGGGCTCGTGCCAGAAGAGCAGGTCGCCGTTCAGGCTCCAGTCGTCGTAGTCGGGGGCGCGGCCGTCGTGGGGCTTGCCGCTCTTCAGGGGAGCACCGATCTTCATCAGGAAGGTGGTGCCGTTTTCCTTTACAAAGGCGTTCTCGCGCTCCTTCGGGGTCAGGTCAGGGTACTTGTCCTCCAGCTCCTGCGTGGTGATGAAGGTGACGTTGGGGGCTGTGCAGCGGCAGCTCCTGCAGCTGGGGGAACATGGCGTGCAGGTTCATCTCGGTGGCGCAGACAGCGGACACGATGGAGCGCACCACATTCTTCAGGTAGGCCTCGCTGCGGTCCTCCTCACGGATGACCTTCTCCCAGTCCCACTGGTCCACATAGACGGAGTGCAGGTTGTCCAGCTCCTCGTCCCGGCGGATGGCGTTCATATCGCAGTACAGGCCCTTGCCCACACGGAAGTCGTAGTCCTTCAGGGCCTTGCGCTTCCACTTTGCCAGTGACTGCACCACCTGTGCCTCAATGCCGCTTTCCTTGATATCAAAGGTGACCTTGCGCTCGACACCGTTCAGGTCGTCGTTCAGACCGGTGGATGCTTCCAGAAACAGCGGAGCAGACACGCGGTACAGGTTCAGCGTGGCACACAGGGTGTCGGCGAACAGCCGCTTCACGGTGCCGATGGCACGCTGGGTGTCGTACAGGTTCAGCGCGGGTGTGTAGTTCTGCGGGATCATCGTTTTGCTCATAACAGTTTACCCCTCTCTTTCCGTTCTCCGCCGCCGAATTGCGGCACCGGAACGGCTTTCCCTTTAATACAGTAAATTATGGCACAATTCCAGAGCGTTGTAAAGGGGAGAACGCAAAGCTGGTGCAATTCGGGAGCTTACGCCTCTGCCACAGCCTCGATCTCGCACAGGACACCCTTGGGCAGATCCTTGACAGCAACGCAGCTGCGGGCGGGCTTGGAGGTGAAGTACTTTGCGTAGACCTCGTTGAAGGCGGCAAAGTCGGCGATATCGGCCAGGAAGCAGGTGGTCTTGATGACCTTGTCGTAGCCGGAACCGGCGGCTTCCAGGATCGCACCCACGTTCTTGCAGCTCTGCTCGGTCTGGGCGGCGATGCCTTCGGGCACAGTGCCGTCCGCAGGGTTCACAGGGATCTGGCCGGAGGTGTAGACAAAACCTCCGGCGATGAAGCCCTGGGAGTAGGGGCCGATCGCGCCGGGAGCCTTTTCAGTAGCGATGACTTTCATGGAAAATACCTTCTTTCTGTGTGTTTGATGGAACTTTTCTCTTCGGGGAGAAAAAAATCTGCTGTTTGAAGTCTACACCATGCGGCGGGATGTGTCAATCCGGGAGGGACTTTTTGCCCGCGCGGCCTTTACAAGCGGGCAAAAAGGCGGTATCCTTAATCTACTGATACACAACCCTTCAGGAGGAACCCATGGATATCCGCCAGCTGCACTATTTTCTGGTTTTGTGCGAAGAAATGAACTACACCCGCGCGTCACAGCGGCTGTTTCTGTCGCGGCAGGCCCTGCGGCAGAGCATCACGGCGCTGGAAGCCGAGCTCTGCGGCCCGCTGTTCGTCAGCGCCCACCACAAGCTCTCGCTCACCGAGCGGGGGCTGAGTTTGCAGCGCCATGCGGCTCCGGTGGTGGAGCAGTTCCAGCAGATGCAGGCGGCCCTCCATGCGGAGATCCAGTCGGCCCAGCCGGTGCGCATCGGCATCAGTGTCTCGCTGGTGCCGGACTACCTGCCCGGGCTGGAGACCCAGCTGGACAAGTTCCGCCAGCAGTACCCCCACCTTGAGATGCGGTTCCGCCTGCTGGAAAACGATGCCGTGGCCGATGGTGTGGAGCAGGGCGAGCTGGACGCGGGCCTTGTGATGGACCTCGGCTGTGTGGCCCCGGTGCTGGCCCGCACCACCCTGCGGGCGGACCCGGCCTGTCTGCTGGTGCCGCGGGGCCATCCCTTCTGGGAAAAGGAGCGGGTGCCGCTTTCGGCTCTGCGGGGCCAGCGGGTGCTGCTGCCCAGTCTGCGGCAGGACCTCTTTGCGCCGCTGTGGGATGCGTGCGCCAAGGCGGGCTTTGCCCCCGACGCGGAGATCGGCCCCAGCTTCTATCAGGCGTACTATCCGGTTCAGGAGCAGCTCTGCACCTGCCTGACCCGCTACGAGCCGGGGGCACGGCGGGAGCTGGACCGGGTGCGGGACGTGCTGCTGGAAGATCTGCCGCCCCTCTGTGTCTCGATGGTGCAGCGGCGCGACCACAACTCGGCCTATCTTGACCTGCTGCGGGGCTACCTGATGGAGGTCATCGGGGGGAGCGGCGTCCCTGCCGCCCCGGCGGGGCCGCCCGGCAAAGCCTTTCTACAACTTCCCGGTGCTGTCCAGCGCCGCCCCCAAGGCGGCACCGCAGCACCCGGCTCCGGTACCCAGCTGCCCTTTGCGGGCGGGAACAACTTCCGGGAGCTGGGCGGCTACGAGGCCGACGAGGGCAAGCATGTCAAGTGGGGGCAGATCTACCGCGGCATTCCCACCGGACTGCTGACCGGGGCAGCTGACCGTAAGCTGCTGGACAGCCTGGGCCTGCGGCTCATCCTCGATCTGCGCAGCGAGTCCGAGGCAGCGGAGCAGCCCGACTATGTGCCCGATGGCGCGCGGCTGGTGCGCATCTGCGGGCTTTGCCACCCGGACGGAAGCGAGATCTCTTTCTCTCCCGGGGACATTGAAAAGCTGCTCAAGGGCAAGAAGGATGAGGAGCATAACCTTGCCGATGCCATGTATAAGCAGATGCTCTTCCGCAATAAGGCCTACAAGGAGCTGTTCCGGGCACTGGAGGCGGGCGAAACGCCGATCCTGTTCCACTGCTCTGGCGGGAAAGACCGCACCGGCGTGGCGGCCATGCTCATCCTGCTGGCACTGGGTGCTTCCGATGAAACGATCTGTCAGGATTTTGTACGGACCAATGTCTGCCGCCGCCCGGAGCTGGAAAAGATCTGGGCCGCCCATGCCGAGGAGATCGAGGCGCATCCGGAACAGAAGCAGTTCTATCAGGGCATTGCCGGTGTCCACCCGGAGTCTGCCCCCTTTGTGCTGAACACCATCCGCAAAGAGTACGGCACCACCGATGCCTATCTCGAGGCGGAATACGGCCTGACCCCCCCGCCCGCCTGATGCGGCTGCGGCGGATGTATCTGGAATAATGGCTGTTTTTTAGAAAATTCCTTTCACTTTACTTGACATTGTACCAAATGTTTCGTAATATAAGAAGTAGTATGGAATCCATGACGCTGCGTGCAGGGATCTTCCGCAACCAAAGTTCAATGGGGCTTCATCTGCCCGTTTTTATATGAAAACCTTGTAGATAAAAAAGCTGCATCAGGCCGCAGGGGCAAACATGCCCTTTTTGTGCGGTGCTGTTGTCTGTTTTGTTGTTGAGAGCTTGATTTTGTATTGTTGACCCACGCCTTGCGCGGCAGCGTCTCCAGATTTTAGTTGTTTTTGAACTTTAATTGTAAGGAGAGTGAACACGATGTCCCCGATCATTCTGTTGATCGTGGTCGTGGTTGCTGCTGCTGTTGCTTTAAGCGCGGGTTATTTTATTGGTTACAACAACCGTAAAAAGACCGCCGAGGCACAGATCGGCAGCGCAGAAGCCGAGGCTACCCGCCTGGTGAACGAAGCAATCAAGACCGCTGACCAAAAACGAAAAGAAGCTGTTCTGGAAGCCAAGGACGAGGCTTTCCGCCTGAAAGCCGAGGTCGATGCCCAGAAGGCTGAGGCCGATAAGGAAATCAAGCAGCGCCGTGCTGAGATCAGCCGCCAGGAGAACCGCATTGACCAGAAGGAAAATGCGCTGGACCGCAAGACCGAAGCCCTGGAAAAGAAGGAAGAAGAGCTCAAGAAAAAGCACGAGGAGGCCGACAGCCGCTTGGCTGAGGTGGATGCCATCCGTGCCAAGGAGATGGAGCGCCTGGAGACCCTGGCGGGCCTGAGCCAGGAGGATGCCCGCGAAGTGCTGCTGCACAAGGTGGACGAGGAGCTCACCCACGAGAAGGCTGTCCGTGTGGCTGCCTACGAGACCGACCTGAAGGAAAACTGCGATAACATCGCCCGCAACATGATCGGTCAGGCCATCAGCTGCTGCGCCGCTGACCACTGCAGCGAGACCACCGTCAGCGTGGTGCCCCTGCCCAGCGACGAGATGAAGGGCCGTATCATCGGCCGTGAGGGCCGCAACATCCGCGCGCTGGAAACTGCCACCGGCGTGGATCTTATCATCGACGATACCCCGGAGGCCATCACCCTGTCCTCCTTTGACCAGACCCGCCGCGAGGTTGCCCGCATGACGCTGGAGCGCCTGATCGGTGATGGCCGCATCCACCCCGCCCGCATTGAGGAGACGGTGGAGAAGTGCCGCCACGACCTTGAGCTGCAGATGAAGCGGGAGGGCGAGCGCGCCGTGATGGAGCTTGGCATCCACGGCCTGCACCCCGACCTCATCAAGCTCATCGGCCGCCTGAAGTACCGCACCAGCTTTGGCCAGAACGCTCTGACCCACAGCATGGAGGTGGCCTGGCTGGCCGGTCTGCTGGCAGGCGAGATGGGCGTGAACGTCACGCTGGCCCGCCGTGCCGGTCTGCTGCATGATATCGGCAAGGCCCTTGACCACGAGATCGAGGGCAGCCATGTCCAGATCGGTGTGGATATCTGCCGCAAGTACAAGGAAAAGGCCCAGATCATCCATGCCATTGAGGCCCACCACGGCGATGTGGAGCCCAAGACCCCGCTGGCCTTTATCATTCAGGCCTGCGATGCCATCAGCGCCGCACGTCCCGGTGCCCGCCGCGAGAACGTGGAGAGCTATGTCAAGCGTCTGGAAAATCTGGAGGAGATCTCTTCCAGCTTTGAGGGCGTGGAGCAGGCCTTTGCCGTTCAGGTAGGCCGCGAAGTCCGCATCATGGTCAAGCCGGATGTTATCGGCGATGATCAGGTCATCCTGCTGGCCCGCCAGATCGCCAAGAAGATCGAGGATACCCTCGATTATCCCGGCCAGATCAAGGTCAACGTCATCCGCGAGAGCCGCGCCATCGAGTACGCGAAGTAAGATCAGAACCAAGAGGAGCCCGTTGTGTTCGTACAGCGGGCTCCTTTTTTTTGTCTGTGAGTCTCTCGGGCGCGTCGTGTTAGATCTCCGGGCAGGGGTGCAGGTTTATGAGACCGTCTATCCTGCTTTTCCTGCTGGGAGAGGTGTCATTGCGAAGCAATGACAAAGAGGACTGCTATAGACTGAAGCAATTTCAACTCTTAATAAAATGAAGTGAACGAAGCTGAATGTACTCCATAGAAATACAATTAGTGACTTTGATGCAAGAACTGTATTTATATAAAATACAGCGCAGGAGAAAAACTATACAAAAATTAGTTTCCATTTTCGGCGGGATGTTGGACAAAGGGGAGAAATGGGCCTTTTGGAGGACAAATTCCCGAAAACCCCTTTTCAACGGCGGGGAACAGCGGTATAATGCGGCCATGGCACAAGGGTGTGCAGAAGCTCCAGAGGGGGAGCAGAGCCCCTTGTGCATTTTCAGAAATTGATGCTTTATCAGTGTAGAGCATTAAAGAGATGGGAAAACATATATGAGATTCGATCGTCGTATTTCGCGCCGCAGCTTCCTGGCAGCTGTCGGTGCCACCTCTGCTGTGCTGGCTCTGACGGCCTGCGGCGGTTCTTCCAGCTCCACGGCTGCATCTTCTGCAGCCAGCGGCGCTTCCTCTGCTGCGGCTGGCACCGCACAGGGCGGCACCCTGAACATCATGCTGGAGACCGAGGTCCAGTCTCTGGACCCCCAGGTGGCCACCGACGGCACCTCCTTTGAGGTCATCGCGGATTACACCGATGGCCTGATGCAGATGGATGCTGACGGTGCAGCAGTTCCCGCCATGGCGGAGACTTATGACATCAGCGAGGACGGCAAGACCTACACCTTCCACCTGCGCGATGCAAAGTGGTCCAACGGTGAGGCCGTCACCGCAGCTGACTTTGTGTTCGGCTGGCAGCGCGCCGTAGACCCCGCCACCGCTTCCGAGTATTCCTATATGCTGTCTGACATTGGTCAGGTGGTCAACGCCGCCGAGATCATTGCCGGTGAAAAACCCGTTACCGACCTGGGCGTGACCGCAGTGGATGACAAGACCCTGGAGGTGCAGCTGAACGTTCCTGTCAGCTACTTCCTGAGCCTGATGTACTTCCCCACCTTCTACCCGGTGAACGAGGCCTTCTACAACACCTGCGCTGACACCTTTGGCACCAGCCCCGAAACGGTGCTGTCCAACGGCGCGTTCGTGCTGACCGATTATCAGCCCGCCGCCACCGCCTTTGCGATGGAAAAGAACCCCGATTACTATGATGCGGATAAGATCGCTCTGGACGGCCTGAACTATCAGGTCATCAAGGACAGCCAGCAGGCTCTGATGAGCTATCAGAACGGCGATCTGGACATCACCCTGCTGAACGGTGAGCAGGTCGAGCAGGTCAAGGACGACCCCGAGTTCACCAGCGTGGGCGCCGGCTACCTGTGGTACATCAGCCCCAACATGGACGCTGTGCCGGAGCTGGCAAACCTGAACCTGCGCAAGGCCAGGACCTTTGCGCTGGATCGTGATGCCATTACCGGCGATGTGCTGAAGGATGGCTCCACCCCCGCATACACCGCTGTTCCCGCACAGTTTGCAACCGGCCCCGACGGCAGCGATTTCAGCGCCGACCAGACCAAGTTTGCAGATGACTGCGCTTATGACCCCGAGAAGGCTAAGGAGTTCTTTGAGACCGCCAAGGCTGAGCTGGGCAAGGATACCTTCACCTTTGATATGGTGGTGGATGCTGACGATGCACCCCAGAAGGTGGCACAGGTCGTCAAGGAGCAGCTGGAGACCACGCTGGAGGGCCTGACCATCAACCTGACTGTGGAGCCCAAGAAGCAGCGCGTGCAGGATATGCAGGACGGCACCTTTGAGCTGGGCCTGACCCGCTGGGGCCCCGACTACGCTGACCCCATGACCTATCTGGGTATGTGGGTGACCGGCAACTCCAACAACTACGGTCTGTGGAGCGATGCCGACTACGATGCCGTCATTGACGAGTGCACCACCGGTGATCTGTGCACCGACCCCGAGGGCCGCTGGGCTGCCCTGTACGAGGCAGAGCAGATCGTTCTGGAGCAGGCGGTCATCTTCCCCCTGTACGGCCAGTGCAACGCTGAGATGATCTCCTCTGCCGTCAAGGGTGTCGAGCATCACCCCTGCGCTCTGAACCGTGTGTACAAGAACACCACCAAGAGCGAGTAAAACTGAAAGCACACTGAACAAGGCCGCACAGTGGCCCGCAAAGAGCCACTGTGCGCCTTTTTTTGGCATTGTGCCTGTCCGCGGCAGACGAACGACTGACCGCGAGATCCCGGAAGAAGAAAAGGGGGTCCACCCGACGTGAAAAAATATACGCTCAAGCGAATCCTGACTTCGCTGTTCACACTGCTGGCAATTTTGCTGGTGCTGTTTATCCTGATGCAGCTGATGCCCGGTTCGCCCTTCAATGATGAAAAGCTGACACCCGATATGCGGGCTGCCCTGTACGCAAAGTACGGCCTGGATCAGCCCATCTACATCCAGTTCTTCCGCTATGTGGGCAACATGCTCCGCGGAGATTTTGGCGTGAGCTATAACATCTCCAAGAATACACCCATCTCCCAGCTCATCCAGAGCCGCCTGCCCATCTCCATTCAGGTGGGCGGCATGGCTGTGACGCTGGGTGCCGCTGTGGGCCTGGTGCTGGGCATCATTGCCGCACTCAAGCGGGATACCATTTTTGATACCATCGCCACCATCATCTCGGTCATCGGCGTGTCGGTGCCTTCCTATGTGTTCGCACTGGCCCTGAGCTATGCCTTTGGCTTCAAGCTCCGCTGGTTCCCAATGCTGTTCTCCGCCAAGGATGTCTTTGGCTCCAGCGTCCTGCCCAGCATCTCGCTTCCATGTTCACCATGGCCTCCATTGCCCGCTTTACCCGCAGTGAAATGATCGAAGTTCTGGACTCCGATTATATGCTGCTGGCCGAGAGCAAGGGCATTTCCGGCCCGGCGCTGATCTTCCGCCACGCGCTGCGCAATGCCCTCATCCCCATCATCACGGTGCTGGCACCCCTGATCGTGGACCTGATGACCGGCTCGCTGGTGGTGGAGAAGATCTTCGCCATTCCCGGCGTGGGCAGCCTGCTGGTGACGGCCATCCAGTCCAACGACTACAATGTGGTCATCAGCCTGAGCTTTATTTACAGCGCCATGTACATTGGCATCATGCTGGTCGTTGACCTGCTCTACGGCATCATCGATCCGCGCATTCGTCTGGCAAAGGGGGATGACTGATATGGCAGAAAAAGCGATCCGCCTGGGCGGCGAATCCACAGCGGATGCCATCGTCAGCGCGGTGGATTCCCTGTATCCCGAGCACACCTTTGAGGACAAGGAGTTGCCCTCAAGCACAACGACGATGAGATCAGCGTAGATACCAACTTTGCGGCCCAGAGCTTCTGGAAGGATGCCATCCTCCGCTTCTTCGGCAAGAGGAGCGCCGTGCTGGGCCTGATCCTGATCGTCGTCATCGTGCTGCTGGCCGTTTTTGGCCCGGGCATGAACAGCTATACCTACTCCGGCCAGGATCTGAGCCAGAAGAACTTTGCTCCTCGTGTGCCGGGCATCGAGCGCCTCGGCATCCTGGACGGCAGCGAGAAGATGAGCACCACCACCGGCAGCAAGAGCGTCAACGCCTATGTGGAAAAGGGCAAGGACGATGTCTACTACTGGTTCGGCAGTGACCTGTACGGCCGCGATATCTGGACCCGCACCTGGGAGGGTGCCCGTGTCTCCCTGATCATCGCGGTGGCCGCTGCTGTCATCGATATGGTCATCGGCATGAGCTATGGCCTGATCTCCGGCTACTTTGGCGGCAGGGTGGATATGGTGATGCAGCGCTTCCTCGAGGTAGCCAACGGCATTCCCCGCCTGGTCATCGTTACGCTGCTGCTGCTGGTGCTGCAGCCCGGCATGGTCACCATCATCTTTGCCCTGATGCTGACCGAGTGGGTGGGCATGAGCCGCATCGCCCGCGCCGAGATGCTCAAGCTGAAGGATCAGGAATTCGTGCTGGCCTCCCGCACGCTGGGTGCAGGCAGCTTCTTCATCATCTTCAAGGAAGTGCTGCCCAACATCATCGGACCCATCATCACGCAGGTCATGTTCAGCATCCCCACCGCCATCTTTACCGAAGCATTCCTGTCCTTTGTGGGTCTGGGCATCCCGGTGCCCCAGTGCTCGCTGGGTTCTTTGATCAGTGAGCTGTACAACAGCTTCACCACCCACCCCCTATCAGATCATTCCGCCCATTGTGGTGATGAGCCTGCTGATGCTCAGCTTCAATCTGGTGGCCGATGGTCTGCGCGAGGCCCTGGACCCCCCAAGATGAAGAGTATGTAGGAGGAACACCCCATGCCTGAGAACAAAAAAAGAACAGGTCTTGTCGGTGCGAGACCTTGATATCACTTTTAAGACCACCGCAGGCCCGGTGCACGCCATCCGGGGCGTGAACATCGACCTGTACAAGGGCGAGACCGTTGCGCTGGTGGGCGAGTCCGGCTCCGGCAAGTCCGTGACCATGAAGGCCGCCATGGGCATTCTGGCCAAGAACGCCACCGTGAACAGCGGCTCCATCCAGTTCAGCTACCACCATGCAGACGGCTCTCCCGAGACGGTGGACCTGCTGCAGAAGGACAAAAAGTGGATCCGCCGCCACATCAATGGAAAGCGCATCGCCATGGTGTTCCAGGACCCCATGACCAGCCTTGACCCCACCATGACCATCGGCAAGCAGATCATGGAGGGAATGCTCTGGCACTTCAAGATCCCCAAGGCTCAGGCATACAAAGAAGGCACTGGAGCTGCTGGAAGAGGTGGGCATCACCGACGCCGAAAAGCGGATGAAGAATTACCCCCACCAGCTGTCCGGCGGTATGCGCCAGCGCGTGGTTATTGCCATTGCCCTGTCCTGCGACCCCGACCTGCTCATCTGCGATGAGCCCACCACGGCACTGGATGTGACCATCCAGGCCAAGATCCTGGAGCTGATCCGCAGCATCCAGAAGGAGCGCGGCATCTCGGTCATTTACATCACCCACGACCTGGGCGTTGTGGCAAAGGTGGCCGATTATGTGGATGTCATGTACGCGGGCAAGATCGTGGAGACCGGCACCATTGACGAGATCTTCTACGACCCCAAGCATCCCTACACCTGGGGCCTGCTGTCGGCCATGCCCGATCTGGACACCGCCGATGACCGTCTGTACACCATTCCGGGTTCGCCGCCGAACCTGCTGCATGAGAAGCCGGGCGATGCCTTTGCACCCCGCAACCGGTTTGCCCTGCACATCGATGATGAAGTCGACTCCCCCCATGTTCAAGATCAGCGAGACCCACTATGCGGCCACCTGGCTGCTGGACCCCCGGGCCCCAAGGTGGAAATGCCGCCGGAGCTGGCCCAGCGCATCAGCCGCATGAAAGCGGATGCAGAAAAGATCAAGGAGGCGGAATAAATGGCTGCACAGAGCGCGACCCCGCTTCTGAAAGTAGAGGGCCTGAAACAGTATTTCAAGGTGAACAAGAACTTCACCGTTAAGGCTGTGGACGACGTGAGCTTTGAGATCTACCCCGGCGAGACCTATGGTCTGGTGGGCGAATCCGGTTCCGGCAAGTCCACCATTGGCCGGAGCATCATCCGGCTGTACGACCCCACCGCAGGCAAGATCACCTTTGACGGGCAGGACATCAGCGGACACCTGAGCCACGCACAGAACAACACCCTGCGTACCCAGATGCAGATGATCTTCCAGGACCCCATGGCGTCCCTGAACCCCCGCAAAAAGGTGGAGGATATCATCGGTGAGGGTCTGGACATCCACCACATGTACAAGACCCGCGAAGAGCGCCGCGAAAAGGTGGAGAAAATTCTGGCCAAGGTGGGCCTTGCGCCCGAACATGCCGAGCGCTATCCCCACCAGTTCTCTGGCGGCCAGCGCCAGCGTCGTGGGCATTGCCCGCGCCCTCATCATGAACCCCAAGCTCATCATCGCAGATGAGTGCATCTCGGCGCTGGACGTGTCCATTCAGGCGCAGGTGGTCAACCTGATGAAGGATATCCAGCAGGAGACCGGCACGGCCTACCTGTTCATTGCGCATGACCTTTCCATGGTCAAGTACATCTCGGACCGCATCGGCGTGCTGCATCTGGGCCACCTGCTGGAGACGGGTACGACCGAAGAGATCTTCGAGAATCCCATCCACCCCTACACCCGCAGCCTGCTGTCGGCCATCCCGCTGCTGAATTCGGTGGTGGAAAAACGCCGCGTGGCTGAGACCTACGACTACGCCACTTCCGGCATCGATTACAGCCTGGGTACCAGCCACCATGTTGCGGGCAGCCACTACGTCAAGTGCACAGACGCAGAGTTTGCCCAGTGGTGCAGGTAGACCATATCCTCCCAGCAAATGCAAAGCGCCCCCGCTCACCGGTGTTTCCGGCAGGCGGGGGCGCTGCTTTTTGTAGGAAGTTCAGAAGGTCAGCCGCATCTGGTACCACACCACGCCGCCATGGGTGGAGCCGGAAACGCCTTCGCTGACAAAGCCGAAGCCGGCGTAATAGTGCACGAGCCTGTCCTTGCAGGTGAGCACCAGCCCCCTGCGGCCCTGAGCCTTTGCATCGGCGATGGCCCGGCGGAGCAGCTGCCCGGCCAGGCCCTGCTTCCGGTATTCGGGCAGGGTATTCACCCCAAAGATCATCTGCCACGCCCCATGGGCATCGTGCAGGGAAGCGTCGGCGTACATCTCGTCTGTCAGGTCGGGGGTATCGGTCACAAAGCCGTCCACAAAGGAGACGAGCTTTTCGTCCTCGAACAGCAGCCAGAAGTGGTCGGCATAATAGGTCAGCCGCCCGGCAAATTCTTCTTTTGTGGCCGCCTCTGCAGCCGGAAAGCAGGCCGCCTCCACGGCGGCAATGGCATCCAGATCTTCAAAGGTGGCAGTACGGATCTTTTGCATAGTCATTCTCCAGAGTTTGATTTGTTGAGCTGAGTATACCACACCATCCCACAAAGCGCCAGCAAAACAAAAGAACCACCGACCGAAGTCGATGGTTCTTGTCCCCGGGTGGAGCAGGGGCCATCCGGGACTTCGCTTCTCAAGCTCCTGCGAGTTTCCGAAGTGCTCTTGTTGGGGCGTGCTTGTCGGGGCAACGCCCCTCCATCTGCTGTCGCAGACCGCGCTGCCGCTTAAAAGCCCCACTGGGGCTTTCATTGCTTCGCTGCGCTTCGCAAACGCGGTCCCACCCCAAACTCTGCCGGGAACGTGTATGGCAAACTGGAAGTTGTAAATACATGTTTTCCCAAGTTCTTTTGCCATATCATGTATTCTTGAATTTAACATCAAATCTACAATTCTATCAGGCTCTTACTTTTCCATTTTCCACTCTTCCATCTAAGCACCATTCCAATTGCTCTAGCGCACTCATCATCCGCCATGGCAATATATGCTCCTACCGCCAGAAGTCCCATGTGTATTCCAAGAAAATATGTTCCACCAACTGCAAACAGATACATAAATATTGCACCAATTATAACTGGAAAAATAGCATCTCCACTTGTTTTTAATGCCTGTCCATATACAAGATTTGTCACTCTTCCAAATTCAAGGAATATATCTACTATCAACAATTTTACTACAAGCTCAATCATCTGTGTATCATCCGTAAATATATGAACGATAAAACGTCCGGTCATTGCAAATGTCACAGAAAAGCACGTTGCTGTTACAAGACCATATATCACAGCTTTCCGTGTACCCCTGTCGCATTCCTCATACTTCTTTGCCCCGATTCTCCAGCCAGTCATAATAGCATTTGCCTGTGCAAGTGCTGCCCCCACACAATATGAGAATTGGCTATCTGCATAGCATACGAACGAGCTGTAACATTCATTCCATCCGTATCCATCTGGTTCATAAAACGCACTATAAATGTCATTGCTACATTATAAAGTGCTGTCTCAAATGCAGAAGGAAACCCAATCTTAACAATCTGTGCAAGTATCCTTCGTGGTTGTTCACGTTCAGGACTCTGCTTTGCTTTTATAAGTACAGCCCCCATTGCCGCTACAATAATAAGATTCACAGCTTTTGAAATAACTGTTGCAGCGGCAACTCCCATTACTCCCCAGTTAAACACAAACAAAAATACCGAATTAAGTATTATATTAATTACATTACCGACAACTGTCCCTATCAAGGAATGTTTTGTATATCCAAATACTCTTAAATAGCTGGAAAAAATAGGAATAAGCGCATTTAAAAGGCTTGCGCCTCCAACAATTTTAAGATATGTTTCAGCTGATTCAAGCAAAGCAGGAGCAATACTCACTGCCCTCAGTATCCCTCCATGCGGAAGAACATAGAAATCAATCAAATCAAGCCCTGCATCATCTTCTTGTGAGTAGTCCTCCGGCTTTTCATCCATTTGCTCGATATATTGGATGCTTGGAGCGCATATAATCGCACCTGCCGATTCACCAATCATCTGTGGTATAATACATTGATTATAATAGGAAAGGTATCGCAGAATGAGAGTTTTGGGCATCGACCCGGGTTACGCCATCGTGGGCTGGGGCGTTTTGGACTATGCGGGCAACCGGTTTGCACCGGTGGATTTCGGGGCCGTGTGCACCGATGCCGGGGTGCCGTTTGAGCAACGGCTGGACGAGGTCTACACCGGCATCCGGGAGGTCATTGAGCGGACACAGCCCGAGGTGCTTGCCATCGAAAAGCTGTTCTACCAGCACAACCAGACCACTGTGATCGGCGTGGCTGAGGCCCGCGGGGTCATCCTGCTGGCGGCGGCGGCGGGCATCCCCATCTACGAGTACACCCCCATGCAGGTGAAACAGGCCGTTACCGGCTACGGCAAGGCCGTGAAAAAGCAGGTGCAGGAGATGACCCGCATCCTGCTGCGTCTGCCTGCTGTGCCCAAGCCCGATGATACCGCCGATGCACTGGCCATGGCCATCACCTTTTGCCATACCAACGGCAACCAGCTGAACCGCTTTGCAAGAAGGGGCGTTGGGCCGATCTGAGCCCTCTCCGTCAGTGCTGCGCATTGCCACCTCTCCCGAAGGGAGAGGCGATCGCGGCTTTTGGTATAGTAGCAGCCGCCCAATTCGATGCTTTGGCTCCCCCTTTGGGGGAGCTGGCGAGCGAATGCGAGACTGAGAGGGGAAGGCTGCTGGAGGAAAACTATGATTTACAGTCTATCCGGAAAAATCATCAAAAAGACCCTGAACGCTGTGGTGGTGAGCTGCGGCGGGGTGGGCTACTATGTGCAGTGCCCGACCAGCGTTGCGGCGCACTGCCCGGGGTGGGCCGGGAAGCCACCCTTTACACCGTGATGAGCGTGACCGAAAATGACATCAGCCTGTACGGCTTTGCCACCGAGGAGCAGCAGAGCTGCTTTGAGCTGCTGACTGCCGTTTCCGGTGTGGGCCCCAAGGTGGGTCTGGCCATTCTCAGCGTGATGGAGCCTGACCGGGTGGCGCTGGCGATCTCGGCGGGCGACCACAAGGCCTTCAAGGCGGCATCCGGCGTGGGCCCCAAGCTGGCCCAGCGCATCGTGCTGGAACTGAAGGATAAGGTGGCAAAGGGCTTTGTAGATGGCATCAACCTCGAGGATGTGGGCGCGGCCACTGCCGCCCCCTGCCGCACAGGGAGCCGGGCAGGCCATTGCGGCGCTGGTCTCGCTGGGATACAGCCAGAGCGAAGCAGCCCTGGCCGTTTCCAAGATCGACGCAAGCCTTCCCGTGGAAGAGATCATCAAGCTGGCCCTGCGGGGCATGGCAGGCAGGAGGTAATCCATGCAGGACGAAACCGCGCTCTATGGCGCAAAAATGATGCAGCCCAGCTTAACGGCGGCGGACAACGAGGAAAACAGCCTTCGCCCGCAGCACCTGGAGGACTACATCGGACAGGACAAGGTCAAGCAGAACCTGAAAATTTATCTGGAAGCCGCCAAGCGGCGCGGCGAGCCCATGGATCACATCCTGCTCTATGGCCCCCGGGCCTGGGCAAGACCACGCTGGCGGGCATCATCGCCAACGAGATGGGGGTGCAGATCCGCATCACCAGCGGCCCGGCCATTGAGAAGCCCGGCGACCTTGCCGCCCTGCTGACCAATCTGCAGGAGGGGGACGTGCTCTTCATCGACGAGATCCACCGCCTGTCCCGGCAGGTGGAGGAGGTGCTCTACCCGGCGCTGGAGGATTACGCGCTGGATATTATGATCGGCAAGGGCCCCAGCGCCCAGAGCATCCGGATCAACCTGCCCCGCTTCACGCTGGTGGGCGCTACCACCCGTGCGGGCCAGATCACCGGCCCCCTGCGGGACCGCTTCGGTGTGCTGCTCAAGCTGGAGCTGTACAGCCCCGATGAGTTGAGCCGGATCATCCAGCGCTCGGCGGGCATCCTCGACCAGCCCATCACCCCGGAGGGCGCTTACGAGCTGGCCAAATGCAGCCGGGGCACCCCCCGCGTGGCAAACCGCTTCCTGAAGCGTGTCCGCGACTTTGCCACCGTGCTGGGGGATGGCATCATCGACCGGGATGTTTCCCTGATGAGCCTGAAGCGGATGGACGTGGACGCGCTGGGCCTGGACGAGCTGGACCGCAGCCTTCTCCGGGCCATCATTGAGATGTACAACGGCGGCCCTGTGGGTCTGGACACCCTGGCCGCCGCCCTGGGCGAAGAGGCGGTGACGCTGGAGGACCTGTGTGAGCCCTACCTGATGCAGATGGGATTTCTGACCCGCACCCCCCGGGGCCGCTGTGCCACCCGCCTTGCCTATGAGCACCTGGGCCTGAAAGCCCCCGAGACCGGAAGCCCGGAGGACAACGGCCAGCAGAGCCTGTTCTGAGCCGTTTGAAGAGAGAAAGGAGGACGCTTATGCGCCCTGCAGATAGTTGGAAAGATTACGAGCTGCTGGATGCCACCGGCGGCAACCGCCTGGAGCGCTGGGGAGAGACCATCCTCATCCGGCCCGACCCGCAGGTGGTGTGGAAAACCGAGAAGCAGAGCCCGCTCTGGGCCAAGGCCGATGCCATCTACCACCGCTCCAATCAGGGGGGCGGAGAGTGGGAGTACCGCCGCCGTCTGCCTGAGAAGTGGAAGATCTCCTGCGGTGAGGGCGAGGACAAGCTGACCCTCATCGTCAGCCCCACCGGTTTCAAGCACACCGGCGTGTTCCCGGAGCAGGCCGTTAACTGGGCCTGGTACGCCAGAAAGATCCGTGCGGCAGGCCGCCCTGTCAAGGTGCTGAACCTGTTTGGCTACACCGGCGGCGCAACGCTGGCCTGTGCCGCTGCGGGCGCTACTGTCTGCCATGTGGATGCTTCCAAGGGCATCGTAGCGTGGGGCAAGGACAACGCCGTGGCCAGCGGTCTGGCTGACCGGCCCATCCGCTGGCTGGTGGACGACTGCGCCAAGTTCGTGGCCCGGGAAAAGCGCCGGGGCAACACCTACGATGGCATCATCATGGACCCGCCCAGCTACGGCCGCGGCCCCGGCGGCGAGATCTGGAAGCTGGAGGACTGCATCTACGAGCTCATCAGCCAGTGCGAGGAAGTGCTGAGCGATACGCCCCTCTTCTTTGCGGTCAACAGCTACACCACCGGCCTGTCCCCCGCGGTCATGGAGTATATGCTCAAGACCACGCTGGTGCCCCGCTTTGGCGGCAAGACCAGCTGTGATGAGATCGGCCTGCCCGTTTCCGCCACCGGCGGCGTTGTGCCCTGCGGCGCAACGGCCATTTGGGAAGAATAAAAGAGGTAAACGGGCTCGCCCTCTCAGCTTCGCGTTGCTCAGCAGCTCCCCCAAAGGGGGAGCCCTTGGCAAAACCGGAAAGTTTGCCGTACTGCCAAGGCCTCTCACTTTGGGAGAGGTGGCATCGCGCAGCGATGACGGAGAGGGCGAGGCCGCTAAAAATAAATAAGCAATCAATTTCAATAGAATGGGGTACAGCCCTTTTGAGAAGGGCGCACCACCGGAAAGAGAAAACCTATGGAAGAAACGATTTTAACTGCGACAGATCTGAAGTTCCGCTATGACCCGGAACAGCCGGACTACGCCCTGAACGGCGTGTCGGCTGAGGTGAAGCGGGGCGAATTTGTGGCAGTGCTGGGGGCCAACGGCTGTGGAAAATCCACGCTGGCCAAGCACTTCAACGCCATCCTTCTGCCGGAGAGCGGCACTGTGCTGGTGGAGGGAATGGACACCAAAGACGAGGACAAGATCTACGATATCCGCCAGACCGTGGGCATGGTGTTCCAGAGCCCGGACAACCAGATCGTTGCCACCGTGGTGGAGGAAGATGTCGCCTTTGCGCTGGAAAATCTGGGCGTGCCGCCGGAAGAGATGCGCCGCCGCGTGGATGAAGCGATGAAGATGGCAGGCATCTACGAGTACCGGGAGCGTGCGCCCCACAACCTGTCCGGCGGGCCAGAAGCAGCGCGTTGCCATTGCGGGCGTGGTCGCCATGCGGCCCGACTGCCTGATCCTGGACGAGGCCACCGCCATGCTTGATCCCCGGGGTCGGGAGCAGGTGATGCAGACCATCCACCATCTGAACAAGAACATGGGCATCACGGTGGTGTCCATCACCCACTATATGGAAGAATCTGCTCAGGCCGACCGCGTGCTGGTGATGAGCAAGGGCAATGTGGTCATGGAGGGCACCCCGAAAGAGGTATTCAGCCAGACCGAAAAGGTGCGCGCCCTGCGGCTGGATGTGCCGCAGGCTGCCGAGCTGCGGGATGAGCTGGTCAAGGCCGGCATCCCCATGCCCGAGGGCATCATTGACACCGGCGCGTGCGCACAGGCTCTGTATGAGCTTTTGAAGTAAGGGAGGGACGGAAGATGGGAAGCATTATCAAAGTAGATCACCTGAGTTATGTCTATAACCCGGGAATGCCCAATGCCGTCACCGCGCTGGATGACGTGAGCTTTGAGGTGGAAGAGGGAGATTTTGTGGGCATCATCGGTGCCACCGGCTCCGGCAAGAGCACCCTGATCACCCACATGAACGGCCTGAACAAGCCCACCAGCGGCCACATCATCATCGATGGCCGTGACCTGTGGGCCGAGCCGGAAAAGATCCGGGAATTCCGTTTCCTCACCGGTCTGGTGTTCCAGTACCCGGAGTACCAGCTGTTTGAGGAGACTTGCTATAAGGATATCGCCTTTGGCCCCAGAAACATGGGGCTGGACGAGGCCGAGATCGACAGGCGGGTGCATGAAGCAGCGGACTTTGTCGGCCTGGATGAGGCGCTGCTGCAGCGCAGTCCCTTTGAGCTTTCCGGCGGCCAGAAGCGCCGGGTGGCCGTGGCGGGCGTTATGGCCATGAAGCCCCGCATTCTGGTGCTGGACGAGCCTGCTGCGGGCCTTGACCCGGAGGGACGGGACGACATCCTCAGCGAAGTAAAGGAATACCACAAAAAGACCGGCACCACCGTGCTGCTGGTCTCCCACAGCATGGAGGATATTGCCAAGTATGCGAACCGTGTGCTGGTGATGAGCAATAAGAAGATCGCCATGTACGACACCGTGGAGAACGTGTTTGCCCGTGCGCCCGAGCTGCTGGCGCGGGGCCTGAGCGTGCCGCAGGTCACAAAGATCTTCCTCAAGCTGCGGGAGATGGGGGTGGATGTTCCGGCGGATGTTTACACTGTGCCCTATGCCGTCAAGATGATTTTGGAAGCCAAGAAGCGCCGGGACGCAGGCGAAAGCCTTGTGCTGCCCCGTGTGGATGCAAAAAGAAGGGGGCGCTGCCACATGCTGAGAGATATCACCATCGGCCAGCACTTCCCGGGCGACAGCCTTGTGCATAAGTTCGACCCCCGCATGAAGCTGGTGCTGACCATCGTCTACATCATCCTGCTGTTTGCCGCGTCCAACCCGCTGGGCCTGACGCTGTCCCTTGTGTTCCTCGTGGCCATGTACGGCGTGGCGAAGATCCCCTTCAAGCTCATCACCAAGAGCCTGAAGCCCATTTTGCCCATCATCCTCTTTACCGCGGTGCTCAACCTCTTCTTCTTTTTTTGTTTCGGGCGAGGGCGAGCCACTGGTGCACTTCTGGGTGCTGAACATCTACGCCGAGGGCCTGCGCTATGCCATCCTGATGGCGGTGCGCGTGATGGCACTGATCGCGGGCACCAGCCTCCTGACCTATACCACCAGCCCCATCGTGCTGACGGATGCCATCGAGCAGCTGCTCAAGCCTTTGGGCAGGCTGCACTTCCCGGTGCATGAGCTGGCTATGATGATGAGCATTGCCCTGCGGTTTATCCCGACCCTGATCGAAGAGACCGACAAGATCATGAACGCCCAGAAAGCCCGCGGTGCCATGCTGGACAACGGCTCCATGATGGAGCGCGTCAAGGCGCTGGTGCCGGTGCTCATCCCGCTGTTCATCTCGGCCTTCCGCCGCGCCGATGAGCTGGCCATGGCCATGGAGTGCCGCTGCTACCGCGGCGGTGATGGCCGCACCCGCCTGAAAGTGCTGCGCTGCACCCGGCAGGATTATATCGATCTGGCGGTGTGCATCGTCTGCTTTATGGTGATCCTGAGCTCGAGACTGGTGTTCCCGAATTTTTAAAAACTCCCCCAGTGGCCTGCGGCGACAGCCCCCTCGAGGAGGGGGGGCCTTATAGCCTCCCTCTTTGAGGGAGGTGGCACGGCAAAGCCGTGACGGAAGGAGTTCCATGCAGAACTATTTACTGACCCTGGCCTACGACGGCACCAACTACTGCGGCTTTCAGGTGCAGCCCAACGGGCGGAGCGTGGCCCAGACCTTTCATGATGGCTGGAAGCGGTGCTCCACAGCCGCCCCGATATCAAGGGGTGCAGCCGCACCGATGCTGGGGTCCACGCGCTGGGCTTTGCGCTGAACTTCCACGCGGAGACCCGCATCCCCCCCGAAAAGTTGCCGTTGGCCATCAACCAGCACCTGCCCCCGGATATCCGGGTGCTGTGCGCCCGGGTGGTGCCGGAGGAGTTCCACGCCCGCTATGCCGCCCATACCAAGACCTACCTGTACCGCATCCACAACCACCCCATCGATTCGCCTTTTGATGAAAAAAATATTACACCCGGGTGCCCCGGCGGCTGGATGTGGATGCCATGCAGAGGGCGGCGGAACAGTTTGTGGGAAAGCACGATTTTCTGGCCCTGTGCGCGGCGGGTTCCTCTGCTGCTGCCCACGGAGATACCGTGCGCACCATCACCGACTGCCATGTGACCCGGAAGGGCGACGAGGTGGACATTGAGGTGACAGCGGACGGCTACCTCTATAACATGGTGCATTCTGGCAGGCACCCTGTGTGAGGTGGGCGCGGGCCGGATGCAGCCCGATGCCATCCCCGGCATCCTTGCCAGCCGGGACCGCAGCCAGGCCGGGCCGACGCTGCCCGCGAAGGGGCTATTTTTGGAGAAGGTGGACTACGACCTATGAGAAAAAATCGCAACCGTCCGGAGAGTGACGAGCCGCTTTCGGAAGGGCGGGTCGAATATCTGGAAGCTGCCCGCCAGCGTGTGCGGAACCGGCGCATCCGCCGCACGGCGGTGCTGCTGGTGCTGCTGACGGCGGTGGTGCTGTTTGCCACTGGCATCGCGGGCAGCTCGGTGGCGGCCCTGAAGGACCTGACCGATACGGCCCGCATTGCCCTGCTGCCCGGCTCCGGCTGGCCCCAGCAGACCGGTGTGGCCGAGCTGGAACAGATGGCCCCCTGACCGGCAGCTTTGTGGAGCTGGGGGACGAGGGCTGTGTGGTCTGGTCGCGCACCGGCAAAAAGCTGAACAGCATCCAGAGCGGCTATGCCCGCCCGGCGCTGGCCGCGGGCAAGACCCGCTTTGTCCTCTACAACCGCTCCGGAAACGAGCTGCGGGTGGAGAGCCGTACCCAGAACCTTTACACCAAGCAGCTGGAAAACAGCATTTTCCTCTGCGCCATGTCGGACAACGGCACGCTGGCTGTGGTCACGGAGGACCAGACCAGCATGGCGAAGCTGCTGGTATACAGCCCCTCCATGGAGCAGCAGCTCAGCTGGAGCATGACCTCCAACGACGGCACCCCCCTGCGGATGGCCTTTTCCCCCGACAGCCGGAAGCTGGCGGCGGCAGCCGTCACCGTCAGCGGGGGACAGGTGATGACCAACCTCTACCTCATCAATCTGGCATCGGGCGATCCCGTCAGTCTGGTGAATCAGGGTGGCGTGCCCCAGTGGCTGGGGTGGACCTCCGCTTCCACGATCCTGGCTGTCTACGATACCAGGGCCGTGCTCTACAATGCGGGCGGCGGCGAGCGTGCGGTCTATGATTTTGCGGGCACAGAGCTGAAAGATGTTTCGGTGGACGCGGCAGGCAATGTGGCCCTGCTGCTGGCATCGGGGCAGGTCTCTCAGGCTGTGACGCTGGACAAAAACCTGAATGTCCAGTTCAGCGCCGCTGTCTCGGCGGCAAATTCCATTGTCCGGGCGGGGAACCTGTTCTATCTGCTGGCCGATAACGCCGTGGAGTGCTTTGATGCGTCCGGCACCCAGCAGTGGAGCCAGAACCTTGACACCAGCCCGCAGGCATTGCTGGCCAACAGCAAGGATCTGCTGCTGTTCAGCGGCAACACGGTGCAGAAGTTGGAAGCACCCGCTGAATAGCCCTCTCCGTCAATGCTTGCGCATTGCCACCTCTCCCAAAGGGAGAGGCAATTGCGGCTTTGAGGAAAAAGAGTGCAATTTATTTTGTGGCTTCCCCTGTCAGAAGCGTTGGCTCCCCCTTTGGGGGAGCTGGCACGACGGCAGTCGTGACTGAGAGGGTGAGCCAGTTCGGAATAAGGTTAAACGTATGTTCAAGAATCCGTCATTTATTTTTGATATCCTATGTACGGTGGTCTGGCTGGTGCTGGCCGTCCGGTATGCCCGCAAAGGCTTTCTGGCCTCGGTGGTGCAGCTGACGGGCAGCCTCATCAGCCTGTTCGGTGCCAGAGCCTTTTCAGGCTGGGCAGCCGGGCAGGTGTTCGAGCGCTTCCTCGCCGGAAGCTTCCGGGACCAGATCGCTGCCAATATCGCCGCCGGGGGAGCCGTCAGTCTGGATGGCATTGCCCAGCGGTACGCGGGCTTTCTGCCCGAGGCGTTCCGGGCATCCATCGTGGATGCCTGCGAGCGCTCCATCTCTGCCGTCCTCAATGACAACGCCGTTGTGCTGGCGGATACCATCGTCCAGAAGGTGCTGGCTCCGCTGCTGACCCCGGTGATCTCGCTGGTGCTGTTCTTTGTGGCGTTCGCCCTGCTGCGGATGCTGGTCAGCCTGCTGGTCACAGTGCTGGGGCTGGTGAACAAGCTGCCCGTGATCGGTGCAGTGAACCACTGGCTGGGCTGGGGCGTGGGCGGCATTGCCAGCCTTGTGGACATCTATCTGGTGCTCTGCGTGGTCTGGGCGCTCATTGTGATCACCGGCGGCAACCTCACCATGCTCAACGACACGGTGATGAGCGGCAGCCTTTACTATAAAGTATTCAATGTGTTCAACCCGTTTGTCTGAGCGGGGAGGGAAAAGGAGGAACAATGGTCTGCATTCGATGCCAGAAGCGGCCTGCCATTATTTTTGTCCAGCGGATGGAAAATGGCCAGATGAAAAACGAGGGGTACTGCCTGCACTGTGCCCGGGAGATGCACATCAAACCGGTCGATGATCTGATGAAGCAGTTCGGCATGTCCGACGAGGACATGGATGCCATGGAAGACCGGATGGAAAACATGATGCAGGAGATGGGGGACATGAGCAATATGAACCCCTTCTCCATGATGATGGGCATGGGCCAGCCGGACCAGAGCGAGGAGGACGGCGACCTTGTGCCCGGCTCCAGCGCCACCTTCCCGCTGGGGGTGAACGGCGGTGCCCAGAACGGCAAAAACGAAAAGAAGGCGGGCAAAAATGAGAAAAAGCCGCCCCGCCGCAAGTTTTTGGATACCTACTGCGAGAACCTGACCCGCAAAGCCCGGGGGGGAAGCTGGATGATATCATCGGCCGGGATCGGGAGATCTACCGTACCATCCAGATCCTGTGCCGCCGTCAGAAGAACAACCCCTGCCTCATCGGCGAAGCCGGCGTAGGCAAGACCGCCATTGCCGAGGGCATTGCCGAGCGCATTGCCAAGGGGCAGGTGCCTTAGGCAGGGCTGCAGGATAAGGAGATCTTCCTGCTCGACTTGACCAGCCTTGTGGCAGGTACCCAGTTCCGCGGCCAGTTCGAGCAGCGGGTCAAGGGCCTGCTGAGCGAAGTGAAGGCCGCAGGCAACGTCATCCTGTTCATTGACGAGATCCACACCATTACCTCTGCCGGTGAGAGCGAGGGCGCCATGAATGCGGGCAACATCCTGAAGCCCGCCCTCTCCCGCGGCGAGATTCAGGTCATCGGCGCCACCACCTTCAACGAGTACCGCAAGTTCATCGAGAAGGACCAGGCCCTGGAGCGCCGCTTCCAGCCCGTGCGGGTGGAGGAACCCAGCGTTGCTGATACGCTGGCCGTGATGGGCGGCATCAAGCACTACTACGAGGAGCACCACCATGTGCAGGTACCCGCCGATGTGCTGAACGCCACCGTGACCCTGAGCGAGCGGTATATCACCGACCGCTACCTGCCCGATAAGGCCATCGACCTGCTGGACGAGGCCTGTGCCTGCTGCAATCTGGCCCACCCGGTCATCTCCGAGTACCTGACCATGCAGAAGGAACTGGAGGCCCTCAAGCAGGAAGAGGCCGACATGGAAAACGCCGATGTGAACGAGCCCATCGATTACGAGCGTGGCAGAGCGCAAGACCCGGATGGCACAGCTGGGCGGGAATTGCCCGCCAAGCAGGCTGCAGCCGGGGAGATCCAGGTGACCATGGACGATGTGGCCAAGGTCATTGAGCTGTGGACGGGCATCCCGGCGGTGAAGATCCGGGAGACCGAGTATGCAAAGCTCGCCAGCCTTGAGACCGAGCTGAAAAAGAAGATCATCGGTCAGGACGATGCCGTGCATCTGGTGGCGCAGGCGGTCAAGCGCAGCCGCGCCGACCTTTCGGGCCGCCGCCGTCCGGCCAGCTTCATCTTTGTGGGCCCCACCGGCGTGGGCAAGACAGAGCTGGTGAAGCAGCTGGCAAACCAGCTCTTTGACGGCCCCGACCCGCTGATCCGGCTGGATATGAGCGAGTATATGGAGAAGTACGCCGTGTCCCGCATGATCGGTTCCCCTCCGGGCTATGTGGGCTACGAGGAGGCGGGTCAGCTGACCGAAAAGGTCCGCCGCCGCCCGTACAGCGTGGTGCTGTTCGATGAGATCGAAAAGGCCCACCCCGATGTGATGAATATCCTGCTGCAGATCCTGGACGAGGGCAAGATCAACGATGCCCAGGGCCGCACCGTGGATTTCTCCAACACCGTCATCTGCATGACCTCCAATGCGGGCAGCAGCGACCAGACCACCGCAAGTCTGGGCTTCAACCGCAGCGAGGAGGAGCGGAACGAGGAGAAGAGCCGCAAGGCGCTGAGCCAGTTCCTCCGCCCGGAGTTTTTGGGCCGCGTGGATGAGGTCATCACCTTCAAGCCGCTGAGCGAGGAGACCCTGCAGGGCATTGCCGCCCTGATGCTGGACGAGTACAAGCCCAGCATGGAGGCCAAGGGCATTGCCTACAGCTATACCCCGGCGGCACTGGCAGCGCTGGTGCACAAGAGCCAGGGCGGCAAGTTTGGTGCCCGCGACCTGCGCCGGACCATCCGCAAGGCTGTGGAGGACCCCGCCGCTGAAAAGATCATCGACGGTACCCTTGTTTCCGGCTCCACCCTGACCGTGGATGCTGAGAACGATGAGATCGTGCTGAAATAAAGAGCAAACAAAAAGCCGCTGCACAGCGTAACAACTGTGCAGCGGCTTTTGTGGTGTAAGAACGCTCCGTCATCTGCGGTGAGGCTGATGGGGGAGATCAGTCCACGCTGACCGGCTCCTCCGGCTTGTTGGTGGTACGGGCGCTCGTGCGGCCCTCGGGAATGATCTCACCTGCGGCGGTCAGGCTGAGCTTGGCCAGGGTCGGGCCGACCAGCTCGTACACCAGCACCGAGAAGAGCACCACGTTGCGCACCATGTGGCCGTCGGAAAGCTCGGCAGCCTCGGCGGCCATGCCCAGCGCCACACCGGCCTGCGGCAGCAGGGTGATGCCCAGATACTTCTGGATCTTCTCGCTGCAGCGGGTGGCCTTGCAGCTGACATAGGAGCCGGAGATCTTGCCCAGAGAGCGGGAAGCGATATAGACGGCACCAAGGAGCAGGACCATGGGGTTTGCGAGGATGTTCAGATCCAGCTCCGCGCCGGACAGCACGAAGAACAGGATGTTCACCGGGCTTACCCAGCGGTCCAGGCGGTCCATCAGCTCATCGGAAGTGGGGCAGATGTTGCAGAACACGGTGCCGGTCATCATGCAGACCAGCAGCAGCGAGAAGCTGCAGTGGATGGGGCCGACCTCAAAGCTGACCATGGAGAGGCCCACCGTCAGCAGCACAAAGGCCACCGAAAGGCTCATGCGCTTGGAGCGGGAGTGGAAGTAGATCTCCAGCTGGTTGAGCAGCAGACCGGCCAGCGCGCCCAGACCCAGGCTGAGTACAATCTCCACCAGAGGCTCCAGAAGGATGCTGATGGGGTCGATGCGGCCCTGCTCCAGCGCGTTTGCGATGCCGAAAGAGGCCGAGAAGAGCACCAGACCCACGGCATCGTCAATGGCGACCACCATCAGCAGCAGGCGGGTCAGGGGACCGCTTGCCTTGTACTGCTTGACCACCATCAGGGTGGCGGCAGGGGCTGTGGCAGAGGCGATGGAACCCAGCGTGATGGCCGATGCCATTGAGATGACATCCGGCCGGGCAAAGTGCAGGGCCACCAGAGCGATATCCACCAGTACGGTGGTGATAACAGCCTGCAGGATGCCCACAGTGACTGCCTGCTTGCCCATCTTCTCCAACGCGCTGAGCCGGAACTCGTTGCCGATGACAAAGGCGATGAAGCCCAGTGCCACCTGTGTGATGATGCCGTAGCTCTCGACCTGTGCAAGGCTCCCGAAGCCGAAGCCCCAGCCGCTCAGGCCCAGCCGACCCAGAAAGAAGGGGCCCAGCAGAAGCCCCGCCACCAGATAAGAGGTGACAGCCGGCAGACGGACCGCTTTCGCTGCACGGGATGCCAACAGGCCTGCAATGAGCGAAAGAGACATGCAGATGAGCAATTGCTCCATAAAACAAGATCCTCCTCAGGAATTAAGATACGTTAAAAAGTATATCTTATCTGAGGAGGAAAAGCAACATTTGTTAATTGAATTTAAAAATCCTCTGTGCAAGGCGGTAACCGCCCAGCACGAGCTTGTCGCCCTTGGGGATCTTCAGGTTGGTCACGCCGCCAAAGCCGTAGCGGATGGAGCGGTAGACCCCGGCACTGGTGTGTGCCTTGAGGTAGGCCCACAGTTCGTTCTCCTTCTGCTTTGCGGCGGCACTGCCGTCCAGCAGCAGGAAGATGTCGCTGATGGCCATCATCATGGAGAGGTAGTGCAGCATATAGCTGCGCAGCTTCTTCTGGCCCTTGAGTGCATCCAGGTCCTGGCAGTCGATCATGTGGCGGGTCACCCGCACCTGCTGGTCCACCCGCTTGACCATCACACTCTCGTTCACGCTCTGGTCGGCCCGGCCGATGAAGTAGCGGTAGAGGTCCAGATCCATGTAGTAGATGCTCTTGACGAAGGGCAGGGGCTGGTAGACAAAGATGTTGTCCACATAGAAGGTGTGCTTGGGCAGCACCATGCCGCAGTCCCGCAGCACCTGAGTGCGGTAGATCACCGAATGCATCAGCAGGTTCTGGTCGGGCCGGAAGTGGCCGACATGCGTCCAGTTGAACAGCCGGTTCTGGGGGAACACGTTGGTGTAGCGCACGGTGTGGCTGGTGTTGTCCTCCACGTGCTCGTAGACATAGTTGCAGATCATCAGGTCAGGCGCGGTGCCCCGGGCAGTCAGCGTGTTCAGCTTGGCCAGCACGGTCCTGAGGGCTGCTTCGTCCAGCCAGTCGTCGCTGTCCACTACCTTGTAATACAGGCCGGTGGCGTTGCGGATGCCCTGATTCACGCCCTCGCCGTGGCCGCCGTTCTCCTGATGGATGGCCTTGACGATGGTGGGATATTTAGCGGCGTACTCGTCGCAGATGGCGGGGGTGTCATCCTTGGTGGAACCATCGTCCACCAGGATGATCTCGGCCTGCTCCCCGGCGGAGAGCAGGGTCTCGATGCAGTGGCGCATATATGCCGCCGAGTTGTAGCACGGGACGGCGAAGGTGATCAATTTCTGAGCCATACAAAATACTCCTTTGCTCTTTTCCGGCAGATGCGCAAGGCAGGGGCCGGGATGGAGATATGTACCCATATTATAGCATTTTTGTGCAGGAAATGCTATCGAACGTGGGAAATGTCAGAGATGTTTTACAATTATCCGGGGAGTTGTGGTATACTGATTGGGTTATAAACCGCTCAGGCTGCTTTGCGTCCAGCTCCCCTGGTAGGGGGAGCCAAGACTTGCCTCTCCTACCAGGAGAGGTGGCATTGCGAAGCAATGACGGAGCGGTTTTGTATGGATAGGAGGAACCATGGAAAGTCCGCATAGTATTCTGAAAAAAGTCTTTGGCTACGACAGCTTCCGCCCGGGGCAGGAGGAGATCGTCTCCCGCCTGCTGGCCGGGCAGGATGTGCTGGCCGTGATGCCCACAGGTGCGGGCAAGTCCATCTGCTATCAGGTGCCGGCCCTGCTGCTGCCGGGCATCACCATCGTGGTCTCGCCGCTGGTGAGCCTGATGAAGGATCAGGTGGGGGCGCTGGTACAGGCCGGTGTGGCGGCAGCTTTCCTGAACAACAGTCTGACGGACAACCAGAAGGCCCTGATGCTCCGCCGCGCCCGGGAGGGGTGGTATAAGATCATCTATGTGGCTCCGGAGCGGCTGGAGATGCCGGGCTTCCAGCGGTTTGCGCAGGAGCGGGAGATCAGCATGGTCACGGTGGACGAGGCCCACTGTATCTCCCAGTGGGGGCAGGACTTCCGCCCCAGCTACCTGCGCATCAAGGCGTTTGTGGACAGCCTGCCCAAGCGCCCGGTGGTGGGAGCCTTTACGGCCACCGCCACGGCCCATGTGCGGGAGGACATCCGCACCCATCTGGAACTCCACACCCCCTACGAGGTGACCACCAGCTTCGACCGGCCCAACCTCTATTTTGCCACCCGCAGGGCCCTGCCCAGCGAGAAGCCCAAAGTTCTGCTCGAACTTGTGCTCAGGGAGCGGGACAATGCGGGCATCATCTATTGCAGCACCACCCGGCAGGTGGACGAGACTGCCCGCCTGCTGCAGAGCCGCGGTATCCGGGCTGCGGCCTACCATGCCAAGCTGGACGCGGATACCCGGCGGAAGAATCAGGACGATTTCCTCTACGACCGGGTGCAGATCATGGTGGCGACCAATGCCTTCGGCATGGGCATCGATAAGCCAAACGTCCGGTTCGTCATCCATTATAATATGCCCAAGGATCTGGAGAGCTATTATCAGGAGGCGGGCCGCGCGGGCCGTGACGGGGAGCCAGCCCGCTGCACCCTGCTCTATTCCGGCACCGATGTGCGCACCATCCGCTTCTTTATTGAAAAGGAGATGGAGGCAGACAACGGCCTGCCTGCGGATGTCAAGGCCGAAGCGGCACGCAAGGCAGAGGAACGGCTCAAATACATGACCTTCTACTCCACCACGCCGCGCTGCCTGCGGGGGTATCTGCTGAGCTACTTCGGCGAGGCCGCACCCCAGAAGTGCGAGAATTGTTCCAACTGTCTGCTGGCAGCACAGGCTGCCGAACAGGTGGAGGAGCAGGCGGCACAGGCCCGCCAGCGTGCCGCGGCCAGTGCAAAGCGGCTGGCCTCGGCCTCCCGCCGCCGTGCCGACGAAGATGCCCTCAGCGATGCGGACGAGAAGCTGCTGGCTGCCCTTTATGCCCTGCGCAAGCGGCTGGCCGCAAAGCAGAAGCTCCCTGCCTATATGGTGTTCAACGATTCCACCCTCCGCCAGATGGCGCTGAAAAAAGCCCCTGAGCGTGGAGGAACTGCTCAATATCCCCGGTGTGGGCGAGAAAAAGGCCGCCCGCTATGGGCAGGAGTTCCTCAGTGTGATCGAAGAAACCGTTGGTACACGGTGAATTGGAGATAAAGAACAAATAAAGCGTCCCGTTTTCCACGGCCAGTGCAGGCAGGGTGGAAAACGGGACGCTTTTTGTAAAAATAAAAGGGAACTGAATCGCTCCAGTTCCCTCAAGTATATGTCCCTGAGAACATATACCCCAATTAGTAAGAATATTATATCGCAGCTGTTGAAAAAATGCAACTGTTAAATATAATTTTTCAAAATTTCCATCCGTTTCGTCAGGTCGGGATGAATGACAATTGAAGCGACGGCAGGGTTGACTTCAGAGCGATAGGTTTCTGTGATATGCTCAAATTCTTCAATGAACCTAAGGATTTCGGAATTTGGCATCTGCAATAGCTTCAGATAATAGGACATCAGAATGACATAATCTCCGATGGTCTTGAAATTGACATACGGAAGCTGAATCGCAGAACGGAGACAGGCTTTCATTGCCTTTGTGGGGTCAAAATTGCGAAATCGGGTATCAAATACCACGGCATTGTGAGCAATAGCATTCCGGAGATCTTTCAAAGCATAGATGTAGCGAAATAAGAGCTCACAGGATGTATCGTTGGAAAGATCAAGGCCAATGCGGGTGGAAATATCTTTTCGGACAGGAAAAGTCAAACAAGAAAGCAAGTATCCAAAATCTCCCATGGTCATGATCTCGAAGAAAGCCCAAAGAGGAACACCGGAGTAAGTTGGATTATTGTAAAAATGTGTGATTTTTGGATTTCCTTTTGCATAGGCGTTTGCAAGGCTGGACTGGATGGAACGCTGAAGGTTCAATTTGTTTTGCTGGGCTCGCTTTTTCTGTTCAACGGTGAAATTGGCAGGGGAGTTGTTGTAACTGCAAACGACACGATCCAGAACATCCGAAATACTCTCGGATTGTGCGTTTTCAAGGATGCCCTGCAATGCGATGTTCTTGACAGCAGTTTCAATGAACATCATTTTTCCGTAAAACAGAGCTTTCAGGGCAGAATCATATTGGATGGTGGCATAGAGCTCCTGATAAGAAGAAAAAGGCAGGCGCGCACCGGCAGATTTGAAGAAACGATAGCCTTTATAGCCATGATAATATCCGGTTGTGACAAGCTGCTGTTTCTGTGTTTCGCCGGAGATGGCGATGCCGTTGTCACGCAGATGCTGCATTAAGTCGTTTGTTGTTTTATAGCTCATGGGCATCCTCGATTTACATGCTATGGGTAGCAAACACCTGTTCGTCCTCCCACCAGACGGGGGACTTTGCGGCAAGGCTCTTGGGAACATCCAGAAGCCGCTGGTTGGAGCTGCCCCGGAAGCGCAGGGAGATATCGTGCTGGGCTTCCACAAAGCGGCCGTCCACCAGAACATCCAGCAGACTCAGCAGCTCATCGGTGACCTCACAGCGGGCCGGGCAGGGAACACTGCCGGTCAGCTGCTCCCAGGTGTAACCGGAATAGCACCAGACGCTCTTATTCGGGTACAGCGCCCTGAAGTTGCGGACGAAGGGCAGCAGCTCCCGCTGGTTCTCCGGCTCAAAAGGCTCACCGCCCAGCAGGGAGATGCCTGCAATATAGTCGGGCTGGCAGGATGCAAAGATCTCGTTGCGCACGGCTTTGCCGAAGGGCTGACCGTACCCGAAATCCCATGCCACCTCGTTGAAGCAGCCCGGGCAGTGGTGCCTGCAGCCCGAAACAAAGATGCTGGTGCGCACCCCCGGCCCGTTGGCAATGTCGTAATACTTGATTGTTGCGTAATTCATCACAGATGCAGCACCCGATCCTTGATCTCCTGTGTCCGGCCCTGGTTCCAGAACTGGGTGCCGATATAACCGCAGGTGCGGCGGGCAACGTTCAGCTTGTTCTGGTCACGGTTGCCGCACTTGGGGCACTCCCACACCAGCTTGCCGTCATCCTCAACGATCTTGATCTCTCCGTCGTAGCCGCAGCACTGGCAGTAATCGGACTTGGTGTTCAACTCGGCGTACATGATGTTATCATAGATGAACTGCAGCACGCTTATCACGGCCTCCAGATTGTCCTGCATGTTGGGCACTTCCACATAGCTGATGGCACCGCCCGGGGACAGCTTCTGGAACTCGCTCTCAAACTTGAGCTTGGTAAAGGCATCAATGGGCTCCGAAACATGGACGTGGTAGCTGTTGGTGATATAGTTCTTGTCGGTGATGCCGGGTACGATGCCGAACCGCTTCTGCAGGCACTTGGCGAACTTGTAGGTGGTGGATTCCAGCGGGGTACCGTAGAGAGAGTAATCCATGTTCTCGGCCTTCTTCCACTCGGTGCACTTGTCGTTCATGTGCTGCATCACGCTCAGGGCAAAAGGCTTGGCACCGGCATCGGTGTGGCTCTTGCCGGTCATATACTTCACGCACTCATACAGACCAGCGTAGCCCAGGCTGATGGTGGAGTAGCCGCCCACGAGCAGCTTGTCGATCGTCTCGCCCTTCTTCAGGCGGGCGAGTGCGCCGTACTGCCAAAGAATCGGTGCGGCATCGCTGGGGGTGCCCATCAGGCGCTGATGGCGGGCCTGCAGTGCCTTGTGGCAGAGAGCCAGGCGCTCGTCAAAGATCTTCCACTTCTCGAAGTTGCCGCCGGAGGAAAGGGCTACATCCACCAGATTGATGGTGACGACACCCTGATTGAAGCGGCCGTAGTATTTGGGCTTGCCGGTCTCGGGGTCCACATAGGGGGTCAGGAAGCTGCGGCAGCCCATGCAGGTGTAGCAGTGGCCCTCGCCGTTTTTGTCCACCTTGAGCTCGAGCATCTTCTTCTCAGAGATGTAGTCGGGCACCATCCGCTTGGCAGTGCACTTGGCAGCCAATTCGGTCAGGTAATAATAAGGAGTGCCGGGGCGGATGTTGTCCTCTTCCAGCACATAGATCAGCTTGGGGAAGGCGGGGGTGATCCAGACACCAGCCTCGTTCTTCACGCCCTGATAGCGCTGGCGGATGGTCTCTTCGATGATGATGGCAAGGTCGGCTTCTTTTCCTGTGCGTTGCGGGCTTCTCCCAGATACATGAACACGGTGATGAAGGGGGCCTGTCCGTTGGTGGTCATAAGTGTCACAACCTGATACTGGATGGTCTGGACACCGCGGTTGATCTCGTTGCGCAGGCGGCGCTCCACGATCTCCTTCTTGCGCTCCGGGGTAACGTCCAGCCCTTGCATCTCTGCCTCGACCTCAGCGGCGATCTTCTTGCGGGGGAGACATCCACAAAGGGAGCCAGATGGGTCAGGCTGATGCTCTGGCCGCCGTACTGGTTGGATGCCACCTGCGCAATGATCTGGGTGGCAATGTTGCAGGCGGTAGAAAAGCTGTGGGGCTTTTCAATATAGGTGCCGGAGATCACGGTGCCGTTCTGCAGCATACCCTCCAGGTTGACCAGATCGCAGTTGTGCATGTGCTGCGCAAAGTAGTCGGGATCGTGGAAGTGGATCAGGCCCTCTTTGTGTGCCATCACGATCTCCGGGTCCAGCAGCAGGCGGGCGGTCAGGTCTTTGGAGATCTCACCAGCCATATAGTCACGCTGGACGCTGTTCACGGTGGGGTTCTTGTTGGCGTTCTCCTGCTTGACTTCCTCGTTCTGGCACTCGATCAGGCTGAGGATGCGCTCGTCGGTGGTGTTGGTCTGGCGCTTCAGGCTCTGCACATAACGATAGGTGATATAATGGCGGGCTACATCGTGGGCCTGAATGTCCATCAGCTTGTTCTCCACCATGTCCTGGATCTCTTCCACGCTCACGGCACGGTTCAGCGCCTGGCACTGCTCCGTGACATCGTTGGCGATGGACAGGATCTGCTCCTGGGTCAGGCTGCTCTTGCGGCTGACCGAATCGCTGGCCTTGGTGACCGCAGTGATGATCTTGGTGATATCAAATGGAACTTCCGAACCGTTGCGCTTGATGATCTTCATAGTGTTCCTCCGTCGTTCTATCTGTGTGCAGTTCAAACGGGTGCCTCTTTCGCAAGAGGCACCCGCAAAGCAGTCTTGGGATGCGTTCAATTGATGTGATTCTATGATATCACTATTTAGTGATATGTCAATGGAGAAACCACTACATTTTGTGTTTTGGCGGTTTCGCCAAAATTGAGCCGAGAATCTTGGAGCAAAATTTGAGGCCAAAGCTCTTGACAAACTGTGCAAGGAAAGTGTTTGCATTCCGGGGCGTAATATCCACGGCGGTGTATACTTCTCTGGAAGTTTGGATAGAACAATACCTTATTATATAGAGAAAAATGGCCTCTGAGGTCCCTGCAGCCTCCGCGTCAAGGAACGTGTAAATTGCAGTTAAAAAACTAGTCAAAAAGTCAAAGACGCAAAAAGAAACGAAAAAAGTGAAAAAAGGGGTTGCCAAACGTGCCGGGATGTGGTATTATACTTGAGCGCCAAGGGCCGCCGGAAAGAATGA
>VOFI01000070.1_pt1 | contig 44000 bp, 48 predicted proteins | sample 5384131 | NCBI WGS metagenome assembly VOFI01 (sample SAMN12384728, study PRJNA508395) | human gut metagenome | isolation source: healthy gut H | host: Homo sapiens
ACGCTGATCCAGTTTAAGCTCCGCCGTAAAAAGTATAAGAACGGGAGAGGTTTCTGATGAAAAGACATAAGAAATGCAAGGGGCTCCTGTGGGGGTTCCTGTGCGCCGTCTGGGGATTTGTATGCCTGTTTCCCATTTGGGTCTTGTTCAGCGGCACCTTTTCCAATGACAGCGACAATCTGACCCAGGTGGTATTTCCCACCTCCTTCAGCAACGGCGTCAAAAAAGATTACGGAGGCCATCAGCACCATTGAAATCGGCCGGGCTACGATCGATACCATGATCTATACCATTGTCACGGTTATCGGGATATTAATTATCAGCTCCCTGGCAGCCTATGAATTTGCTTTTTTTCCGGTTCCCCCTGAAGAAGCTTTTGTTTGGGCTGGTAATGGTCAGCATGATGCTCCCTCAGGTGCTGTATATCATTCCGCTGTACGCCTGATTTTTTGGGATGGGTTTGGCGGATACGGTGCTAGGCGTTTCTCTACCCCTGATGGTGGCGCCTCTTGCTGTGTTTATCATGATGCAGTTTATTGAGGATCTGCCGGTATCCTTTATTGAGTCAGCCAAAATCGACGGCGCGGGACATTTCCGTATTTACGGGCAGATTGTATTTCCGTTAATGCGGAATGGGATTTTGACCACCACGGTTCTTATGTTCATGAGAATATGGGGGCAGTATTTGTGGCTCTCCTTGGTCACGTCCGCTAAGATCAAGCCCATCAGCGTTACCATCGCTAATATTTTGTCTCCTAATTATTGGGTGGACAGCCGGGTGAAAATCGCCGCTATGCTTCTGGCTATGCTTCCGCCGCTACTGATTTATGTGGTATTTCAGCGCTATGTGATCGAGGGGGTTACGGCTTCGGGTGTAAAAAGGGTAACGAAACGTTCTATTTGGAGAGCCCGGCGCGCGCTTTGCCGGACTCTCCAAAATGGACTGGAATCAGCGGCGCTTAAGCTGAAAAATCCGATGAAGGCCCGCGGCCTTCCGAGAAAACGGAAAGATAGAAAACGAGGTGGGATTATGCAGGAATATGTGATCACCAGAGAGGATTTACGCAGATGGTGCTCGATTCCTTTGGAAAAATTAGAACAACAGCCCAATCAAAAAATGAAACTGATCCTGCGGGAACGGGAAAGGGATGTGGCCGCGGAGGTGGGAAATCTGCTTGCGGAGGAAGTAATCCGCAATAACCGCTCCCATAAGCCTACCCGGTGGATTCTTCCGGGAGGGCCCGCCCAGCAGTACGACGTTTTTACGGAAAGGGTCAACCGGGAAAGCATCAGCCTGAAGAATCTGCATATTTTCCATATGGATACCTGGCTCGACTGGCAGTACCGGTTGTTTCCTCCGGAAAACACAAGATTTTCCTGTAAAGCGAAACCAGCGGTATTTTCCAGACCCGCTGGATCCGAACCGCTTTGACGAAGCAATTGAGGAATTAGGCGGGATAGACACCCTGGTAGGCGGCGTAGGCTGCAAGGGCCTGGTGGCGTTTAACGAATGTCCGGCTTCCCCTTACCACCGGGTCAGCCTAGAGGAATACGCACAGTCCAAATCCAGGATTGTCACCTTGCGGGAAGACACAATTATTGCGTATGCGGAGAGAGAATTCGGAGCCTGCTTTGACGCCCTGCCGCCGAACGCGTTTACCATTGGAATGAAATCTATGCTGAAGGCCCAGCGGGCCGTATTTGTGGTCACCACCGGGGCGTGGAAACAGACGGTAGTACGGGTGGCTTTATTCAGCGAACCGACAACCGAATATCCTGTAACGCTGTTCCCCCGCTATGTGCCGGAATGTGTGCTGTACTGCGACAGGGGTACCGCGGATCATGTGATATCCCGGAAATATCAGGATATTCCCATTTTAAAGTGAAAATTGAAAGATAAGAGGCGATCACAATGGGGCTGCAGCCCGATATTATTGTAGCGTACACTCACAATATCAGCGACGGAGGAATCCGCGTCCATAAGCTTCCTCGGGCGGGAGAAACGGTGCGGGCTCTGGAAGGCGGCCTGGGGATAGACGGCGCGAAGGGAACCAACGTAGCCGTAGCGGCCAGCCGCGCGGGAGCTAAAGTCGCCCTGGTAGCTCATGTTCAGGGAGGAGCCTGGTTTGACCGGGCGGAAAAGCTTCTGCGGGAGGAAGAAATCGACGACAGGTTTGTGTTCTGCCATCCGGGTACAAGGCAGGTCCCCGGCTGTATTATTATCGATGATGAAGGTAACAACATGATTATCCTGGGCAGCGGCACACAGCAGGCACTCCTTCATGAAGAGGTAGATCTAGCGCTGGAAAGCATGCAATCGGCCAGATATTGTGTGACCGGCTATGAGCTGGATGTGAAAAGCGTGGAGTATTTAGTGCGGAAAGCCAGAATGCGCCGGCAGGTAGTAGTTACCTTAGGCCCCAATGGCTTCTGCTTTGCTTGGACGGAAATAACAAGATTACGTTTGGAAAAGGCGCGAAGGTGGATTCCATTGACGCCACAGGGGCTGGTGACGGATTCTTAGGGGCTATGACAGCCCGTTTGGCGGCAGGGGCCTCCTTAGGCGAGGCGTGCCGGTGGGCAAACCAGTATGCGGCCTATACCGTCCAGAAATCCGGAACGATCAGCAGTTATCCACGGCTGTCAGAGCTGAAGCTCCAACGCTAGGCCTTTGATGGCGGCTGAAAAACTATGTGGCGGGAAAAGACAGCTTTAGGCGCGTTCCTAGGAAGGAATCAGGAAATTTTTTGTCCCGCGGCTGCCATGCCTGCATTGTGGTTTAAGCTGATTTTATGAAACCGGTTGAGAGCTTTGAAAGGTGGATCGTAGAATAAAAGGCCGCGCCCGAAACTGTGCTTTCTATTTTATCGGAAGCCGCTTTTTCAGGGCCCTGTTTTCAAGAAGCTTTGAAATCCTTGGGAGTAATTTGATTATATATACATGCCTACAGTGTGCGGCTCGCATGCTGTAGGTTTTTTTCTTGCCGCCTTTAGAAAGAGCCTTGGCAGAACTGGGGAAAAAGGGCCCTGTCAAATAAATAGGAGAAAGCCGGCGGCAGGACAAAAATGATCGGTTACTTGATAAAAAGCACTAGGCTGATCCCTCTGGGATCCGTACATCTCACGAGTTTGCCGGTGGGTTTGATTTTAGGCTTTTCTTCTGTTTTACATGGGCTTGCTGGGGCTCTTCCCCTCTATGCTTTCCCATCATAAGCTTCCAGCTGAAACACATCTTAAAATTTTTTTGTTTTTCATTACCAATTAATTTCGGTTGACTTTGTGACTTTTTGTATATATACTAAAAGCGTTAAATATTACCAAGGGTAAAGGTACTCATAATGTTAAAAAAACTGAAGCTCTGTTACGAAAAACAGCCAATCTACATAAAGATAAACTTGCTGCATAGCATTATTGTCTGCGGAATTGTAGTGTTTTTGGTAATTGTTATCAGCCAGGTTTGTTCCGATATTTTAATTCGGCAGAAAATTGAGAACTCGGTAAAGGATCTTTTCGCCATCTCGGAAAAGCTTGATATGCAGTTTGCGGAATATGAAAAGGATTCGCTTACCATCATTTTAAATCAGGAATATCAAGATATGCTGCTGGCTGAAGAGGATCAGGATGAAACCGCCGGCATCATGCGGTCCATTAAATTCGCCATGACCTTGTCGGAATTTTATTCGTCTTATACTACGATCAAAAAGATACGTTTTTATGATACGATCAATTGGAGAGTGTATGACAGCTATCCGGAGAGGACAGAGCAGTCGGAAACACCTTCCTGGGAGACAATCACGGCTTTCACAGATACGAAAAGCAGTTCTGAGTGGACAGGCTTTTCCATATCGGCAAAGGAAGCCTCTTCCATATCCTTGCTGCGCCGGGTCAACAATTACAACGGAAAGTTTGTGGGCGTAATGGAACTGGTGATAGATGAAGCCCAGATTAACCGTATGTACCGGAACTTTGAATCTGAGGATATGGAATTTTTTCTGGTGGATGCCGGTGGACGCATCGTATCATCCAGCGATAAAGCCAGACTTGGGGAAAATCTAGGGGATAAAAATTACTATGAATTTATTACGACTCATACCAACGAGGGCCAAATTTTCAAGATAGGGGAGATGCCCTATCTGGTGATCAGCAAGGAATATGAAAAGATGGGCTGCCGGTTGGTGGGAATGATACCAAAGCAAAATATCGTAGGAGAAGTAGACCAGCTTGTTTGGATCATCATTTTGATAGGCTTGGCGGGAATCTTAGTCGCTTCTCTTTTGGTAAAATGGACGGCGAAGCAGACGACGCGCCCTCTGGAACGGGTTATCTCTGTTATTAACAGTGTCAGCCACGGAGACTATTCCGCTAGAGTGGGCCTTCATACCCGGGATGAGTTCGGAGAATTGGGATCGCAGACTGGATGAAATGATTGATAATACCGTAAGGCTGATGGAGCTGATCCGGTATCAGTCGGAGCAGAAAAGAAGCTATGAGCTGGAAAATCTGCAAATGCAGATTAACCCCCACTTTTTGTATAATTCCCTGGAGACGGTATGCGGAATTATAGACGCCGGCGAGGATAAGCTGGCGATTCGCATGATTAACTATATTTCCCGCTTTTACCGCGGTGTGCTAAGCGGCGGGGATACGCTGGTCACCATTGACCAGGAGGTTCAGATTACGCTGCGGTATCTGGAAATTGTAAAGATACGGTACCGGAACAGCTTTGAATTTGATTATAATTTTCCCAAAGAGATGATTCAGGCGAAAACGCCGAAGCTCATTTTGCAGCCCATTGTGGAGAACTCCATCATGCATGGCTTTCTCGGCAAAAAAAGCCATGGAAGCCTGAGAATACGGGGGACTACAGAAAAAGACAAAATGGTGATTACAATCACGGACAATGGGTGTGGAATTCCTTCCGAGGAGCTTCGCAGAATCATGGCCGGGGGAGCGGAGAAAATCCTATCACGGCGGCGGATTTGGCCTTCGCAATATTGACGAGCGGATTAAATTAGCCTTTGGAGAGAGCTACGGCTTGCGGGTCAGAAGCAAATATGGAATCGGAACGCAGGTCAGCATTTTTCTCCCATTAGACGAGCGAGGAGAACTGCCATGAGATCGGTTTTGCTGGTAGACGATGAATATTTTATTAGGGTGCGCGTGCGCAAATGCGTGGATTGGCAGGCGCTTGGCTTTGACATGGTAGCCGACTGCGAAAGCGGCCGGGAGGCCTTGGAGCTGTTAGAGGCGCATCCCTTTGATTTGGTAGTGCTGGATATTTCCATGCCCATTATGGATGGCCTTTCCTTATGCAGAGAAATCCGAGCCAGGGGTTATGATTCACAGCTGGTCATTCTTACCGGCTACGATAAATTTGAATACGCAAAATCAGCCCTAAGCTTCGGCGTGCTGGATTACATTTTAAAGCCCATTGATGAGGAAGAAATGGAGCAGGTCGTAAAAAAAGCGTGTGAAAGAATCGACCGGAAGGAATCTCTCGAGCATCAAATGGCAGAGCACCTTCTGCTGAAGTCACAGGCCGAGCAGATGAAATCTGATATTTTTTTCAGCTCCATTTTAACCGACAGCTTTTTGGAACGGCCTGAAACTGCGGAAATGCTTTGTCAGTATGGGGTTGATCCCAAGGAGAAATATCGGCTTATCTGCTTTCGTGAGGAAGCTTCTGTCCGACCGGAAACGGCCTTGCCTCCTGATATTTGTCTGGCCGCCTCCATAAGCCTCCCCAAGGCGCCTTTTTTGGCTGATCAGGGAAGAGGAACGTCAAAGGATAACAGCGTGGCTTAAGGAATGGGCGGAGCAGCTGCCCTCAGAATGTTTTTTAGGGATTTCCACGCCGCATTCCGGCACGCCGGAACAACTGCATTTGGCGTATCAAGAGGCGCGGCTGATTTTTCAGCAGCGGCTTCTTGACCCGGCGCGGCGTGCTTTTTGCTATGACGACTATGTCAGCGGCCGGCAAATCATTGGTTTTGAAAAGCTGAGAAATTTTAAGGCTTCCTTCAACGAAGGGCTGCGGGCACAAAATCTGGAACAGATTGATGCGGCGGTCAGCGGGGCGTTTGGCCATTTGGTAGCAGAGCGGAATTCTATCTTCGGACTGCATCTTTTTTTAGAAAATATGCTATTTGAAATCCAAAGACTGACCCTTCACGCCAACAATGAGTGGCTTGGAGATGCCCTGTTTCGGATGCAGGCTTTGAACTGATCAATAGCAGCGATACTCTGGAAAGCCTGAAAAATCAGCTCTTGGAAACAATCGCCCATTGTATCTCGCAAAAAAATTATTTTGCTTCCAGCGCCGGCTCGCTGCTCATAAAAAAGGTAGAGCAAATCGTGAAGGATAATTATATGGACGCTAATTTAGGCTTGAGCGCCATCTCTCGGGCGCTCTCGCTAAACGCTTCTTATTTAAGCGATGCGTTTAGGCGTTTTCATGGGCAGACTTTGAGTCAGTATATTACACAGGTTCGAATGGCAAAGGCTCGGGATTTGCTCCTTTCCGGAGAACTAAGCCTTGTGGAGGTTATGGAGCAGGTCGGGTATTCGGATCCCTACTATTTTTCCAAACGGTTTAAGAAATTTTATGGAGTTCCGCCGTCGGCGTATAAGGCAAATTAAAAGGCCGCACAGTAAGCCTGTGCGGCCTTTTTTGTTTTTGAAGGGAGAGCTTATCGGCAGGTGATAAGACAAGTCCTGCGGGCTTAGAAGCCGCGTTGCGTCTGGACAGTGGGGAGAAAAGGCGGTTTCCGGCGCTCAGCGTTGCAGCCGGAACATAACCGCATCCTTCCACAGGCTATGAAAAAGAAAAAGGCAAACGGCGTAGTCTATTAAAGTTTGCGGGAGATCTCTGAAAATCTTGGGAACTGAGAGGGGGATGCGCACGGAGGATGGCTGCGTATCCCTGAGATTTTCGGAGAAGCTAACAGGATACGGAGCTTTTTGGCCTTATAAAATTTTGGAAGCCAAAAAGTTCTCAAAAGAACCAAAAAAATCACATGTTCTTTTGTATGCAGCTTTAATACAATAATAATCAGAAAGGCCAAAATTTCTAGTTTTATAGGAGGATGTATTATGAAAAAGGTTCTGACAATTTGCCTGGCGCGCTTTTGGCGGCCGGCACGATGGGCGGATGCTCTCAGTCCCCGGCTGCGGATCCGTCTTCCGCGGGAGATAGCTCCGGAGCGGAATCGCAAGAACCCCAGGAACACGTAACCCTTACTTATATGTCCCGCTATATTGACGGGGCTCCCGACGCGATGGGCCAATTTTATTATGAGCGCCTGCATCAGTATGACGAGGAAAATGACAACATTACCATTGAGGACCTTTCTGTCAATGAATTGGATGTGTACAATTCCAAGCTGAAATCCAGTATTGCCGCAAATGATTATCCGGATATTATCACAAACTATGGCTACAACACAGCGTACCAGTGGGTAAAGAACGATTTGCTCCGGGATCTGACATCCCTGATCGAGTCGGATTCCTATACAGGTCCTACGGATGAAACCTACCTTGCTCCTTGGGATTATACCGCGAATGGTATTGAAGGGGTATACGGCATTCCCGCTAATGTAAATATCGGAACCGTATTCTATGCCAATAAAAAACTGCTGGAGGATAACGGCCTGCAGGTGCCGGAAACCTGGGAAGAAATCAATGAGATGGCTCCGGCTTTAATCGAAAAAAGGAATTACTCCCATTGCGCTCTCTGCCGCGACAAAGGGACGTTTGGCGCACTTCTATACCAGCCTGGCCATGCGTATGTACGGTTTGGAACTGCGTGAGAAGCTGATTTCCGGGGAGGCAAAATGGTCCGATGAGGAAGGCTTGTCCGTGTTCCAGAAATTTGAGGAAATGAACAACGCCGGAATATTTGGCACCGACGCGATTTCCTTGGATGCCAGCGGTATGGGGGCCATGTTCTTAAACGGGGAAGCCGCCATGTATCCTGGTATGCTGGTGAACTCTACGGCTGCGGTGGAGGCCGCGGAAAGCGAGGAGGATATCGTGATTACCCGGTTTCCCTATTTTGAGGATAAGCCTGAAAACAAGGATTACTGGTTTGTCGCCGGCGGCGACGGATTTTCCATTATGACGCCGGAAAGCGAAAACGCCAGGCTGAACGCCGCTTATGATCTGGTCTCCTATATGCTCAGCCAGGAAAGCTTTGACGAGCAGGCGAAAAAAAACGGCCCTTCTGTGGTTCGGGCTGACGCTGTTTCCCCTCTATTTTACGGTGGTATCCTCATTAAAGCTGGATAATGAAATATGGGATACCATGTTTCAGCTTCCCTCGATTCCTCAGTGGGAAAAATTATTTCAAGGCGGCGGAGACTGCCGGGATTTTTTTAAGCGCTATCGTAAACTCAGTGGTCATTTCACTGGGGTCTGTGGCGATCATGATCGTATGCGTTATGATGTCCAGCTATGTGATCGCGCGAAGACTGATCAAAAAGGGCCAAAGCGCTGAACCTATACCTTCTGGCGGCGCTGATGATTCCTCTGCAGGGCGCCATTGTCCCAATCGTTCAGATGGTGGGCGCCGTTGGAGGGAAAAACAACTTTTTCGTATTGATGCTGATCTATGTGGGCCTGAATATTTCCATTTCATCCTTTATCCTGGTGGGATATATCGGCGGTATCAGCCGGGAAATCGACGAGGCCGCCTCCATTGACGGCTGCAACCTGTTTCAAACCATTTTTCGAATTATCTTCCCGATTTCCATGCCCGGCGTGGCCACGGCGGCGATCGTGGGCTTCTTAAACGTTTATAACGAGCTGCCTATCGCCAATGTGATCCTAACCAAAACGGAAAACCGGACGATTTCCGTGGCGCTGCTGGCGTTCCAGGGGGACTATCAAACCAGCCTAAGCCTGATTTTCGCGTCTATCGTTATAGTGATTATTCCAATTCTGATCTTCTATCTGCTCTGTCAGGAGAAGGTGGAGCACGGTCTGGCCTCGGGGGCGATCAAGGGCTGAACGCCGTTTTCATGCAGGCGGCTCGAGGCCGAACGCGGCCAAGCGCCTGGGGAGTGCCGGCAGGCTAAACGAAACGGGCTGTGCTTATTTTGTTCTATAAAAGCTGTTTAGGCAAGGCCATGGCCGCGGTTATGACCTTTGCGAAAAAAATTTAAGGCCAACTTGCAAGAGGTGGGAAAATGAACGAGAAGCGTCCCTAATGTGGTCTTTGTGCTGACCGACGACCAGGGCTACGGCGATTTGGGGTGTACCGGTAACCCGGACATCCAAACGCCGCAGATTGATGAGTTTTACAAAGAAGCGGTGCGCCTTACGGATTACCATGTGGCGCCGCTGTGCGCGCCTACAAGAGGGTGCGATTTTTACGGGCCGAAGACCCTTAAGGAACGGAGTCTGGGCCACCTGCTGGGGAAGATCCATCCTTCATGAGGGGGAAACCACCCTGGCGGAGGTGTTCCGTGACAACGGCTACGCTACAGGCTTATTCGGCAAATGGCATTTAGGGGGATAACTATCCTTACCGGCCCCAGGACCGGGGCTTTACGGAGGTGGTTGCCCATAAGGGAGGAGGAGGGACAGACGCCTGACTTCTGGGGAAACAATTATTTTGACGATTCGTATTATCAAAACGGTAAGCTGACCCGATATGAAGGCTATTGCACCGATGTGTGGTTCGACGCGGCGGAACGTTTTATAGAATCCCATTTAGACGAACCGTTTTTGCCTGTATCACCACCAACGCGCCTCACGAGCCTTACCTGGTGGAGGAAAAATACGCCGCGCCGTACCGGGAAAATGAGAATATCGTCCATCCGGAATTTTACGGCATGATCAGCAATATCGATTTGAATTTCGGCCGGCTGCGGAAAAAGCTTTCTGATTGGGGGATCGAGGATAACACAGTTTTAATCTTCATGACGGATAATGGAACCTCGGGAGGCTGTGAAATTGATGGGAATGAGCATGTCTTAAGAGGCTATAACGCCGGAATGCGGGGGATGAAGACCTCCTATTACGACGGCGGGCACCGGGTGCCTTTCTTTATCCGATGGCCAAACGGCGGACTGGATGGCGGCCGGGATGTAGAGGATACCTCCTACCATGTGGATTTTTTTCCAACTCTGGCGGATTTATGCGGCCTTTCAATGCCGCCGCTCCAGTTGGATGGCGTCAGCCTTAAGGGCGTCTTGACAGGAGAGGAAGCACTGCCCAAAGGCCGTGTGGAGTTTATGCAGTATCATCAATCCACGGTAGTGCCCAGCAAATGGGAAAGCTCTGTGGTCAGCGACCAGTGGAGGCTGGTTCGGGGTAAGGAATTATATGACATAAAGGCGGATCCTGGACAGAACCGCGACATTGCCGGACAGCATCCAGAGGTGGTGCGGAGGCTGAGAGCGGCCCACGAAGCATATTGGCAGGAAATGCAGGGCACCATGGGGGTATATTCTCCGATTTATTTGGGAGACGATCACGAAAACCCTACCCGGCTGGACGCGATGGATGTACTGGGAGACGTGGCGTGGAGCCAGATTTCCGTAGCCCTGGCGCAAAAATCCACGGGGCGGTGGCGCGTCAAATTTACCCGGCCCGGCCGTTACCGGTTTGAGCTTCGGCGCTGGCCACGGGAGCTTGGGCTTTCCTTTGGGAGACACGCTGGAAAAGGAAGGGATATCGAAGCTGGCGCCGTTCGCCGATGCGGTACGGTCCGACGAGGGAACGGCTTGGAAAGAAACCGGCAAAACGAAAGCTCTTGCGCCTCAGAAGGCAAAGCTGGAGTTTTTCGGCGCGCAATTTGAGGCGGAAGCGTCAGGAGGGCAGGCGGGCGCGGTTTTTTCCCTTCCAGTGGAGCAGACGGGAGAAACGGATTTATCCGCCTGCTTTGTAGATCAAAACGGGGAGGAAACCGGTGCCTATTATGTCTATGTAGAATGGCTGGAAAGCCTCTGACGCAAATTGAACGGAGGGAAAACCATGCGGGAACTGACGTTACTGTTGAAGCCGGCCTCCGGGCAGTGCAACGCGAGATGCGCCTACTGCTTTTTACCAGGATGTTACGCAAAAGCGGAACCAGGCCAGCTGTGGGATGATGACGGTCGCAACCCTGGAAATTATACTGCGGAAGGCGCTGCGCCAAGCGGAAAAGGGCTGCACCATTATTTATCAGGGGGGAGAGCCGTCCCTGCGAGGCCTTTCCTTCTACCAAAAAGCCGTGGAGCTGCAAAAACAGCACTATCGGAGCGGGGTTTCTATCCGTAATGTGTTTCAAACCAATGGCTTAGCCCTCGACAGCCGGTGGGCGGAATTTTTTGCGGAGCACCATTTTCTGGTGGGCGTTTCTTTAGATGGAATACGCAAAACTCACGACGCCTGCCGTGTGGATGCAAACGGCAGGGGCACGTTTCACCAGGTGATGGATACGATCTCCCTTTTCAGAAAATACCAGGTGGATTTTAACATACTGACGGTGGTCAACCGCGAAACCAGTACAAACATCCGCAGGATCTATGAGTTTTATCAAAAAAACAGACTTCTTTATCAGCAGTATATCCCATGCCTGTCCCCTTTTGAGAAGGAGTGGGATGCCGAACGCTATTCTTTGAGCGCGGAAGCCTACGGCAGCTTTTTAAATCAGCTGTTCGACCTGTGGTTTGAGGATTGGAAGCAGGGCCGGCAGCCCTATATCAGGTTTTTTGAAAACCTGATCGGGCGCCTGCTGGGAGTGCCGATGGAATCCTGCGATCAAAACGGCGTCTGCGGGATTCAGTATGCGGTTGAGGCCGACGGAACGGTCTACCCGTGCGACTTTTACACACTGGATTCCTACCGGCTGGGAAATTTGACCGAGGATGAATTTTCTGATTTGGACAGCGCCAGGGAGAATTTGAATTTTCTCCAGCGGCCGAGAGTCCTTGCGGAGTCTTGCCGCCGCTGCGAATATCTGCGCTTTTGCGGCGGCGGATGCCGAAGGACACGGGTGATGTCCGAACAGGGGGAGCTTCGTTCAGTCTTTTGCGAAGCCTACCGGAGCTTTTTCAAACGCTGCCTGCCCAGGCTTCAGGCGGTAGCGCAAACGATACGTATGTCAGAGGCCGGGAGATATCCGATACGATAGGATGGAATCAAACGTGGTTTTAATTTTTATACTCATTGGCCTTCTTGCCTGTACGGCGGGCTCTCTGTGCGGAATTGGCGGGGGCATTATTATCAAGCCGGTTTTGGATTTGTCGGGCCTTATGCCTGTGGAAAGCGCCAGCTTTTTATCCGGCTGTACGGTTTTGGCAATGACCGCTTTTTCCGTTGGGAGAACGTTTCTCGAAGGAAATCGGGCGATCGACGTGGTGCGGGGAACGCCTCTGGCCGCCGGAGCCGGTATAGGAGGCGTAGCGGGGCAGTTCCTCTTCTCTCAAATCGCGGGAACAGCTTCCGATACGGATGCTTTGGGAATGGTTCAGACAGGAATTTTATTTTTTGTCACCCTTGGGACGCTGGTTTACACATTATTTGAGCATAAGGTGACGACGCTGTCGATAGAAAGCAAAAGCGCCTGCGGTCTGGTTGGTTTGGGCCTGGGGATGCTTTCTTCGTTTCTGGGCATTGGGGGAGGCCCGATCAATTTGCTGGTGCTTCATTACTTTTTTTCCATGGAAAGAAAAAAGCGGCTTTTAAATTCTCTTTACATTATTTTTTATTTTCCCAGCTCTGCGGCTTGGCCGTGGTTCTGCTAAACGGCAGTCCCGTTGGCGGAGCGCTGCCATACTTGCCGGCTATGGCTGGAGCTGGGATTGCCGGCGGGCTGATCGGCAGCACGCTGCACCGGCGGCTGTCGGCCCGGCAGGTTTCAGTCCTGTACCGCTGTCTGATCTTCGTGATTCTGGCTGTCTGTGTATGGAACTTTACGAAATTTTCCGGCCTTTTTTAAGGCAAGCTTGCCGGCGGACAATGGTGCGGGAGAAAAGATTTGCAATTCCGCCGTTTCTCAAACAGAAGGATTGACAGCAGCTTGTGGTAAGAGCCTCTGCCGGCTTTCAATATTCTATTTTTAACAGCGCCCATGGCTTTCCGGAGGCAAACGGCACCCGCGGCTTAGAAGCAAGTCGAAGCCGGGGCTTCTGAAAGCAGACAGGAGAAATCAGGCGGAATTCTTTTTAATAGGCCCTGTTTAACGGCGCCTCACGGTTTCCACGGAAGGAAACAGTATTCCGGCGCTCAAAAACGAATCAGCGATAAGGCCAGGCTTTAGACCGCTGAGATAGAAAAAATCTCATAGATATTTTTATTAGGGAAAGGATCGAGTTTTATGACTTTAGCTCCACGCCAAATTCATTTGGACTTTCATACCTCCGAGGCGATTCCTGATATCGCCGCGAATTTTGACCCGCGGACTTTCGCTGAAACAGCAAGAAAGGCGGCTGTTTCCTCAATTACTGTTTTTGCCCGCTGCCACCACGGATGGCTATATTATCCATCAAAACGGTTTCCGGAATTAATTCATCCCAATTTGAAAAACCACAATTTGCTTCTGGAGCAGGTGCGGGCGCTGCACGATGCCGGTATCAAGGCGCCGGTATATATCACGGTTCAGTGGGATTATCATTCCGCGCAGACGCATCCCGAGTGGCTGATCAGAAAGCCAGGAGGCGCTCACGAGGGAGTCCCCTTTACAGAAGCGGGCTTTCGCCAGTCGTTGTGCGTTAACACCGGATATTACAATTTTTTGGCAGCCCACACGGAAGAGGTGTGCCAGCTGCTGGGAAAAGAGTTGGATGGAATCTTTTTCGATATTGTAGGAATCCGTCCCTGCTCCTGCTCGGCCTGCCGCGCCGAAATGAAGCGAAGGGGAATCGATGCCTCGAATCCTGATGAGGTTCGGAAATTTGCTAAATTCTCTATTGACCGGTTCAAAGAAAAAATGACCGCGTTGGTGAGAAAGCAGAATCCTGACTGTACTATCTTTTATAATGCCGGACATGTGGGGCCTTGCACCCGTGCCAGCCGGGACGCATACACCCATTTCGAGCTGGAGAGCCTTCCCTCCGGCGAATGGGGATACCTGCATTTTCCCGTCACGGCTCGTTATGCCAGAACTCTTGGATTGGACTGCATGGGAATGACAGGGAAATTTCATACGGAATGGGGCGATTTTCACTCTCTGAAAAACCAGGCCGCGCTGGAATTTGAGTGCTTTCGTATGCTTAGCTACGGCTATGCCGTTTCCATCGGCGATCAATTGAGCCTTATGGGGTTTTGAATCCGGCTGCCTACCAGCTGATTGGAAAGGTGTTTCACCAGCTTAAGGAGCGGGAAGCCTGGGCGCGCCCCTCAAAGGCTCTGGTGGAGGCGGCCTTGGTAACATCGGAGCCGATACCCTGCGAGCATCAGATTCCCGAAAGTGTTTTTGGGGCCGTTCAGCTGCTGGAAGAACTGGCGCTGCAATTTGACGTGGTGGATTTGGAGGCGCCGCTGGATCAGTATTCCTTAGTAATTCTTCCCGACGACCTGGCAGTGACGCCGGAATATCAAAGAAAGCTGAACGACTATGCGGCGAAAGGCGGAAAAATCATCGCCTGCGCCAAAGGAGGACTCAATTCGGAAAATGCTTATCCGGACTGCTTTGGCGCTTCCTACCAGGGAAAGGAAAATTTATGGCCCAGCTTCCTTTTGCCAAGAGGGCCTATGGCGAAAGGACTTGCGGAAAACAACGAGTATGTGATTTATCTTCAGGGAGAGCGTATCATACCCGCCGAAGGCGAAACCCTTCTCACACTGCGCGAGCCGTATTTTTGCCGGACAGGCGAGCATTTTTGTTCCCACCAGTACACTCCCTCCGCAAAGGGCGCCGAACAGCCGGCGGCTGTCCGGAATGGAAACGTTATTGTGTTCGCGCATCCCTTGTTTACCCAATACCGCGAAAATGCCCCTTTCTGGTGCAAACGGCTCATATCCAACGCCATTGATCTGCTTCTGCCAAAAAGATTGGTCCGCCACGACGGCCCTTCCATTATGACGGTAAGCTTATTGCATCAGCCCCAGCATAATCGTGTGTGCGCCCATCTCCTCAGCTATGCGCCCATAAGAAAATCAATTCAAATAGATGTGATTGAGGAACGCACTAAGCTTCATGACGTAACGCTGGAGCTGAACCTGCCTTATCCGGTAAAGTCTGCGGTATTGATTCCCCAAAGGAATTAAACTGCCCGTTGAAAATGGAAGAATCACGCTTCCTCAGATTGACGGTTATGAGATTGTTTCCTTTGAGCTTGTATGACAGATAGAAATACAAAATTACCGGTCAAAAAGCCTTCTCGCACGGGCCCTGACTGGAAAGGCCTGGCTTAAGGCCTAAATCAGGGGAGGCCCTAGGGAAGGAACAGGCAAAATTCCTTGAGAGAAAGTAAAATTCTGCTTGAACATAATTATCTTTCCAGATATAATTTAGATAACGATATATCTGGAAAGGGCTTGACAAAAATGGATGAAAGGAACATGCTTATAGCAAGCAAGCAAGCAAGCAAGCAAGCAAGCAAGCAAGCAAGCAAGCAAGCAAGCAAGCAAGCAAGCAAGCAAGCAAAGCAAACAAGCAAGCAAGCAAGCAAGCAAGCAAGCAAACAAGCAAGCAAGCAAGCAAGCAAGCAAGCACTAGTTCTGTCTGTTTTTCCCTTGTAAGGATATCAGAGCACAATCATAATATCAGGATGAAAAGGTGCGTTCTGCCCAGCTTATGATGGGTAGGATGCGCCTTTTGCGTATCGCAGGAATTAAAAATTAGAAAGGAACGTGAAAAGATGAAAAGGAAACTATTGGGCCTGCTTCTCAGCTTTTTGTATGGCGGCCCGCGCTGCTTCCTGGAACGGCGTTTGCGGCGGAAGAAGCCGTGGACACATGGAATGGCACAGCGGACACCTCATGGTATGATCCCAATGATATCAAGGCCGGCTATGAGATTTTAACGGCGGAAGAGCTTGCGGGATTGGCCTTGCTGGTTAATGACGGCACTGATTTTGCGTCAACAGTCTTTACTCTCAAGACAGATATTGATCTAAGCGGTCAGGAATGGATTTCTATTGGAAATGGCAATAACGCAGCCGGATATTTTGCGGGAGTCTTTGATGGGGAATACCATGTGATTTCTAATATGAAAACTGGTAAAATAAACCACGGGCTTTTCGGTATCGTTTCCGGAGGAACTGTTCAAAACCTTGGCGTAGAAGATGCGGATATCACGTTTACTGACGGCGACAGCTCTTTGCGCGCCGGCGTTTTAATGGATTGGGCGCATAATGCGACAATAAAAAACTGTTACACCACAGGAAAAATTGTCACCAACGCGTTGGGCAGTAAGAATATAGGGGGAATCGCCGGACAAGGGATGTACGGTACCAAGATTATCGGATGCTATTCCTCTGCCGTCATTGAGTCGAAGGCCTTTGATTCCTCAGAAGCAGTCGGAGGAATCGTAGGATCCTGGGAGACAAAGGGCGAACAGCCTATGATCGCAGACTGCTATTTTGACGGCGAAATTTTATTTCATGGAGGACCTGTGGATAATCAGGATCCTACCGCAAATAATGGAATGACGAACAGTGTAGGCGGAATTTTAGGAATGTGCTTTGACAATGAGCCGGACTTGATCATTAAGAACTGCATGGTTGCGGCAGAAACCGTGGAAGCGCCCAGCGACTATAATATAGAGGCCGGAAATGGCGGTATGTGGATTGCGTGGTATCAGATGACCGGTATGCCGGAGAATTGCTATTGGCCGCTGGATGGCAGAGAATGGCCGGCTTGTATTGCCTTTGAGACCTATGCGTTAAGCGGAGGCACAGACGGCCTATACTTTGAGGAATGCGGAACTCCCACCACTGATTTTAAGGATCCTTCCATATTGCGGGGGCTTCAAGCCAATGCGCAGCCAGGGGTTACCTGGGTAGCGGGAATGGAGCATCCAACCTTTGCCTGGGACGATAATAATATTCCTGCGAGCTACCAGGCGGTTGATGAAGCAATTGAAAAGGCGGAGGCATTAGACGCAGACCTATATGTTAATTATGCTGACGTAGCATCGGCGGTTGAAGAGGTCGACCGCACAAAAAGCAAAGCGGAGCAAGCCTTGGTAAACGAAATGGCGCAGAACATTTTAGAGGCGATTGACGCGCTGGAATATAAGCCGGCCAGTTATGATCAGGTGAGAACAGCCATCGGGAAGGCGGAAACTCTGAATCAAGAGGAATATAAGGATTTCTCCGGGGTGGAGGCGGCGGTCAAGGCTGTCGTATGGGATAAAAACATCACGGAACAGGCAGAGGTAAACGCGATGGCGAAAGCAATTGAAGATGCTGTCGCGGCTCTCGAATATAAGCCGGCCGATTACAGCGGAGTGGATGCCGCCATCGGGAAGGCGGAAGCTCTGAATCAGGAAGAATATAAGGACTTCTCCGGAGTGGAGGCGGCGGTCAAGGCCGTCGTATGGGATAAAAACATCACGGAACAGGCAGAGGTAGACGCGATGGCGAAAGCCATCGAGGAGGCCATCGAGGCTTTGGAAAAGAAGCCGGTTCCGCCGGAAACCCCCTCTGGCTCCGGTGAACCGGAAACCGGAGTGCCCGCGACAGGGGATGCCAGCAGTACGGCTGTCTGGATGGTATTCACCTTGCTGGGCATGGTAGGGTTTGCCGCGGCTGGAACCATGGCTTTTAAACGTAAAAAGGTAAAATAACAAAACTTTAGAAGGCCTCTTTCCTGTTTTTTAATAGGAAAGAGGCCTTCTGAGGCTTGGAAGCGATAGGATGCCTGCTGAAGCGAAGCCAAAATACAAGCTGCTTCTCACCAAGATTCCCTTGGAAACGAGCGGGAAGGTGTGGTATAATAGCCTCGCGCTTAAGACGGTAGGGCGGTGGAAGAGCGAATATCGAAGCGGTTACCGAAAAGCCGGTTTTCCACTGTATGGACGTGTAAGACGCGGAATGTGTGCGAGCCTGCGCAGACAAAAAGGCGCGTAAGCTTAAAGGCAATTTTATCGAGAGTTGAGTGGAACAGCTCATGCGCGGGAGGTCTGACGCTTTTGCGGCGGCTTGCTGTAAGGCTTGCCGGGCCTCGGACAAGCCTTGCTTACAATCAGATTACATACAGGAAGAGGATAACAAGCAATGAATGAAAAAGAAGTCGCGGAGATCCGGCGCCGGTTTAGGCCGGAAAAAAGCAACATTACCCATGTGCGGGTTTGTTATGTGAATGAAAATAGGGAGATCATTTCCCAATTCAATCAATCCCTGGCGATGACGGAGCAGGAAGAAACAGAGCAGATTTTAGCGTGCTTAAAAAAGAGTTCTTTCCGGAACCTTGGGGAAGAATCTGATGGATGTAACGTTTACCACGCAGCAGGTCGTTGACAGCGAGGAGCACAGGCTCCTGATGGCCCTGAAAAATTCCGCTTTGAATGACGAAGAAGCTGTCCAGGCCTTTTATCAGAAGGTGATCCAGTCTTTAACTATTGACGGCCACTATATGATCCTGCTGGCCTTCGATACCTACGATGTGCCTTACCGGACAAAGGATGGGGAAACTCAGGAGGAAGCCGCCAGCGAGGTGTATTCATATCTGGTTTGCAGCGTGTGTCCGGTAAAGATGACGAAACCGGCGCTAAGCTATTTCGCTCGGGATAATCTGCTTCATAACCGCAGTGTGGACTGGATTCTTTCCCCGCCGGAGGTAGGCTTCCTATTTCCGGCCTTTGACGACCGTGCGGCTAACCTCTATAACGCCCTGTATTACTCCCGGAACCTCGCTGAAAATCATGAGGAGCTGGCGGAGGCTGTGTTTCATTGTGATCTTCCTATGCCCGCGGCGGAGCAGCGGGAGACGTTTGACACGGTTTTAGGGGAGACTCTAGAGGAGGATTGCAGCCTTGACGTGGTGCAGTCTGTTCAAGAGCGTCTGCAGGAAATGATCCAGGAGCACAAGGAGAGGAAAGAGGCGGAGCCGCTGACCCTGTCTGTGAGGACGGTGAAAAATGTTTTGGAGGGATGCGGGGTTCCCGAGAACAGGCTGGAAGCTTTTGAAGAAAAATACGGCGAGGCTTTCGGCGCCGATACAGAGCTTAGCCCCCGGAATTTGGTGGACCGCAAGCTTCAGGTAAAGACGCCGGATGTAGTGATCCAGGTCAATCCGGAACGGAGCGATCTTGTTCAGACGAGGATCATCAACGGCGCAAAATATATTCTTATCCGAGCCGAAGGCGGCGTGGAGGTCAACGGCGTAGATATCCATATCAAGGAGGAACAATGAGCCGTTTTCGGCAGCTGCATATCTGAGCCAAGGAGGAAGGCTAAAGGTAACAGAGAATACGTAATGCAAGGTGCAAAGATAAAACAAGAAATTAAAATTGATAAAAGAAAAAAAGCCGATTGCTGTTGGGGCCATCCTGGCCCTTTACAGCAATCGGCTTTTTTATTTGCGGCAGTCCCGAAGCTTTTGGAACATATCCTTAAAGACCTTGTCCCGGTCTATGGTAATCAGGCTGCGGATCAGATGCCGCCTGGGGTCAAAGGCATAACGGTCCTTTTGCGCGATGATCGGCGCGGGGCAGGCCTTGCTTTCCGCCCAGTCAGGGTTTATCAGATAGCCGATGGCGCCCACATCCCAAATAGGCTTTGACCATGCGAAATGATCCTGAGAGTAGGACTTGACGTTTTCGACTAGGTAATCACATACTGGATTCGCTCCGCTCAAACAGGCCTCCAGCTCCGGGACGCTGGTAAGCAAAAATCCCGTTACGCCAAAAGCGGGAATCTGTATCATCGGAACACCGCAGTCGAACAGCACTTTGCCGGCCAAAGAATCTTGAGATAGATTAAACTCCTTGTTATCGGGCCAATCAAAGGTGTTCCCCCCCAGCCATACCACCGTAATCCGGCGGATAATCTCCGGAGCTTTTAAAATCGCGCTTGCAATGTTGGTGCAGGCGCCGATCCCTACGACATACAGGGGATCAGTTTCTGATGCCTTCCTGGCTTCGGCAATACTAGCGTCGCAGGCAAGGCTTTCCCGGGGAACTTCTTCATCCGCTAAAGGTTCAGTGCATCCGCGAAATACAAAGCCTTCCGGATCCTTTCCCAGAAAATCCATGATTTTTAAAATTTCCCGGTAGCTTTTTTCCATGCCGTCGGCAGGAGAAGCACTGCGGTCGTTAAAAAACAGGGCGGCTGAAATTCCTTTCAAGCAAAGACGTTCCGGAGAAAGCATGGCGTAAAGGATCGCAAACTGGTCATCGATCTCATTGTAGGTATCCGTATCAAGAAAAATATTCAGCTTGCCCTCTGAGGGAATCCGAATCCGATCTAAAAGCTCTTGCTCTGTTAGCTTGGGAAACGCAATCATACCAATTCTCCTCGTATAATAAGATTTGCAGATGGTTTTAAGTGTATCTGCTTAGTTCACTTTTATGAATATCAGCAAAGCCTTATGATATCCATACTACACTAGCTGCGGCAATAGGATGAAGCTTTTTATCCAGTTAAGACGAAAAGACCGCTTCAGAAAGGCTGTTTTGAAAAGCTGTTCCTATAAAATGGTGGTTTTGACAATTTATTCCTTCACAGCGCCGGCGGTTAGGCCCTTTACAACCTGCTCCTGGAACAGGGCATAGATAATTAAAGCTGGCACTGCCAGAATGACTACACCAGCGGCCAAAAGGCCGTAATCGCTGGAATATTGGCCTCGCAGCTTATAGGTGGTCAGATTTAGGCTGATAAGCTCCGGTTTTGCCAGCAGAATTAAAGCGAAGAAAAATTCGTTCCATACGTGGAGAAACACGAAGGTTCCTACCGTGGCGATACCCGATTTTGCCAAGGGAAGCACCATGCGGACAAAAACCCCGAATACGTTACAGCCGTCGATTGAGGCAGCCTCAATGATGGAATCCGGTACGCTGCGGCTGATAAAACCGGTCATAATAAAAATTGCGAAAGCCAGCTCAATCACCACATAGGTGATAATGATGCCGGGGCTGGTATTGATCAGATTGAAGTTTTTGATGTGCACGAACATAGGAATCGCGATCGCCTGCACAGGGATCATCATACCTAGGATAAAATAGGTGTAAAGGAAGCCTCCCTTCCGACGAACGCACTTGGACAGATAAAAACCGACCATGGCCGAGAGGATGCAGACGATAAGTACGGTAAAAAAGCTGTAAATAATACTGTTTAAAAGCCTCTGGGAATATTCAGCTTTGCGAAAATATCTGAGAAATTAGAGCTGATTACAGGATTTGGCCAGGCAAAAGGAGCCGTAAAAATCTGGCTGTTGTCCTTAAAAGACACCATCAGCGTCCAAAGGATAGGGAAAGCGGTGGTAGCGCACCATAAAGCTAGCACAATATGGCGCAGCGCTCGTCCGGCGGTATATTTGAATTTGTGTTTTTTCATAGGTGTTCTCCTAGTCCTCCTTTCTCCGGTTTAGTGCCTGGAAGATCAGGGTGCAAATCAAGGTCCCGACTAATATTACCATAGAAACGGCGCTTCCCTTTCCGTAATTGCCTTTCACAAAGGTTTCAGTATACATATAAACCCCCAGGAAAGAGGAAGCATAGCCTGGGCCGCCCCAGGTCATAATATAGGAGTGTTCAAAGGCCTTGAAGCGCCGACCAGAAAGTTCGATAATCACGTATAGTCCGATATACTGGTAGGTCATAGGGGTCATGACCACAAAGTACACCACGCTGGCATCAGAGAGCCAGCTTCGGGTCCAGCTGTCCAGGCCGATTGACCTTAAAACTGTGTTGACCGGGCCGAATTCGGCGTTGAAAATCAAGGTGAACAGAAGGGCGATGGCGGAGGCAGACAGTACCACTGGAATGAAAACGCAGAAACGGTACAGCCGGTAGAAGCGCTTGGTGCGGTAGATCAAATAGGCACCAACCAATCCTAAGGGGATCTGAATCACCAGGGATATGACCACATTCAGTAAGGAGTTTCTCAGCACCATTAAAAAATCCGCGTCATGAAGAAAATCCTGATAGTATTTCATCCCTACGAAAATAGGGTCGGAAATAGCGTTCCATTTGGTCAGGGAATAGTAGCCGGTATTGACAATGGAATAAATGACAAAATATGTATAAAGCAGAAAGGCTGGAAAGATAAAGACTAGAAGAAGCAGCCATTTTTTCTTCCGAAGAATATGCATAGCGAAAACTCCTCAAGCAACAGTTTTTGAGAAGCGCGGGCGAATCTCGCCCGCGCTTACATTTTAATTAAAATCAGCCCGCGTTTTCCTGTAAGGAAGCCTCGCATTTGGCGATGAATTCGTCTCCGGTAATGGTTCCGGCCCAAAGCTCATCCAGAGCGTTGCAGTAGTCGGTCTGGGTAGCCAGGCTCGGCAGGCTCTGCCAGATCATGGGATCGATTTGGATATCGTTTTCATCCCTCCAGTTCAAAACATCGGTCATCAGAGGCGTGGAGAGCGCGCTGGTGTCTACTTCCTCATTCAGCTTCTGATCCACAGTGATATTGTAGCCAGCCTTAGCTCCGGCGCCTTCGTAATCCCAGAGCAGGAAGTCCATCAGCGCTACGATCGCATCCTGCTTAGAGGTATCGCTCCAACTGGCGGCGCTGATTTCATAGCAGTCGTTGGTGGTTCCCTGAATGTGATTGGCTTCCCGGTCGGTTTCCGCGATTTGGGGAATCCCGATGATTTGAGACTTGGCCAGGGTCTCCTCTGAGAAGGAGGAAAACTGCCAGGAAAGGGTATAACACATGGCCGCATAGCCTTCGTCATAATATACAGTGGATGGATCCCAGTCGCCGGTAGAGCCGAGAGTATCGTCAGCGAACAGGCCCGCGTCTACCATTTTTTCAATCAGCTTGGCGGCGTAGCGCATAGCCTCGGTGTCAAAAGTGGCGGTGTCATAGCTCATCAAGTTGTTGACATCTTCCACACCGGAGGAGAACTGGCACACAATCTCGTTAAAGAAGAAGTGGGAGGGGTTTCCCAGCTTTGATCCCACGTTTAGGGTGGTGACGCCGTTCTCCGCGAACACCGCACCCGCCTCCATCAGCTCATCCCAGGTGGTGGGAGCCTTTTGGCCGTACTGCTCGAAGATTTCCGTGTTGATCATCAGCACGGCGGAAGCGCCCATTCTAGGAACCGCCAGAAGCTGCCCGTCAAAAGTGCAAGGAGCTAAAGCACTTTCGCTGAAGTGATTCTTAGCGATGACCTTGCTCTTAGCAAAATATTCTTCTACATTAGCCAACACGCCGGCTTTGGCAAATTCCTGACTGGTGGCGCCAGGCCAGAACTGCCAGACATCGGGCTCGTTGCCTGCGGCCACATCTACGGCGATTTTATTTTTCATTTCATCGCCGGCCACTTCCTCGATCTCAATGGTCATACCTGTTTTTTCCTGAAATTCAGCAATCATTTCCCGGCCTAAATCGGATTCTGCGTCAGCCGCCCAGATCGGTGCGAAGCGAAGCGTTACGCCCTCGAAGGACGCTTCTCCCTCCGATGATCCAGTACCGGAAGAAGCGTCCGTGTCAGAGACGGGAGCTTCCCCAGAGGAAGACGGGGCCTCTGATGAGGAACACCCGGCACCCGCCGCGCCAAGCATACAAAACGCCAGTAATAGGGATAATGTTTTTTCATAATTTTGACTCCTCCTTTATTTGTTTTATGGATATATTGTACAACAACTGCTGAGGTTCGCAAGTCGGAAATATTTTCCTGATTTTCCTTCTTTCTTGCTTATGGCTAGAGAATTTCCTGCCTATTTCTTTTCAAGCTTGATAATGGACAAAAAAAATGCACCCTTTTCATCAAATGTTAAGTGCTTGATGAAAAGGGTGCGGCGTTTCTCAAGAAAAGGTCAAATAAAAGAACAAATATTTAGACCTCGTTTTCACTGTTTTTCCGTATGTTTTTTCCGGTATGCTCTTTATAAACCTTTGAAAAATATTTGGGGCTGGTGTAGCCGACCCGCTCTGCGATCTCATAAATTTTCAGGCGGGTGGTTTGAGAAAGGCGGTCTGCCATCTCAATCCGTTTATCTGCCACATAATCGGTGTAACCTTTTCCCGCAACAGCTTTAAAAGTTCGGCTAAAATAAGAAACGCTCAATCCAACGTAATCGGCTGCTTTGCTTCCATACTCAAATTAGGATCGGACAAATTCTCATCAATATAAGCGATGGCTCGGGCGATGCTTTGTCTGGCGCCCCGGCTTTCCTCCAGCCCGCAGGCACAGGAAATATCTGAAACCACGGAACGAAGCTCCTCTAAGGACTCGCATTTTTTGACCTCCTGGATCCTGCGGAAAATAAGTCCGCTTAAAAAATTCAGCTTTTCGTTTGCCGGATGGTCAATGTACATAACCCGGTTGGCGAAGTCCATATAAAGCTCCTTGGCCGAGGAAAGCTCCACAGGGGCGTCTTCTCTGGACAGGAGGGAGCAGAGAGCCAGGAAGCGTTCCTCGTAATTTTCCTCGGTGACGGAAGCCTGTCCGCCCGTCGAATGGCTATCATTCTGTTCTAAACTGTCAAGAACCTTTGCCACCGCTTCCTCAATATCCCTAGGGTACATCCGTGGCTTAAAAAGAAAATCCTTTACGTGAAGCTTTAGTGCCTGACGCATATTCTCATAATCATTGTAACAGCTCATCACAATGGCCTGGGGTGCGGGCTCCAGTTCCTGCAGCTTTTCCAAAAAGGAAAAACCATCCATTACCGACATTTTCAAGTCGGTAATAACAACATCTATTTTATGATCCTGAACGGCTTGAAGGCCCTCTTCTCCATTGAGGCCTCATAAACGTTATCTACCTGAAGCCTTTCCCAGTCCACGCAGCTTTTCATTCCTAAACGAACCATAGACTCGTCGTCTACGATTAATAAATTATACATATTTTTCCTCCCATTCTTCCTCTGAAAGCACCAGGGGCGCCGGATGATTACTTCTACCCCTTCGCCTGGCTTGGTTTTAATGGTCTGCCCGTAAGCGTTTCCGTAGGTCAGCTTTATTCTGTCATCTACGTTTTTGATACCGATTCCGAAGGCGGAGCCTACGACTTTACTTGTATCATAGCCTACGCCGTTATCCCGGATAACTGTGACCAGGCTTCCGTTTTCCTCCCGGCAGGATACTGAAATTTTGGGATGCTCCACCTGGCTGCCAGGAAATGCATGGACAAAGGCGTTCTCTACACTGGGCTGAAAAGAAAATTTCAATATCACCGCCTTTTTTAATTCCAGCGGGATGTCAAATTCCACTTGAATTTGACGGCCGTTCCGAATGTTTTGTATCTTGCTGTAGTTTTGAAGAAATTCGATCTCACGTTCCAGGCGGACATAATTTTTGGAATTTTTAAAGCAGAATTCAAGCAGGTCTACCAGAGCCACAATAGCGTCCGCAATAGCGGGCTGACCGTAAAGAATCGCCATCCATTTCAGGGAGTTTAGGGTATTATACAAAAAATGAGGACTGATCTGAGTCTGGAGCATTTTAATTTCAAGATTCCGTGGATGAAATAAGACGAATCCGTATCTATTTGACGAATCCGTATCAAAAAGAAATCAAATTTTCCGTTGAAATCACTATCAATTAAACCAGAAGTAAAAGAATAGACGCTGGCGGTTTTATTACCAAAGCTATAGGCTGGTTCGTGGTTTCGCAGAATACGCCATTCAGAGCCGGAATCATAGGCGTCAGAGTCATCTGTTTTTCCTAATTGTGATTTGTCAAAGGCAAAGGTGGAGCTGTAGGCGGCTCGTGCGTCTTCGGTGGAATAGACGTAGATATTTGTAACGTCTGTAGTGACCCTACGGATGCTTTGCAGAAGATTTTCCAAAAGCTTGATTTTTTCTACATCCTCGGTTCTAAGGGCATCATAATTAATTTCATCAATATCCAGAGATAGAAATTGACTGGTAATTTCATATTTTGCCTCTCCGTATTGGCTGAGAAGCCGTTCAAAGTCCCGTTCTAGATCGTCAAAAATCTGATTTTCATATTGCAGAGAGGTCTCTTCGATAGAAGTTTTTTCATTAGCGTAATAAATCACAGATACCAGCACCATAGGGATGGCAATTAAGGCGCAAAAGGATAAAATTAATATGGAGGTGGTGTTAAACCGATGGCGAAATAGCTTTTTTGTTCTGTGCCACATGCGTTTTTTATCATATGCGCCCCTTCTATCCTACACTTTTTGACTGTTTCACCCTATTATTAAAATAGAGCATTCTCAAAAAATGTCAAGAATCCACAAATAAAGCGGATTTATACAAAACAAATCCAGCGGACTGTCTTTTTTGATGTGCTGCCAGGAGATTTATGAATTCGCAAACCAATACCGGCGGAAACAGCTATGATGAAACCTCTGTTGAAAATAAGGAAACAGGAGCCGGATTTCTTCTGCTTTGGGACATTCTCCTTGACTCGGCTCCTGAAAGAACAGGAAAGAAGCCCATCTGCCAGCCGTTATGGATCGCGTAAGAAATAAAAACAAGCTGTCCCCGATGAAGGATAGGGACAGCTTGTTAAAAAATTCAGAGACTAAAACCGAAAAAACTAGCAGAACCAAGAAATACACGAAGGAAAAATAATGGGGCGAAAGAGCCGATCAACGGGCTTAAAGCATATACTCCCAGTTCCTTTGCTTGGCAGTTCACTGCCTCAGCCCTTTGGGAAGGACAAAAATTTCCATTCAGTTTTCCGGAAAGTCCTCAAATTATGTGGAAGGCCGTTGGTTATCGGTCAGCTTCCTCCTTTTTGCCAAAGTAAGCGTCAATTAAGGATAACAGTCCTTTAAAAATTCCAGATCCTGGCCGGAAATATCGCCGCCAGGCTGAAGGATGCCCATTCTCTGGAAATATTCCGTTAAAATATGAATCCGGTTTTGCAAGACCTCTTGGTCAGTCCGCTCCGCGAAGTGACGCTCCTTGGGGTCGTCAAAATCAGCTAAGGAACAATCTAATACTCGGGCAAGGGCTTTCAGGGTTTCCAGCTTTGGATCCTTGGTAGCACCTGAGGTAATTTTATCGATGGTGCCTTTTGGCACGCCGGATAAAACAGAAAGCTCCTCGTTGGTGAGCTTTTTTTCTTTTTCCGCTGATTGATAATCTCCAGGCCCATAAAAATTTTATCTCCTTTATTTGAGACGTGAAAGCCTCTTTTTGCTGACGTAATTATAGCATACAGAAAAGGAAAAGACAAGAAAAATTTCCGTTTATGGAAATTTTATTGCCGGAAATTCTTGACAATACCCGTTAAAGGTGATAATATAAAATAAAAATTAACCGTTAACGGAAATAAATTCGCAAATAAAAAAGAAAAAATATCCTTTTAAGGATATAAAAGAGGATGGTCAATGAATCGGGAATCCTGCAAAGGGTGCGTTCAATGCTGTCTTTACATTTTGGATACCGGAGTTCCCAGAGGATGCCCGCCGGAGCACTGTACGAAAAAGCGGTTAAAAAACGCCGGTCCTCTGAAAGAGGGCTGTAAACAGTAAAATGTTTTTCCCCAATTCCGCTAAATGCCGCCGTAAGGAAGAGCCTTAAACCGGCGTGGTAAGAAGCCGAAGGGGATTTAAACATTTATTAGTAAAGAAGGGGAAGGCCGGCGAGCCTCACGCTTAAGGAGGAAAACGCTATGACCGGGAGAGCGAAAAGAATTTATTTTCTTTTGAAAAACAAAAGCAAGGAGAATGAAACGGAAAGGGCTATGATTTTAAAAACTGCTGAAGAAATTTTAACGTTAAAGCAGTGGCTGGTATTCCGCATGAAAATCAACGGGGAACGAAATAAGGAGATCGCAAAGAAATGCGGCGTCAGTGAAGCGAGGTAACCGGGCTGGAGAAGGTGTCCGAATCTTGTAAATATATGCTGCCCGTATTGAGGTTTTCTGCGGAAAAAAGCGAGGGCGGCCGTTTCCTGTGCGAGGAGTGGAACGCTTTATGACCTTTCGGCAGGAGGCGGAGGCCCGATATCGGCAGGAGCTGCTGAAAATACGGGAGCAAAAACGGAAGCTTACATCACAGGGTTCAGAGGACGGCGGCCAAAGCTGCCGGCAATGGGAACGGCGGATGAAGGCTCTGGAGGAATTGGAGCGCTGCTGCAAGGACAATTTACTGGTGCTTTGCGGGAGCCGGCGCCTCCCAGAATAATCTCTTATTCCGCCGAGGAGGCTTCTGGCGCCCGCAAGGAGCATAAAATATTTTTCTGGCGGCAGAGCTGGAGCATCGGCGGGATAACAGCGCGAACCGGAAAAAAGGTGGCCGAGGCGGTGAGGAAGATCATGGAGCGGGAGCTTTCACCGGAAACCCGTGATATCATTTTAAGGTACGGCGGGGCTGAGGCGGAACTGTGTTTTAGAATTTCATAGCCCCCCTTTCCAGTCACGAATGACAGGAACAACGGCCTGGGATTCGGTTTTGTCGGCTGTGAGCTCTATAGCGAGGTCAAATACGAATAAGGGTTTCTTCTAAAACTGAGCCGTTAACAAGCTTTAGCGGCTATATGCCCTGGGCATATAGCCGTTGTGCCTTTCGTGTGTTTTACGGCGATAAGGCCTGCGGGATATTCATCGGCGGCCATCAAATAATATAGGCCGAAAAGCAAGGGGCGGTTGTATGCTGTGGTTAGAAAAACAAAAGGAGAGGTGCGGCCGATAGACATAAGATCCGCGGCGTTTTCCTCCCTCTTTCTTCTGCCATTTAGCAGCGCCGGCCGCATGGCTTTACTTGAAGCTGCCAGTATAGCCTAACCCAAACTGTGAGAATCGGGAATGTTCACAAAGCCAGTTTGAACCTGGCATGTGAATCCAAGAAAAAAAGGAACAGGGCCTGCCGAATAAAACCGGCAGGCCCTGTTCCCGCGTTAGCGAGGTCAAATACGAATGAGGGTTTCTAAAAATGAGTCGTGAACAAACTTTAGAGATTATACGCCCTGGGCAAGCATAGCGTTGGCTACTTTCTCAAAGCCGGCAATGTTGGCGCCCGCGACGTAGTCGCCGGGAACGTCGTAACGGTCGGCGGCTTCGGCGGCCTTGGCGAAGATATCGGTCATGATTTGCTTCAGCTTCTGATCCACCTCTTCAAAGGTCCAGCTCAGACGTTCGCTGTTCTGGCTCATTTCCAAAGCGGATGTAGCGACGCCGCCGGCGTTTGCGGCCTTGCCGGGAGCGAACAGAATACCGTTCTTCTGGAGATATTCGGTGGCCTCAAGGGTGGTGGGCATGTTGGCGCCTTCCGCAACGGCGATGCAGCCGTTGGCAACCAGAGCCTTGGCATCATCCAGATTCAGCTCGTTCTGGGTGGCGCAGGGCAGAGCCACGTCGCACTTAACGGACCATACGCCCTTGCCCTCGTGGTATTCGGCATTGGGACGATAGTTTTTGTACTCGGACAAGCGGGCGCGCTTGACCTCCTTGATCTCCTTTGACGGCATCCAGATCCAAACCCTCGGCGTCATAAATCCAGCCGGTGGAATCGCTCATAGTGACAACCTTGGCGCCCAACTGCATGGCCTTCTCCGCGGCGTAGATAGCTACGTTGCCGGCGCCGGAAATGGCGATGGTTTTGCCATCCAGGCTGTGGCCGTTGTGCTTCAGCATAGCGTCGGTGAAATACAGAAGGCCGTAACCGGTGGCCTGAGTTCTTACCAGAGAGCCGCCGTAGGTCAGGCCCTTACCGGTGAGAACGCCCTCGAAGGAATTGGTCAGGCGCTTATACTGGCCGAACATGTATCCGATCTCACGGGCGCCGGTGCCGATGTCGCCGGCAGGCACGTCGATATCCGCGCCGATATATTTGGAAAGCTCGGTCATAAAGCTCTGGCAGAAGGCCATTACCTCGCGGTCGGATTTACCCTTGGGATCGAAATCAGAGCCGCCCTTGCCGCCGCCGATGGGCAGGCCGGTCAGGGAGTTTTTGAAGATCTGCTCAAAGCCCAGGAATTTGATGATACCGGTGTAAACAGAGGGATGGAGACGCAGGCCGCCCTTGTAAGGTCCAATGGCGTTGTTAAACTGGATGCGGTAGCCGGTGTTGACCTGCGTTTGACCCTTATCATCCACCCAGGTTACCTTGAATTTAAACTGGCGGTCCGGCTCGGTAATTCTTTCCAGAAGGGCTTCCCTGCGGTACAGCTCCTCGTTTCGGTCGATGACCGGGCGCAGAGAGTTTAAAACCTCCTCCGCGGCTTGCAGAAATTCGGGTTCCGCTGCATTTTTTTGCTTCAGCTTGGCTAGTACTTCATCGACATAAGACATGTTATTACGCTCCTTTTTTAATAATATACTCTCTCTATGCGAATAGCCTGAGGCTATTTCGAGCAAATTTAATATCCATAGGGCGGCTTCTGAATTATCCCTTTAAAGTTTAGCAGAAGACTATGAACTGTTTTTTAAGAATAACAAAAAGAACCGAAGAAAATTGCTCTAAAAGGCCCGCACCATGGAAAAAACACGTTCCTCTTTTCCAAAGCCTCCTAGGTCAGAACGTTTTTCGGCCGCCTCCATTCAGCCGGCGGGCCAAAGGATTAAGGCTGCCGCACCCACTGCGGCTGAACAGGAGAAAGGGAGGCACGTTTTGCATCCATAGGGGCTGCCTCCCCCGGTTCCAGGCTGAAAGCCTGAAAAGACCAGGGGGACAACAGGGGAAACCAATCACACACTGAACAGCATCTGGCTGTAAGTGGGATAGGGCCAATACGTCTTGCCGGTCAGGGTTTCCAGCTCGTCGGCAGGAGTCCGCAGTCTCTGCATCAGATCAATGACGGTATCCTTATAGTAATCCGCCTGAGCCTTAACGTCACAGCCGCAAGGTACTTTTCTCATCGCCTCGCCCAAGGCCTCGTTGGCCTGGTACAGCTGGTCGCACAGAGCCGACAGCTTTTTCAGCCGGGCCTCCTCGGCCTTGCTGGAGATCGCGCTGGAAACGCCGGCTTTATGCAGAACAGTGGCGCTTAAAGCGTCCATATAACGGCAGACCGCCGGGAAAATATCCTTATTCACCATGTCCAGCATGGTCAGGGCCTCGATACTGATGGTTTTGCAGTAGTTTTCCAACAGAATCTCATAACGGGAATGAATTTCTGTTGCGGTATAGATTTTATGCTTGGTGAACAGGGTCTGGTTTTTCTCGGAAATATAGTAGGGCAGCGCGTCTACTGTGCTCTTGAGGTTCAGCAGGCCTCTCCTTTCCGCTTCAGCCACCCATTCGTCGGAATAGTTGTTGCCGTTGAAGATAATGCGCTTGTGCTCCCGAATGGTGGTCCTGATCAGGTCGTTCAAGGCCGCGTTGAAATCGCCGGCCTTTTCCAGAACGTCTGCAAACTGGGAAAGCTCTTCCGCCACAATGGTGTTCAGCACAATATTCGGCCCGGAAATAGAGGATTTGGAGCCCAGCATACGGAACTCGAATTTGTTTCCGGTAAAGGCAAAGGGAGAGGTTCGGTTCCGATCCGTGGTATCCTTGGGAAACCGGGGCAGAATATGGACGCCGACCTTCATTTCAGTTTTGTCTTTTTGACTGTAGTCGGTGCTGTTCTCGATAGCCTCCAAGATTTCGGTGAGCTCGTCGCCCAGGAACATGGAAATAATAGCCGGAGGCGCTTCGTTGGCGCCTAAGCGGTGATCGTTGCCAGGGCTTGCTACGGAGATCCGCAGCAGATCCTGATATTCATCCACCGCCTTGATGACGGCGGTCAAAAACAGAAGGAACTGAGCGTTTTCCGCCGGGGAGTCTCCCGGCTCCAGAAGATTGACGCCGGTGTTGGTGGAGATAGACCAGTTGTTGTGCTTGCCGCTGCCGTTGACCCCGTCAAATGGCTTTTCGTGAAGCAGGCAGACCAGCCCGTGGCGGGCGGCTACATTTTTCATGGTCTCCATGGTGAGCTGGTTGTGGTCGGTGGCCACGTTGGTGTTGGAGAAGATCGGTGCCAGCTCATGCTGGGAAGGGGGCCACCTCATTGTGCTCGGTTTTCGCTAAAACGCCAAGCTTCCAAAGCTCCTGGTTCAGATCCGCCATATAGGCGGCGACCCTGGGCTTGATCGCACCGAAATAATGGTCCTCCAGCTCCTGGCCCTTGGGCGGCTTCGCGCCGAACAGCGTCCGGCAGCACATAATCAGATCCTCTCTCTGATCGTAAAGCTCCCGGTCAATGAGGAAATATTCCTGTTCGGGGCCTACGGTGGTATTGACCCGGGTTACGTCGTCCGCCCCGAACAGCTTCAGGATCCGGAGAGCCTGTTTATTGATTGCCTCCATCGAACGGAGCAGAGGAGTTTTACGGTCCAGAGCCTCTCCTCCGTAGGAGTAAAAAACTGTAGGAATGCAAAGGGTGTTCTCCTTAATAAAGGCATAGGAGGACGGATCCCAGGCGGTATAGCCCCTGGCCTCAAAAAGTGGCCCGCAGTCCGCCGGAGGGGAAGGAGGAGGCATCCGGCTCGCCCTTTACCAGCTCCTTGCCGGAAAATTCCATGATGACAGTGCCGTCCCCCTGGGGGCAGATAAAGCTGTCGTGCTTTTCAGCGGTAATATCCGTCATAGGCTGGAACCAGTGGGTATAATGGGTAGCGCCCTTCTCCACCGCCCAGTCCTTCATAGCGTTGGCCACCACATTGGCCACGCTGGGGTCAAGGCTTTTGCCGTTCTCTATGGTCTTTTTCAGGGCCCTGTAGGTTTCCTTGGGAAGCCTGGCCTTCATAACCTGGTCGTTAAACACCATGGAACCGAATAACTCGGGAACGCTTGCCGTTTTCTGTTGAATTTCACGCATCACTAGTACCTCCAAACGTTGGAATTTAGGAGACAGAGAAGGATTCTCAACTAAAAACCGCCCGCGGTCGCGGCAAAGCCGGGGTCCTTTCTTCCAGGGAACAGGTTCCCTTTCCATCATAGAATCAAAAGCTTTCAAACAGCGGCTTCCTATCAATTCTCTTTGCGGCCTCCGCCTTTCTTCCCGGATTTCTCTAATCTCCTTATAGCATTTTCTACAAGCCTTTCTATTTCTATAAGAGGATCAGATCAGCTTTTACCCCTTCGCGCTGCCGCGCAGCTTATGCAGCGGCCCGCGGCAAGGGCGGAGCGGGAAGCTCTCAAAGAGAAACAATATGAAAAAGACGCTACAGATATCCCGTACCTGCAGCGCCTTTGCTGTCTACATGTTGCATTATAAAGCAGGAAAGGCGTGTTGTCAATGGCTTTTTCTAAAAATTTAACAAGAAATGCAAGAATATATTTTCAACAAATCATGAATTGGTCAAAATATACGAAACAAAAGGCGCGGATAAAAAACAAAATGCAGGAAAATAAAATTTGTACTGCAAAGTGATTGACAAAAAAGGCCGGCAGGCTTATAATGGTCAGCATGAACAAGGGCGTTCATCAAAGGAAGGCCGGGTTTCTGGTTCAGAAGCCTGCTTCCCTTTGATGAACGCCCTTACTTTTTGGTCAGACCATGATACGAAGGGGGAAGAAGCCATGTTAAGGGAAGGGCAAGTGAGAATCCCGTCAGGCTGCGCTGTTTCAGGGATCTTCGCTAAGGACGGAAGGCGTCTCAGCGGAGAAGCTATTATCAAATCCATTTCCATTATGCACGACAGGAGCAACGGCCTGGGGGGCGGCTTCGCCGGTTATGGGATCTATCCCGAATATAAGGAGCATTACGCCTTCCACGTGTTTTACGACGATAAGGCCGCCAAGGAGGCCTGTGAAAAATTCATTGATGATCATTTCGATGTGGTAAACCTTTCTAAGATTCCGGTGAGGAAGACGCCGAAAATCACCGACGAGCCTCTGATCTGGCGGTACTTTGTCAATCCTCTGCCGACCAAGCTCAAGGACAGCCAGCTGGACGAACGGGAGTACACCGCCCGGTGCGTCATGCGGATCAATACGAGGATCGAAGGCGCCTATGTGTTTTCCAGCGGAAAAAACATGGGCGTGTTCAAGGCGGTAGGCTACCCGGAGGATGTGGGGGACTTTTACCGGCTGGAGGAATACTCCGGCTACTGCTGGACCGCCCACGGGCGGTACCCTACCAATACGCCCGGCTGGTGGGGCGGCGCCCATCCCTTCGCTATGCTGGACTATTCAGTGGTGCATAACGGCGAGGTCAGCTCCTATGACGCGAACCGGCGCTATATTGAGATGTTTGGTTATCAATGCACCCTGCTGACAGATACGGAGGTTATCACCTACTTGGTGGATTATCTGCACGGCGGCAGAAGCTGACCCTGGAAGAGGTTGCCAACGTCATCGCCGCGCCGTTCTGGTCCACCATTGAGCAAAAGCCGGAGCCGGAGCGTTCAAGGCTGACCTATTTGAGAAACGCTTTTTCCAGCCTGCTGTTAACGGGGCCCTTTTCTATTTTATTGGGCTTCGACGGCGGTATGATGGCGCTCAACGATCGGCTGAAGCTCAGATCCATGGTGGTTGGGGAAAAGGATGAGACGGTATACATCGCCAGTGAGGAAAGCGCTATCCGGGTGGTGGAGCCTAACCCCTGACAGACTGTGGGCACCAAAGGGCGGAGAGCCTGTTATTGTAACGCTGAACGGAGGTGTTCACTGATGCCCATTGATTTTATTTATCCGGACTACGAGGTTGTACGGAATTACGACCGGTGCGTCGGATGCCGGGTTTGCGAGCGGCAATGTGCCAACGAGGCGCACTATTTTGACGAAGCGGCCGGAAAAATGATGGCGGACGAGTCAAGTGCGTCAACTGCCACCGGTGCGTTTCCCTTTGCCCCACCAGGGCGTTGAAAATCGTGAAAACAGACCATACCTTTAAAGAAAACTATAACTGGACCGGGGAGGCTATCCAGGAGATCTACCGCCAGGCGGGGAGCGGCGGCGTGCTGCTTTCCTCTATGGGAAACCCAAAAAATTTTCCGGTGTACTGGGATAAAATCCTCATTAACGCCTCTCAGGTCACCAACCCCTCCATTGATCCTTTGCGGGAGCCTATGGAAACCCGGGTTTATTTGGGGAAAAAGCCAAGCTGTGTGGAACGGGACGAGAAAGGGAACCTCATACCTAATTTACAGCCCCAGCTGAAGCTGGAGGTTCCGGTTTTGTTTTCCGCTATGAGCTACGGATCTCTGAGCTATAATGCCCACGAGAGCCTGGCCAGAGCCGCCGCCCAGCTCGGCATCCTTTATAATACGGGCGAAGGCGGCCTTCATGAGGACTTCTACCGGTATGGTAAAAAACTATCGTCCAGGTCGCATCCGGACGGTTCGGCGTTCACAAGGACTATTTGAGCGCCGGAGCCGCTATCGAGATTAAAATGGGCCAGGGCGCCAAGCCGGGGATCGGCGGTCATTTGCCCGGACAGAAGATCGTTGGGGACGTTTCTAAAACCCGTATGGTCACCGAGGGTACCGACGCCATCTCTCCGGCGCCCCACCACGACATCTATTCCATCGAGGACCTGCGCCAGCTGGTGTATTCGCTAAAGGAGGCCACTAATTACGAGAAGCCGGTCATCGTCAAGATCGCGGCGGTGCATAACGTGGCGGCTATCGCCAGCGGCATCGCCAGAAGCGGCGCGGACATCATTGCCATCGACGGCTTCCGGGGCGGCACGGGCGCGGCGCCCACCCGCATCCGGGATAACGTGGGAATTCCCATCGAGCTGGCTCTGGCCAGCGTAGACCAGCGCCTGCGGGATGAAGGAATCAGGGGCAGCGTCTCCATTATCGCGGGCGGCTCTATACGCAGCAGCGCCGACGTGGTCAAGGCTGTCGCCTTAGGCGCCGACGCGGTGTATATCGCCACCAGCGCGTTGCTGGCCCTTGGCTGCCATCTGTGCCGTACCTGCCAGACCGGCAAGTGCAACTGGGGCATCGCGACCCAGCGGCCGGATCTGGTCAAACGGCTGAATCCGGATATCGGATGCCAGAGGCTTGTGAATTTAGTGACCGCCTGGCAGCACGAGATTAAGGAAATGATGGGCGGTATGGGCATTAACTCCATCGAGGCGCTGAAGGGCAACCGGCTCATGCTGCGGGGCGTTGGACTCAACGACCGGGAGCTGAGTATTCTGGGAATCAAGCACGCGGGGGAATAAAGCCATGAAACGAATTTATGTGAATGAAAAATGGTGCTTAGGCTGCCATTTGTGTGAATATTACTGCGCCTATGCCAATTCCGGGGAAAAGGATATGGTTCACGCCCTGAAGGGTGTGGCGATCCGCCCCAGGATTCAGATTGAGGAAAACAACGGGATCAGCTTTGCGGTTTCCTGCCGCCACTGCAAGGAGCCTCTTTGCGTGAAGAGCTGTATCACTGGAGCCCTGTCCGTCGAGGATGGGGTGATTACCGTAAACCGGGACAAATGCGTCGGCTGCTACACCTGTATTCTGTCCTGCCCCTACGGCTGTGTCATGCCGTCGGAAAACGGCGTGATTCAAAAGTGCGAGCTGTGCATGAAAAACAGCGTGGGTTCTCCTGCCTGTGTGAAAGGATGTCCCAATAAAGCCATTGTTTATGAAGAGAGGTGAGCGTGATGAAATACGTACTGATCGGCAATTCCGCTGCGGCGGTAGCCTGCGTGGAGGGAATCCGGCAAAGAGACCGGGAGGGGGATATCACCATGGTGACCAACGAGCCCTACCACACCTATTCCCGGCCGCTGATTTCTTATTTGCTGGCGGGAAAGACGGACCGGGAGCGGATGAAATACCGGCCGGATGATTTTTATGAGAAAAACCGATGCGAGCTGATCGCCGGGGTGTCGGCGGACCATCTGGAGCCTAAGCGGAAAACCGTGGTGCTTTCCGACGGCAGAGAGCTTCCTTATGACAGGCTGCTGGTAGCCGCCGGCTCCAGCCCGGCGGTACCGCCGATTAAGGGACTGGAGGCTGTGGAAAACATGACCACATTCCTCTCCCTGGACGACGCGCTCCGGCTGGAGGAAATGCTGACGCCCTTCTCCAGGGTGCTGATTCTGGGGGCCGGTTTGATCGGCCTGAAATGCGCTGAGGGCATCGCCGGAAAAGCGAAATCAATCACTGTGGTGGATATGGCGGATCACATTCTGCCCAGTATTTTAGATCAGGAAGCTTCCGCCCCGGTACAAAGGCGCTTGGAGGAGCACGGCATAGAATTTGTGCTTTCCGACGCGGCCCAGGAGCTTCATCCGGACCGGGCGGTGCTGAAAAGCGGCCGGGGCATCCGTTTTGATATCCTGGTGATGGCGGTGGGCGTGCGCCCCAACGTCCGGCTGGTTCAGAACGCCGGCGGCGCCGTGAAGCGGGGAATTGTCACCGATTCCAGAGGGCAGACTTCTATCCCTGATGTATACGCCGCAGGCGACTGCACGGAAAGCAGGGACATCACCACCGGGGAGGAAAGGTGCTGGCGCTGCTTCCCAACGCTTATTTACAGGGGGAGTGTGCCGGGATCAATATGGCCGGAGGAAACCAAAGCTATGATAAGGCCATTCCCATGAACTCCATCGGATTTTTCGGCCTGCACCTGATGACCGCCGGCAGCTGCGGCGGCGAGGCGTATTTAGAGAAAAACGGCGGAAACTATAAAAAGCTGTTTGTCAGAGAAAACAGGCTGACAGGATACATTTTAATCGGCGATGTGGCGAGGGCGGGAATTTATACCTCCTTGATCCGGGAGCAGACTCCGCTTTCTGCCCTCGATTTTGAGCTGATTCGCCAGAAGCCGCAGCTTATGGCGTTTTCCCGGACCAAGAGAAATGAAATGCTGGGAGGAAACGTGGGATGAAGATCGACGCGGGCCAATTGAGCCACCAGGAGTTAAACGACCAGCTTCGGATGAGCAGAGAGCAGAATATTATAATTGAGAACTGTCTGGGACAGCGGTACCTTGCCAGCGGCTCCCGCGGAAAGAAAGTCACGGTAACGGGCACCCCTGGAAATGCGCTGGGATCTTACCTGGATGGCACGGAGATCGACGTTTACGGCAATGTCCAGGAAGCCACCGGCGATACTATGAACGGCGGGGCTATCTATATCCATGGCAGCGCCGGAGACGCCACTGGGTATGCCATGCGGGGCGGGAAGATCCTGATCCAGGGAGATACCGGCTACCGGGCGGGGGTTCATATGAAGGAATACAAGGATAAAATCCCAGCCATTGTTGTGGGCGGCGTGGCAGGCAGCTTTTTAGGGGAATATCAGGCCGGCGGCGTGATCGTGGTGCTGGGGCTTCACCGGGAGAACCAGCCGATCGCGGGCTATTTCTGCGGAACCGGGATGCACGGCGGGAAAATTTACCTGAGAAGCGATACCCTGCCGGAGGGCATGTCCCCCCAGGCGAAGGCGGAGGACGCCGGCCGTGAGGAGCTGGAGGCGATTAAGCCTCTGCTTGAGGAGTTTTGCCGCAAGTTCCGTGAGGATCTGAATGAAATACTCCGAGGACACTTTTTTGTCCTGACCCAGAATACGAAAAACCCCTATCGGCAGCTGTATATACAAAACTGACTCCTGTGTTGTATAATAGCTGTATCCTATTAAGGCGATGCAAAAAGGCCAAAGGCTGGAAACCAAAAACCGATGGGACTGTCAGCGGTCGGCTTCCGATGGAAAAACTCCGCCGAAGTCTTTTCGTTTTGGCGGCGCCGGGGCCTTGACAGAAGAAACGGTGATAATAACAGCCTAAACACAAGGAGGATTATGTCATGACTGATACAGAATTGGAGGTTCTGCGGTTTGTGCAGGAAAATGATGTGAAGTTTATCCGGCTGGCGTTCAGCGATATGTTCGGTATTCAGAAGAATATTTCCGTGATGCCGGATGAGCTGCCCCGGGCCTTTGAAACCGGAATTTCCTTTGACGCTTCCGCGGTCCGGGGATTTCTCAACGTGGAACAGTCCGATTTGTTCATCACCCCGGATCCCTCCACGCTGTCCATTTTACCCTGGCGGCCCTCCCACGGCCGGGTGGTGCGGCTGTTCTGCAATGTGAACTATCCCGACGGCAGGCCGTTTGAGGGAAGCTCCCGGCATATTCTGCAAAGAGCCGTCAAAGAGGCGGCGCAAATGGGCTATGTCTGTAAGATCGGCGCCGAGTGCGAATTTTATCTGTTTGAAACCGATGAAAAGGGCAATCCTACCATGAATCCCCACGACCTCGGAGGCTACTGCGATATCGCCCCCAACGACAAGGGCGAAAATGTCCGGCGGGAAATCTGCCTGACCCTGGAGGAGATGGGCATCCATCCGGAGGCCTCTCATCACGAGCAGGGGCCGGGGCAGAATGAAATTGATTTTAAATACAGCGACGCGATGACCGCCGCCGATAATCTTTTGACCTTTAAGGCGGCGGTGAAGTCCATTGCGGCCAGAAACGGCCTGTACGCCAGCTTTATGCCGAAGCCTCTGCCGGATAAAAGCGGCAGCGGCCTGCACGTGAATCTTTCCCTCTCTCAGGGCGGCAGAAATATTTTTAAGACAGCCCCTGATGAGGGCCACTGCCCGGAGGCGGAGCATTTTATGGCCGGAGTACTGGACCACATCCGGGAGATTACCGTGTTTCTGAATCCCCTGACTAATTCCTATGCACGGTTCGGAGCCTTTGAGGCGCCTCGGTACCTTTCCTGGTCTCATCAAAACCGCTCCCAGCTGATCCGGATTCCCGCGGCTACGGGTGCCCAGAGCAGAATGGAGCTTCGTTCTCCGGATCCCTCCTGCAATCCCCATCTGGCCTTCGCCATGCTGCTGCAGGCGGGACTGGACGGCATTCGCCGGGAGCTGCCTCTGTGCCCGGCCGTGGATTTAAACCTTTATGACGCGGACCCCGGTGTTTTAGAAAAAATGCCCGCGCTGCCGGAAAACTTGGAGGAAGCGGTTTTGCTGGCGCGGAGCAGTGCGTTTGTCCAAAGCGTGCTGCCGGCAAAAACGCTGGCAAATTACTGCGACGTGAAGCTGGAGGACTGGAAGCGGTGCCGGGAGGCGGAGGACCAGGCCGCGCGGAACGAAAGCTGTATTTTACCGCCATCTGACAGGTGCGCGTCAAACCCAATCTTATGAGAAGAGGAAGCCGGGTGAGGGAATGGAAAGAGTATTAGTCGTCTCCGGAAGCGAAAGGGGCCGGGAATTTCTGCGGGAGCTTCTGCGCGGCCAGGAGTACGGCCAAGGCTTTTTTGCCGATAACAGCGGGGAAGCCAGGCGCAGAATGGCGGAGGACGACTTCAGCCTGGTGATCATCAACGCACCCCTGCGGGATGAGTCGGGGGAGCAGCTGGCTCTGTGGGCGGCTCAAAGCACCGACGCGGGCGTGCTGCTTCTGGTTAAAGCGGAAATTGCGGACGAGGTTTCCGCACGGGTGGAGGACAGCGGCGCGATGGTGCTGCCAAAGCCCATCAGCAGGCAGTTTTTCTGCCAGTCCCTGAAGCTTGTGTCGGCTGCCCGGCGGAGAATGCTGGGACTGAAAAACGAAAACACCCGGCTGCAAAAGCAAATCGACGATATCCGGTTAGTGGACCGCGCCAAATGCGTGCTGATTCAGTATTCCGATTTTACGGAGCAGCAGGCCCACCGGTACATCGAGAAAAAAGCCATGGATCAGCGGGTTTCCCGCCGGGAGGTGGCGGAGGATATTCTCCGGATCTACGAAAGCTGACGCCGCGCTTGACCGTGCGGAACCAGAACCGGCCGGCGCGGGCCTAAGCTGAAACCGGCTCTGTGGCGGGAAAAGGAAATCTTGTAAACCGGAGGCGCGGCAGCCGAAAAGCTCGGCGGAAGGAAAAAAGGCCAAGCGGGGCAGAACGCAATCCTGACGGCGATCCAGCGGGCTCGAGCGGCTTTAGGCAGGACTGCCGGGCTGATTCTGCTTCAGCGCGGGCAGTCGTTCCAGGGAGAAACCCGGCTTTGGAACAGCAGGCGGGAATCGTTATTTATTGAAATACACAGCGGAAAGAGCCCTAAACCCATTTTTCAGCGGGGCTCTTGCGCTTTGTGTCCGGAGGCTTCCTGCGAAGCGGCCGGTGAAACCCATGAAATTTTGCCGGGCCGCCAACGGCCTTGGGAGAAGGAGCGAAAATCATGACGAAATATATTTTTGTAACCGGCGGCGTTGTCTCCGGTTTAGGCAAGGGGATTACCGCCGCGTCCTTGGGGCGGCTGCTAAAGGCCAGAGGGCTCCGGGTGGCGGCCCAGAAGCTGGATCCCTATATTAATGTGGACCCGGGTACGATGAGCCCCTATCAGCATGGAGAGGTATTCGTCACCGAGGACGGCGCGGAAACAGACCTAGACCTGAGGCCACTATGAGCGGTTTATCGATGAGGATTTAAATCAATTTTCTAATCTAACCACCGGTAAGGTTTACTGGAACGTTCTGCAAAAGGAGCGCCGAGGGGAGTATCTGGGGGAGACGATCCAAGTGATCCCCCCATGTCACCAATGAAATCAAGAGCTTCATTTACACGGTGGGGCAAAAAACGGGAGCCGACGTGGTCATCACCGAGATCGGCGGCACCACCGGCGATATTGAAAGCCAGCCTTTTTTGGAGGCGATCCGGCAGGTGTCGCACGAGGTGGGCCGGCACAACTGCCTGTTTCTTCACGTGACCCTGGTGCCCTATCTCAAAAGCTCTGGAGAGCATAAATCCAAGCCGACTCAGCATTCGGTAAAGGAGCTCGCAGTCCTTTGGCATCATGCCGGATATCATCATCGCCCGGTGCGACGAGCCTCTCGACCAGTCGATCCGGCAGAAGATCGCTCTGTTCTGCAATGTACAGGAGGACTGCGTGATAGAGAATCTGACCTTGCCGGTGCTGTATCAGGCGCCGATGATGCTGGAGGAAAACGGTCTCGCGGATATAGTCTGCCGGGAGCTTCAGCTTTCCTGCGGCCCGTGCGACCTGACGGAGTGGAAGCAGATGCTGGAGCGGATTGAAAACGCGGATAAGACGGTGAGCATCGCCCTAGTGGGAAAATATGTAAAGCCCACGACGCTTATCTATCCGTGGCGGAGGCCTTGTCCCACGCTGGCTATGAAAACAACGCCAGGGTGAAAATCAACTGGGTGGATTCGGAAAAACTGACGGAGGAAAGCTGTTCCCGTTATTTAGAGGGAATGGACGGCGTCATCGTGCCCGGAGGCTTTGGCGGCCGAGGCATTCAGGGAATGACTCACGCGGCTCATTACGCCAGGGTCAACCGCATCCCTTATTTCGGCATCTGTCTGGGAATGCAGGTGGCGGTGATCGAATACGCCAGAAACGTTCTCGCCTGGAGCGACGCGAATTCCAGTGAGTTTGATCCCGAATGCACCCACCCGGTGATCGATCTGATGCCGGACCAGCAGGGGAACCTGCCTAAGGGTGGGACTATGCGCCTGGGAGCCTACCCCTGTGAGATCCAGCCTGGCACCGTGCTGGAAAGAGCCTATCAAAGGCGCTCTGTCGGAGAAAGGCACCGGCACCGCTACGAGTTCAACAACAGCTACCGGCAGCAGCTGGAGGAAGCGGGATTGGTTATTTCCGGCACCTCGCCCGACGGCCGGCTGGTAGAAGCGGTGGAACTGCCGGGACATGACTTTTATGTGGGAGTGCAGTACCATCCAGAGTTTAAATCCCGTCCCAATCGGGCTCAGCCGCTGTTCCGGGAGTTTATCGCCGCGGCGCTGAAAAAGCAGGGGAAAATATCGGAAAAGAATTAAAACCAGTTTATATAGACTATCGTGAGAACCAAAAGATTTCAATGCGATTCTGATAGAGAGAAAAGAGACTTGAAATGATAGAGATACAGAGGCCCCAGCCTAAGAACGCCGTTGCCATCGCGGCGTGGCCGGGATAAGGTTGAAGATTTCCTTATGCAATGGCAGGCGGCGGTTGCGGCTTCTCCATGACGGGAAGAACAAATTTTGGACAGACTGAGGACCGGCGCCGCGTTTTGCTTTTCTACCACCGTGTTTCGTCTGGCAGATACTGCAAACGGAAGCTTCTGCCGCTGGTGCGGCGCAGAACGCCAGCGTGTTGGGAAAAATAAGGCGGAGGCCGCGGATCCATGAAATTTCACGGGTCCGCGGCCTTTCTATATGGGACGATTTAGTGCGGTGGATAACGACGGGGTTCTCAAATTAGCTTTTCTTTTTCCAAGGCCGGTAAAAGTCGGGGAAAAAAGAGTCTAAATTCTGAGGAATAGGCTCAGCCGTTTCCTTCTGTGCCTGAACCGAAGGCTTGCTTTCCACCATCCACAAAGGGACTGGATTATCCTTTGGGTCATCGCAGTGATAGATTTTCATATGGGTACCTCTTAGGCATAATGGCTTTGCCTGCACAACACAGGATTCTACCATTAAGAGGTGGCGTCGCCCAAACGGAATACGTTCAGGGCAATGTCGGTCATCTCGAAGCCTGCGTCATCGGATACTACCTCAATAGTGGTGGGAACGGCTGTAACCTGGAAGGGCACGCTGAAGGACAGGTTGGTTACCTCTCCGGAAGAGGTAAAGGTTTTCGTAGCCGCGGCGCCGGTGACAGGCGAACCATTTACATTCAAGCGAACCGTCAGCGTAGCGGGAATAGAGGTGCCGGTATTTACAGAGGCCGTACCGTGGAAGGTGGCCTGATAAATTCCAGGCTGGTTGATCTCTACGTTTGAGGTGCCGGCCGTATGCGTGATGGAATTTCCGGAAACCAGAGGCGTATCATTAAAAATCAAGGCGCTTCCAGCATTGGTAGGCTGGGCGGTAGCGTCGACCTGTATCGGTTCCAGAGTTGATAACGCTGGCTTCCGTTCCCGGATCTCCGGTTGTCACAGAGCCTACATTGACAGTAGCGGCGGGTCCGGTAGGTCCAGCAGCGCCTTCAGCGCCTGTCTCGCCGGTGGGGCCTGTGGGTCCGGCTTCACCCGTCGCGCCAGTGGCGCCAGTAGCTCCTGCCGCACCTGCGCCCCGGTGGGGTAGCCGGTAGGCCCTTCCGGTCCAATGGCACCAGTCGCACCTGTAGCACCGGTTGCACCTGTAGCACCAGTGGAGCCGGTTGCTCCCGTAGCGCCAGTAGCACCCATCGCTCCGG
>VOFI01000237.1_pt1 | contig 44000 bp, 29 predicted proteins | sample 5384131 | NCBI WGS metagenome assembly VOFI01 (sample SAMN12384728, study PRJNA508395) | human gut metagenome | isolation source: healthy gut H | host: Homo sapiens
GGTAAAATAAACTGAACAGTCAGTTTATTTTATATATCAGGAGGATATGATAATATGCTTATAAACAAAAAATCGAAGTTTCTCTCCGCTGATTCTGTATTCTTTTTCAGCGCATGTATCATTTTGTTTCTTATCAATCAGCTGTATAGTGTATTGCAGGTTTCATTGATCATGAAAAGCACCGGTTCCATTTTATTGTTAAGCTCCGTTATGACAGCCATGGTTATCCCCAGGATTTTTATTCTGCCTGTCAGCGGACTTTTCACAGATAAGCTGGGGATTTTCAAAACACTTATTATCGGAACCGGATTATTAGGCTTACTATTGATTTCCCTCTTTCTTGTGAATCAGGGCAGCCTTGTGAATGAAAACATCATTTTTATATTTGCCGTTTTGTTCGGAGGGATAAGCGCCGCCATATTGCCGGCGCTCTATTCTGCCATCCCCGTATTAATGGGCGGGGAGCATCTGCAGAAGGCAAATTCCGTGATGCAGTTCATCAACCAGGGGGCAACCCTGATCGGTCCCCTTTTAGCCGGATTCCTTGTGGAAAAAACGAGTGATAAAGCGTATCCGATCATGGCTGTCTCCGCCGTCACTGCATTCTTTCTGTTCTGCGGGGTGGGCTGCAGGGAAAACAGACAAGAAAAAGACAAGGCTCACGAAAGCGGGACATCCCAACAGGGAGCCTTTAAGGATTTATTGGAACAGCCTATTTTAATATTGTTATTGCTTTTTACAGCGATTCTTAATCTGTGCATCATTGGCCCCCAGCAGGTCGGTTTTCCTGTAATCGCCATGAATTGTTTGTCCGAAGGGGTGGACGGGTATACGCGGTTATTGTCTGTGACCGGCCTGGGAGCATTGATAAGCGCTGTTTTCATCGGAAATATGAAACGGAGGGACAGCACACAGTCCATTCATCTGATCCTATGGTGCGTACTCATACTTGGAATGATATGGAGCATTTTCAGTTACAGTACTTCCAGGCTGGTGATCATGGTTTCCATATTCACAGCCGGACTGCTTTTGGGAATCATAAACGTATTATTTCTGACCACAATCCAGCAGCTTACTCCTGCCTTTCTTGTCGGCAGAGTCATGAGCATTCAATTTCTATGCTCCACAGGCCTTCAGCCGGTTTCGTACATGATAACCGGAGTACTGCTTGATAAATTCAATATCAATAACCTGTATCTTATCTCCGGCGGCATTATTAGCTTGCTTTCAATCCTGATATTGGTTTATAGTAAAAAAAACAGGAAATGGATGCGGAGGGTTCCCAGTGCCTAAAATATCGGATGAAAAAAAGAAACAGCGCCAAACAGATATTTTAAAGACCGCTTTAAAACTCTTTTCCCAAAAAGGCTATTATGCCACATCAATAGATGATATCACGAGAGAAGCGGGAATCAGTAAGGGGTTAATATACAACTATTTCAAGAGTAAAGAGGAGATTTTTTTTGAATTGGCAGAACATTGGAATGAGTTTATGAATAATCCTTCTTTTGAAGATGCCCTGAACCGGGTCATTTACGAAGATATGTCTTTATCGGAAAAACTGATCTGTGTCTGGGATGAAACGGTAAACCAATGGACTGCCGAAAATCTGGATTTCGCCGGGATTAAATTTGAATTCTGGCTGGAGTCTTCCAAAAATGAAGCTCTCAGAGAAAAAATGAAAGAAAAGGCCAAGAACAGCTTAAGCATCGTGGAAGAGATTATTTATAAAACCAAACCGGACATCGAGCCTGGAATCGCTGCCGCCTTTTCCCGATTGTGGTGGTCACAAATAGACGGATTAGTGGCTTATTTTGTAAGCTATCACATATTACCGCCGCCGGACGAGATGGCCCAAATCAGAAAAATCATACTGCACCAATGTAAATATCTTGAGCTACAGTAAAAAATGTGGAGGCAGATAAAAAATCTGAGAGAGCGGCTCCGTCTGCCCGGGCTCCTCTCCCGGTTCCTCCGGATGGCCTGCAGCTCGGTAAGGATTCCTGTAAGGGCCGTATAAACACGCCGGTCCTTAGGTTGCGTACTTTGCAACCTTAGTACCGCTGCGTGTTTGTCCGAGCGAAAGCGCGCCCTATAAGGAACCTTACCGAGCTGCCGGCCATCCGGAGGAACCGGGAGAGGAGCCCGGGCAGACGGAGCTGCTCACTCAGAATTTTTATCTGTCATACTCTGATTGTAATCTCGCCCCTGATCCGATACAATAGATACATGACATGGATTCCGGAGGAAGATTAAGAATGAAAGAAAAATTATATACCATCCCTTTAAATGACGCCATGAACGCGGAGGATGAATGCCCCTTCTGTTTCATTGAACGGAATGTGGAGCAGGATATCATGGATTACGTGCTCGGTTCCTGCGCTTCCTATATGGAAAGCGACACAAGGGAGGCCACGGACAAGGCCGGCTTCTGCCGGATGCATTACAAGAAAATGTTTGACTACGGCAATACCCTGGGAAACGGCTGGATACTGAAAACCCACTACAAAAAGCTGATTGCGGAAATGAAGGATCAGTTTTCTCATTTTACCCCGGGAAAAACCTCACTCATGGACAAGCTGAAGGGAAAGCCCTCCGAATCCAACGCTATCGCTTCCTGGGTTGCGGAGAAGGAAAGAACCTGCTATATCTGTGATTTTTTCACCAAGGAATACGCCCGCTATATGGATACCTTTTTCTATCTGTATAAAAATGATGAGGCTTTCCGCGAAAAACTGAAAAAGAGCAAGGGCTTCTGCCTCCATCATTTCGGTGACTTATGCAATCAGGCGGACTCCCATCTGAATGACGCGGAGAAGAAGGATTTTTATCCTCTGGTATTCAAATTGATGGAAGAAAATATGGAACGTGTTTCCGGTGATGTGGACTGGCTTATTGAAAAATTCGATTACCGGAACAAGGATGCCGACTGGAAGACTTCCAAGGACGCGGTTCAGCGCGGGATGCAGAAGCTGAAGGGCGGGTATCCGGCAGATCCGGTTTATAAAATGAATAAATAGAGCAAAAAGCCCCGCAGACTGCCTGGCATGGATGGATATCCTGCGCGCCTTCTGCGGGGCTTTTTAATGAGTTAATCAGGAACGGGGTGTGCCATATTCTTCTGATCCGCTTCCGCAGTTTTCAGAAATTCCTCAAACGTTAAATCATTTTCGTCAATAAATTCCGCTGCTTCTTTTCCTACATATCTGAAATGCCAGGACTCATACTCAATTCCCGTAATATTTTTCTTTCCCTTGGGATAACGCAGAATAAAACCATAGCGGGCACAATTTTCGGCAAGCCACATTGCCTCTTTCGTACGCCCCTGACGTTCGTCCAGCATCTGATGGCTCTTCCCCACAATATCCACAGCCAGTCCGGTATGATGTTCGCTGTAGCTGACAACCGCGTATTGCTCACGGGTTTTATAATAGGCGTCTATGTACGTCAATCCCTGATCCATCAGTTCCTCTATCGAACTGCCGAACAAATCAGCCTGTCTCTCATAGCTGCGGTACGCTGAACATACCAGCAAATCCATACCTTCTTCTTTCGCATCTGAAAGCATTTTTACGAGATCATCCACGATACGGTAGTCTACCTGATGCCCGTCGTCCAATACATCTAACTGAGGCTTAAAAGCGGCCGGCAGCGGATTCCAGTCGTTTACCAATATGTAATTCCAGTCATCTGTATTTACTTTAAACGGGATTTTTCCGACCCTGTCATTCCAGCCGGAAATCTCCAGGCTGATTTTTCTGCCTGCCTCTGAAATTTTCCTTCTGTTTTCCACTGCCTCCGCCTCATACAAAGAGTATGTCCGATGCAGAAGCCCCTGATAATCTTCCATCAGACGGGAATACTTATAAATCATCCCGCCGAGGCCCAATAAAGGGATTAGGATTAAAAGAACCGTCGTTCCCAAAATTATATGCTTATAAAAAAGTACACTTCCCCAGTACCTGCTTTTTCCCTTATGCCGATTTCTGTCAGCAGCGACAAGCTTAACAGAAGATTTACCGTATCCTCCCGCTGTTTCCGTACAAAGCTCTCCGCCCACAGTGGAAAAATCCATACCTTTTCCTCCTGTTACTCCTCTTTAATTTCTTCAATGCCGCCGATATCGATCATCCCCTTCACGTGTGCCCCATTGTACATGGAGATGCATTCCGATGAAACATTTCCTTTCACCCTTGCAGACTCGCGGAACTCAACACTTTCCTTTACCATCATATTGCCTTCGCTATGTCCGTTGAACATCAGCCGTCCTGACGTGATGTCACCCTTAATCCATGAATTATTATCCACTACCATTTCATCGGTCACCTGAATATTGCCGGTGATATTACCCGACTGGACACGCATGCTGTCTGCGTAAATATCGCCGATTACCTTACCTGCCAGCAGCAGAGAGCCCTCGCATTTCACATCACCTGAAATCTGCCCAAGAACGCGCAGATTTGATTTTGTCCTTACGCTTCCGTCAATTACCATATCCTCCGTAATGATGGATTCATTTTTCAGGGCCGGCACTGTATTTCCTACTGCGGCCATATCCGCTCCGGCCTGAACGGGTACCGATGCTTCAACAGTAACTGCCTGTCCTTCTCCGTGCGGTATTCTTTCTTCCTTCATTCCTTCTCCTGCTGCTCTATCCGGCTCCTCTTTTTTCCCTGATTTTTTTGAGGTCACCTCTGAAATTTTTGCCTTCTGTCCCTCTCCTGAAAAATCAAAACTCAGAATTTCATTAACTGCCTTTTTAAAATTGCTTTCCTTCATCGTAATACTCCGTTACCTTTCCCTATTGGATTACGTATGAATTATAACAGATATTATTCTCGTTTAGCATATATTTATAAAAAGCGACATTGGGGCGACTTTTCGGTGTGAATTTTATGATATACTTGCTGTATAGACGGGTCACAGATATGGAATAACAGATAATATTTATGTATAAGAGGAATGTAATATGTATAAGATTCTTTTCGTGGACGATGATGCTGCCCTGCGGAATGTGGTATATCAATACTTTAAAGAACGGCAATATGATATCATTTGTACAGCATCAGCGGATAAGGCGGTAAGCTATCTGAAAAGCGCCAGTATTGACTGCGTGATCCTTGATGTTAATCTGCCGGATATGAACGGTTTTGAGTTATGTACCTCCATCCGGCAGTTTTCCTCCGTACCGATCATATTTTTATCATGCTATACTGAAAATGATGATAAAATCAAAGGCTTTCTGTCCGGCGCAGACGATTATGTCCCCAAACCATTTTCCCTGAAAGAGCTGGAGCTGCGTGTTAATGTACGAATCCTGCGCCGTTATGAAAACCAGCCGCCGGAGCTGCTTACATTCGGTGATCTGATCATTGATACAGGCAGGCTCACAGCCATCTGTCACGGAGTTGAATGTACTTTTCCCCGGTTGGAATTCGACATCCTTTCCTTTTTTGCCCACCATCCCAATCAGTTGTTTACCTACGAACAGCTTTATGACAATATATGGAAACAGCCCATAAATGAAAGCAGGCATAATCTTCAGGCACGCATAGGCAAGGTCAGGAAAAAACTCTGTGACATCTGTCCGGAAAAAGAGTATATCCGTACCATACGCCACAAAGGCTACCTGTTTGTCCCCTGAACCGGAAGTGATGCCCGGAAGCTTCGGGCAGGATTCTCCTGGCTTTCATGCTGATAAGATATAGGCCTGCTTTACAGGACATAGTTTATTTGAATTTACGCACCAGTGCATTCCCGCAAAATACTGCCGCCAGAATGATGCCTACCGAACCAAAGCCCATAAAAATCTGTTTCCTGCGCTCTTCGGCAACGCCTGTGTCTTCTTCCGTTATCGCCGCAATCGATTCGGCCGTTTCCTCTGAAGACTCCTGCGTCGGACTGAAGTTTTCCTGACTCTGTCCGGAAGCATTATATTCCTGCGTTTCTTCCCGTTTTTCTTCATCGGCCGCAAATGATGCGTTCCTGGACTCCTCCTTCCCTTCACCATAAGAAAATACTTCCTTCCGGTATGGATCCGTTTTCTCCTCTTCCGTTTTCGGTTTCTCTGCTGCGGCTTCCGTCTGCTCTGTTTCCCCTTCCTCATCCGAATAAGGAGTCTCTGTTTCCGGGGATATCCCAACAGTATTCCCTTCCCCCTCCTTATTTCCTGATACCTTATCCGTTTCCTGCATACCTGACAATATGGGAGTTCCTCCTCCTCTGCCTCCATGGATGTCACCGATAACCAGAGTATTGTCTTCTGAAATCATCACAATATCCGAATAATAGTTCCTCCCGTCTTTTTGAACGCAGACACAATAATAGACCGCGGGATTCCTGTCTTCATAATTCTCATAAAAGAAAGTAATCCCATTTTTTAATCGGTATTTTCCCTGTTCAGAGCGCTGCCACTGCTTTCCGTCCCGGGAAAATTCCACATAAAAGCTGCCATCCTCCTCTTTCGGATTCTCCAGAGCAAAACGGATTTCCATGACAGACTGGCTAGGGGAATAAACTGTCAGCATTCCATTAATAATTACCGCTGCATTTTTATTCTGGAAAAGAGCCATACATTCCGGGCGGCGTCCCATATCGTAATCCGGTCCATAATTTCCGTTTATAAGCGTTCTTTTTCGTTCCTTTAAAGAAGCCTGTGTGTTTTCATCCACTTCCCAGAAAACAGGAAGCTTTCCCTTGTATTTTTTCCCTTTATCACACCAGGTGGAATAAAATTCTGCCGGAAGAACCTCCGGGTCAAAATCATTTTCCGTAGGAATAATACGATATGTCGTTTCTTCCCTGTCCTTTTCATAGGAATCCCATACTACGGGTTTATCCGGATATCTGCATTCCCCTTCGCAGGAATAGGGAACAAATGCATAGCTCTTATCATCCAGATCCGATGCAGTGAAAAAAGCGCCGTCCTCCTGCCATAGCATAACCTTGATCCGCCCTGAGGCTGCCCCCTTCGAATGTGGCGTACCCTCCTTTGTTGATATGGATAAGTCCCCCCATCCCCTCCTTTGCCGAAAACAGAGACGCTTCCCATTACCACCAGCTGTCCCTCCACATAGATCGTATATTCGCCCGTATCAATATAAATTGGCGCAGTTGGGGGAGATATGATATAATAAGTATCAGCATCTGTCCCCGTTATGGTTATATCCGAGGTCAGACGGACATGTCTTGTCTGCGGCCTTATGCTGCTGTTTATTATTCTGCGCAGCTCCTTAAAATCAGCTATTTCAATCCAATCCGCAGCTTCTGCCGATATGGAATTATATGACACGGACAATGCATCCTTTAATATCGTATTTCCCGATACCGCAGATATTTCTTCCGATATATTATTCTCCGACACCGCGGTTGAATCTCCCGGCACCGTATTCTCCGGCACTGAAGTTGATTCTCCCGGTACGGTATTCTCCGGCACTGCAGTTGTTTCTTCCGGCACCGTATTCTCCGGCACTGCTACTGAATCTTCCGGTACCGTATTCTCAGGTACCGAAGTTGATTCTTCCGGTATTGTATTCTCCGGCACTGCTGCTGATTCTTCCGGTACCATATTCCCCGGCTCCACAGCTGAATCTCCTGACACCTCAGCTGCTCCCTCCGATATGATCTTACCCGGTACGGAAGAAGCTTCTGACGGAATCCAGCAGAATATAAAAGCCACTGCTGCCGCATGAAATAAGAAGAACCTTACTGATTTTTTCATTTTGTACATGCTCCATCCTCCGAGGTATCCATGAACTCCAAAAAACAAGCTAAGAACAAAATAACACCGTAAAAACACAGCTGCTGTGCATTCTTTTATTCCTTCTGGCCCTGGCAGGTTTTCATCTGCTTACGGTAATTGATAACAAATACAGCAAAGATTATTATGAAATCCGGGACGGCGTCCTTCTCGCTGATGCACAGGCATTGAATCATGATAAGCTCCTTTATCTGACTGAAGGGTGGGAAATCTATCCTGACAGGCTGCTCTCTCCCCAGGATTTTCTTTCTTCTTCCGTTTCCGAAAGCGGTCTTACAACGCGTATTGGAGAATATATGAATTTTGCAGGCTTCCATCAGGGGCATTCTCCATACGGTACCGCCACCTACCGGCTCAGATTCGCCTCTTCCCGGCAGTTGGACGGTCTGGTGCTGTATCTGCCCGAAATCTTTTCGGCATGCCGGGTTTATATCAATGGTACAGAAGCGGTCAGCCAGGGGAGCTTACATCCGTATTCCCCCATGGTCCGCGATCTTATCCTTTCGGTTCCTGACGGTACGGCCGCGGATATTATTATCCAGACAGCCAACTACAGCCATTATTACAGCGGAATTATATATCCTCCGGTATTGGGCAGCGCTCAGGCCATCCACCTGCAGACCTCTGTCCGTATGGTATTTTACAGTCTTCTATGCTTTTTTTCTCTGTCTATAGCGCTGCTGTCTGCTGCCGTATGGCTGGGAAGCAGAAAGCAGCCCGGCCGCAGGGTTTATTTCTGGCTCGGTATCCTGGCCCTGACCTTTTCTCTGCACTCCTTTTATCCCTTTTTCCATACCATAAGCCTTCCGTTTCCCCGCATCCTGTATGCCCTGGAAGACGGCAGCTCCATGCTCATAATACTATGTGCTCTGAAAATTGTATTCGCCCTGTCGGATTCCGTAAAAAAAGAAATAGCTGCCCCCATAGAGCTGATCGCCCTGTCCATGCTGCTGATCAGCGTATTTCTGCCTTTATTTCTGCTGTCTTTATTTCCTTATTTTATTCCGTATTACGGCCAGATTATTTCCTGGTATAAACTGGCAATATCATTGCTTCTGCTTCTTTTATCCCTGAAGGGTACCTCCGGAAAACATACCGGATGGCTGGCTGCAGGCACAGCCATGTACAGCGCGGGTCTTCTTTCCTCTGTGCTGACCCTCAACCGCTGGGAGCCTGCCTATACCGGCTGGCCCGATGAATATGGCACCTTTTTTCTGATTCTCTTTTTTTCAGGCTTCATGCTGAAGCTGCATTTCATGATGGCTGCACAAAACCTTCAGCTGACAGAGCATCTGCAGGATATGGTCGAAGAACGGACAAAGGAAGTAACCCTGCTGCTCTCAGAACGTCAAAAAATCCTGTCGGAATTCCTACATGATCTGAAATCTCCCATTGCCTGTATTTCCGCCTATCTGCAGCTGGTAAAGGAGAATGATATCCATGTGGACGAAAAAACCCAGGAAAAAATAGATATGATAGAAAAGAATTACGAAGAGCTTTCCGTACAAATTCGTTCCATCCAGGATTTTAACGCAGGGATTTCTCCTGTGTCCCGCCGGGAAAAATTCGACCTTCGGCAGCTGGCGGAGACCTACTACCTCAGAAACAGGCAGGATGTGGAGGTCTTCGGCCCCCTGTTTCTTCTTTCTCTCCCGCCTTTCCCCTGCCCGATGCAGGGGAATCCTGAATCCATCGCCAGAGCCATCGAAAATATGGTATTCAACTCTATGGATTTCACACCGCCCGAGGGAAAAATCGTGCTGTCCCTTTCCATGGAAAATGGAAATTATCTGTTATCCGTCAGTGATACCGGATGCGGCATTGACGAGGATACTCTTCCCCATATTTTTGAACGCTCCTTCAGCACAAGAAAGGAGGAGGGAGGCAACGGTCTGGGGCTTTTCCTTGTAAAAACTATCGCTCAGGAGCATCAGGGAAATGTCTCCGCCGAATCTGTCCCGGGAGAAGGGTGCCGGATTACTCTTACGCTTCCTGCTTCAGAATAACCGTTTTCCTTATTCTACTAAATTATTCCTGTCATGTCACCAGCAAATCTACATATGCAGCTTAAAGCGGCTGATTTTGCTTTTTAAAAGCTGAGATTCTCCGTAGAGTTCTTCAGACGCGGCGGCCGACTCCTCTGCCGTGGCTGAGTTAGTCTGCACGATATCGGATATCTGTCCGATTCCTATGGAGACCATTTCCGTCGCTTCCGCCTGCTTTTGAGTAGCCTCCGCAATCTGATTTATTTTAGATACCATATCATCGGTGCCGCCAACTATATTCATGAGTGAGGCGGCCGTTTCTTCCGCTAATTTCGTTCCATGGGCAACCGCGTCGAGGGTCTGCTCAATCAGCGCCTCCGTGCTTTTGGAGGCAGCAGAGGACTTGCCGGCCAGATTACGCACTTCCTGGGCCACTACGGAAAATCCCTTGCTCTCTGCACCCACCCGGGCCGCCTCCACCGCGGCATTGAGCGCCAAAATATTAGTCTGGGATGCGATATCATTAATCGTCTTGATGATCTTTCGGATTTGCGTGGAACAGGAATTGATTTCCCCCATCGCTGCCTTCATCTCCTGCATCTGCTGATTACAGGCGAGAATATTGGTACCCATTTCACCTGCCGCCGTTTTCACCGCCTGCGAGGTTTCCGCATTCTCATTCACCTGCCGGGATATTTCCGACATTGTCGAAGCCAGTTCTTCCACTGAGCCGGCCTGGGCAATGACTCCCTGGGAAAGTACCTGTGCCCCGCCGGCGACCTGATCGGAACCGCTGGCGACCTGGTCAGAAAACGTATTTATTTCCGCCATTGTTTCATTCAGGGAATCGATCACAATAAAAAGAGCCTCCTGAACAGGCAGAAAATCTCCCTGGAACCCATCACAGCCCGGTATATCCAGGTTCCCGTCGGCCAGCTGCTGCATGGCCCGGGAAATCTCATCCATGTAATAGGAAATCTTTTCCGACATCTGCCGCATACTGTTCGAGAGGCTTCCCAATTCATCCTTTGAGCGGTATGTAACATCGACTTTCAAATGCCCCTGCTCCATCTGCCTGGCCGCAGTCTCCAGCTCCTTAATCGGCCTGGTAATGCTGCGGGTAATATAAATGCCGAAAAGGATGCTTATAAGTACGCTGGCTGTCCCCAACACGGACAGCATCACAATGAATTCCATCTGTTCAGAGCGCAGGCTGACAATCAGCTCATCCGCCTTCCTGTCTGCAGTATCGATGAGTTCATCCAGCTCTGCCTGTGCCTTATGGATGGTTTTCACATTGTTCGCCTCCATATAAGCAGCGGCTTCCTCCTTCTGATTCTGCAGTGCAAGCTCCAGGACGTGTTCGCGCTGCGGCGCAAGTTCATCCAGCGCCGCCCGAAGACGTTCAACAATTGCCTGGTCTCCCAGAAAATCCTTCTGTATGATGGGAATCTGCTCCTGAATTTTTCCAGCGTATACCTTAGAATCCTCCAGCGCCCGCTCAGCAATCACCGGGTCAGTGTTGGAAATGGCGCGAAATACGGATTTCTGCATCGCCTCAAAACTGGAATTCACCGTATTCGCGGCATTCAGGACCTTAAAAGGGCCATTATAAAAGGCCTCCACTCTTGCCCTTATGCTTATCAGGTTTCCTATGCTCACAGCAATAATGACGACCAATAAAATCAGCAAAAGCGTATGAGATAATCAGTTTTTTACTGACCTTCAAATTTTTCATATCTGTCTTTTTTCCTTCCTGTTAGCGGCGAGAACCTTTTCAAACTCCCTGATCGGCATCGGCCTGTAGAAAACAAATCCCTGAATCAGATCGCAGTCCACGGATTTCAGGAACTCCACCTGCTCCTCCCGCTCCACGCCCTCGGCAACCGTGCTGATATGCAGCTGTTTCACCATGTTGATAATATATTTCAAAATAGTCTGCTCCCGGTTCACATCCACACTCACCCGGAAAAACACACCATCAAGCTTAAGCACATCAATCGGAAGGTACTTCAAAAGCCCCAGAGAAGAATATCCCGTGCCGAAATCGTCAAGAGAGCATAAGAACCCATTTTCATGCAGTTCTCTGACTATCTGCAGTAAATATTCCTCATGCTCAAACGCCACGGATTCCGTAAGCTCGATTTCCAGCATTTGGTCCGGTATTTCATATTTTTTCTTAATTCCCGCGTACACGGGGATAAAATCCGGGCTATAGAACTGGATTTTTGACACATTGACGGAAACCGGCACCACAGTCTCTCCCTTTTCCATGCGCTCACGGAACCAGATACATACCTTCTCAAAGACGTATCTGTCCACCTTCCCGATAAAATGGTTCTTTTCCAGCACCGGGATAAAGAACCCCGGTGAAAGCAGCCCTTCCCCGGGAACCTCCCATCTCACCAGCGCCTCCGCAGCTTTTACAGTGCCGTCCTTTACCCCTATTTTGGGCTGCATATAGACCACGAACTCTTCATTATCCAGCCCCTCCTGCATCCTGTCCTTCACCGACATCTCGGCGATCAGCTTCCGTCTGATCTCTTCCCCATAAAACGCATAACGTTTCCCCGGTTTATTCTTTACCTCCTTCTGGGCAAAATTGGCCCGGTTAACCATCCTTACCGCCTCAGGCTCCTCCACCATATCCTCCGCACAGCAGATACCCCCCGCAATTGTCATCATATGGCGGTTTGATTTGACAAGACTGGAATTTAAGAATTCTTCGTCCACCTGCTCCTGAGTCTTCAGCAGCTCATCACGGCTCTCATAACGGCGCAGTATCACGAACCTGTCCGCCATATCGCGGCCCAGCAGCTCTTTTTCTCTCAGGCGGCTCATGGCAAAATGGGCATAGCCCTTCAGCAGCTCATCCCCATAGGAGTACCCGAATACATCGTTGACATATTTGAAATTCTCGAAATCAACATATAAAACGGCAAATTTTTCATCGGGATTCTGAGCCATGATACGGTTCACCTCTTCATAGAACCTCTCCATATGGTATGCTCCCGTCAGTTCGTCCCGGTATGCCAGCCCCTCCAGCCTTTCATTGGTAACCTTCAGCTGGAAGAATTTACGGATATAAAAATAAACGGCGGCTGCAAACGCAGCGGCGCTGACCAGCGCGGTAACAGAAACCATCCCCGCCGTCTTTTCCGCCATTTCCATAGAATACTGTTCAATGGAAAAAACCGTATCATTGGCAATTTCAAATAATTTCTCACTGGAAGCCAGCAGGCTGCTGCTGTCATCTCCCTGTCTCACGCCATCGATCTCTTCCCTTACTGTTTCCCACTGTTCCTTCAGTAAATCCAGATTATTCCGGTATATCTCACTGTCAGCCAAAACCAGGCCGTACCGGCCCTGTCCGGTCAGCAGTTCATTCAGGATCTCTTCCACATAACCAACCAGCTCATCATCCGGATGACCGTTCATTTCCAGCTTCACCACCCGCTGGGAGGCTCCCCTTACAATCCCCACATAATTAATCAGTTTCGAGTAATCACGAATATCTGAAATCCGCCGGATAGAGATTACGCTTATGGCCACAATCAGCCCCAGCAGCAGCGGAGTCAGTATTCTCATTTGTTTTTTCATTGGTGTTCCCCCTGATAAGATTTTATTCTCCGGCCTGAGTCCGTCTCAATCCCCTCCGCCAGCGAACGTGTCATTGGAAGCTCACGGCAGATCTGCATGGTGTTTTTCATGATAATACGGCTCTTTACATCACTGCTCAGTTTATCCACCAGTGATTTGTCAAATTTAATCTCGCTGAATTCCAGCGTGGCAAGAATAGACAGATTGGAATATTTCGAACCAAAATCGTCCAGTGACACAGAAAAGCCTTCCGCAGCAAACTGGCCCATCAGGTCAATCAGCTGCTGCGGCTCCAATTTACTGATACTTTCTGTCACCTCTATCGTAATCTTATCCGCAGGGACTTCATATTCCCGGCAGATCTCCTTGATCTGCATCACAATATCCGGAGCCATCAGCGTAACACGGGAAAAATTGGAAGAGATATGGGTTTCCATCCCCTGCCTTTTCCATTTCTGCCAATCGGCGCAGACTGTCTGGAACACGAATAAATCCAAATGGCAGATTACACGCTCCCTTTCATAGTGGGGGATAAAACGATCCGGCAGGATCAGGCTTCCCCGTTTATTCCTTTTTCGTACCAAAGCCTCCGCACCGATAATCCGTCCGGACTTAAGGGAGATCTGCGGCTGATAATAGACCTCGAAGCGGTGGTCGGCAATATCCTCCAGAAGCTCTGTTGCAATACCGGTGCGTGCCCTTCTGTCCCCCTGCAGAATTGCGTGATAATACTGCTGTTTTTCTGCATACATTAAATCATCGGCCTTGAGGATCTCCTCTTCCACAGATACATTGCCTTCCTTCCATGTATGGCCGATGGAAACGTCATACTCTTTGTTTTTCTGAAAATCCCTGATCAGCTTCTCTGTCAGCACATGGAAGTCCTGCTCCTCTATATCCACACAAAGCACCGTAAACTCATCTCCGCCCACCCGGTATGCATCGCATCCAACACGCAGCTTCAGGATATCCGCCACCCTTTTAATCACTCTGTCCCCATATTCATGGCCGTTGCTGTCGTTGATTTTCTTCATTCCGTTGATATCAATGTAGATAACACCCAATGATCGCAGGGTTTGGTTAGAAAGCCTGTCCAGCATTTTTATGTAGCAGTTCCGGTTCTGCAGGCCGGTGAGCAAATCCGTATAGCTGAATAACTCCAAATCCTGGATTAGCCTGCGCCGTTCCATCTCCTCCAGCACGAAGCTGCATACGCTGCGGAGCAAGGATAAGTCCTCTGTACTTTCCACAGGATTGTCGACACCAAGGAAACCAATAATCCGGCCGTTTTTCTTAAGTGGGGCGGCGGCAAGGCTTTTAATTCCCTGCGCTTTTAAAATACGGTAATCAGGTGAATCAATGACCAGATCCTTGTCCAGTGAAGAAATAAAAAATTCTCCGTCCAGTTCGAATTTATGGTTCCAATCCCTTATGTATTCTATTGGAATTTCCTGCAGTACCCCTATTTGATGCGGGACATCGGAACTACACCACTCAAAGGTGTTTTTTATGTGTTTTGTATTATATTCAAAGATATATGCCCGGTCAGCCGCATAAAAATGGCCGATAATCTCCAGGAAACGGTTCACTGCCGCATTAACGTCCGCTTCACCGGAAAGTGTCTGAATGCACTCCACCAGGGTTTCCTCCATGGTAAGACGGTTGGAAACGCGGTCGAATTTTTCTTTCTGGGCTGTGACATCGCGCGCAATTTCGAGCCGGCAGTTCTTCCCCTCGAACATAACCAGGATATCTGTAATATCAAACCACATCTGAAGCTTCCTATTATAGTGCTCCCATTGATATGGCCTGCCAGGTTTCAATTTGCTGTTTGTACAGAAGGGGCAGACATCGTCCAGGCCCTGAATCAACTCGTAACATTTTTTCCCATAGGTGTCCCGCACATCCTCAAACCCGTACATGGTGGCTGCTGCCTGAGTCATATACAGTATTTCATTGGTGGCCGTATCCGTAGCATACGCCACCAGTTTCTGCTGGTTAATCATAAATCGTTCAAAAAAAGCTTCTCTCACAGTATACCTCCCAAATATCATCCCTCTGCCTCTGTCCGCTGTATGGATTCCCATATTAACTTTCTGCAGAGGTTAGATATTTTTCGATTTCCAGGGCAAGGGTGTCAAAACTCAAAGGCTTGGCCATATGGCCGTTCATTCCCGCATTCTCCGCATTACGGATATCCTCAACAAAAGCATCGGCCGTCATGGCAATAATCGGTATCGTCATGGCATCCGCACGGTTAAGCGACCTTATTTCCCGGGCCGCCTCATATCCATTCATCACCGGCATCTGAATATCCATTAATATCAGAGAATAGTAGCCGGGGGCGCTCGCCTGAAAGAGCCGGAGCGCTTCCTCGCCGTTTACCGCCGTATCCAGCCTGGCACCAAAATTGCCCAGCAGTTCCGCGGCAATTTCCCGGTTCAGTTCATTATCCTCTGCAAGCAGGAAGATTTTATCATGGAAATCATAGGTCACAGCTTTATGACCCGATGTTTCTTCGCCTTTCAGGTATTTAAGCATACAAGCTCTGAAGGTGGAGCGGAAAAATGGTTTTTCTATATATCCGGCAATGCCGCCAGCCACCCCGTCCTTGATTTCACTCCAATCATAAGCGGATATGATCAACAGCGGCGGTTCCCCGGCAGTTTCTCTCCGGATCTGCTCCAATACCTCCTCAGCATCCGGCCGGAGCATTTCCCAATCCATAATTATCATACGGCAGCTTTCCCCGGCCTGATACCGGTCACGGATATAAGCCACTGCCTCACCGACGCTTTCCGCACAGTAAGCCTCCGTTCCGAGACGCTCCAGGGCCTGCCGCCCTTCCGTCAGTACAACCGGGTCTGTATCCACAAGCAGAATTCTTCCGGCATCATCAATGCTCCCGTCTGCAGGCGCCGGGATGGGACGTATGGGCAGTGTCACACAAAATGCGGAGCCCTGTCCCGGTTCGCTGTCCAGCCTGATATCGCCTCCCATCAGCTCAGTGAGCCGTTTGACTATGGCAAGGCCAAGGCCGCTGCCTTCAATCCGGTCTGTACGGCTGTCACGTTCCCGGGTAAATGTCTCAAACAGATGCTCCTGAAAGTCCTTCTTTATGCCCGGGCCAGTATCCGCTATGGTAAACGAAAGCCCGGAGTCTCCCGGCAGCTGCTCCACCTCAAAAATAATCTGTCCCTTTTCCGGCGTAAATTTGGAGGCATTGGACAAAAGATTCAGCAGTATCTGGCGCAGGCGCAGCTCGTCGCTGTAAAAATGCTCCTGGCTGATATTGCGCAGATGAACCTTGAAAATCTGCTGCTTTGTTCTGACATTGGGAAGCGTAATCATGATAATCTCCCGGATTAACTCCGGCAGCGAAAGAGAGGACTCATGAATGGAAACCTTTCCGCTTTCTATCTGTGACATATCCAGCACGTCATTAATCAGGCCCAGAAGGTGATTGCTGTAGAGACGGATTTTCTGCAGGCAGTCCCTTACACGTTCCGGTTCCCGGATGTGGGCATCTGCAATCTCCGTCATCCCTGCAATCGCGTTCATGGGCGTACGGATATCATGACTCATCCGGGAGAGGAAATCCGACTTGGCCGCATTCGCCAGCTTGGCAGCCTCCAGCGCCGTATTGAGCATCTCCGTTCGTTCCTCCAGCTGATGCTGGAGCTTTCTGAGCTCGGTAATATCGGTAATGTCAATATACACCACCAGATAAACCGGATCGTCGGCAATGGAATCAATACAGGTGCCGTGGAGCTGAAGCCAGCAGTCCCTGCCATATTTATCCTTGACACGGATGGATTCGTCCAGCTCCAGAGCTTCTCTCCTCCGTAATTCCGGAAGCCTGTCTTCAATGAGCCTGCGGCTCTCAGGCTGTAAAACCCTCATGAAATCAGCGTCGGTCAGATTGTCAAGATCCACATCAAAAAAATCCTTTATACGGCTGCTTGCATCAATCATCATAATCCGGTCCGGAAGGATCCGGTACTTAACAATAAATCCGGGGACATGCTCATAAGCCACACTTTTATCGCGCTGGGCCTGCAGCAGTTCGGTGACGTCAATCATGGTGGTGTAAGCCAGCTGTTTTCCGTCCTGATATTCATTGGTAAAGAAACCCACCAGCTTCACCCACCGCGAGGAACCGTCCGGGAGCTTCATCGGAAGGTATGCCCCGAAGCTGTCCTCTCCCGCCGCGCACATGTTATCTATTTTATTGCAGAGAATATCCCATGTTTCCGGATTGTCCATGAAATATTCATCACAATGATTATGGAATCGTTCCTCATATTCAGGCTTGGGATACCCGATAAGCTGATAATAAAAATCATTGGCCCAGACCACAGTGAAATGCTCGTCCACCTTGTGCTTGCTGACGCTGACCTTCATTGCCTGCATCATCATTTCCAATTCATTCCTGGTTTGTACAAGCTCTGTCACATCTGTCATAACCGTATAAGAGGTACGGTAGCCGTCTACATACTGATCTGTAAAAAAGCTGACAAGCTTTACCCAATAACTGGAACCATCCTCATATTTCATAGGGACAATCAGTTCATATTTATCGCCTCCCTGCTCCAGTACAGAAGTGACCTTTTGGGTAAGCAATTCCCAGCCTTCCGGGTTATTGCCGTAATATTCATCCGCATGATTGTGAAAAAGAGCCTCATACTTAGGCTTGGGGTAGCCTATTAATTTGTAGTAAAATTCATTGGCCCAGATACAGGTATAATGCTCATCCACCAGATGTGAGCTGACACTGACATTGAGCGCGCTCATGAGCATTTCCTGTTCACGCGTCATCGTTTCATAATTTTGCTGCGCACGCATCTGCTCTTTCTGCGCCTGCATCATATCCGTCACATCAATCATAGTGGTATAGGCGACTCTGTATCCGCCGATATATTCATCCGTAAAGACAGCCTGCAGCTTGATCCAGAATTTGGAGCCATCCGGATAGACCATCGGCAGATAAACAGAATATCCCTTTTCGCCTTTTGCCAGACTGGATTCTATCTTTTCCGTAAGCAGCTTCCACCCTTCCGGATTCGTTTCAAAATATCTGTCACATTGGTTTTGGAAATGCGCTTCATACGCAGCCTTTGTGTAGCCAATCAGCTCATAATAATAGCTGTTGGCCCAGATGCATGTAAGATGCTCATCTATAAGGTGCTTGCTGACACTGGCTCCTAAAACCCCCATCAGCATGCTGTATTCGTTATTCAGTTGGTCATAGCTTAAATTGATTTCCACCTGGCTTTCCTCCGTTGTATCAATCAGCGTAAATTATTATTCCTAAACCAGCACACTTCTGTTGCGGCCGTTCCGTTTCGCCTGATAGAGTGCATCATCCGCCCGGCGGATCAGATCCTCCGGACAGGTATCCTCCGGTGTCCGGAAAACAGCGCCGATACTGATGGAGCTTGTAAAAATATTCCCCTTATATTCCAGCTGCATCTGTGGAATCTGCTCCACGATACTGCACAGCATCCGGGAAACACTCCCCTGCTCCCTCCCCTGCAGCAGAAACAGAAATTCATCTCCGCCGAACCGTCCAATCAATGTCCCTTCCGGCAGCAGCTCCCCAACCCTTTTAATGACACGCTTCAGGGTCATATCACCCGCCTCATGGCCATATGTATCATTGACATTCTTGAACCCGTCCAAATCGAGGAGTCCCAGCATAACAGGAGCATCCGTCTTTTCGTTCTGAAACTGAACGGTAAGATTTTCTATGAAGTATTCACGGGTTAAACAGCCTGTCAAAGCGTCATAGCAGGCCTGCCGCTTAAGCCGGTCAATGATTTCCAGGGTACGCTTAAGTTCACGCAGATCCCGGCTGTAGGCGATAATGATATCTTCATCATCCTTTCCGATAACCGCCTTCACCAAAGTGACCTCGCAGGGGATGCTCTCTCCATTCCGGTTCACATAGACCCATTCAAAAACACAGCGCCTGTTTTTTTGAACCTCGTTCATTGTCTTTATTCTCTTCTCCACACTGACGGAACCATCCGGCTGATAGAGAGGCAGAAAGCTGTCAAAATCATGCAGAACTTCCTCCTTGTCTCTGGCTCCCAGCATTTCAACGGCGATTTGATTGCAGTCCAGGGCTTCCTGTCGCATATTCCAGAGGACACAGGCAAGAGGCGAGGAATCCACCACCGCCCGGACACGTCTGGCCATCAGGCGCTCAGCCTTCTCCGCCCTGAGCTGGTCACGAAGGTCCCTTGTATAGCCGGCCACCATGGCACTGCCGTCTTCCTCCAGGCCCTCAATGCGCACCAACGTGATTTCAGCGGGAATCAATTCTCCATCCAGTTTTTGGTGCAGCCAGTTAAACTGAATGCGTCCTTTCTGCATGGCCTCCTTTATTTTCTCTCTTGCCCCTTCCGTGCTCAGACTGCCGTCCGGCTGCCGTTCAGGGGACAGCAGATTAAAATGCTCAAGATAATCCTGTTCACTGTCCAGTTCAAAGAGCTTCACTGCCTCACGGTTGCACATAATGTTGTGAAATTCTTTGTCCCAGAGATTGAGGCAGAGAGGCGTCGCATCCAGCAGCGCCTTGAGCCGCATCCGGAACTTCCAGCGTTTTTCCGACAATTCAATTTCCGCGCGCAGATCCCGTGTATAGCTGGCCACAACAAAATCATCCAGATATGGGATCCGTACCGAGATAACCTCCGCCGGAATGCTGTTCCCCTCTTTATCACAATGCATCCATCTGAATTCTGAATATCCGGACGCAAAGGCCTCTGTGATTCTTTCATGTACTGTTTCCACAGAAGAACGTCCATCCTCCTGGCACGGAGGAGAAAACCGGTAGAAATGTTCAGTAATATCTTTTTTCCCATCCGCCCGGAACAGCTGCACCGCCTTCTCATTGCAGGCCATGATTTCAAACTGGCGGTTCCAGAGTATGAGACACAGGGGCGTTGCATTCATCATGGCAAATAAAAGCTCTTTATTATTTACCAGCTTTTTCTGGATCTTTTCCTTATCTATGGGACTCACCAGACTCTTACTGTCATAAGACGAGGTGAGATATTTCCGGTAAAACACCTCCGGCTCCACAGGCCTGGAAATGTAAAAGCCCTGCACTAAATCCGCATTGAGCAGACTGATGGTCTCCCATTCTTCCTTTGTCTCAACTCCCTCCATGCAAACCTCTTTGTTTAGATTGTGGCACAGGCGAATGACGGACTCCACAAAATCATGGTTATACTGGCTGATATGCAGGGCTTTGACAAAATAGCGGTCAACCTTAACAACATCCATATCGATTTCAGACAGACGGCCCAATGAGGAATATCCGATTCCAAAGTCATCCATGGATAACTCGATATGCATTTCATTTAAGCATTCCAGAGATTCATTGACAATGGAATCATTGGTTATAAAGTAACTCTCTGTTAATTCCAGCGCCAGATTCTGCGCGGGCAGGTCATATTTCTGCAGCAGCGCGTCCACCTTGCCGCAGAACCCGGAATCCTGCAGCTGCACAAAGGACACGTTGACATCCATGATAAAATCCGGGTTTTGCCTGCTCCAGACTTTACAGGCAATGACTGCCTGCTCAAGCACCCACAGCCCCACAGGGAGAATCAGACGGCTGCCCTCCAGCAGGGGAATGAACTCTGTCGGTGAAATTTCCCTGCCATCCGGCATCGTATACCGCAGCAGGGCCTCCGCTCCCCGCACCTTCAGGGTGCCGGCATCACAGATTGGCTGGAATACCAGCCGGAACCCCTCATAGCCATTGTCCACGCTCCGCGCCAGGCAATGGGAAAGCTGCAGCTCTTCGAGCAGTTCAGCCGTGAATTCCACACACTGGTCTTTTCCATTCGTCTTTGCCTGTCTCAGAGCGGCGCAGGCCCCTTTCTCCAGTTCCCCCCAGCTGTGCGCTTCCTCCGGATAGGCAATTATGCCTCCGGACACCGTGAACCGATAGGAACAGCCGTTTACCCGATGGGACCCGGAGGCATATTTCCGGATGTCCTCGTAAATCCGAAGCATCTCCTCCCGCCGGACATTATTTCCGTAAAGCAGGAACTGATCTCCATCGTACCGGTAAAGCTTCACCTGCTCCGGAATCAGCTTAAGGATATCCTGGGCGGTCGTACGCAGCACAAAATCACCAAAGCTGTGGCTGTTGAGTATATTGATGTTTTTGAACCCGTCGATCCCCAGAAGAAGAACCTCTCCATGAGAACCTGCCCGGCCCTCCGTCGTATTTTCAAATCTTTCACGGGCGGAGCCGTGCCTCAGGAGCCCGGTCACCTGATCCACACCCTCATATTGCTCCAAATTCCGCAGTATTCCTACTATCAACAGTGCTTTTCCCGTATCGTCACGTTTTATTTTTTCCCGTCCGCTTAACCAGATATAGTTTCCGTCTGCCGTCAAAGCCTGGTATTCCAAATTCTGGCTGTCCTCATCGGACCTTATAAACGTCCGATACAGTTCCCGCACTCGTTCCCGGTCATGGGGATGAATCCACTTAATTCCCGAATGAAAACAGTTGGTCATACGGTTTCCATCAAGCCCCAGGTCAGAAACCATATTGGGAGATGCCAGAAGAATGTCCTCCTCCAGATCCCAGATATATAAATAGTCACTGCAGACTGACGAAACTGCTTTGTATAAAAACGCTTCCTCCCGGTCAGGATTGATATCAAACAAGGACATACGGGCACCTCCCATACCGCTTCCTCCTATGTTTGGGAATAAAAGCTTCCGCAAACATACTGTAAAACTGCTCATTATTAAATTTATTATGCTCATTTAGTATTTTTTAATTATAAGCTAAGTTCAAAAACAATACAAGAAAATAGTACCCAGAATGGCTTTAAAATGATAAAATTAAAGTAACGCTGTCTTGGGGAGGATGAAAAACTTGGATCAAATAAAATTATATAATATTGCTTATAAATATCTGTTTAACTGTATTCATTTCGGCTTGTATCCCACAGGCTCCAGCCTTCCTACAATACCGGAGCTATGCAGGGCCTTTAATGTGTCAAGCTCCACAATCCACAGTGCCCTGAGGCGTCTGCAGGAAGATAATTATATCTCCCTGAGCCAGGGACGGAGTGCGATTGTCACTTATGATATCACTGAAGAGGAGTGTCAGAGGAAATACAGGCTTTACAGTTATGCTGCAAAAGATGCGCTTCTGGATCTGTGCGGCACAATGCTGCTGATTTGGCCGGAGGTCATGCTGCAGGGGCTGAAATTATGCGGGGATGATGATTTAAAAAAGCTCAACGAAATCTATGGCCGGATGTCGCCTTATACTGAATATCCGTACTACGAATTTTTTCTTCATATCCTGAAAGCCCTGGGAAACCCTCTGTTTGTCAACCTGTATCAAAGCACCATTTTCTTTGGGCACCCTTCGATTATGCATTTGGGGGATAAGGCATACGTCTATGGCTATATGACTTATTTAAAAAGGGCCACAGCACAGATACTTTCCCTTTGTAAGGCATCCGATTACGGTCCGTTGAAAGCTCTGCTGATCAGCCTTTACCAAAAACAGATTGAGGAGATACGCCTGTATCACCATTCGCTGCCTGTGCCCGATTGTCCGGTTGAACCAATTTCCTATGAGTGGAATTATTTTTCGGAACGCCCGCTGGTCAATTTTAATCTGGCAATGAAGCTTCTCCGGAAAATCTATTCTTCCTACGGGAACCAGGAGTTTCTTCCATCGTACGGGACCCTGGCCAAACAGTATTCCATGCCGTTAATTACCGTGCGCCGCGCCGTGAAAATACTCAGTGATCTTGGAATTGTGGAGGCCATACCCGGGAAAGGGACGCGGGTGCTGGTAGGTTTGGATAACCCGGCGCCGCTTTCCAAATTCACTTCCCCCAATTTAAAAAAAGCGCTGTTTCAGTATTTGCAGAGCATGCAGATCATCCTGATCATCTGCAAAGACGTAGCCCTGTCCGTTTTTCCCGGGCTGCCCGACCGTTCCATTCAGGAAACGATATCCTGGCTGCAGAGTATTCAAATTTCAGGGGACTATTACATGACCTTCGGCGTCTGCTTCGGCCTGCTGAACGAGAAGGCACAGTCGCCGGCCTTAAGGCAGATACTGGGCGGGCTGATGTACTTTCAGTATCTGGGATATCCTCTGAATGATATGAAGCCCTATGCTTTCCGATTTGATTCCCGGTCAACCTCCATGCTGCTGAAAAGCCTGGAAGAAAAGGATGCGGGGCTGTTTGCGTCACAGCTGCAGTGCCTGGCCCTTGATATATTTAAGGCCGGAAAAGAAAAGCTCATCACCGGCGGTATCCGCGAGGCCGAATCCATTATGCTGCCGCTTTTTGATTAAGGGGCTGTCCCCGCTATTCATTCCTGCATCAGAAACAAGGAGGTACTCTCTTGAATTCCTTTACCTTTCTCTTCCAATATATAAAGCGGCATAAATACCAGTACACAGCTGGTATTATCACCCTCTTTGTGGTGGACTTCGCCAATCTTTTCATTCCCAGGCTTACCGGAACGATCACAGACGGGCTCACCGCCCATTCACTGGACTGGAATGGCATCAGGCTGTGCCTTCTGGCCATTTTCGGACTGGGCCTGACGCTGGCGCTGGGACGGTTTCTCTGGCGTTTTTTCCTGTTCGGGGCATCCCGTTCCATTGAAAAAGAGCTTCGCAACGATATGTTCCGCCATCTGGAAAAAATGAGCGTGGAATATTATAACGAACATAAAACCGGGGATCTGATGACCCGCTTCACAAGTGATCTGAATGCGATCCGGATGGCAATCGGCCCCGCTGTCATCTGTGTGTTCGATGCCAGTGTCATGACAATAATGGTCATATGCCAGATGATGTACTATGTCAATATCCGTCTTACGCTTTTGGCAATCATCCCCATGCTGCTCATCTGCGCCGGGGGAAATTTACTACGGCAAAATCATGCACGCCAGGTTCCGGGAGCGCCAGGAGGCCGTTTCCGATCTGACGGACTTTGTGCAGGAAAGCTTTTCCGGCGTCCGCGTCATCAAGGCCTTTGTAAGAGAACGCTCCCAGATGCGCGCCTTTGCCCGGGCAAACCGGCACACCATGGATAAAAACCTGAATGTGGTACGCCTGCAGGCGGTGGTCATGCCGCTTCTTGACGTCATCATCGGACTGAGCAGCCTCATCACGCTTGTTTACGGCGGCTATCTGGCTCTCGTGGGAGAAATAACCCTGGGCCGTTTTGTAGCCTTCAACCAGTATATCAATATGCTGGTCTGGCCCATGCTGGCCTGCGGGGACGCCATCAACATGTTCTCCCAGGGCTCCGCTTCCACCCGCCGTATCCAGGAAATCTTTGATGAGAAGCCGGAAATATATGACCGGAAGGATGTGCAGCCGCCGGATGAGATACGGGGGGATATCACCTTTTCCCATCTGACCTTTATCCACCGCGGACACAGCGAGCCCACTCTGAAGGATATCAATCTGGAGATCCCTGCAGGCACCACCCTTGCCATTATCGGCCGCACCGGTAACGGCAAGTCAACGCTGGTAAACCTGCTTCTCCGCCTTTACAATACCAAGCCCGGCATGATCCTCATTGACGGGCGGGATATCAATACCATCCCGCTGAAGGCCCTCCGGGAAAATATCGCCTACGTGCCCCAGGACAATTTTCTTTTTTCCGATACCCTGAAGGCCAATATCGCCTTCGGTACCGGTGAGGAAGACATGGATGCCATAACCTGCGCCACCTCGGTGGCCTGTATCCATGAAAACATCGTTTCCTTCCCCGACGGCTATGAAACCATTGTGGGTGAACGGGGCGTAACCCTTTCCGGCGGGCAGAAGCAGCGCAGCTCCATCGCCCGGGCGCTGATGAAAGATTCGCCCATCCTTATACTGGACGACTCGCTTTCCGCCGTGGATACGGACACGGAGGAACGTATCCTTAAGAATCTGAAAGAAAACCGCAGGGGGAAAACAACCCTGCTCATCGCCCACCGGATATCCACCATCCAGAACGCGGATGTTATTATGGTGCTGGAGGACGGGGAGGCAAAGGAAATCGGGAATCACGAAAGCCTGATGGCACAGAACGGCATTTACCGGGATATGTTCGAAAAGCAGCAGCTGGAAGCTGCCATGGGGGAAGAACAGGCCGTCTGGAAGAACGGCGCAGATGATACAGAAAGAGGGGGAATGAACGGATGAAGCGACTGCTTGCTTACCTGAAACCGCATAAATGGACCATGGCGGCGGCCACACTCCTGGTGCTTTTCATCATCGTAGTGGAGCTTTACCGCCCCATCATCATCGGTGATGCCATAGACGACTATATTAACGGCTACTACCATCCCTATGAGGTCTCCTCACAGGACGCGCCGGGCGCCGTTCCCTACAAGGATCTATGGCTCACAAAAGCGGCGGCGGAGCGTTCTGCCGGACAGGGAAACCCTTCGTCCTGGTATCAGCTGTTCCTGTATCAGGACACCTATTATATGGCGGAAGGCCTCTCCCGGGAACAGTGCCGCCAGCTGGAAGGGGCGGATAATGCAATACTGGAAACCTACGTGAAGGACGGGGCGCAGCCTCTTGCCCCTGATGATTTAAAAATACTGCGGCACTCCGATTTTAACGGAATCCTGATGGCGGCAGCCCTTTATCTTCTCATGCTTCTTCTGGGTTTTGTCCTCAATGCCGCGGATACCTGGATGCTGCAGAAAATGGGACAAAGCATTATTTACCGGATGCGCGAGGAGGTTTTCGGCCACATCCACAGCCTTTCCCTGAATTTTTTCAACACCACGCCTGTGGGAAAGCTGGTCACCAGGGTCTCCAACGATACGGAAGCCGTCAACGAGCTGTTCTCCTCCATCCTGGTAAAGCTGTTTAAGAACGTGGTGAAAATCATAGGTTATGCCGTAGTCATGCTTTCCATCAATGCCGCCATGGCTCTGGTATCCTTTCTTCTGCTGCCGGTGGTTACTGTTTTAACCTTCTTTTTCCGTTCTCTGTCCCGCAAGGCTTATCAGCTGACCCGAAACAAAATTACCGAGCTTAACACCTTCCTGTCCGAACACCTTTCCGGCATGAAGCTGATTCAGGTTTTCGCCAAAGAGGAGGAAAAATACAAAGCCTTCGAAACGAAATCCCAGGAGCTGTACAAGGCAAACTGGAGAGAGGTCATGACCTTTGCCATCTTCCGCCCTTCCATTTACATGCTCTCCATCCTGGCTATGATTATCGTCATTGGGACGGGAAGCTCCTATGTGCTTAAGGGCACTCTCTCCCTGGGCACCCTGTTCATTTTTATCAGCTACATAAGCTCCTTTTTTGAACCCATCCAGGAACTGGCGGAGCAGTTCGGAACCCTGCAGTCCTCCCTGGCCTCCGCAGAGAAAATCTTCTCCATATTGGATGAGAAGCCGGAAATCGTGAAGCCCGCCAGGCCTGTAAACGTACAGATCCAGGGCCGGATCGAATTCCGCCATGTCTGGTTCGCCTATGAGAAGGACGACTATATCCTGAAGGATGTCAGCTTTACGATCCGTCCCGGAGAAAAAATCGCATTTGTAGGTGCAACCGGCGCCGGGAAATCCTCCATCCTTAACCTGATAGGCCGCTATTTCGATATCCAGAAAGGAGAAATCCTCATTGACGGCGTTAACATACGGGATATTGATACCGACGTGCTGCGTGCGGCCATCGGCCAGGTACAGCAGGATGTGTTTATTTTCACCGGGGATATCAAAAGCAACATATCGCTGAACAATGAAGCCATAAGCCTGGAGGATGTAAAGGAGGCCGCCCGTATCGTCCATGCGGATCCTTTTATCAGCAAAATCCCCGGAGGCTATGACGCACCGGTCACGGAACGGGGCAGCACCCTTTCCGCCGGGCAGCGGCAGCTCCTTTCCTTTGCCCGGACGCTGGCCTATAAGCCCGCCATCCTGGTGCTGGACGAAGCCACGGCCAATATCGATACGGAAACCGAGGCCCTGATAACCCAGGCGCTTTCCAGGCTGATGGAGGGCCGTACCACCATAATGGTTGCCCACCGCCTGTCCACCATCCAGCATGCGGATAAAATCATTGTCATGCACAAGGGACGGATTGAGGAATCCGGCTCCCACCAGGAGCTTCTTTCCAAAAACGGGCTGTATAAAAAGCTCTATGACCTTCAGCTTGTATAAAACATTTTTTCCTCCAAATCCCTGCGGTTGCGGATCCCGGATGGTATGATCGAAGGCCGTGTAATCCGTGAAATATACCGTAACGGCTCCCGGCGTCTTGGCCTCGCTGTCTTCTTTTCCTTCCGTAAAGCGATGCTCTCCAAAGCCCGGCCCGATCAGCAGGCTGTCCTTTTCATTGTAAGCCTCCAGCTCCGGATCCTTGATTACCAGCACTTCACTGCCGTTCACAGGGAGCATCACATGTTCGCTTGCCATGAATTCAATGCCGGAAAAAGCCAATTCCACCCTCCAGGGCGCCCCGGACACACCGTCAGTCACCACACGCACATCAATGCCGCCCTCCGCGGGCTGCACGTACACATCGATCTCCATATCCGGCCCCAGTTTTTTCTTCCGGCTGCTCTGATCCATCTTCCACCAATCGCTGGTTTCCGGCTTCTCTTCGAACGGCAGATAATACCAGCCCTTCATGGTCTGGTGCAGATGAGCCGTCCCGTCGGCCAGGATTTCCATCGTCTCCGCCTTAAACGCCCGATGCTCACAGAAGCTTCCCGCGACCTTCATCTCCAGCTTGCTGGTTCCGTTATGGAAATAAAGGAAATTGGATTTCTCCCGCATTACCGTGTAGCTGTAATGCCCCTTCCTGGCCCGCAGGATTCCGGAATCTTCGTAAAACCTGGCAAAATCCGGCTGTTCGTAACGACCCTCGTATTCAAAGCTGCGGTATTCGGGGTGCAGCATCAGATAAATCAGGCACTCCGGGGATGGTATCTTCTTTTCCTCTATGATATCAAAAATCGTATTGCACATCCCCAGGAATTCAGGGATGTCATATTTCATGCCCATAGCCAGGTACTCCATATAATAACTCAGCGGATACACCAGCCGGTCCTTGTCAAAACGGGTGGAATTGGCAGTAAAAATACTTCCGTCCGGCTCCCAGTAGGTGAGCATCATATGCAGGTTCCGGATGGTATGCTGCTCGTATTGGGCATCTCCGAAGGCATCGGAAAGCATCAGCATGGCATCGTTATTTACACTGTTATAATTACCGGCGGATTTCTCCGCGAATTCCCCGTCTTGATTACAGTCGCTCCCTTCTTTCAGATAGATTTCAGCGGATTCCGCCAGTTTTTTATCTCCGAAAAGCACCCCGCATTTTGCCAGCGCGGAGGCGATGGCCCAACGGTGGTTGGGGGTATGGAAGCCGCCCTCCAGCAGGCCATATGCACCGTCATGCACAATTTCCCCCACCTTCCGAAGGAAATCCTCTTCCTGTCCGGTACGATCCTCCTTCTTGCACAGATACTCATACAGCGGGATAAAAAAGCCGATGCAGAAAGCCGTATCCGGCGCGGAGAAAAAATTGCAGGTAACATAATCAAAGAGGCCGTTTTCATGCTGTACACTGCGGATATAAGAAAGGCCCAGCTCCGCCCGCTGTGCCAGCAGGGAGCTGCGGTAATACCGGCTGTCCGGATTGCAGTACAGAGTAATCATGGGTTCCACGCAGATAATGGCATACTTGGCCTGAACGATCCGGTCCCTGTCATAAAAGCCTCCGTACCAGGGGCTCTTCTCATCCAGTTCCTGGATCCGCAGACGGCTGAATACCCGATCCTCGGTGTCCTTCAATATTTTCTTATAATGTTTTTCCATAAATTTTGTCCATTCCTTTCCTGTTGCCAGGCACTGCCTTTGCCCTGACTGCCTGAGAAAAGCCTGCTACCGGAGTAACAGGCTTATTCTGCTATCAGTGATTATAACTATCGCTGCACCGGGAATCCGCTTCCCGTATTGCCGCACATTAGTTCATGCTGTCGAAATATTCCATTCTTCCGTCCAGAATCTTCTGCAGGCCTGCATTTACCAATTCATTATAACCGGATTCATAGGTTGCATCAAACTGATCTGCGGGAGCTACGATACAGCGGTATACGAACTCAACCATACGGGTCTTCACATCCGTACCATAGGTCTGCTCATCCTCAGTGATATAGGAATATACCGGGAAGCGGAACTTCCCTATCTCCTTCACTGTCTGGAAATCCTGATACCATTCAAGGCTTGCCCACTCGGTTGCCTGATTGTTGAAAGAGGTCTGAGCCAGTATCTCGGGATCGTTGGCCCATTCAAAGTTCAAGTTCATGATGCACAGATCGTCACAGGTTCCGGGATAGCCTTTTTCATTCTTTTCCGCTTCGGTCGGCTCTACAGCTACGCCCAGATCATCTACCTTATGTTCCGGAGTATAACGGATATTGAGGGCAACCTCGGGATCCGCCATCCAGTTCAGATACTTCATACAGGCTGCCACCTTCTCCTCGTTTGCGCTGGAGGGAATCATGACAAACATGGCATAACGATATTCAAAAGGGGTCCTGTAGCTGCCGTCAGGCAGATCAAAGCACTGTACGGGTACAAAGGTCTCATGTCCCACCGCGTTATTCAGTATTTCAAAGCTTGCATGGGGATGATAAGGATCATCCAGCAGGAAGCCCACGCTGCCGTTGGAAATGGCCGCCATGAAAACATCCTCTGCCGTATCGGTAGGGAAATCTTTGGTTATCAGGCCGTCATTGTACCACTGGTTCAGCTGCTTCAGGCCTTCCTCCGCACCGGGAGCCACTGCCATGAAGGTTTCACTGTAAGTATAGGCGGTACGGTCATCCGGCAGATCCACATAGGAACCCAGGAAATTCAAATACATCTTCTCGGTATCATTACGTCCGCTCATAGCCCAGGGAATGGTGGTGCTGCCGCCCAGATTCTTTTCCTTTACGGCATAGAGGTATTCGCCCAGTTCTTCTTTTGTAGTGGGCATTTCCATTCCAAGCTCATCCAGCCAGTCTTTTCTGATATATGCCATGTGGCGGGGTTCTTCCGTACCTCTCTGCTTCATCACCGCATACTTCTGATCCCCCACCATACTGATATCCTGGGCTTCGCCGCAGTAGGTCTGGATATTGGAGCCATACTGGTTATAAGCATCCGTCAGTTCATTAAGCGCGCCGCTGCTTGCATAGCTGTAGAACAAGGACTGATCATAGGTAAATACAATATCCGGTGCCGTTCCGCCGGACATCATGATATTCAGCTTGTCATCGGACTCCGAACGGGGAACGGATACATATTCCACATTGATATTATACAGCTCCTTCACCTGTTCCTGAATCCACTTTGTCAGCGTATTATTCTCCGTTGTGGTTCCGGGAGCCGCATTTCCTCTGTCCCATGCCATCACACGGATGGTTACCTCTTTCCCTTTTTCCGCAGCTTCTGTTCCGGCTGCAGCCGAAGATTCCGTGCCGGCATCAGCCGTCTGAGCCGTTCCTCCGCCTGTGGTGCCGGAGCCTGTGTCTTTTCCGCCGCATCCTGCTGCCGCCAAAGTCATTGCAGCGGCAAGGGCAACTGCCAGTGTCTTCCTGAAAATACCTTTTCTCTTCATAGCTATTCCTCCATCTTAAATTTATTAATGCTTCCATTTATTAAAAATATCCAGGTTTTTGCCGGATATCGTTTAACGTAAACCATACCTCTCAGCCTTTTACAGCGCCAATCATGATACCCTTGGTGAAAAATTTCTGTACGAACGGATAAACAATGAGCATCGGGAGCATAGAAATCACAATACTTGCCGCTTTGATATTTTCCGCTATCAGATTTGTAGTCATACCCTCCTCTACGGATACATTCACCGCCTCCACAAACTGCTTCAAAACCATCTGTACCGTGTAAAGTGATGAGGTGTTAATATAGTACAGGACATCACTGATACCGTTCCAGCGGCCTACCGCATAGAACAGGCCCAGGGTCGCCATGGTGGGGTACACCAAGGGGAGCGCCACTCTGGTCAGTGTGGTAACCTGGCTGCAGCCGTCTATCTTGGCCGCGTCATAGATTGCGGAATCAATCCCGCGGAAAGCATTGCACATGATAATCATATTGTAGGCACTCAGCGCACCGGGAATGATCAAAGCCCACACCGTATCAATCATGCCGAAGTCCCTTACATTCAAATATTCCGGGATGATGCCGGGATTCAGATACATGGTAAGCACAAACAGAGTCATAATGATGCCGCCGCCTTTCAATCCCTTTTTGGAAAGCGGATATGCCGCGAGTACGGTCATCAGAAGATTCACTGCGGTGGAACCCAGCATCAGCACGATGGAATAACCGAAGGCCCGTACGAAGCTTCCGCTCTGCAGCGCCCTGCTATAGGCTTCCGTGTTGAAGCCCACAGGGAATACAAACACCCTGCCTGCCGTAATCGCATCTTTGGAGCTGAAGGATACGGAGATAACACGCAGAATCGGAACCATTGCGATCACCGTTATCAGTATAAAGAATGCCGTCCAGAAGAACTGGAATATTTTTTCTGTTTTGCTGTTAATTCCGCTGTTCATTATACAATACCCTCCTGTCCTATTCTCTTAATCACCCAGTTGGCCAGCAGAACCAGCACGACGCCCACTACCGTCTGGAAAAGGCCTACCGCCGTAGCAAAGTCAAAGCGGCCGGATGCCAGACCAATGGAATATACATAGGTGCTGATTACGTTGGATGCATTACGCACCATGGTATTGCCCATCAGATAAGGCCTGTCAAAGCTGATGGACACCAGCTTGCCAATCTGCATAATCAGCAGTACGGTAATGGTGGAAGAAATCTGCGGCAGAGTCACATGCCAGATGCGCTGCAGCCGTGTGGCGCCGTCTATATAGGCAGCCTCTCCCAGGGAAGCGTCCGTAGCCATCAGGGCCGCCAGATATACGATAAGAGAATAACCGGCTCCCTGCCATACCCCGGAAAACCAGTATACAAACCGCCATATCCCGCTGCTGCTCAGAAACGGAATACTCTCACCGCCCAAGGCATTCACAATATTGTTCACCATGCCGGAATTGGCTAACAGCTGGGTGGCAATGCCGGAAATAATAACCCAGGACAGGAAATTCGGCAGATAAAGCAGTGTCTGCGTCACCTTACGCACTTTCCCGCTGCGCAGTTCATTCAGAAAAATGGCCAGGAAGATGGGAATGGGAAAGCCGATAATCAAATCCCCTATGTTCAGGATCAGCGTATTTTTCAATGCATCCCAGAAATCCCCGGACGTGAAGGCTTCCTTAAAATGTGTCAGCCCAATCCATGGACTGTCCCAGATACCCTGGTAGATATTAAACTTTTTAAATGCTACGACTACGCCCAACATAGGTTTGTACTTAAACAAAATCATGTAGATGACGGGAATCAGCAGCATAGCATACAGCTGCCAGTTATTTCTGAGGTAAAGCTTTCCGTTTGTTTTTTTCCAGTCCGCTCCGGACGGTGTGTTCTTCCCTTTCATATGTCCTCCTGTTGATTTGATAAATCCAATCCTTCCGTCGAATTTATGTATGTCCCTTCATCCATTCCACCAGGAACAAAATGGCAAGCGCCTGTCCATAGGGCATGGGCCTCAGCGGAATTTCTTTGTAGAAATCCCTGTTTTCTCTGCCCATAGGGGTTCCATAGGATACCTGTCCCAGGACGCCTTCCTCCGATATCAGGGCCAGAACCGGCTTCAGCACCCGTTCCGCCACCTCCAGCCATTTTTCTTCCAGAAGCCCGCAGTGTACGCCTCTCAGGATTCCATAAGCAAAACCACAGGTGGCGCTGGCCTCCTCATAAGACTCCGGATCATCCAGCAGCGTGTGCCACATACCGCTTTCCGCCTGACACTCCGCCAGGGCCTCCACCTGGTTGCACAGGGCTTCCTTTAAAATACGCTCCACAGGCTCAGAACAGGGGATGCTGCTCAGCAGTTCCGGAATCGCAATGGTTATCCAGCAATTTCCCCGTCCCCAGAAGGCTCCTGCAAAATGATTCCGTTCCAGGAAGGTCCAGCCATGGTACCAGAAGCCGCTTTTGGGATCCTGCAGATATTTCATATGAACCATGAACTGATACTGGGCTTCATTCCGGTAATCCTCCCGATCCAGTATTCTTCCCATATTTGCCAGAAAAAGTACGGTCATCACCAGGGTATCATCCCAAAGCTCCTGCTCATTGACATCATCCGAAGTCATATGCTGTATCCCGCCCTCCCTGGTTCTGGGCATTTGGTACATAACCCATTCCGCCGCCTCCCGGCAGGGCTTCATATAAACCTCACTCTGCAGGTACTCCGCCAGATAGGACATGGTCAGATAAGGGGTCATGGTATTCACATTGCACTGAGGAAAGCCTACCTGCTGCTGTCTGTCATAATACCGTGTAAGTATTTCCAGGTATTCCTTTTCTCCGGAAGCAGCAAACAATTTCCAGATACCGTAAAGCCCTACTCCCTGGGTCCATTCCCAGTGCGCATATTTCTGCAGCTCTTCCTCAGGAAGATTTTTCTTCCTGCGCATCTTCTCCATGAATATATCGTCATCCTCGTACAAGATCCCTGTAAAGGCTCCTATCAACAGCCGGAGCTTTCTGTCTACCTCTTGTAACATACCTTTATCCTCCTGAATATCTTTTCCCATATTGCTTGTCTTTTAGCATTTGCCCTGATATAATATAATAGTGAAAAAAAATTGACTTAATGCTGCCGCAGCAGAAAGAAGGTACTATCTCCATGCCTCAGACAATTGAATATGAAGAAAAACATTTTATCATTATCAATGATATTGAAAATTCTTTATTTTATTTTTTTGATTTTGACGTCCGTTCTACGGAAAAGAACATGGAATTTGAGCATCTTCATTCCTACTATGAAATTCATATCCTGTTAAGCCCGATGGCCACACATTTCATCGAAGGAATCCCCTACCGAATCCGGACCAACGATTTCGTTCTTCTGGAGCCTTCCCGCCTTCATAAATCCTTTTACCCCAGTGACACCCCTTCCAAGAGGCTGGTCATCACCTTTATGTACCGCGACGACGGCTACGGCTTTAAAGATACCTATGAAAATCTCCTGACTCCCTTTCATGACACGGTGCCCATTTTCCGTTTTCCGGAATCCCAGCAGGAGGTTCTGGTGCGGATTCTCAATGAAATCGTGGCGCTGTCCTGTCAGGCCGGATCCCAGGAAATGACTGGCGCCTATGAACTCATGGTACACAGCCTTTTTACCCAGTTCCTGTATTACCTGAAAGCTTTCCACGATTACAATATTTATGAGACAGAGAATCCGCAGGACCGCCTTTCAGAACGTATCTACACCGTAGCCAACCACATCCATACCCATTATATGGATAACCTCACTCTGGAAGGGCTTGCGAAAAGCATTTACATGGATCCCTTTTACCTCTCCCACCAGTTCAGGGAGGTCACCGGCTATACGATTACCCAGTATATCCACCTGGTCCGGATCCGCAACTGCCAGTTCCTGCTGCTGAATACGGAAGACAAGATAACCGATATTTCTTCCGCCTGCGGCTTCACCAGCTTTTCACAGTTTAACCGGGTTTTCCATAAGTTCTGCAACGAATCTCCTTCCGAATACCGAAAGAGCCAATCAACAGGCCGGCTTCTCGTAGAACGTCCTAAACCTTTAAGACACTGATCGTTTCATTGATTGTTTTTAGTATAACCATATATGGTTTCCCAGTCTATGTATTAATTGTTTTTAAATCACCAAAAATATTGCATATTTTGCGTTGGATTGGTAATCGCCAGGTTGGTAAAATCAGATGCCGCTGCAAAAAAGAGCCATCTGCATTCCCTGATCTCCTCATTCCAGGGGAGTATCAGGCTGTAATCATAATATTTCTTCCCCCGGGTTTCCTCCCGTTCCGTCAACGCCATTTTTCTCTCATATCCGCCGCTGCCATAAATATACAGTTGTTCCAGAGGAAGGTTTCCAAGAATGGCAAGCGCCATCCCTTCCTTTCGCGGCTCCGCATACAGAATTGGGCCATTGGTCAGAAAGCTCTGCCCCTTGCGCAGTGCATCCAATACCTTTGGTACAGTGGGTTTCCCCTCCAGCTTCACATACGTCCTTACACCGCCGCTGGTCAGATTGCTCTCCGCCCATTTTTCCATGGCAGGAAGCAGGCTTTTGTGCAGCAGCTCCAGACAGTCCCATTCTGTTTGATATTCTTCAGCCAGACTTTCCCTGATTTCCCTGTGTTCCTCCAGCATTTCGCAGAGCCACATGATCTCACGGAATAATTCATGGTAATCATTCGCCCGTATATTGTGGGTATCACTACCCGTTACAGCCGGAATATACCTGTCCTGCTCCAGCAAATCCCTCCACAGCTTCGCCGCATCGGCATTGGTGGTGCCATAGTACATGGGATGGGAGCCGTTCCAGATTTCCATGGTCTGGAATATATCCAGCATGTCGTAAAAGGCCGGATTAAAAGAAGTGGAAACACTGTAATCCCTCGGATGATTCAGCTGAGGCAGACCGCCTTCCCTGCGGATTTGTTCGGTAACACTCCTGAACTCGGCACGCAGCGCCTCTTCCGTCCGCTCTTCCCCAAAAGGGGCATGGTAAATGACATCCTTCTCCACTCCCATTGCCATTACATGGCCATTGGTAGTCGATATTTCCTTGGAGACGATCGGCAGAAAATCCTCTTTCTCCTGTGCCCGCCAGCTGTCGTGATTCAGTGTGTTATGGTGATCGCTGAGAGCTCCATAGGAAAGCCCCATAGCCCGCATGGAGCAGCTCACCTCCTCCGGGGTTTCGCACACATCATCATCTCCTCCGTAAACCGGGCTACTGTAGATGCTGTGATGATGCAGATCCCCGGCATAATAGCCCCGTTCCCCCAGATGAACGAAGCGCTCCAGCCGGAAGCTTTTTGTCATCTCTGTCTCAGTCACCCTCACTTCCTCCATGAGGATGATATATTCACTGCCTTTGGAAATTTCCAGCATATAGGCGCCTGTGGGAAGAAGTTTGTCCAGGCTTCCGTCTTCACCGGTCATCTCCCGTATCATATCGATCCGTCCGTTGACCCTGTGAAAGGTCTTGGCAGATTCCCCGGATTTTAAGGGAAACAGCTTCACCTGGGCGGGTGTGGGATTCCCGTTCTCGTCCAGAACCAGCACACGAAGGGTTCCCATCGTCTTCTGTCCCGGCTCCTCATCAGAATAAATAATACCCTGCTCCTCCAGCAGGTTCCGTGCCTGCCGGATCATGCTCCACAGCTGCTTTCCGCTGCAGCCGGGCTTTTCTCCCCGCGCTTCCAATATGCTGATTCCAATGTTTAGAAATTTCTCTGGTTTTGACATGTTCTTTACTCTCCTTTTGGCTCCCAGCCGGAATTATGGTTCTGATTATATCTTTAGAGCTGTGAAAAGACAATACGATATTTTTTGTGTCATCTTTTATTATGGCAGGGGATTCAAAGCCCGCATCCTGAAACATTAATAGTCTTATATGATAAGGCTCACAATTAAAAAGCGGCATACATTTTTTCGTATGCCGCAGTTCCGGATGAATTATATAAACAGTTATCCGTTTTTATATCATCTGTTTTATAAAAACACCCTATCATCTTTTACATCCCCAATGCCACCATTACTCCCGCAAAAGCTACTAAACCCGCAATAATGCCTATAGTGATTCTCACTCCCTTTTCTCCCCATTTATCTTCAATCCAATCATACATGCTAATCGGCTTCCTGTGCTGATTCTCAGAAAACCAGCCCCATTTAAAAATATCCAGGTACAAAACAACCAGTCCCACAATTATCAAAAATATCCCTATTGGTAAATCCATGGTTTCCTCTCCTACCTTTTTATTTTTAATATACTATAAAACAGGGCTTGCGTCTACCTTTCGAAAAGTATGGATATAAATATGGATATAAATAAAAACATTGACACCGCCTCAGCCTGTCCCCTTCATCTGTAGGACGTTTTTTTTATCTACACCCAATATTATTACAAATCATTTTATATACCACAGATAAGTACCTGATGAAACCGCTGCAAGTTTGATATAACCCTGTTGTATTTTTTCATACCGGGAATATTCCTCTCCGTCCAGATAACAGCATTTTCCCTCCGCAAACGGCAGATAAATATCCGCTTCAGTTCCTACCGGAATCTCTGTTTTCATTTCAAGGATTCCGTCGTGCCTGCTGCAATCCAGGCTTACCGTCCCATGTACAGTAAAAACAGAGCCTTTTATACGGGTGATCTCCTTTTGGAGATAAGGCTTGATCTGAAGCTTTTTGTAACCGGGTTCCAGAGGCCGGATTCCCAATACAAAACGGCAGAGCCATTCCTTTACATGTCCCATCATGGCGTGGTTCCGGGAGCGGCCGAATCCATTCCACAGCTCCGTATAATTCCAGAATTCCGGAAGGGTCGTCAATCCCTGCTCAATATGATGGCGGTAGCTGGGGGCCGTGGGGTTCATTACCATGCGATAGACCATATCGTTTTCCCCATTGGAAGCCAGGGCATGAAATACCTGTTTCAGGCCGACCTCACCGGAGGACAGGTGACAGCCGCGCTCTTCAACCGCCGCCAGAAGCTTTTGAAGCGCCATTTCCTTTTTTTCAGGCCTTACAATTCCGGAAAACAGAACACATCCATAGCTGGCCTGGCTGCCGTTTCCGTAGATTTCTTTTTCCGGCTGCCAGCATTCAGCATCCGCATGGAAGCCCTCCCGTATCCGCTTTCCCATTTCCCGGTAGCGCTCCTCTTCCTGTATATTTCCCAGGATACCTGCAATCCCGGACAGGGTTACGGCCTGCTGATAAAAAGCGCAGGTGGCAACAAGCGCGGCGGGAGTATTTTCATTCAGCTGTCCCCATTCCCCCATTTGGGCATATCCCTTCAAAACACCGTTCACGGACCGGCGTTCCAGATGATCCACATAGCTTTGCATCAGTCCGAAATTCTGGCGGAGGATATTCACATCCCCATACTCCTGGTAATAATACCAGGGTGTCATCACACAGGCGCCGCCCCAGTTGGGATCTTTAAACAGTCCGCCGATACGGAAAAATTCCGGCGCGATTCCCGGAACAAATCCCGGATCCTCTGTCTCTTTGTTCTCGAATTTATCAAAGGCAAAGCCCGGATATTTCCGGCTGTCCGCCTCCATAGATACTCCCTCTGCATCCTCCGGTCTTACCTGGGCATCCCGCATGTCTCCCATAATCTTGGGTATCCAGCTGCGGATATCATAACCTGCTGCCACAGACGAAAACATCAGCTGAGTAGTTTCCAGCCATCCCAGCTTTTCAATCTGCGGACAGTCTGTAAAGCTGCACATCATATTGCTTTCAATGGAACGATCGGTTATCCGGTTAATTTGATTTAAGATTTCATTATCCGTTTCAAAGTCCGAATGCTTTTCGTTCATCAGCCGGACCGCACTGCCTTCAAAATTACGGACAGTTGGTATTCCCGGGAATCCGGCTACCTCCACATATTGAAATCCATGGTAGCAAAAAGAAGGATGCCACTCCTCCGTTCCTGTCCCGGCTATGATATAGGAATCCTTTACCGCACACTGCCACAAAGTATCACAGCTCTGTGTGCAGGATGCCTGATCCACACCGCTTCCATCCGCCTTCAGCACCTCCGCCGGATACATTTCCACCTTTCGCCCCTCATACTTCCCGGTATTCCAAAGCCGGAGCCGTACAAAACCGGCGCTGTTTTTTCCCATATCCACCAGCCAGTTCCCATTGGGCAGCGCCTTCACACTTTCTGCCGTCCAATGCTCCCAGATACGTATGGGAAGAAATTCCTTAGCGGAAAGCTTTCCTTTCGGAGGCTGCATCCGCACCGCATTCCGCCACCCGGTAAAATCAGCCTCCGGTGTATCCCATCCCTTAAGACGCTGTGCCTTCTGCCCGTCAAAATCTTCGCCTCCGTACCAATTCTGAAAGGTCACCGGACTTTCCCCGATTTTCCAGGACTCATCACTCACTGCAGCGATTTCAACGGTTCCGTCCGTTCTGGTAAACTCTATCTGGGCTAACAGCTTTTTATCTCCGCAGATACCGTCCTTGAGAAAAATCGTGTCATCCTTCTGGTAACGATGCCTGGGGGAAAGTGTACCATCCCCTTTTTTCATCACAGGATCCACTGCAAAATTCACATACTGGCCGTTTCCCAGCAGTACCCCTATCACATTTCTTCCCTCCTGCAGGAACGAGGTAATGTCATAGGTTACATAATATACCCGCCGGTTAAACTCACTCTCACCCGGTTCGTACAGGTTCTCCGAAACAGGCTTTCCGTTCACAGATGCCGTAAAAAGCCCCAGGCCGCTGATATAGAGCCGGGCCTTCGTGACTGTATTTTTACCTTTGAGAATGAAATCTTTCGCAAGGGCCGGAGCCGCCGATTTATCACCGTAAAAATCATCTCCCTGACCGATCCAGACAGCCTTCCAGTCCTCTTCCTCCAGCAGCCCCATCTCATAAAATGCCGGTTCACTCCAGGGTGACGGATTATCCTTAGAATCCCATACCCGCGCTTTCCAGAAAACCTGCTGCCGGGATTGCAGAGGAAGGCCGCCGTAGGCGATCGCATAATTTTGCTCATCCCTGACTTTCCCGCTGTCCCATAAATCCGCCTTCTTTTCTTCCAGCAGTTCCCTCGATGAAGCGGCGATTATCTGATAGGCGGTCTGTTTATCCCCTCTCCGATCCGACTGCAGCAAATAGCTGAAGGCAGGAACTCCGTGTCCCAGGCCTATGGGATCCTGCATATTCTGTGTCATAAGGTTTGTGAGCTTCATGGCAAAATCCTTTCTTATTTTCAACGTATTTCCGGGCTTTCTGTGATATGTACTCTATCCCTTGACGGATCCGACTGTCATTCCCTTTACGAAATATTTCTGGGCAAAGGGATATATCAGCATAATCGGTATCAGCGCAATAAAAATCTGTGCACAGCGGATAGTCCTGTCATCCACCAGCGAAAGCTCCCTGATTTGTTCCATACTCAAAAGGCTCATATCCCTCTGCACCACTACGGTATAAAGGAAAGACGCCAGAGGATAGCTTTCCGGGAAATTGGAAAAAATCAATCCGTCAAAATAGCTGTTCCAATGGGTAATGAAGCAGAATAACGTGAGCGTTGCAATTGACGGCTTAGCACAGGGCACATAAATCCGGAAGCAGGTCTGGAACTGGTTGGCTCCGTCAATAAGCGCCGCTTCCTCCAGTTCACGGGGTATTCCCCGAAAAAAATTCAGCATAAGTACAATGTTGTAAACAGGAACAGCCATAGGGAGAATCAGCGCCCAGATGGTATCCATCAGATGCAGATTCTGAATCAGCAGATATCCGGGAATCAGCCCTCCGGAAAAAAGCATGGTAAAAAAGAAGATCCAGGAATAGAAGCTTCTTAATCTGAGCTGGGTCCGTTCCTTGGATAACGGATAGGCAACAAGAATGGTTATCAGCATGGAAAAAGGCACGCCGATACATACCCTTTCCACAGATTTCAGCAGGGAATTCCAGAAATCCCTTTTACCGATAACATAGCTGTATGCATAGGTATTAAACTCCACCGGCCAGACAGATACCCTCCCTGCCGAAACTGCCGTGGCGCTGGAGAAAGACATGGCCAGGATATTCAGCAGCGGAAACAGGCACAGGAGAGATAAAAAAATCAGAACCGTATAATTAATAATCTGAAAAACAAGACGTCCCTTTGTCATTTTTTTCAATGTAATGCCCTCCCTTAAAAAATCCGGTAATCCGCAAACCGATAGGCCAGCCAATAGGAAACCGAAATAAACATGGTGGATATGATCGACTTAAACAGCCCCACAGCGGTGGCCGGCCCATACTGGGCATCTATCAGTCCCAGGCGGTATACGAAGGTATCCAGAATATCCCCGGACTCATACACGGCTTTGCTGTATAAGTTGAAAATCTGGTCAAAGCCCGCATTCAAAACATTTCCCAGGCTGAGCACCATCATCAGTACGATGATCATCCGCATGCCCGGAAGCGTTACATGCCATACCTGTTTCCATCGGTTGGCTCCGTCTATCTGTGCCGCCTCATACAAATCCGTATCAATTCCCAGAATCGCCGCCAGATAGACGATAGCTCCGTAGCCGAAGTTTTTCCATATATCCGTCACAATCAGAGTAGGCTTGAAATAATGGTTATCTCCGAGGAAGAAAATACTCTTTCCTCCCAGCGCCGTAATGATTTGGTTAATAATCCCGGAACTGGGCGAAAGCATGTCCAGGAAAATACCGCCCAGCACCACCCATGATAAAAAGTACGGCAGATAAACGATAGTCTGCACGGTTCTTTTAAAGCCGTTCCGGTTCACTTCGTTCAGCATCAATGCAAAAACGATAGGCACAATCAGCCCCAGAACGATCTTCCAGAACGCGATGACTATTGTATTTTTCAGCGCCTGATCAAAGCCCGGCAGGCTGAACACATATGTGAAATTTCCCAGCCCCACCCATTGCTGGTCACCGAACATTCCCTTGCTGGGAATAAATTTCTGGAAAGCGATAATGAGCCCGGCCATAGGCGTATAGCTGAAAACAGCCACCAGTATAAGGCCCGGAAGGAGCATCAGATGCAGGGGCAGCTCCCGCTTAAATACGGCAATCGTATACTTGCTTTTTCCTTTTTTATTTGTTGAAGCCATTCGGTTCCTCCTCATAATAATCTCCGCTCTTTTCCATAAATCCGCAGGAAATTTCTTCTCCTGCGTATTCATGGAAAGTGGGAGGAATACGTATATCCCTCCCACACCGCACTTAATATGGTTTCTTACTTGCTGGAAGCGTACCATTCATTCACTTCATCTGTCATATCCTGTCCGCCGGCAGTTTTCCACTGTTCCACAACGGAATCAAAGGATTCCAGAGGTTCCTGACCGGCAATTATCTTAATAAATACCTGATCCAGCATATCGTCCAGCGTGGTTTTCTTGGTGGTCATAACCTCGCCGGGAGCGCCGAAGAACTGATCGTACACTAATTCCACATTACTGTCATTCTGGTAGGACATCAGCAGCTGCTGGGAACCGTCCGCACCGAATACCCGGTTCCATCCCCAAAGCTGGGTATCGCCGTTCTGTGCTTTATAGCTGTATTCCCACATACTGTACTGTTCTCCTGTCAGATCACCGGGATCTCCTGTTTTTAAAGGTTCCTCAATCGCCTTTGCCGTCACCTGGTTCTTGTTGGGACTGTTGATCGTTACCGGTGTCAGTCTCCATACACCTTCCAGCCCGTCCCCGGGATTGGCGTATACCGCATATTCATTCAGTTCGGGATCCAGCACCTTTTCACAATATAAATTCAGCATCTCTATCAAAGCTTCCGGATGGGCACAGTCCTTGCTCACTGCATACCAGTTTGCCGTACACATATGGATACCGGGCCGGATAGTGTCTCCTGCATTTTTTACAGGCAGTGCATAGGGCCGCCAGTCCGCTTCCGGATCCGCATCCACCACATCCTGCAGCGGCCACAGGGAACCTGCATGATAGCCGTACATAGCTCCGCATTTTCCGTTCACGAGAGCTTCCTTTGCTTTATCGTTATCATTTACGTAAAACTCGGGATCTATCAATCCTTCCTGGAAAAGAGCCGCCAGGCTTCCCAGCGCTTCCTTCATCTCCGGTGTCGTACTTCCGTATACCAGATTTCCGCTGCCGTCATCAATCCAATATTTGGGATATGCGCCATAGGCATTGCACCAACCCTTGATATCAAAGTTGTTTCCGTAGATATCGGAGCTGAGAGCCAGACCTGTACCGCCACTGCCCGCATGATCCTGGAAAGCCTTCAGGATACTTTTCAGTTCATCCAGTGTTTCCGGAGCTTTCAGTCCCAGCTCATCCATCCAGTCCTGGCGCAGCCAAAGCATCTGTGCTGTTTCAATATCACAGTCCACATACGGGATTCCATACTGCACGCCATCATAGGTACAGGCCTGGATCGCTGCATCCCCGCCTGCCGCGATCAAATCCTTCACAAAATCACTGGCATATTCGTCGAAATAAGGTTTCAGGTCCACTACAAGTCCGGCTTCCACGAGCTGCTTCAGATCCGTCTTGTTCACACACACAATATCCGGAATCGTCCCTGCCGCCATAGCCGCATTGAATTTCTGTGTCTGAAGATCCGCACTGGAGGCGATCCACAGATATTTCACATCATAGCCAAGCCTTTCCGCGATCAGATCTGTCCAGAGATTGTCCTCATAACTTGCCCCTTCCATCCTTGCAAAAATATCCGTTTCCATCAGGGAATCCTGCGCCCTGCTGAAAGTGATGGGAATCAGCCCTTCCTCACCGGCCGTTCCTGCATCCGTACTCCCCTGATTTTCCGTGATCTGTGCTGCCGAACTGTCTGCCGGCGCCGCCGTATCCGTTCCCTTGCTCCCACAGCCAGCCAGTAAAGTCACCGACATTACTGCGGCCAAAACAATTGCTGACATCTTTTTAGCCATTTTCATTCCTCCTTGTGATTTCTGCAATACAATCCCTTTTAATAAAAATACACTTTGTA
>VOFI01000483.1_pt1 | contig 44000 bp, 47 predicted proteins | sample 5384131 | NCBI WGS metagenome assembly VOFI01 (sample SAMN12384728, study PRJNA508395) | human gut metagenome | isolation source: healthy gut H | host: Homo sapiens
TTATCGTTGCCGACCGGTTTGCCGTCCTCGGGCGCGGGGAGACCCGTCGTCCGCCGTTGCCAGATGGTCGCGATAGGCGCTCCGTTGCGCTCGACGGTCCACGACACGAGCTTATAGAGGTCCCCGCCATCGGTGATGCGCGTATCGGTGTCGGCGGAGAAATCGACCCTGATCCGACCGTCGCCGAGATCATCGGCGGAAGCGCCGTCGGGTCCTTGGGCACGTTGATGCCGGCTCCGTCCACGACGCCCGCGCGCTTGATGTTGGTCGTCGCGGCGTAGTCGTACTTGGCATAGATGGGATAGAGGTCCATCGGACGCTCACGCGGTCGGACTCGAGCACGATGTAGGACAGGGGCATGGCTGATATCGGTGGTGCAGTACGCGTCGGCGCGCCGTCGTAGAGGGGCGTTCAGACCTTGCCGCCCTTCTCGGTCTCCGAACCCTTGGAGCCGTCGATCCAGCCGATGAAGTAGTAGCCCTCGCGCGCCATCTCGGCGGCGGACGGCGAGGCGCCGGAGTCGACGTTGGCGGCGCGGATTTCGGCGAGGGTACCGTTGTACGGTTCCGTTTCGTTCACATGCCCGCCATCGTGATTATCGAAGAACGGCCAGACATAATTGTGATGAACAGAATCTTTGAGCAGGACCTTCTCGTCATATCGCCTGTAAACGGTCTTGGTCTGAGCCCCATCAATCATGGAACCGAGCTTCGGCAGCAACGAACGCGCGGCCGCGATAGTTATAGGTTGTCGCGGCGCCGCCTAAGCGACCGGTATCGGCGTTATTGCCGATATAGCTCCAACGATTGCCGTGAGATTGGTTGCCGTTTTGAAGCGACCAGAACAGGAGTCTGTAACCCGGCCGCTCGCCCCCGTCGGACGAAACGGGATTGAACGTCATGATGAAGCTGCTGGAGCCGTCGTACTTCAGGTTTACATTGCCGGAGCTCGGAAAATCGGTGTCCACCATGATTCGGAAGTTTCTTTTTCCACTACATTGTGCGAATACAACTTGACCGGCGCGACGATCTTTTGTGCATAGATTCCGTCGCATGGCTCGTCCCGCCTGTCGTGGCGCGCGTAATCGGCGCCCCAGTGCAGGACGCTCTCGGCGTCGAAGATCGGGCCCTCGATCTGCGCGGGCACGCTCTCGTAGCGCTCCCACTTGGAGACGACGAGCCTCGGGAACAGGTCCGGTCGTTGAAGGACTTCGCATAGTAGTCGACGCGGTACTCGAAGCGCGCGGTATAGGCGGTCTCGCGCGTCAGATCGGTATCGAGCGGCAGCAGGAAGGTCTCCCTTATCGGACAGGCGCACCTCGGTGCCGTCGTCGAGGTTGAAGTACCAGCCGCGGAAGCGGTAGCCGTCCGGCCACGCGGCGGCACCGCCGGCCCTTCTTGACCGACAGCTCGTAGCGCTTCACTCCGTCGACCTCGCGCGTCGCGATGCTGGTCTCGCCGACGCCCTCGCGCATGAAGGGCTTGTCGTCGGCGACGGGAGTGCCGGCGACATCGTACTCATGGCCCTCGAACACCGTCTTGATGTTGGACGAGTAATCCGAGTAGACGGGGTACAGGTCGAGCGGGCGCATCACGGGGTCTCCCTGCGGCGTAGAAGACGCCGTCGCGCTTCATGGCGGCGAGCTGGGTCGAGGTGACGGCGGCATAGCCGGCATCAGGACCCTCGGTGTTCTTCCCTGCTCGTCCATCCCTGGAAGACCGGGGTGCCGCTCACGGAGCCGCCCGGCGAGCGGTCGGCCTTGGGCTCGACGGCGTTGGGTAGCGGAGCGGCGCAATCGTACCCAATCCGCCGCGGAGACGTCACGCGGCTCGCCGGTCATCGGGTCGACCACGTCGCCCTTTGACGTCGTGGAACAGCACCATCGCCTGGCTGTGGGCGATGAAGAGGTCGTTGTCGCGGAAGCCGGAGTTGTCTCCGGGTCCGATGTTCTCCACCTTGGTGACGGCCTCTGCCGACACCTCCTCCCCCGCCGCGATCAATCCGGCGATCAGGGAGGGATCGGGGTCGATGCGGTTTCCCGTCGACATCGCGCGCACGATACCACTCGCGGAAGACGAAGCCCTGGTTCTTGGGATCGCTCAGCTCGGAATCGGCGATCTCGTTCAAAGCGGTCGTCTTGGCCTCGAGCTCCATGTCGAGATCGCTCGGCAGGTAGCCCTGGACGGCGAAGGTGTAGGGATCGGAGGTGGTCTGCGGCGCGTTGGTCGCGATGAGCGCGTTGGGACCGATGGTCGCCGTGCCCGCTCCGGGAAGTCGATTGTGGCCTTGACGGAGGAGCCGTGCACGGGAATCCCCAGGTCGTAATCCATGATCCACTTGTTGATATGGGGTTTGCCGCCCAGGCAGTCGGTCGTGCGCTGGATGCCGCCCTCGAAGTCGAAAGTCCGCCGACTCCCAGAACGAACGGTCGGCATAGGTCTTGTCGTCCTGGGGGACCGAACGAGGCGCCCGAGTACACCTTCTTGTTCCTGCGGTCGTTGATTGAGGGCAGGTCCTTGTTGGTGCCCGGATCGAGCACGCTGCTCACGCTCGGCTTGAAGTAGGTGTCGCGGATCGCGCAGTCGGCATCGTTGTCCTGCTGGACGATTCCGCCCAAGTAGAGGTTCTTCTGGATGATGGGGATCACCAGCAGCGTTGTACAGATTGGAGTGCAGGTTGCCGGCGTAGTGGCAACGGGTGATCTGGGAGCCGTTGTCGGAGCGCGCGGCGATGCCGCCGACGTACCCGACGTTGCCCGCGCCCACGCTGACGTAGGTTGCGGCGTAGGTGTAGCGGCAGTCCGCGGTCGAGAAGCTGTCGATGACGCGCGTGCCCTTGCCGATGGCCCCCGCTATACCGCCCGCGTACACCGCCTGGCCGGAGACCGCGCCCACGGCGATGTCGTACTTGTTGTGCACGCGCGGATAGGTGTAGGCGACCTTGCCGTCTGCACCGAGCGAACGGATGGGCAGGGTGCGGCAGTACTCGATGGTAGAGCCCTCCGCGATGCCCGCGATGGCCCCCAGATACAGACCCTCGCCGCCGAGACCCGACACCGCAGCCGTGGAGTTGTTGATGACGCTGCCGCCCTCGACCTCGATGTCGTAGAACTTGCAGCCCTCAGCCTCGCCCGCCACCATGCCGCCCGCAAGGCCCGCGTTGGTAACCAGCGAGACGGCGTTGTTGGCCGGGGTGACCGACGAGGTGCAGTTGGTGAGCTTGATGTGCCCGAAGTTGCTGTTGTTCTTGGCGTAGCCCACCAGCACGCCACCGCGGTAGTCCGCGCCGATGTAGGCGTCGGTCATGTTGAGGTTCTTGATGACGGCGCCCTCCGTCCAAGCGAACAAGCCCGTGTCGGGGGCGGGGGACGAAGAGTTTCCGCTCGTAGTTAAGGCCCTTGATGGTGTAGCCGTTGCCGTCGAAGGTGCCCTTGAACGGGTTGTCCTTCGTGCCGAACGTGAGCGATCCGATCTGCTGGACGATGCTATCGACCTGGTCGCTCGACAAGTCGAGCGTCTTGTCCTTGGCGTCGTGCAAGTCGAGGACGTAATGGACGTTGCTCGTATCCATGGTCCTCGAGCTCAAGCACGCCGAGAGCAGATCGGCGAAGCTCGTGATGGTGGTGACCTGCTGCTGGGCCGCGGCGGGCGCGGGGGACCATCAGGAACGATCCCGCCAGCAGCAGCGCGGCGCATACGGAGAGCACCTTGCCTCGAATGTTAGCCATCAGCGCTCGCCCCTTCCTCCGGCCAGCCCTCGGCGTCAATCGCCGCGGCGGCGTTGCTCGACCTGGACGCCCTGGCCCACGACATGGAGCTTGAGCTCCGCCGGGCGCTGCGGCGCGCGCGGATGCGGCGTCGACCACCATGCCGGTTATGAGCTCGGTCGTGCGCTCGCCGCCCCGAGGGCGGTGTCGCAGTAGTACCAGCCATCATGCTCGGTCCAACCCTGGGCGGCCAACTGGTAGGTGATGCAATCGTTGAGCGGGATATGCTCCCCTTCCGGGGTCTCCCCTACAAAGTCCAGGCGGACGCGGATATAGGCTGGGTGCGAGCCGGCGTTCTCCACGCGCACCGTGCGATCGACCTTGCCGTAATCGCCCACGGGTATATCGACCGTCTCGGCGGGGACCTCCGCGCCAGAGGGCCCGGGCATGCTCTCGATCACGCGGACGGACACGCCGCCGAAGGTCGCGCGATTCTGCGCGATGGCGCTACGAGATCCAGCGGAGAGGGTCTGCTGCGCGGCGCCAGCCGCCAGCAGGGCGAGAAGCAGCACGCACCCGAGCGCCGCGATGCGGGCGCGTCGAGCAGGCTGGCGGCGCGGCGCGTCCTCGGACGCCGTCGGCCCATCCCGCCTCGCATCCTCTCTCACGGCGCTATTCGAACCAGCTGCCCGGGTCGTTGCTTCCCTTGTCCTCGACTGCATCGCTCATGGCTCCGCAGACTCCCCTCCGTTGCATCTCGCAGGGGATGCGCCCGGGCGAGCAAATCGCCCGGGCGCATCATGCGAGGTACGTGCTTGCTACTGCTTCTGCGCCCAGGCCTTGGCGGCCTCGGTGATCTCGGCAACGTCGATCTGCTCGGTTTTGTTGGAAGCGGCGACCAGGTAGGCGCTCACCTTGATGGACTTGCTGTCCCCCAGGACGGCGTTCGCATCGAACTTGACCTTGCTGAAGACCTCGCCGGTCCAGCTGTCGGCGGTGGGGTTGACCGTGAGGATGGCGGCGTCACCGGTGTTGACGGAGGTGCCCTTGCCCACGTACACGAAGAGGCCACCCGTGTACTCGTTTGCCTGGCCCTTGTACTGGGTCGCCTCGACGGCCTTCCAGCCATCGTTCAGCGTGAAGTGGGCGCCGCTCGTGAAGTTATTCTTCACGTTCACGAAGACATAGCAGCTATCGGAGTTCTTGCCGATGCCCACGTTGGGGTTCTTGGGGATGGAGGAGCCAGGGGTCACCTTGGGTTCGCGATCCACTGGTTCTCGACGATGTTGCCGTTGACCTGGCCCTGATGTCCGTTGTGCTCGGGATCGGGGGGTAACCTCGGGCCTAAGCGGCTTGTTGGGGTCGGTCGGGTCGGTACCGGGTTCGGTGATTCCGCCGTCGACGAAGTTGTTCTTGATCTCGCTGGTGGACGAATACCACGCCATGACGCCGGCGACGCCGACGAGGGCGAGACAGGCCACGAGGGCGATCACCAGGCCGGTCCTTTTCTTCTTCTTCTGTTCCATCATGTTCTCCTTCCTTGCGCTCGCGCGCTGGTTACCTATGGCGACATGCGCTCTATCTGCGCATGTGCGACCCGATCGAGTGCGATCGGCCTCAGGCGCTCGATGAGCTCGATGCCGATCGCCGCGGCGAGCATCAGCAGGACGGCCGCCGCGATGATGAAGAGACCAGCCCGCCCCGTGAGCAGGCTGTTGAGATAACCAAGGAAGGGAATGCACAGCACGGGCTTGCCAACCAAGCGCTCGTACGGCACCGGCTGCGCGTCATGCACGATCTCGCCGTCGCCCGTCTTGTTGGCGATGCCCTGCGTATTGAATTGTCGATTAGCTTGGTCCACATCGTAGACCTGATGGGTCACCAGCGTGCCCGACCCCAACTCGAAGGTGATCGCATCACCGATCGAGACCTCTTCCGGCTCCACGGAGGCAACGTAGATGAGGGGAGCCCACGGGGTACTCGGGCTCCATGCTGCCACTCAGAACTGCATAAGGGGTCAATCCTAGAAGACGAACACCTACAAATGCAATGAGAAGAGAAAGAGCGACCCCCAGCACATATTAGAGTATGTAGTAACTTCTTGAGCACTGGCGAGCTTCCTAGGGGGATAAGGTATTTATATCTTTCAATTAGTCTACGACACATCTAGCATTTTGTAACGCTTTTGATGATTTTCCCTCATTAGGGACTGCGGACAAAAAGCTGGACACCTTGACGGTGCCCGGGCTGGAGGTTCGCATGCATACCAAAGAGGAAGTCGAGCTGTTCCTGCCCACGCGCGGGGGCGGCATGACTTTGAGGGAGGCGGCGGCGTTCGCGGGCGTCGGGATGGGCGCCGCCAAGAGGTGGTCGGCCGGCGACCTGCCCAGGAGCTACACCGGCAGGCCCTGGGGCTCGGGTAGTGAATCTACCCCGATTCCATTGACGCTTCACTAAGCCGCTTTCGCGGCGCCTTTCCGGTTCCTCGCCTCCGAACTCCTCGGGGCTGGGGTGGCCGAGCGCGGAGTGCGTCCGCACCCGGTTGTAGAGGCACTCGATGTACTCGAATATCTCCGGCGCCGCCCGCCCGCGGCTCTCGAAGGTGCGCGCGTGCACGCACTCCGCCCTGACGGGGCCCATCGGCGACTCCATGGCCGCGTTGTCCCAGGGCGAGGAGATCGCCCCCCATCGAGGGCCTGATGCCGTTGTCGCGCATGGTGCGGCCGAGCCGGAGCGACACGTACCGCGACCCGTGGCCGGGTGGCGTGTGCAGCCGGCGGGCGGCCTCCTGCGGGCGATCGCCATCCTGGAGCGCGGCGTCGGCCAGCGCGGCGCCCATGCGGTCGGACATCGACCACCCGACGATCCTCCCGGGCCCATATGTCCATCACGAGCGCCAGGCAGGGCCGCCCGCGGCGGGTGCGCACGTAGGTGATGTCGGCGAACCACGCCTCGTCGGGGCCCGATGCGCTGAAGTCGCGCCCCACCAGGTCCGGCGCCGCGTTGGCCTGCGGCGCGGGCGCCCTCGGCACCCCGCAGGGCGTCTCGCGCGACAACAAGGGTGGTGCCCTCCCACCCGTTGTCGCGCATGAGGCGCGCCACGCGCTTGCGCGACGTGCGCACCCCCGCGGCGCAGCAGCTCCATGTGCACCTTCGGGGCGCCGTAGATGCGGCGGCTCGCCTCGCAGGCCTCCGAGATCAGCCGCGTGAGCTCGGTCGCGCTCGTCGCGCGCTCGGCCCCCTGCGCCTCCAGGCGCAGTGGCCCCCGGCCGCCCCGAGCGCCGAGCGCATGCCGAGACCCTCCAGGAGCCCCTCGTTGGCCGATATGAACGCGAACTGGCCCTCTTCGCGGCCGCGCCTACAGCTGACGGCTGGCGAAGAAGGCGCCGGCTTTCAAAAAGTATCTCGTTCTCGGTCCTCGGGCGGTCGTTCTCGCGCCTCGGCCCGCGCGGCTCCTCGGCCATCTGGAAGGGGTTCCGGTCGGGGGCGGCCCCCGAGGCGTCGGCCCTCCTGACCCAGTCCGATATGCCGCCGGCGTCGCAGCCGAGCTCGCGGGCGAGCTCGGCGTACGTGCAGCCGCGCTCGCGGAGCTCCACCGCCCGCTGCTTGAACTCGGCGGTGTACTTGGGCGACGGGTGTCCCATCTCTCCCTCCGTTCCCCGTTTGACACATCATGCCGAAACAGGTACGAGTGTCAGCGGAAGCAGGGTGATTCAACCCTGCCGCGCTCGTGAGGCGCCCTCATCGCCCGCCCGCGCGCCTTCGGCGAGTCCACCATCCGGGAGGACATGCCGGACGCCCTGGTGGATGCCATCGACCGGCTGGACGGTGCCGGCAGGAGGAAGGCCCTGCGCGTTCTCGGCAGGGCCGCGGAGGCATCCGGCTTCGCCGCCGCCTGCAGGCGGAAGAGCGCATCTTCGGGGGCGGCAGGATCCCCCGACGAGGCGTCCTGCGACATGCTCGCCAGGCGCATCACCCAGGGCGCCTGTCGGGTGGGGCAGGCCCCGACCTGGCCATTTACGACGGCTTCATCACGAGGGAGGCGCTCTAGGATGGCGGCGGCCGAGGGGATCGCCGGAGGGTCGTCGCCGCGGGCAGGCGGTGCTCGCTCACCACGGCGGTGCTGCAGAAATGGGCGAGGAGGGGCACCCCGAGGCAGGTCAGTACCTCGCGGAGTACCTCGGGCGGAATGCCGCAGCAGAGACGCCTCGAAGCGCGCCAGCCTGCTCAGGAGATGCGCGCTGCCGCAGCCCAAGACATTCGACGGCTACGAATGGGGCCAGATATCATGGCCGAGGGCTTCGGCAGGGACGAGCTGCTGTCGCTCTCCTCCCTCGACGCCCATGAGGACCTGGTGCTCATGGGCGTCGAGGGACCGGCAAGACGCACATGGCGGAGGCTCTCTGCACGCTCTGCTGCCAGCAGGCCAGGCCGGCGCGCTTCTTCACGGCCTCCTCGCTCGTGATGCACATCAGGCGTGCGCGCGACGATGGCAGGCTCGACCGGGAGCTCTCCCAGATCGGGAAGGCGGAGCTCCTGGTCATAGACGAGCTGGGGTTCCTGCCGCTCGACGCCGACGGGGCGAGGCTGCTGTTCCAGGTGGTCTCGGAGGCATATGAGCGCAAGTCAGTCCTCTTCACCACCAACCTCGAGTTCTCAAGGTGGGGTGCCGTCTTCGGCGACGACCAGATGGCGGCCGCGGTGATAGACCGCGTCGTGCACCACGGGAGGCTGCTCCAGTTCAAGGGCGAGTCCTACCGGGTGAGGCATGCCCCCTCATGCAGTAGGCCAGGCGCTCAGGAAATCGTGGTCAAGGGGCGTGAGCAATCTGCTCCAGAAATTGATGACCATTCTGCTCACGTCGAGTTGACAAAACACACCGTCCGGGCGCAGCTGCGGCGCGGCGGCGCCCGCGTCTCGGAGAAGGTCGCGCGCAGGCTGATGCGGGAGGCGGGGCCCTCCGCCCGACGGCGGCGCCGCAGGCGCTGGAGCAGCTACGCCGGCGAGGCGTCCCCCCCCCCTCCCCGACCTGCCGCCGCGCGAGGACGGCACCCACGACTTCCGCGCGCGGCGCCCCAACGAGCTGTGGGTCACCGACATCACCGAGATGGCGCACCCGAGCGGCGCCAAGGTCTACCTGAGCCCGGTGATCGACTGTTTCGACGGCAGGCCGGTCGGCTGGTCGAGGGGCCTGCGCCCCACCTCGGAGCTCGCGGACTCGAGCCTCGATTCTGCGTGCGCGACGCTCTCGCCGGGCGAGGCCCCGCCGTGCACAACGACAGAGGCGTGCACTACCGGACGGCGTCGTGGATCGAGAGGTGCGAGTCCCCGGCCTCCGGCGCAGCATGTCCCGCAAAGGGCGTGAGCCGCGACAACGCGCGGGCGGAGGGCTTCTTCGGCCTGCTCAAGCAGGAGTTCTACTACCCCCGCGACTGGAGCGGCACCACGGTCGGGGAGTTCATGGACGAGCTGGACCGCTGGATGGAGTGGTTCCGGTCGGGGCGCATCTCGCAGAGGCTGGGCTGGCTGACGCCGAACGAGTACCGGCTGTCTCTCTCGGCTACCCGGTGTAGGATGTACAGGAAAACGTCCGCAGTCCCTTGTCACGTTTTACCCAGGGCAAAATGTAATGGTTCCCACATTTACGGAAGTTTTGAACGTGCGGTCGCTTTTGATGTGCGGTCGCCCTGCATCTCCGACAACGACTTTACGCTGTGAAGGAGGCGAATCGAAGCAAATCCCGCATACGCTAGCAAACCTATAAACCATACCGAACTGCACGCGCCATCCGGCTACTTCTCGATGGTGTACCCGACGCCCCAGATGTTCTTGATGAAGCGCGGGTTCTGCGCGTCGTCGCCCAGCTTCTCGCGCAGGTGGCGGATGTGCACCATCACGGTGTTGTTGGATCCCGCCATGAACTCCTCGTCCCACACGGCGCGGAACAGCTCTTCCACGGGTACCACGCACCCGCGATGCTCGGCCAAATACAGCAAAATCGAGTACTCGAGCGGCGTGCAGCGCACAGGCTTTTTCGTCCACCGTCACGGTGCGCGCGTCTTTATTGATGGAGAGGCCGTTGAACGCGATGATGGGGCCGGCGTCTTCGGCCGCCACGGACTGCTCGCGCGTGCCGTAGCTCGTGTACCTGCGCAACTGCGCCTTGCAGCGCGCCACCAGCTCGAGCGGGCGGAACGGCTTGACCATGTAGTCGTCTGCGCCCAAGGAGAGACCCTCGATCTTGTCCGCCTGGCTGTCGCGCGCGGTGAGCATGATCACCGGGTACGTGCGCTCGGTGCGGATGGTGCGCAGCAGCTCAAAGCCGTCGACATCGGGAAGCATGATGTCCAGCACGGCCAGATCGAACTCCTGCTCCAGGATCAAACGGGCGGCGTCAGCACCGGTGTACGCCAACGTGACGTCGTAGCCCTCGTTGCGCAGGTAAATGCCCACCAGGTCCGTGATGGTCTTTTTCGTCATCCACAACCAGGATGCGCGGCGTATCCATAGCTTGCTCCCTTCGCCCTTGACTATTATGGCTAAGACTTCGCTTTGGCGCACGCCCGTTGCGCGCTTTAAGCAAAAGCTAAGCGCGTCGACCAGTGGCCGCGAGCCCAGCAAGCGCTATACTCCAGCCAACGAACCGACCCCTCGAGAGGCACCTATGAACAAACGCTTTGCCGCATCTGCCCTTGCAGCCTTCGCCACCGCCGCGGCCCCTCATCATCGGCCTGCCCGCGCCGGCCCACGCCGAGGTCCGCACGAGCGACGTCATCATGGGCACCACGGCGAGCGAGCGGGGCATCGACCAAGGCGAGCTGCCCGACATCTCCGCGCCCCACGCTATGATCTTGGGGCGGGACGGAACGGCCTATTTTGCGCGCGATGCCGACGATCCCATCAAAATCGCCTCGGTCACCAAGGTCATGACCGCCCTCGTTGCGCTCGAGCACTGCGATCTTTCCGATACCGTCACCGTTGACCACGCCGCAGCCACCGTCGGCGAGTCCAGCCTGGGCCTTTTTGGAAGGCGACACGCTCACCATGGAAGACGCGCTCACCGGGCTCATGGTCATGAGCGGCAACGACGCCGCCACGGCGATCGCCACCACCGCCGGCGCACAGATCGACCCCACCAGCGACGACCCGTATGCCGTGTTCATCGAGGCCATGAACGAGAAGGCAAAGGAGCTGGGCTGCACGGACACCGTGTTCGAGAATCCCCACGGCCTGGATTTTGACGCTTGGGCGGGCAACCTGCACTCCACCACGCGCGACATAACCAAGGTCTTCGCCGCCGCCATGCAAAACGAGGACTTCCGCGCCATCGACAACAGCGACCGCACATCCATTCCCGTGACCTCGGCCGATGGCAGCGCACGCACGGTTAACCTGGTGGTGCGCAACCAGATTCATGGTCAAGACGGCAACATCGGCGGCAAAACCGGCACCACGGACGAGGCGGGCAACTGCTTTGTGGGCGCATTCGCCCGCGATCTTGGCGGGGAGGTCTACGTGGCGATCTTTGGCGCCCAAACCAACGAGGAGCGCTTTGCCGACACCTTGACGCTCGCCAATTGGTATTACGACCACATGGCGACCGTCCCGTTTGCCAACACACCAGTCAAGCGCAACGGCATTCCCCTTTGTGGGCGAGGCACCCTGCAGCGCCTGGTGCGATCGAACGGCGGCAACCCAGCTCGAGGACGCAGACGCCACGTTCACCGTATTCAACCTGGGCGATGAGCTCGAGCAGACCATTGAGTTCGATGAGCTGTCCGGCGCCGTCGAACAGGGTGATGGCGTGGGCACCATCACGTTCAAACAGGGAAAAAGCGACCGTAGGCACGGCAAAGCTCGTCGCCTCCGAAAACGTCCCCGTGCCCAACCCGCTTGAGTGGGTTATGGTCCAGTTCGACCGCGCGGCCCGCTTTTTCACCGGCGAGCCGAGCACGGCGGAGGCCATTGTGGTGAACGAGCCCGCCGATCCGCTGCAATACGACGCTTGGAACGCCGCGTAGTCGTGCCGCGCTGGGGCTTTGCCCCGTTGGTGCACCGCGTTGGGGATGCGTTGGGCCGATGCGTTGGGCCGATGCGTTGGGCCGATGCGTTGGGCCGATGCGTTGGTTGGGCCGATGCGTTGGGCCCGTTGGGCCGATGCGTTGGGCCGATGCGTTGGGCCGATGGGGCGCGCGGGGGGCGTTCCGCCTGCCACAAATCGGGCGATAAGGTAACGAAAAAGCAACCCGTTGAGTAGACGCCTATTTTGGACGGCATTCGCCCAGATAAATTCTTTTATCAAAGATGTCTACTCGGGCCACCCTGAAATTCGTTACCTTATCGCCCGATTTGCGGCACATTAATGCTTTCGCGGCATCCGTATCACCGCTAAAGCGTGCAGAGACGACCAGCGACACCCCATTTCAATGCCACCTCGCCCGTCGCTACGTCGCTGAGACGGACAAGGACAACCTGCAACGCCCCGTCTCAATACCGCTGCGGCAGTCGCCGCGCCACTTGGCGGACAAAAACGACTCACAGCGCGCAATTTCAATGCCCCCACGCCAATCGACACCCAGGGCTGACGAGACGGAACCACTCCCGTCATGCAGCTACGCGAGGCCAAGCTGCTTTTTTGACGCCAGGGGCGCGGCGACGGCTCACCGGAATGCGCGTTGCGGCGTGCTCAAGGGTCAACTGGATGAGCCCGCTCGGTTTCAGAACCTCGATGTCGCGCACGTCATCGATATTCACCAAAAAGCTGCGATGCACGCGCAAAAAGCCCTCGGATGCCAGACGCCGCTCAAGCACAGAAATCGAATCGTTCACCAAGTAGCCCCCCGCCTGCGTGTAGGCGGTTGCATAATCCGCGCGCGCCTCGATATAGGCGATTTCGCTTACCGGGATGTAGGAACGTTTGCCATTGCGCTCGCCCTGGATGCGGCGCACCGGCTCATCGGTCGAAGCGGGCTTACGAGCCGCGATGGTCGCTTCCACCTTGTCGAGCGCCTTTTCCAAGCGCGCCTGTTCAACCGGCTTGAGCACGTAGTCCGTGGCATCGAGCTCGAACGCCTCGGCCGCGTACTCGGAAAATGCGGTCACGAACACAATGACCGGCGGGTGCTTGAGGTTATGCAAGCTGTCGGCAAGCTGCACGCCACTTGTGCCGGGCATCTGGATGTCCAAGAACAGCACGTCGGGACGAAACGACAGGATCTTCTCGACCGCGGCAGTCGCGCCGCCGGCTTCTTCGACCTGACCTACGCGCGCATCTTGCTTGAGCAGGTAATTGAGCTCAGCACGAATGGGCGGCTCGTCGTCCACGATCAGCACGCGCCAGTTTTGTTCAGCCATGAAGCCTCCCTTTTGCAGGCATCGTCCCTTTGCAATGCCCTCTTGCCACCCACCAGTTACCTAGGTAGCCCCGAATCAGTGTACCCCAGTCGTAACGGGGCGAGACGCGCGCGGCACCCCAGTCACAACAAGACGGATGCGCGTAAGGCCCCGGTCGAAGCGGGCGAAGACGCAGCACCCAAAACCCGTCGATGTCGGCGCAGACCGGTCGCGCGACAACCGCCGCAGCACCGTCCCGGCGCCGCCGCGCGCCGCAACACCGTCCACACCCCCGCGGCGCCCGCCGCGGCGCCGCCCACGTCCCCACAGCGCCCGCGCCCTGCCGCAGCGCTACGCCTGGGCCGAGGGCAGCGCGCTCCCCTCCGGCTCATGCGGTTCGCCAACGAGCTCGACCACCACGCGCGTGCCCACGCCCTCCTGCGACTCAACCCGAATACCCGATTCCTCGCCAAAAGAAATGGATGCGCATGAGCACGTTGGCGAGCGCCAACCCGCCCCCGCGCTTGATGGAACCGTCCGCCGTGGTGGGGGGCATCGCGACGCCTGCCGCCGTCTTGACCCTCCGCCTCGCCAACCTGCGACCCCGTCACGCGCTTGACGTCGAACAGGTGAGCGATCGTCTCCCGCGACATGCCAATGCCGTCGTCCTCCACCACGATCTACACGCCGTCGTCCGTCTCCACCGAGGAAAGGACGATCGAGAGCGGCTCGATCTCGCGCTGCGCATGCTTGATGCAGTTTTCGAGCAGCGGCTGCAAGATAAACGGCGGCACGCGGCTGTCCAGCGTGGCCGGGTCGAGGTCGACGCGCAGCTTGAGCCTGCTTTCGCCGTAGCGCGCCTGCATGAGGTTGATGTAGCGCATGCCCTGGCCCAGCTCGTTTTGCAGCGAGGTGAGCGCATCGGAGTTCGAGAGCGTCTGGCGATAGTAGTTGGAAAAGTCGATGAGCAGCGATCGCGCCTTGTCGGGCTCGGTTCGAACGAGTGACACGATCGTGCTAATGGTATTGAACAGAAAATGCGGGTCGACCTGCGACTGCAGGGCCCGGAGCTCCATGCGGGCGCTCACGTCCTGCTGTCGCTCTAGCTCAAAGCTGGCGAGCTGCGTGGAGATGAGCTCGGCAAAGCCGGTGGCCAGCGCCGTTTGACGCGCATCGATGTCGCTGTAGCGCGGGTAATAGAGCTCGATGGTGCCCATGCAGCGGTCGCGCACGATGAGCGGCGCCGTGATGCCGGCGTGCAGGCGCGGAAAGAACCGGGGCTCGCCGGGCGCGGGGGCCTCGCGCGCAAAGACCTCCATGTGCTTACTCTGCAGCACGCGCAATGTGCTGCCGAGCACCACGGGCGTACCCGCGGGACATCGGTCGGAGTCCTCACCCCAGCACGCCACGACGGCCGACCCGTCCGTCACGCAGATGGCCGAGGCGAGCGTCTCGGGCAGGATGATCTGGCACGCGCCGAGCGTGGCCTCGGGAGTGAGGCCATGGCGCGTGTAGGTAAAGATCTTGCTGGCAATGCCCAGCGTGCGGTCGGTTGCCGAAAGCGAGAAGTCATCGGGGGCAACGAACACGTAGGCAAAAAAGAAGCATAGGAGCACCAGGCCAGCGATGGTGATCACAGCAGGCACCGGGTTGGGGTTGGTGAAGAACTCGAGCCCCAACAGGATGAGCAGCATGGGGACGCACATCATGAGGCCGCGCAGCGCCCATTTTTGCGCGTCGCGAAAGAACTTGGTCTGGTTTTGCCGCTCAAACGGTCGCTGCATACAGCCCCTCCTAGGACCGCCCCTCAATCCTCAAACGCACACTATAGTAACCGCACCCCAAGTCGCATGGTTCAAGGGCACTTGAGGATGGCTGAACTTTGCCCTGCCAAACGAGCCGCACTATGAGACACGCAACCGGCAACGCACCGCGCTTTGCATGCCGCGGAGCCCCTCGGCTAGCAACGCACGGCGCTCGGCCTGCATGCCGCGGTAGCTCGACCCAACCAGCGCCGCCACCGCACCCAGAACGTCGCGGAGCCCCGAAGGGTGTTCGCGGCCCTTCGGGATAGAAGCCCGCCTCAACCCCAGGGCCCCACCGAGCCGCCCCCCCACCGCCTCACCCGACTTGCAACGGGGTAAACGCAGGGAGGGGCCGGGGAGTTCCTGAGCGAACATTCCGCAGGAGGGCGCGCGAGCGCGCCCTCCGAGGACGTTCGCGAAGGAATTCCCCGGCCCCGACCGGTGGGAGTACTCCCCGCTACTCGGAATACTTATTGCCCTCGCCAAAGGTGCCCGCCTCGACGATCCAGCCGTCCTTCATGATAACGTCCATGTTGTCGACGTTGAGGGTGTGGATGTCGACAGCGACGTCGCCGTTGACAACCAGCAGGTCGGCGCACTTGCCAGCCTCGATGGAGCCGGTCTCGTCCTCGATGTGGCACATCTTGGCACCGTTGAGGGTGGCGCAGGTGATGGTCTCGACCGGGGTGAAGCCGATCTTGTCGACGAACTCGTACATCTCCTCGATGGAGCAGGTGCCGTAAGGCGTCACGAAGGAGAAGGAGTCGGAACCGATGGTCATGACGACGCCGCGCTTCTTAGCCTCGCGCAGGCAGTCGTAGTTGCGCTGCAGCTCCTTCTCGACCAGGGTGCCCTCGTACTTGTCATGCAGCTCGGGCACGTACACCGGCGGATAGGTGGAGTACCAGGTGGGCAGGAAGGCGATCGTGGGCGTGAAGAACGTGCCCTGCTCGGCCATGAGGTCCATGGTGCGCTCGTCGATGTCAAAGCCGTGGATCAGCTGCTCGCAACCAAAGCGGACGGAATCGTACGCAGCGGCGTGGTTGTTGTAGCAGTGGCTCCACACGGGGATGCCCACCATCTTGGCCTCGTCGACCACGGCCTTGATCTCCTCGGAGCAGTAGTGCTGGTCGCGGCCGGAGTCCCAGCGCCAGATGCCGCCACCGGTCGCCCAGATCTTGATGGCGTCGGGGTTCTCACGCAGGCGACGACGCACGGCCTTGCGCAGATCCCACGGGCCGTCGACCTGGTCGCCCCACGGATGCGATTCCTTGTTCTCGAGCTGGCTGCAGTGATGGGAGTCGCCATGGCCGGCGGTGCGGCAGAAGCCCAAGCCGGTGGCCAGGACGCGCGGACCCTTGAAGACGCCCTTGTCGATGCAGTCGCGGATCTGGATGCCAAAGCGGCCGATCTCGCACACGGTGGTGAGGCCGTGGGTGAGGCAGTCGTACGCCTGCTTGACGGCGACGGCCTGCTTCTCGAGCAGCGGCTGCATGACCCAGTCGGTGTCATCGTCGGTGAGGTTGCCGGAGAAGTGCAGGTGGGTGTCGATGAGGCCGGGCATGACGGTCTTGCCGGCGGCGTCGATGACCTCGTAGCCCCTCAGGGGTGTCCTGATGGGCGCCGGCGTACTCGATCTTGCCATTCTCGTCGACGAGAACCAGGGAGTTCTCGACCGGCTCGGCGCCGGTGCCGTCGATGAGCTTGCCTCCGACGATTGCGTACTTCTTACCCATGATGTTCCTCCTTTTGGAACTTTGGATTGGCTATTGGCACCCGGCCGCGCGGGGTACGTGCACGGCCGGGCAATGCCACGAGAAGAGGAGGCGGCGGGCCTTCCGCAAAGACAGGCCTTGAGAAAGCCCGCCGCGTGGGGGGCGATGTCCCCAAGCGATGACGCGCTCGCGAGCCGGCAGCCGGCTTTTCGCGCATCACCGCCTTGGGCAGGCGCTACTTGAGCGCGCCTTGGTGAAGGCCATGAGCGCCAGGCCGATGACCAGCCAGCCGATCACGATGGACCACTCGACCATGTCGAGCGAGGCAGGGCTGAAGGGCAGGACAAGCAGGCCGATGATGATGGCGCCGGCGGCGATGGCGAGGCCGATACCGATCTTGCCGCCGGGGACCTTGTAGGGCGGGGCAGGTCGGGCTCGGTGTAGCGCATCTTGAAGCACGCAAGGGCGACCATGGTGCAGGAGAAGATGAACGCGAGGGCCGAGACGTTGGTCAGCGGGATGAGCATGTTCTTGCCCAGGAACGGACCGACGATGGTGATGGCGGCGAGAACCACGCAGGCGAGTTTGGGCGCGCCGGACTTCTCATCGACCTCGGCGAACTGCTCGGGCAGCTGACCCTTGCGGCCCATGGCGAGCATGATGCGGCTCGTGGCGCCGTAGAAGGAGTTCATCGGACCCATGGGCCCCAGCGTCGCGATGACGAGCATGGCGATGTAGAGGATCATGTTGATGTTCTTAAGGCAGGCGAGGGCCGGGACCGGCTGGCTCACGAACTCATCCCAAGGAAGGATGGTGCCAAAAGAGTAGATGCACACCATGTAGAAGCCGCCGGCGGCCAGGAGGGCAAGGGAGATGATCTTGCCGAACTTGTTCCAGTTGAGGCCCTCGGCGGCCTCCTCGGCCTGCTGGGGAATGGTGTCGAAGCCCGCGTAGAAGAACGGCGTGAGCACCAAAACGCTCACGATGCCGGCGAGCAGGTTGCCGCTCTCGGTGGCAGCCACGCCGCCGCCCGCGCCGGAGACCTGCGAGAACACGGGCATTGCGTTGCTCGGAGAGCCGGTGAAGATGGACACGCCCATGGCGAGCAGCATGCCGCATAGCAGCGCCTTGGTGAGGAACGCCTGCAGCTTGGCGGCGGAGCTGGCGCCGCGGAAGTTGAGGTAGATCACGTAGCCGGCAAAGGCGAGCGCGATGAGCGTCGGGAACAGGTACACGTCCGCGCCGAGGATGGTGTAGAGCTTGACGGCGCGCAGCCACTCAAGGCCGGGTAGGCTGCCGAACATGTCCGACACCAGCGTGGAGATGGCGATTGCCTCCCACGGGCACAGGATGCCGTTGCCCAGGGCCAGGAACCAGCCGGTGATGTAGGGACGCCGTGTGACCAAAGGTGCGGTCGACGTACTCCACGATACCGCCGGAAACCGGAATGGCAGCCGTGAGCTCGCCAAACACCGCTCCGATGGGCACCAGCGCGATGGCGCCCAAGAGGAATGCGATCATAGCGGGAACGGGGCCGCCTCCAACGACCATCCAGTCGCCAACCTGCAGGACCCATCCGGTACCGATGATGGCGCCGAAGCCGATGGTGAAGAAGTTCCACAGCGACAGCGTCTTTTTCATGCCGCCCTGCTCGGCAGTAGGAGCCTTGGTGTCCGCCATAGCACGCCTCCTTTCTTTGTTTGGGACCCGTTTCTGCACGTGCGGGCCCCCCTCTGCGCATGGTCGTGTACATGCGCCTTTTCCACGCTTGCAGGATATTGCCAAGCCGCAAGCGGATTGCCGGCGGGTCGACCTGCGGGAGCCCATTGCAGACGAACGGACGCGATTTTCAGACAAGCGGTTTGTGCGCCGCGGGTGGAGGCGCGTGGGCACGCAGGGGCGCGGGGCGGGCAGATGCGCGCGGGCCGCAGGGGCGCGGGGCGGGCAGATATGCACGAGGCGATGGACGGGACGGCGGGCGGTATGCGGGCGAACGCCAAAACTAAGTACACATTTGTTGGCACCATTTTCTCAATGCCACGCACGCGTTGTTTCACTTACGTCATGTACCTGCGCTTTTTACTGCATAAGCCGCGCCGCATGCTCCGCTGCGCAGATTTTATGCCAACAATTGTGTAGGTGCGTGCCGAACAACGATGCAAAGGACGGTCTGCAAGAGCGTCATCGCTGGTAACATACGGCATGATGCGCGATTTCCTGGGAGGTCGGATGGACGCCAACAACCGCAACAACATGCAGCAGTGCTCCGCCCGCCTTGCCTCGAGCCGCAATTGGGGCGGTGCGCAAAACGGGGCGAATTCGGGAACGGCAGCGGAACGCGAACGCCATACGCCTCCTGGCGTCAACGAACGGCACGTGCCCCTCGGCGTCAACGAGCGCCGCCGCGGGATGGGATCGGGACGTCCGTCTGACGGCAGGGGGCCTTACGGCAGCCCAGCGCCCCGACAGGGAAGCGTGTCGCGCGCGAACCCCTTCCTCCGCAGTGATGACGAACGCCCAGCGGGGCATACGACGCAGGATCGAGCGTCCGGATTTGCCCGGCTTCACAATGGGAGCCACGCGTTTCCTCCGCGTGCGCAGGAGGCTCGGAGCCCTCGCGACGACGGATCAACCCGCAGCCAACGTCGCTCCGAAGGCCCCTCCCCCCGACCGGCACTCTGCTGAAATACCCTCTCGCGATCGATACCCCTCCCAAAGGGCCTCCGACCGCTCACGTCCTACCGAAAAGGGTATCTGACCACCCCCGACCCAGCGGCACATCCCGCGACCCGCACACCGCTGGCAACCAGCAGTTCAGCCAACACGACACCAACAACCAGCAGTTCAGCCAACACGACACCGAAAGACGCACTAACGATCGGCGCGCAGGCGCCACTCCCCCTTCCGGCAGCCGCGCAGTTATGAATCACTCGCGCGACCCACACGCGGCTATGGGTCTCGCTCACGGTCCGCGCGCAGCCATGAGCCCCTCGCGCAGCCCACGCGCCAGCGGCAGCCCACGTACCGGCGGCGGTCCACGCACCAGCGGCAGTCCACGTATCGGCGGCAGCCCAAGAACACCCCAATTCCGCACCGGCTCTCTTGCACGCTCCCTCGTTCTTTCAGCAGATCGTCGCGCCGAACCGGGCACTCGTACGCAACGTCAAACCGTATCTTCACGCGCAGCCGACCGGCAGATTTCCTGCGCAGCCCTCTCATCGTTACTTGCCTCATCGCGATTCTTGTTATTGGTTCTGGAGCCTTTGGCATTATCTCTGCCACGCAACGCCACGCCGCCGAAGTCGCAGCCCAGGAGCAGAAGGACGCGCAAAAAAGAAAGAGCTCGCCGCGCGTATTGTCCACCCCACCCAACTGGGAACAACGCTCTTACCGGCATCGACCCCACGTGCGGAGGGAAGCAGGGCGCCTTGCCCCACCTGTATCAGACCGACCCCGCATGGGCCGACCAGCCATACGCCGGCGGAACGGTGCGCGTCAACGCGTGCGGGCCAACGTGCCTCACCATGGTATACGTATGCCTTACCGGGCGAACCGACATGGACCCCGCGCGCATGTCCGCATTTGCCGACCAGAACAACTTTGCCCCCACGGGTGCGACCGAATGGTCTTTCATGACAAGCGGGGCCAACATGCTGGGCATTCAGTCCACGCAGATTCATCCCACGCGCGAGAGCATCGAGAACGCGCTCGCCGGTGGACGTCCAGTCATTTGCAGCGTGCATCCCGGCGATTTTACCTCGGTCGGCCACTTTATCGTACTTGGCGGCATCGACGATCAAGGCATGGTCGAAGTCTTCGACCCCAACAGCCCCCTTCAATAGCGCGCAGCGTTGGCCTATTCAGCGCATCCTCAATCCAATTGTTGTGCGCGCGGCATAGGCCCCGAACAAACCGCTTGTCACCAAACACGCGCGCCAAGCGCGCATGGACGGCTGCTCTACCGTCCTCTCGCATATCCGCTGCTTCATACACCATAATCCTCATCGCCCGGTCGAATGCAATGGCATCGACGCCTACGCGGCACAGCAGGTAATACACATCAAACACATCCTTGAAACGAGTCGATGCCGCGCCAATTCGGATAAGTGAGCAAAGCTTCTCCGCGCACATCTGTTCTTTACTGTTGGCCATGAGCGCTACGCCAGCTTCACATAAGGCAGTATCGAACCACAGTTCCTTCTGCTCAAGCGCGAGAGAATCGTGAACGCCAAGATCGAGCTTTGTTTCCATGGACATCCCATTGCAATCGGAGATTCGCAGGTTAACGCGCTTGCCATGGTAGTCCTGATGCTTGAGGTCCACTATTGGGCCAACCACCTCAAGCGCAACCCCAGAGCCCGACTGACAAAGCGCATGAAGAAAAGCACGAATACCCCTCAACCGTCATTGGATAACGAACAAAGTCGAGATCCACGTCTCGTGTCGCCCGACGCACATCGCCAGAAACCTGCTGCATAACCACACCGCCCTTTACGGTCACATGGCTGGCCATTGGAGAGGCGGCAATGAGCGTCAGCACAACGTCACGGCAGGTCCGCGCGGTCGTGTGCAGACAAACACAAACCTGATCGCCGATATGGGCGCACGCAGATACAAAAAGGACGCCCTCCAGGGGCAGTTTCCGGAGCGTCCGCAGGAGAGGGAGGCGTGTTGTACCTGGGCCGATAATGCTCGACCCGGGCCTACGGGTTTCCCAGGTGCCACAGATCGGCGCAGGAGCAAAGGACTCACGTATCGCGTGCGTCGGCACATCTAACGTGTAGCGCCCAACGGCCAAGCGCCAAAGCGCGGTACCAGAGAAACCGTTTACATCGATTAGCCCGTGATGCGGGTGCCGGAAAGACCGGCCATGGTCTCGGCGGCCTTGTCGAGGGCGCCGATGATGCAGGTGCGGCCCTTGCGGGAGCGCGCGAACTTGATGGCGGCGCGGACCTTGGGCTCCATGGAGCCCTTGCCGAACTGGCCCTCGTCGGCGAGGCGCTCGGCCTCGTCAGCGGTGAGCTCCTCGAGCTCCTGCTGGTTGGGCTTGCCAAAGTTGATGGCGACGTGCTCGACGGCGGTCAGCAGGAACAGGACGTCGGCGGAACAGTCCTCGGCGAGGAGCTCGCCGCCCATGTCCTTGTCGATGACGGCGGCCACGCCCTTGTAGCAGCCCTTGTTCTCGTAGTCGCGGACGACGGGGATTCCGCCGCCGCCGCAGGCGATGACGATGAACTCGTTGTCGAGCAGGTTCAGGATGGAATCGGCCTCGACGATCTTCTTGGGCTCGGGAGAGGCGACGCGACGCCAGCCGCGGCCGGAGTCCTCGACGAAGGTCATCTCGGGATCCTCAGCCATGATGGCCTTGGCCTGCTCCTCGGTGTAGAACGGGCCGATGGGCTTGGTGGGGTTGGCGAACGCGGGGTCGTCCGGGTCGCACTCGATCTGGGTGACAACGGTGGCGGCGTGCCAGCGCTTGTAGCGGCGGTGCATCTCGCGGCCGATGCCCTGCTGCAGGTGATAGCCGATGTAGCCCTGGGACATGGCACCGCACTCGGGCAGGTCCATGGAAGGGGTGCCGATGGCGTCGTGCGCGGCGGCGAAGGCGTTCTGGATCATACCGACCTGCGGGCCGTTGCCGTGGGTGATGATGGTCTCGTTGCCCTGCTCGATGAGGCCCAGGAGGGCGTGAGCGGCGTGGTTGACCTTCTCGATCTGCTCGGCGGGAGTATCGCCGAGGGCGTTGCCGCCGAGGGCGACGACGATGCGATCGGGTTTGCCGTAAGGCTTGGACATAACTGCCTCTTTTCTAACGCAGGATGCCGGTTTGAATATTCACCAGCAGACGTACTTTATGCAATATACCCGCAACTGACTGTTGTCGCTTCGGTCTTTTTGTTTGTCTTGGTGAACGGACGGTTATTGGCGATAAACGTTATATCCCAAGGATATGGGCATAATCTCGCCACATTGCTCAATCGTTTTAACAAAGGGCGTCTCTGTATACTCTTCCTGCCTATTTGGCAAGTATATACATTTCTATACAAGATTGCACTCGAATATACGCGCCTGTTAGCACGGTGGAGTGTCCCGTCCCCCCGCACCTCGCGTTTCGCGGCGAGTCGCTTGTTAAGATTCTCAGTGAATAGCCGTCGACAGCCCGTCACAGCCCGTCCGGTGCATCATCGCTGCGCCTGCCGAGGTTCGGTGCGCTTGTCAATGGCTGGAGCTCCGGTGTACCTGCCAGGGGCTGGAGCTCCGGTGTGCCTCTGGATCATCAATCCACTTGCCGGTGGCCGATCCCCGACGCACTCCCGAATCTTCGGTGCACTTCTCAAGCTTCGATGCACCTGGAAACCGTTTTCAGGCGGGAAATGGTCGCTACGCGCACCGAAGTTCACAAAGTGCATCGGGTTTTTACAAGCGCATCAAAGATCACCAAGCGCACGCAGATGCGCTAAGCGCATCGCAGCTCTTCTTGTGCACCGATGATCGTAAAGCGCGCCAACGCCCTGGCCACCACCGCCCATGTGCACAAAAACAGGCCCTGAGGTCAATGCCTCAGGGCCCGGATCTCACCTGTTAGCCGGTGATGGGGCTGTGCAGCGCTGGTCGACGACCGGACATTAGCCGGCGATCGAGCCATGTCACCAGGTAAACCCTACTCGTTGTAAAGCGTCTTGAGCTTGACCAGGTGCTGGTAGCGATCCATGGCAGCGGCCTCGTTGGCAGCGAAGAGCTTCTCGGCGCGCTCCGGGAACGCGGTGGTCAGGCTCGCGTAGCGGGCCTCGTTCATCAGGAACTCCTGGTAACCGCCGGCCGGCTCCTTGGAGTCGAGGGGCGAATTTCTTGCCCTCGGGGGCAGCCGGGTTGTAGCGGAAGAGGTTCCAGTAACCGCAGTCCACGGCCTTCTTCATCTCGGCCGGGCAGTTCTGCATGCCGCCCTTCTTGATGGAGTGCATCTCGCAGGGGCTGTAGCCGATGATGATGGACGGCCGTCGTAGGCCTCGGCCTCGTGGATGGCCTTGAGGGTCTGGGCCGGGTTGGCGCCCATGGCGACCTGCGCCACGTAGACGTAGCCGTAGCTCATCGCAATCTCGGCGAGGCTCTTCTTCTTGACGTTCTTGCCCGCGGCGGCAAACTGGGCGACCTGGCCCAGGTTAGAGGCCTTGGAGGCCTGGCCACCGGTGTTGGAGTACACCTCGGTGTCGAACACGAAGACGTTGACGTTGTTGCCGGAGGCGAGGACATGATCCAGGCCGCCGAAGCCGATGTCGTAGGCCCAGCCGTCGCCGCCGAAGATCCAGAAGGACTTCTTGGTGAGGTACGCCTTCTCGGCCAGGATCTCCTTGGCCTTGTCGCAATCGGACTTCTCGCACTCGGCGATCAGCGCGGCAGCGGTGGTCTTGGAGCCCTCGACGTCATTGCGAGCATCCATCCAAGCCTGGGCGGCGGCCTTCAGCTCGTCGGAAGCCTTGTCGCAGCCGAGCATCTCCTCACACGCGGCGACAAGCTTGCCCTGGACGGCCTTGTAGCCGAGCTCGAGACCGAGACCATGCTCGGCGTTGTCCTCGAACAGGGAGTTGTTCCACGCCGGGCCGTGACCGTCCTTGTTGGTGCAATACGGAGAGGTAGCGGCCGGGTTGCCCCAGATGGAGGAGCAGCCGGTGGCGTTGGAGATGAACATGCGGTCGCCGCAGACCTGCGTGACGAGACGCGCGTACGCGGTCTCGGCGCAGCCGGCGCAGGAGCCGGAGAACTCAAGCAGCGGCTGCTTGAACTGGCTGGACTTGACGTTGTTGCCGATGAGCTCGGGCTTCTCGGACACGTTGGCGACGCAGTAGTCGAAGGTCTTCTGCTCGACGAGCTCGCCCTCGGCGGGAACCATGGTGAGCGCTTCCTTCGGGCAGACCTTGGCGCAGTTGGTGCAGCCCATGCAGTCGAGCGGGCTGATGGCCATGGTGAACTTGTAGCCGGTGTCCTTGGGGGATCTTCACGTCCAGCGTGCGCATGGTCTCGGCGCCGCGGCGACCTCGGCCTCGGTGAGCGCGAACGGGCGGATCGTGGCGTGCGGGCACACGTAGGCGCACTGGTTGCACTGGATGCACTTGGTCTCATCCCAATGCGGGACCATAACGGCGACGCCGCGCTTCTCGTACGCAGAGGCGCCCAGCTCGAACTGGCCGTCGGCGCAATCCTTGAAGGCGGAGACGGTCAGGGGAGTCGCCGTCCATGCGAGCGATGGGCTCCATGAGCTCCTTGACCTGCTTGGCGATTGCCGTCTTCTCGGCATCGGTGAGGACCTCGGCAGGAGCCTCGTCGGTGGCGTCGGCCCAATCGGCCGGGACGTCGAACTTCACGAAGGCGGTGGCGCCGGCGTCGATGGCCTTGTGGTTGGCCTCGACGATGGCCTCGCCCTTCTTGGCGTAGGACTTGGTGGCGGCGTCCTTCATGTACTGGAGCGCGTCGGCCTGCGGCAGCACGCCGGCGAGAGCGAAGAACGCGGACTGCAGCACGGTGTTGGTGCGCTTGCCCATGCCCACCTTGGCAGCCAGGTCGATGGCGTCGATCAGGTAGACCTTGATGTTGTTCTTGGCGATGTAGCGCTTGGCGTTCGCCGGCATGTGGGAGGCGAACTCCTCGGGCGTCCACTGGCAGTTGACCAGGAAGGTGCCGCCGGGCTTGACGTCGCGGACCATCTTGAAGCCCTTGATGATGTAGCTCGGGTTGTGGCAGGCGACGAAGTCGGCCTTGGTCACGTAGTACGGCGAGCGGATCGGGGAATCGCCGAAGCGCAGATGGGAGATGGTGACGCCGCCGGTCTTCTTGGAATCGTACTGGAAGTAGGCCTGGACGTACTTGTCGGTGTGGTCGCCGATGATCTTGATCGAGTTCTTGTTGGCGCCCACGGTGCCGTCGCCGCCGAGGCCCCAGAACTTGCACTCGATGGTGACCCTCGGCCGCCGTGTTGGGGGCGTCGGGGTCCATGGGGAGCGACAGGTGGGTGAGGTCGTCCTCGATGCCGATGGTGAACTCGCGCTTGGGCGCGTCGGCCTTGAGCTCCTCGTAGACGGCGAAGGCTGCCGCGGGCGGCTCGTCCTTGGAGCCGAGGCCGTAGCGGCCGCCGACCACGACGAGGTCGGAGCGACCGGCCTCGTACAGGGCGGAGACGACGTCCTGGTAGAGCGGCTCGCCGATGGAGCCGGGCTCCTTGGTGCGGTCGAGGACGGCGATCTTCTTGACGGTCGCGGGCAGCGCGGCCACGAAGTCCTCGACGGACCACGGGCGGTAGAGGCGGACCTTGACCAGGCCAACCTTCTCACCGTGGGCGTTCAAGTAATCGATGACTTCCTCGAGGGTGTCGCAGAAGGAACCCATGCAGACGACCACGCGGTCGGCGTCGTCGGCGCCGTAGTAGTCGAAGAGGTGATAGTTGGTGCCGAGCTTGGCGTTCACCTTGTCCATGTAGGACTGGACGATGGCGGGCAGCGCGTCATAGGTGGCGTTGCAGGCCTCGCGGTGCTGGAAGAAGATGTCGCCATTCTCATGGGAGCCGCGAGCGGTGGGGTGCTCCGGGTTGAGGGCGTGGTCGCGGAAGGCCTGAACGGCCTCCATGTCGCACATGTCCTTGAGGTCATCGTAATCCCACACGGCGACCTTCTGGATCTCGTGGGAGGTGCGGAAGCCGTCGAAGAAGTTCAGGAACGGGGTCTTGCCCTCGATGGCGGCCAGGTGGGCCACCGGTGCGAGGTCCATGACCTCCTGCACGTTGCCCTCGGCGAGCATGGCAAAGCCGGTCTGGCGACAAGCCATGACGTCGGAGTGGTCGCCGAAGATGTTGAGAGCGTGGGAGGCGACGGTACGAGCGGAGACGTGGAACACGCCCGGCAGGCCCTCGCCAGCGATCTTGTACATGTTCGGGATCATGAGCAGCAGGCCCTGGGACGCCGTGTAGGTCGTCGTGAGGGCACCTGCGCCCAGCGAACCGTGGACGGTACCGGCGGCGCCGGCCTCGGACTCCATCTCCACCACGTTGACGGGCGTTCCGAAGATATTCTTCTTGCCCTGAGCCGCCCATTGGTCGACATGATCGGCCATAGGGCTGGACGGCGTAATCGGGTAAATACCCGCCACTTTCGGTGTACGCGTACGAAACGTACGCGGCGGCCTCGTTGCCGTCCATAGACTTGAACTTACGATCTGCCATATACCCCTCTCCTCTCGACTAGGTATATAAGGCGCCGGGAGTCACTGCGGCTCCCGGTATGCTCGCATGGGCGGATGCGTCGGACAGCGGTGCCCCGCGCCTCCGCCATGCACTCGCGCGGCAGGACAAAGCGCCACGCGGGATACGCATGCAGATTCATTGTACCCCCGAGATTACTTATAGAAGGAAAATCTGAGTGAGTCGGTGAGCGTATGTTTTCGCAGGTAGATTGGGTTATATTGCGGTGCGTTCAACACTTTTGCGCGCCGGCGAGGCAAGCGGCGGCTACAGCGCGCGACGGGCCTCGATGGCGCGGCCCAAGGTGAGCTCGTCGGCGTACTCGAGGTCCCCGCCCACGGGCAGGCCGCTCGCCAGACGCGTGACGGTGATGCCGAGCGGCTTGATGGTGCGGGCGAGGTAGCTCGCGGTGGTCTCGCCCCCTCGATGTTGGGATTGGTGGCGATGATGACCTCTTCGATGTTCTCCGCGCCCAAGCGGGCGAGCAGCTCGCGAACATGAAGCTGATCGGGGCCGATCTTGTCCATGGGGCTGATCACGCCGCCCAGCACGTGGTACAGGCCGTGGTAGCTGCCGGTGCGCTCAATCGCCGTGACGTCGCGCGGCTCGCCCACCACGCAGATCCGGTCGCGGTCGCGGGACATGTCTCGCAGATGGCGCACTCGTCGCCCGTGTCGTAGTTGAAGCAGCGGCTGCAGAAGTGGACCTCGTTTTTGACCATGAGAATGGCGTCGGCAAGACGGCGGGCCTCCTCGGCATCCGCCCGAGGAGGTAATACGCGATGCGCTGGGCGCTCTTCGGGCCTATGCCCGGCAGGCGTCCCAGCTCGTCGAGGAGGATCTGAAGGCTGCGGTCTGCACTCATAATGCCGCTCCAACAGATCAAAGTTTACGGGTAGGTGGCTTACGCGGATAGGTGGCTTGCGGGTGGACAGTCCACCGGCGGATCGCACGGCGGTCGCACCCGGGCGCCCTGGGAAAACAGGGCGTCAAGGCGGCCGCTGGCGTCAAGGCGGCCGCCCGACGCCCAAATGACTCATCCGGGAACCGCAAACCCAGCTCCCGGGGTGTCCCGCTCTTTAGAACGGCATGCCCGGGATGCCGGCGCCCATGCCGCCCGTCACGGCGCTCATGCGCTTGTCGGCGATCTCGGCAACGCCGCGGCACGCCTCGTTGACGGCGGCCACGATCATGTCCTGCAGCATCTCGACGTCCTCGGGATCGAGGGCATCGGGGTCGATGGTGACCGACTTGAGCTGCATGGCGCCATCGACGGTGACCTTGACCATGCCGCCGCCGGCACTGGCGTCGACGGTGACCTCGTTCATGCTCTCCTGGGCCTCGGCGAGCTTCTGCTGCATCTGCTGAGCCTGCTTCATGAGCTGATTCATGTTGATACCGGCCATGGGTTCTCCTCACTCACTGAGCCTGCAACGCGAGTTGACGTGTGCAGGCGAATAATCCAGAAGGCATGGTACCACGGGGCGCGGCCGGCCGATTGGCCCGTGCCCTGCGCGATTGCCACAACCGGCCGTGCGGTGGACGCCGTGCGACTGCCGCGGCTGGCTGTACGCCGCCTACCGTACGGTAGACGCCGCGCGGTTGACACGGCCCGCCGTGCGGTGGGCGCCGCACGGCGCAACAAAGCCGCCCACATCGCAAAAACAGCGACATGGGCGGCTTGGCACACTTCTTCGGTGAACTCGCGAGCGCTCTGCAGCTTACAGGCACTCTACCGGAGCTACTTAAAGACCACGTTGCCCCAGATGCTCTCGAGGACGGCCTTGGGATCGGCCTCGGCGTCGGAGTCTGCCGCAAGCGAAGGCATGGGGGGCTGCCGGCGGGGTGGCGTCCGTCGACGCAAGCGCCGCCGGCGGAACGGGCGCGCCGCTCGCAGGGACAGAAGGCATCGGTGCCGGGGTGCTTGAGGACGTCGGGGCACCTGAGGGGGCGCAGCGGGCGTCTGCGCGGCGGGGGCAGAGTTGCCCACCGACCGCTCGGCAGACGCGGACGACGAATCCACCGACGACGCCTCAGCGGGAACGTCAAAGGGAGGGACCTCGTCATCGCCCTCGTACGACGCGATAAAGGCGTCGTCGTAGGGAGGCATCTCGTCCTCCCACGCCTTGCGGTCCGCCTCGATATCGCGGTCGCTCAAAATCGTGGGACCGGTTGCCTGGTCGACGGCGGATGGCGAGGGCTGAGGCGAGGGGCTCAACCTGAGATGAAGACGCAGCCGCGGGCACTGATGCGGAGGCAGCAGGCGCGGCGGGCGACGCCGCGGCAGGAGAAGGCGTAGAGGCGGCAGGTACAGCCGCGGGGGCGGGAACCGCTGATGTCGGCGGCATGGCAACCGTGGAGGCCTGAGCGGGAGCCGAGCCGGCAGGGGCGGGCGACGCGACGCGGCGCGCTCCGGGGGCCGGGGGGCAGAAGCCGCGGCGGGGGCCGAAGCGGCGGGAACGGGCGACGAAGCAGGGGGCATGGTCTGAGCTGTGGCGGGTGCAGCAGCGGGAGTGGGTGCCTGAGTCGGAGCGGAAGCAGACGCCGGAGCCGCAGGGGTCTTCGCCGCGCCTTCCATCACATACGTCACCGAGCGTTTTCCGAACACCTGGCAGATGATCGGCATGACCAGCTGGCTCGAATCGGGGCGCGTGATCATCTTGAGCGCAAACGTCGAGCCCTTGGGGAATCCGATCGTGAGCGTCTCGCCGTCGTCACTCACCGCCCGAGAGCTCTGGAGCAGGCCACCGCGAGAGGGCTGCTCGGCCGTGATGCGTTTGACGGCATCTGCCCATCGGCGCTGCAGGTCGCCCGCGTCGGCCGCGGGCGGGGTCACGGGGCACGCAGCCATTTCGGGTTGGGAGTCAGCGGCAATCGTGATGCTTTCCTGCGGAGCGGAAGCCCGTGCCGGTGAGGCGGGCGCCCCTGCGCAGCAGGACGCTCAGCGCCGGCGGACGCCGTCTGCGAGGCGGGAGCTGAGACAATCTGCGCCCGAGGCGCCGACGGGCTGGCTTGCGTCACGGCGCCCGTTACAGGCTGCGCAGCCGGGGCGGGAACGGCTGCAGCGGGGGCGGCAGCGGTCGGAGCGGAAACCGGACCGTTCGACGCCGCGGCAGCAGGTGCCGCCGGTCGAGGCGCCGGGGCAGATCCGGATTGAGCCGAACGGGGCGCGGCAGCGGACCCGGAAGTCGACGAGCGGACAGAGGGGCTCACGTCCGCCGCGCCAGAAGCGGCAACCGGGCTGCTCGAAGCCCGCGCGGGACCCTGGGTCGCACACGGATCGGCAGTCGGGGAGGAGACGGGTGCCGGCGCCGCAGCCGAGGCGGAATTCGGAACCACCGGCGCCGCAGAAGCGGCCGAAGGCACCGCAGCGGCGTGGGAGGTCGCCGCACCGGCGCGTGGGACGGCGTTCGGAGCGCCACCGTGCGGGCCGGGCCGCGGCAGCCAGCTGCGCCGCGTCCATGGGGCCGCTCGGCACGCCAACGGCAAGCTGCGCCTCCAGGCGGGCCAGACGCTCGGCCAGCGCCTCGAGGGTCAAATCGGTCTCCGGGCGCGCGAGCCTCGTCAGCGCGATCTCGAGCACCAGGCGCGGGTCGGACGCGTTGCGCATCTCGAGCGCGGCGTCGTCCAGCACGGTGAGCGCGCGCGCCAGGCGATCGGCGCCCCTCGAACAGGCGCGCCTCCTCCACCAGCGCCGCGACCTCCTCGGGCGTGCCGTCGAACAGCTCGGTCTTGGGGCCCGCAATCGCCGCGGTATACACGTCGCGCACGTGCGCAACCAGGTCGTGCGTGAGCTCCATCAAATCGTTGCCCTCATCTGCCTGCACGCGCACCAGGCCGAACAGCCCAACCGTGTCGCGCACGGCGATCTTGCAGGCAAATTCCGAGAGCACCGTCGAGGCAACCTCGCCCAGCAGCGAGCGGGCGTCATCCCGCGCACGGAGCCGTCGCCGAACACCGAAAGCTGCTCGAGCGTGGAGAGCGCATCGCGCATGCCGCCGCGCGCATGGCGCGCCACGATCCGAGCGCCTCCTCGTCAAAGGCAAAGCCCTCCTGCTCGCAGATGAACCGCAGGCGTCCCACGATGTCCTCGTTCGAGATGCGGTGGAAGTCGAAGCGCTGGCAGCGCGACAGAATCGTCCGAGAATCTTTTTGCGGATCGGTGGTGCACAGTACAAAGACCACGTGGCTCGGGGGCTCCTCGAGCGTCTTGAGCAGCGCGTTGAACGCGGCCGCCGTGAGCATGTGGACCTCGTCGATGATGTAGACCTTGTACGCGCCGCGCACCGGGGCGAAGTTCACCGAGCCGATGATCTCCTCGCGCACGTTGTCGACGCCGGTGCGGCTCGCCGCGTCGAGCTCGTAGACGTCCGGGTGCGTGCCGGCGGCGATGGCCTCGCACTCGGGGCACGTTCCGTCCGGCATGCAGCCCGACGCGCCGGTTGCCCGCGCGGCCTCGGAGCCCCTCGCACAAAAGTGACTTGGCGAGAATGCGCGCCATGGTGGTCTTGCCCGTGCCGCGCGGTCCGCAGAACAGGTACGCGTGCGACAGGCGACCCTCGGCCACGGCGTGCTTGAGCGTGGACACGATATGTTGCTGGCCCACCACGCTCTCGAACGTAAGCGGACGGTACTTTCTATAAAGCGACTCCATGGGGAGGCCTCCCTTACAGCCGTGTCGGGTGCCGCGCGGCGCGCTACAGGCCGCGCTTCGCCAGACGGCGGTCTATCTCTTTCAACGTCGAACGGATCGCAAAGAGCTGTTTGTATGTGGCGGATTTTACCTTGTTCTCCGCGCGGAGCTGTTCCATACGGCGGGAGACCTCGTCAAGCTCATGCCGAATATCCTCCGCGAACTGGTCAAACGCCGCAAGTCGCTCTTGGCTGTTCACCCGGCACCGCCCTTCTCCCCTTCCGCCAGCAGCGCATGGCAGCGCCGCCCCGCAAACGCGCACGTCGCGCTCCTCAGGTCCGCCGCGCCAACGTCGCGCGTCGCTTCAATCATACCGCCTCGTCCGGCCGCGAACGCCTTGCGACCGGACCGCGCCGGAATCCCGCACGCGCCCGCACGGCACGAGATGGCTGCCGCCCAAGTCGCCGTCGCCGCCCAAGTCGCCGTCGCGACCACTGTCGCCGCAACCGGCGTCGCCGAGTGAGCGCTTTTCCAACGTTTCACCCCCTCAAACGTTGGAAAAGCGCTCACTCGACGCAGGGGAGGTGCCGGGGCAAAGGGGGCCGGCACCGAAGACGCGAATGACGCAAAACGAAAAGATCCACTCGCGTGACGCACCGCAAAAGCGACGCCCCGACGCGGCGCGCAAGCAGGACGGGACTGCGAGGACCGCAATGAGAACGAGAGGTGAAGCGGACAGGGCCAAGAGGGGCGCCGAAACGAATCCACCAAACACGCGACGCAGGAGGGGGCACCAAAACGAAGCCACCCGGCACGACTGAACTGCCTCCCATTTCTTGGACAAGGAAATAGAAGTCCGAGAGATGGGAGGCTTTCTCATGTCCATCGACCTGAGATTGAGGCACGATCGGTCGACCAGGGAGCGCGCGGCCGAGATGTTCGAGAGGGGGCTCGGCTACAGATCCGTCGCCAAGGTCCTTGGCGTTCCCGCCGAGGCTGTGAGAGACTGGCTGGGGAAGTACCGAGCGACCGGGAGGGACGGGCTCCTCGCCATGGATGGAAGGCAGGCAAGATACGACTTCGAGACCAAGGTCGCCGCGGCCAGCGCCGTGGTCGACGGCGGATGGCCAAGCCCGAAGCGATGGAGCGCTTCGGCATCGCGAGCGCGACGTCGCTGAAGCGGTGGTGCAGGCTGTACCGCGAGGGCGGCGCCGACGCGCTCCGGCCCAAGCCGAAGGGCAGGCCGAGGGGCTCGGGCGCGAAGGCCGCACCGGCGACCCGCGAGCAGGAGCTCGAACGCGAGGTCCGCAGGCTCGAGGCGCAGGTGGCGTACCTAAAAAATCGATAGCCCTGAAGGCGGAGCTCGGCTTGCCGCTCGGGACCGGGCGGCGGCCGTAGCCGCGCTTTCGGGGGCTTCCCTTGCCGACCTGCTGGCGGCGGCGTCGCTGCCCAGGTCGACCTACTACTACGCGCTGTCGCACCCCAAAGGGGCCCACCAGGCCTGAACTGCGCCCCAGGGTCGCCGAGATCTTCGGCAGGCTCCCCCAACGGCGTCGGCCACCGCCAGATCGCCATGGAGCTGAGGGCCGTCGACGGCGAGCGCATAGCGGACAAGACGGTGCTCAAGATGATGCGCGAGATGGGGCTCAGGTGCGGGATCCGCCGCGAGACCGACTACCACCGGTACAACTCCTACAGGGGCGTCGTCGGCGAGACCTTCGAGAACGTGCACGGCCGCGACTTCGCGGCGGACGGCCCGTGGCAGAAGATGGGCACCGACGTCACCGAGTTCAAGCTCTCCTTCGGCGGGGCCTACCTCGCGCCCGTCTACGACTTCGGCAGCAGGGAGATCGTGGCCCACTCGATATCCATGCATCCCGACCTCGCCCAGCAGGAGGAGATGCTCGCGATGCTGGCGGAGGCGAAGCCGACGTGGTCGGAGCCGATCATGCAGATGGACATGGGATGGCAGTACCAGCATGCCGAGTTCGTCGCGGCGCTCAAGGGAATGGGCGTCGTCCAGAGCATGTCCAGGAAGGGAAACTGCCTGGACAACGCATGCACGGAGGGGATGTTCGGCCACCTGAAGGACGAGTTCCTCCACGGGCGCGACTGGGACACGTTCGAGGCGTTCAAGGCGGACCTGGAGGGCTACATCCACCACTGGAACCACGTGAGACGCCAGGTCAAGCTGAAGGGCCTGACCCCGGTGGAGTTCCGGGAGCAGGCCCTTCGGGAGGCCGCGCCTAGCGGTTATGATTTATCGCGTCCAAGTTTCGGGGCGCAGTTCAGACGCGGGGGGGGGACGCCGAAACGAATCCGCCCAGCACGGCGCAGGGGGAAGAACGGCAAAAAGGGTGACAAACCTGCGGATTCGCGGGGCGGCAGGGCGCGCGTGGTAGAATGCGGCGTACACCAAGCGGTCGCAAGGCCGGGAAACGTAGCTCAAACGCACCAAGGATGGCCATGCCGCTGTTCTCCTCACGCCCCTCGCGCCAAACCGGCGCGCTCAACAATATCCCAACACCCCGCACCGGTCTGGGCAACGCGCACATCGCGCCGCCACCCCAGCCGGCTCCGCGGCGTCCTCGCTCCTCAAGCGCTACCGCCCGCTCGAAACCCGCGCCGCCGGCGGATTTGGCAGCGTAGAGATCTGCCTCGACGGGCGCCTCCAGCGCCGCGTGGCCATCAAGCGCATGCCGCTCGCCTCGCCGTACAACCGCACGTCCACCGAGACCACCGCGACCGCGCTTGCGGAGGCGCGCACGGCGAGCATGCTGCAACACCCCAACATCGTGCAGGTCATCGACTTCACCTACGACGCCGCATACGCCTACCTCGTCATGGAGTACGTTGACGGCATGAGCCTCGAGGAGTTCCTCGCGCAGGTCGACGGCCATTCGCTCACCTTCGATGAGGCCTCCTGCATCGCCGACGCGCTGGTGCAGGCGCTCGCCTTTGCCCACGAAAACGGCGTTCTGCACCTCGACATCAAGCCGGCCAACGTTCTCATCGACCGCAGCGGCCACGTCAAGCTCGCCGACTTTGGCATGGCAACGCTCGCGAGCGCGGCGGGCTTTGGCGGCGCGCGGGGGCACCATCGGCTACATGGCGCCCGAGCAGCTCAACGGCGAGATCGTGGACGAGCGCAGCGATGTTCTCACTCGCCGCCGTGCTCTACGAGTCGCTATGCGCCACCGCCCCGTTCCGCGCGGGAACCCCGCCGACTCGCTCAAGAACATCGAGAAGGGCGTCCTGTACCCCAGCGACCTGCTGCCCGATATCCCCGAGACCGCGGAACACGCGCTGCTGCGCGCCCTCTCCCCCAACGCCGACGACCGCATGATCGACGTGGGCGAGTTTGGCGACGGCTTTTTGCCGGGGCTCGGCAACCCGCGCGAGGGCCGCCGCAGCCTGGCGCGCGTCATCGCCCGCCTCACCTCGGACGAGGGGGAGCCGGACAGCGGCGAGGCCGAGGCGCAGGGTCGCGTATGGGAACTCGACCCCGCCGAGGGCTACCTGGGCAGCCGCACGGGAAGGGCGCGCGCCTACGCCCTGGGCGCCGTGAGCGGCCTTGCCGTCACGGCCGTCTCGTGGTCCCTGCTGGGCGACCTGCACGTGGGGGAGCGCCCTGGCGCGCGGCGTGACCGCCATGGGCATTGGCGTTGGCGCCGCCCTCGCGCCGCAAATCGGCTCGGCGCTCGCCGTCGGGGGTGGCTCATGCTCGTCCTCAACAACACGCCGCTGCTCTCGGCGCTGCCCGTCGCCATCCTGTCCTTTGCCCTGTTCGCCGCATGGTGGCTCGTGTGGGGCCGCCTGCAACCGGCCGCCTCGGCAACCTTCGCCGCGGCGGCGGCACTCGCCCTCGCATGCGGAGACGCGTCCCTCGCGGCCCCGTGACAGCCGTGCTCGCCGCGTATTTCCTCGCGCCCGCGCACGCCGCCACCTCGACCGGCTGCGGCCTCGCGTTCGCCCAGTTGCTCCTCACCGCGCACGCCGCGGGGGCAACCTGCCCTTTGGCGCCACGCTCCAAGCGCTCCTCCCCCCTCGTTCCTGGTTCCCGCCGCCGGCTTTTCCGCCCTGGCCGCGGGGGCGAGCTGGGTCCTCGACCGCACCTGGGAGGCGCACCAAGACAGTCGGCCAACCGGCCTTCTCACCGCCCTGTACCTGCTGCTTCCCGTAGCTTCCGTGGCCCTGCGCTATCTTGCGCAGCCTATGGAAATTGCCGCCGTGCCCGCCATCGAGGTCGCTGCGGCTGCAGGACTCGGGTGCCTATCCTCTATAATCGTTTGGATATGCATGTTTTCGCTCGGATATAGACGAGAAACCACGGAAGGTGATCGTTCGTGAACTTCCTGAATATCTTTGAGGACCGCATCGCCGGCATCTTCGGTGCGGCGCAGGCGCCGTTTTCCTTTAAGAAGCTCGCCAAGCAGGCGGGCGCGCGAGATGGAGGACCAGACGCTGGTCATCAACGGCGTCGACACCGCGCCCGCCCTGTACACCGTCCTCATCGCCGCCGACGACGACCCCTTCCTGGCGCCTTTTTACCCGCAGCTGGCACGCGAGGTCGCCGAATTCGTCAAGGCGCAGGCGGAGAAGAAGCACTACCGCTTTGCGGGGGCGCGCCGCTCGTGCGCTTTATGATCGACCCGTCCCTCAAGGCGGGCAAGTTCTCCGTCTTTGCCGAGAACGTCGACGCCCCCACGCTCGCCCGCCTCTATGAGGAGGAGCGCGCGTTCCTGCACGGCGGAAAGCAGGCAGGCGCGCCCATGCCCGCGGCGGCACCGCAGCCCGCCGCCCCTGCCCCCGCGCAGCGCCCCCGCGCCCTCGCCGCTCGCATCCGATGCCGGCCTCAACGCCCCCGCCCCGCAACCCGCCGTCATCGAGGGCTTCGACCCCTTTGCCCCGGCAGACCCGTTTGCGCCGCAGGCTCCCATCCCCGTGCCGCAGACCATGACGCGCGAGCAGCTCGCCGGCCTGGGCGGAGCCGCCGCGGCGACCGGGGCAGGAGCCGCCGTCGCGGGCGCCGCGGCGCACATGGCGTCGACCCGCACCAGCGCCCCCGCCCGGCCGCTCGCCCAGCTCGTGGACGTCGTCACCGGCGACACCTACGAGCTCACCAGCGCACGCGCCACGGTGGGCCGCGAGCGCTCCATGGCAGACGTCGTGCTGCGCGACCCCAACGTGAGCCGTCGCCATGCGCAGCTCACCTTTACCGGCAGCGACTGGTCCATCGAGGACCTCAACTCCACCAACGGCACGCTCGTGAACAACCGCCGCATCTCTCGGTGCCCGCTTCGCACCGGCGACCTGCTGACGTTCGGCCTGAGCACCTTCGAGTTTAGGGGCTAGCGCATGATCGACATCATCCTGTTCGCGGGGCGCATCGTCCTCGTCGTGCTCCTCTACATCTTCCTCATCGCCGTCATGAAGACCGGCGTGGGCCTCGTGCGCGGCCAGCGCCGCGACTCCGCGATCTGGACGATCGACGTCGACAAGGGCCCCCGCGGCATCCGCGGCATCCACGTGGACATCCTGGGGCCGGTCATCGTGGGCCGCTCCCCAGCTCCGACATCTGCATCAACGAGCCCTTCGTGTCCGCGAGCCACGCGCGCTTCTCCCTGCAGGGCCCCGCGCTCGTGATCGAGGACCTCAACTCGCTCAACGGCACGCTGGTGAACGGCCGCGCGCTGCAGGAGCCCGCCACGCTGCGCGAGGGCGATGAGGTGCAGATCGGCGACGTGGTCATGAAGGTGAATCGCCGATGACGATGGAGCGGGACAACGCATCCTTTTTAGAGGAGGGTCTTGCGAGCGCGCCCCAGGGAGCGCACGCCGAGCCCCCTCGGCACGCCGCGGCGCCGACCGCGCCCGCACATGCCGTCCCCGGATCGTTTGAGCCCGACCTCCATCCCGCAAGCCCATTCGTCGAGCCCCAAGGCGCCGCCGATGCAGACGCCCTGGCAGAGCTCGGAGGTGAGCCCACGGGCGCGGCCCTGGACGATGTCCCGGCAAAACCCGAGCGCGCACCCCAGGCGAGCCATTTTTCCGACCCCAGCGACGACTTTGCGGCGTCCGACCCCGAGAGCCTCGCCGAACTCGGCGGGAGCCCTCAGCCGGACCCCGCCGCCGCGGCAGCGGAATGGGCCGTGGCGGGCGATTCCCTCGACCTTGACAGCCCGCTCGACGAGCCGGACGACCGGTCGGGCATCGGCGAGCACGCCGCACGCGGAGAAGAATCCCTGCACGGCGTCCCGCCCTTCCTGGCAGACGCCGCGAGCGCCGGCGCCTCCCCCATCGACGTCCTCCCCGACCCCACCGCCCCCTGCCTCCCCGAAGACACCGCCGAGATCGACATCACGGCGGTCGAGGCGCAGCTGAGCGACCCGGGGTCGACCCAAAGCTTCGAGCCCATCACCGACGACCTCATCGACACCGACGAGACCTTCGACGCGGGCACGTCCTCCATGCTCATGTGGGGCGCCCGCTCCGACGTGGGGTGCGTGCGCAGCCACAACGAGGACTCCTACCTGGTCGCCTCTCCGCTCTTTTGCGTGTGCGACGGCATGGGCGGTCATGCGGCCGGCGAGGTGGCGAGCGCCATCGCCGTCGAGACCATCGCCAAGACCGGACCCAAAACCGCCGACGCCCGCAGCTCGGCGCCGCCGTCGAGGCCGCCAACGCCGCTATCATCGAGGCGGCCGTCAACGGCGTGGGCCGCCCGGGCATGGGCTGCACCGCCACCGCCGCCGTCATCGAGGGCACCACGCTCGCCATCGCGCACGTGGGCGACTCGCGCGCCTACCTGCTGCACGAGGGCACGCTCATCCGCGTAACGCGCGACCATTCCTACGTCGAGGAGCTCGTGGACGCCGGCGAGATCACCGCCGACGAGGCGCGCGTGCACCCCAACCGCTCCGTGATCACCCGCGCGCTGGGTTCCGACCCCGCCATGTACGCGGACCATTTCTCCCTCAATATCGAAGAGGGCGATCGCCTTATCCTGTGCTCAGATGGCTTGTCCAGCATGATTCCCGACGGCGAGATCGAGCGCGTGGCGCAGCAGAGCTCCACCGCCCAGATCTGCACCGATAACCTGGTGGACGCCGCGCTTGCGGCGGGCGGCGGCGACAACGTGACCGTGGTGGTGGTGGACATCACCGACGACGGTCGGGCGCGCGAGCTCGCCAAGAAGCACCGCCGCATTGCCACGCTCTCCGCCGTGGGGCTCCTGGCGGTCATCGCCATCGCCGCGATCGTCTCGTTCGTCTCCATCACGCACTCCGTGTACCTGGGCGTCAAGGACGACGCCGTCGCCATCTACAGCGGCGTCCCCGGCACGCCCCTTGGCCTCAAGCTGCATTGGCTCGAGGACGAGACGTCGATCGAGCTCGCCGACCTGCCCGAGGACACGCAAAACCGCCTGCGCGAGGGCATTCCGCAAAAGAGCCTTGAGGACGCGAGCAAGGCGGTCGAGAACTATCGCGCCCAGATCGACGAGTCCAAGACCAAGGCGCTGCTGCTCGACGCCCGCGCCATCTCGCAGGACGTGGAAGACCCGGCCGGCGAGGGGCGGCGCGAGCTCGGCGAGCGATGCGCCCGCGACGGCGGATGCCTCCGGGCCCGCCGACGCCGTGGGATCGAGCGGCTCATCCGACGCCGCAACGTCCGCCAGCACCACGACCGAGGGAGGTGCCGCGCAATGAGTCGCCGCACGACCGAATTGCTCTTGCTCATAGCCGCAGCGTTCCCCGTGACCCTGCTGTACGCCCTGTACGTGGTCAACGCGGGCGCCGTGCTCTCGTTCCAGACGCTCGCCGTGCCGTTGGGCCTGTTCGCTGCCTTCGCCGCGGCGCACATCGGCGTGCGCCTCTTCGCTCCGGGCGCCGATCCCGCCCTGCTTCCCATCGTGTTCGCGCTCTCCGGCATAGGCATCACCTTTGTCACGCGCCTTGAGCCCTCCGCCTCCATGGGCCAGATCGTCTATCTGTTCCTCGGCGTCGCCCTCATGGTGGGCACGCTTGCCGTGGTCAAGAACCTCGAGGTCGTCAAGAGGTACAAATACGTGCTCGGCGCCGCGGGCATCGCCCTGCTCGTGCTGCCCATGCTCATCGGCACTGAGATCTACGGCTCCAAGCTGTGGATCAAGATCGGCAGCTTCCAGTTCCAGCCCGGCGAGTTCGCCAAGGTGTTCATCGTCTTGTTCCTCGCAGGTTACCTGGCCGAGAACCGCGAGCTGCTCTCCATCTCCAACCGTACCGTGCTGGGCGTCAAGCTGCCCCGCCTGCGCCTGCTCTACCCCCTGTTCATCGTGTGGGGCGTCTGCCTGCTCGTGGTGGCCTTCGAGCGCGACCTGGGCAGCGCGCTGTTGTTCTACACCATCTTCCTCATCATGCTCTACGTCGCCACCGGCCGCGTGTCCTACGTGCTCATCGGGCTGGTGCTCCCTTGCCGTGGGCGCATTTGGCATGTACCAGATCATGGGACACGTGCAGGTGCGCGTGGCCATTTGGCTCGACCCGTTCAAAGACGCCCAGAACCTGGGCTTCCAGATCGTCCAGGCCCTCTACTCGCTCGCCGACGGAGGCCTGCTGGGCGTGGGCATCGGCAAGGGCCTGTGCGGCGACACCATCCCGGTCGTCGCCTCCGACATGATCTTTGCCGCCATCGGCGAGGAGATGGGCCTGCTGGGCGGCGCCGCGGTGCTGCTGCTGTTCATGCTGTTCGCCGTCCGCGGCCTCACCACGGCGGCGCGCGCCAAGTCCGACCTCGCCGCGTTCTCGGCCGCGGGACTCACCGCCGCGATCTCCTTCCAGGCGTTCACCATCGTGGGCGGCGTGACCAAGCTCATCCCGCTTACCGGCGTCACCCTGCCCTTTATGAGCCAGGGCGGCTCCTCGCTGCTGGCGAGCTTCGTGATCGTGGCGCTGCTGTTGCGCGCCGGGGACGAGGCCACCGGCCGCTCGACCGAGATCGCCAACACCAGCACCGAGCTCACGCCCGTGGGCTATCGCCCCGGCGGGTCGCGCGGCTCGCACATGCGCCGCCCCGCCCTCGACACGCCCGAGAGCGGCCTGCTGGGCCGCGTCGCCCTGGCCAACCGCCTCACGCGCACCGTCTTCCTGTTCACCGCGCTGTTCGCCGTGCTCATTGGCAACCTCACCTACATCCAGGTATTCAAGGCGGCCGAGTATCAGGACATGCCCAGCAACAACCACACCATCACCAAGGCCCGCTACATCAAGCGCGGCTCCATCATCACAGCCGACGGCCTCACGCTCGCCGAGTCCATCCAGCAGGAGGACGGCACGTACGTGCGCTCGTACCCCAACGGCAACCTCGCGGGCACGCCGTGGGCTACTACTCGCAGCAGTACGGCAGCTCCGGCGTCGAGTCCTCGCAGGATAAGACGCTCACCGGCTCCAAGGATTACTCGAGGCTGGCAAAACGCGCCCAACTCGCTCGCGGGCATCACCGAACCGGGCAATTCCGTGCAACTCACCATCGACTCGCGCATTCAGCAAGCCGCCGAGCAAGCGCTGGCGGGCCGCAAAGGGCGCCATCGTGGTGCTCGACCCCGCACCGGCGCCGTGCTGGCATGGGCGAGCGCCCCGGCGTACGACAACACGGACATCGCCGCGGCCATGGAGGCGGCGAACGCCAGCGGCGGGGCCGACACCTCCATGTTCGACCGCGCCACCCAGGCCCTCTACTCGCCCGGCTCCACGTTCAAGACCGTCACGCTCTCCTCGGCCCTCGAAAACGGCGTGGCGGCGCTCTCGTCCACGTACAGCAGCCCCGGCCGCATGGAGATCGGCGGTGCCGACGTGGTGAGCGTCAACGAGCAGGGCCATGGCACCATCACGCTCGACCGCGCGTTCGCGGTGTCCTCCAACACGGTCTTTGGCCAGGTCGCCGAGCAGCTCGGCGCCGATCGGCTCGTCGCGACCGCGCAGGCGTTCGGCTATGGCCAGAACCTGGGCATCGACTTCTCCACCGCGGCGTCGATCATGCCCGACCCGGCCGACATGTCCACCTGGGAGCTCGCCTGGGCCGGCGCCGGCCAGCCCGTCGGCCAGGGCCACACGCCCGGCCCCCAGACCACCGTCATGCAGAACGCCGTCATCGCGGCGGCGATCGCCAACAACGGCATCGCGATGAACCCCCTACGTCGTGGGCCAGATCCTGGCACCGGACGGAACGGTCGTCAAGACCACGCGCGAGCGCTCGCTCGGCCAGGCCGTCAGCAGCGGAACCGCCGAGCAGGTCAAGGAGGCCATGCTCGACGTCGTCCAAAACGGCAGCGGCTCGGCCGCGGGCATCGCGGGCGTCAAGGTGGCAGGCAAGACCGGCACCGCCGAGACCAACAGCGCCACCCCCAACTCGACCTTTATCGGGTTTGCACCATACGACACCCCTACCCTCGCGGTTTCGCTGGTTCTTGAGGAGACGACGGAAAACGAGGCGACCGCGGCCGCCGTTGCAGGCCAAGTCCTGCGAGCGGCGCTAGCGGCACAGGGCATGTAAGCGCATTTGACGAGGTAACGATATTTCCGCTCTGCGGATTGACTGATGAGGAGAAAGAGAGATGGCAGAGGCACAGCGCGTACTTGGAGGCAGATACCTGCTCAAGGACAAGGTGGGCAACGGAGGCATGGCAAGCGTGTTCCGCGCTCAGGACCAGGTCCTCGACCGCACGGTCGCCGTCAAGATCATGCTGCCGCAATACGCCGGCGACGCCACGTTCGCCGCGCGCTTTAAGCAGGAGGCTCAAGCCGCCGCCGGTCTGCAGAGCCCCTTACATCGTGGGCGTGTACGACTGGGGCAAGGACGGCGACACGTACTACATCGTCATGGAGTACCTGCGCGGCACCGACCTCAAGAGCGGCATCCGCAGCCACGGGGCGCTCGACCCCAAAAAAGGTCGCGCAGATCGGCTCGCAGATCTGCGGCGCACTCTCCGTGGCCCACAAGCACGAGATCATCCACCGCGACATCAAGCCGCAAAACATCATGGTGCTGCCCGACGGCAACATCAAGGTGATGGACTTTGGCATCGCGCGCGCCAAGAACAGCCACCTCACGCAGGACAACAACGTGCTGGGCACCGCGCACTACGTCTCGCCCGAGCAGACGCGCGGCCAGGACCTGGGCCCCACCTCCGACATCTATTCGCTGGGCGTGGTGATGTACGAGTGCGCCACCGGTCGCGTGCCCTTTGACGGCGACGACGCCATCTCCGTCGCCCTCAAGCAGGTCAACGAGCTGCCCGTGCCGCCCTCGCAGGTCAACCCCGGCGTCGACCCCGCGCTCGAGCGCATCATCCTCAAGTGCATGGAAAAGGACGCCGCCAACCGCTTCCAGACGGCGGATGAGCTCCGCGAGGTGCTCAACGCCTACGCCGCGGGCCGCGCGGTGGACGTTGCCGAGCCCACGCACGTCATTGCCGGCGCCGTGCCCATGGGAGGCATGGGCGGCACCGAGACGCGCGTGATGGGCGACGCCACGCAGGCCATGATCCGACCCGCCGACGGGGCACCCGGCTCCACCGCCGCCGGCCCGCGCATGGGCGTGCCGAGCCCGGGCGCCAGAAACGGCAACTACGAGGAGCCCAAAAGTCCAACCGCGGCAAGATCGCCGCTGCCGTGATCGGAGTCATCGCCGTCATCGCCGCCATTGCGATCTTCGCGAGCGGGCTGTTTGGCGACAGCAAGATGGTCACCGTCCCCAACGTGATCAATTACACGAAGGACGAGGCGGAGAAGACGCTTGAAGCCGCCGGTTTTGAGGTCGAGTACGGCACGCCCGTCACCGACGAGGAGGTCGAAGAGGGGAACGTCGTCGACCAGACCCCCGACGGCAATCGTGAGGCCAAGGAGGGCTCGACCGTCAAGCTGATCTCTCCAAGGGACCCGAGCCCATCGAGCAGGTCGAGGTGCCCAACCTCACCAACATGACCCGCGAGGAGGCCGAATCCACCCTTACCTCCCTCAACCTCAAGGCCCAGGTGCACGAAGAGGCCAACGAGGCCGACGAGGGCAAGGTCTTTAAGCAGGGCACGAACACGGGCGAGATGGTCGATGAGGGCTCTACGATTGAGATCTGGGTCTCCACCGGCCCCGACACGGTCGACGTGCCCGCTATCACCGGCTACACCGAGCACGACGCCACCGCGGCCCTCGACGAGGCGGGGCTTGCCTACAAGGTCACGTACGATTACAGCGATTCCGTGGGGTCCGGCCTGGTCATAAGTTATAACCCCGGCGGCAACGTGGCCCCCGGCACTGTCATCGAGATCGTGGTCTCCCAGGGCCCCAAGCCCGTCGAGAAGGTCAACGCCCCCTACTACGTGGGTGAGTCCGCCGCGACCGCCGCACGCGACCTCAAGGCGCTTGGTTTTGCCGTGACCATCCAGGGTCCGGCCGACGGCGTGGTGACCGCACAGTCCGCCTCCGGATCGCTGAACAAGGGCGCGACCATCACGCTCACCACGCAAGCCGCCAGCTCAGGTGGCGACATCGGCGATGGCAGAGCGGTGCTCTATCCCCTGAGCTACGGAGGCATTGCCATTTGCAAACGAAC
>VOFI01000488.1_pt1 | contig 44000 bp, 47 predicted proteins | sample 5384131 | NCBI WGS metagenome assembly VOFI01 (sample SAMN12384728, study PRJNA508395) | human gut metagenome | isolation source: healthy gut H | host: Homo sapiens
TTTTGAAAGATGCGGTTTAGAAGACGTTTCGGAGAATTTTTGATAAAATACAAAATGAGATTTTAGACACAGTGATAACAGGATTACTTAAGGAGCGTTATGAGAAATAAGAAAATACAGATTTTGCTCGTATTTGTTTTGGCAATCGGACTTTTCGGTCTGCTTTTCTATTGGAGATACGGGGAAAAAAAGCAGATGGAGAGCTTAAACGGGTTGCAGGAAACGTACAAGGAGTATGATAAAAAGATCCGAGAGATACGCAATGACATGGAAAATAAAAAAGCAGAAGTGAATGATATTGAGAAACCGGCGAACGTAATTCTTGCATTTTCAGAGGAAGATCAGGAACTGATGGATCGGATCGTTCCGGCTCTTGAAGGCAGAGGGATACAGGCCACTCTTGTTTTGAAAAACACAGCGGAGCATCATCAGGAAACAGTGACGTATTTAGGACAGCAAGGCTGGGATTTCGCTTTTGGAGGTGAGATCGGGGAGGAGAAAGACGCTTATATAGAAATGCTGAAAAGTACTGTCAAACAATACGAAGAAAGTACGGGAAAGATTGCGGGCGCCTATTTTTTTAACGGTAAGGAATATGGAAGAGGAAGCAAGATTTTATATCCGAATTTTAAAGAAATGGATTTTAAGATCGGGGTGGCTTTTGCGAAAGATGCATCTTCTTTGAAGCATGGAAAAAATACAGATTACAATATGGAGATAGAAGAATGCCAGAATATTTCCATGCGTGAAGATATGGAAACGATCGAAAATATTTTGGATCAGGTCATAGAAGCGAGAAGCGTAGTTGTTTTATCGGATTTTAGTTTGGAACGGCAGATGGAGATTGCAGGCGAGGCTTCACTGGAGCATTTTGAGGAAATACTTGATCTGCTCTTACAAAAACAAAGTGAAAGTGATCTTGTAGTCGGAAGCGTTACATGTTATGAAGGAACTTTAGAAGACAGAGCGAACAGAATAGAACAGCGTCGTCAGAAATATTCGGAATACGAACAGAAGTGTCTGGAAGAAATCGAACAGTTAACAAAACAGCGTGATGAAGCGCTTGAAAAACAAGAAGTGAAAAAATAGAGGGAGTTTTCTCGGAAAAAGGACAGATTAGATTTGTGATTCGGGAGGAAGTACAGTGGGGATTTATGAATTTGCAGGATGTGTTGTATCTTATGAACCGCTTTACGGTCTGCTTCGGCGGCGTATGGAGACGTATCGGTCGGATACAGAGAGGCAGCCTGATATAACGCTTGACGGTACGAAAGAAGATTATGAAAAACTGAGAAAGCAATATCCGCACCTGTCTATAGAAGAGTGTGAATATAGTTGTGCCGGAGCTGAATTTTATATGAAACTTTTAAAACATCAAGGGTTTATGATCCATGCTTCGGCAGTAGAAAAAGAGGGAAAAGCCTATCTTTTCTCGGCTCCGAGCGGAACAGGGAAATCTACGCATGCGCAGCTTTGGCGGCAGACGTTCAAAGGAGAACCGATTCGGATCATTAACGATGACAAGCCCGCAGTTTGTCTGCAAAACGGCGTATTTTATGCATGCGGGACTCCGTTCAGCGGGAAAACCGATAAAAATGAGAATCGCAAAGCGCCGATACAAGGACTTTGTATGCTGCATAGAGGAAAAACAAATAAAATACAGAAGATTACTTCGGGGGAAGCTCTTCCTCTGATATTGCCGCAGACATTATTTTACGGAGATGAAGAAGAGACGAATTTGCTGCTCTCTTTTTTAGATCGTTTTTTACAGTCTGTTCCGGTTTACAAAATGGAGTGTACTATGGAAGAAGAAGCGGCTAAGACGGCATATTTTTGTATGAAAGGAGAAGAAAAATGAAGATAAAAATAAAAGAAGGTTTTTTGCTTCGCAAGGTGGCAGGAGATCATGTCGTAGTTCCGGTCGGTGAAGCGGGAAAAGTATTTCACGGGATGATCCGGTTAAATGATACAGGCGCATTTTTGTGGGAACAGTGCCGAAAGGAAACGACGAAGGAACAGGTTTTACAGGCAATGGCAGAAAAATACGAAGTTGATGAAAGCGTTGCGGCCGATGATTTGGACCGCTTTTTACAACAACTGCGAAATGCGGAAATATTGGAAGAAACAAATGAGTGAATTTAAAACAGAAAAATGTGAGGATAGTAAAAAAGAAGATAAACAGGAAAGTAAACAAGAGGGTAAAAAGGAAGAAGGCAGGGAAGATAAGAATTTGAAAAGCCGTGGATTAGAAGAAATCCTGAAAGAGCAGGGGAAGCTGGTTCTTACGGCTGAGGGAAACAGCATGCTGCCATGTATCCGCCCGAAAAAGGACGTATTGATCTTAGAACCTGTAAAAGAAAAGGTTTGTCGTCATCAAGTAATCTTGTATCGAAGAGAGAACGGCGCTTATGTATTGCACAGAGTGATGGAAAATTCGGATCATAATAGTTACGTTCTTTGCGGAGATAATCAGTATCGGAAAGAATATGGCGTGCAGCCGGAGCAGATTCTGGCTGCGCTGACCGGATTTTACAGAGGGAATCAGTATATAGATTGTGAAAAAAATAAAAAATATAAACAATACGTAAAGTTATGGTGCAGTCCGCTGTTTCCGAGACGGTGTGCCGTATGGGCAGTAAAAGCGGTGATGAAAATACGAAGCCGGGCAAGCAAAAGATGAGTCGGCGCGGCACAATAATGAGTTGGAACAGGCGGATGCCTACTCCAGAATCTCTTTTGCATTTTCAGCGGTAATGCCGCATATTTCGGCAATGGATTTATAAGATTCTCCGCGGGAAGCAAGGCGGAAGTATCGAATATTATATCTCGTCTTCTTTTCCGTCGATGAGATAATCGTATGAAACGTGGAAAATCTCAGAGAGTGCTTTTAGCTCCACATCTGTGACATAGCGTTTATTTGTTTCGATTCTTGTAATGACGTTTTTATCCATATCATAGCCGTTTAATTGAAGCTGATAAGCTAAAAGCCGCTGCGACATATTATGCTTCTCTCGAAGTTTGATGAGTCTTTTACTGATCAGATTTTTTTCTCCGGTAGATGTTCTTGGTTTCGGCATAAGTATATTCCTTTCTGAGAACGGTGCGCTTGAAAATGTCTCATTTTCTGCACTTTTTATTGATTTTACAAGGGAAAAGATCTGCGCGGGGTTGTAAAAGTGATACAAAATATCGGATATCGAACGAGAAGTTTGCAAAAATTTAACATATCAAACGGAGTGTAATTCTGGATTTTTTGTCTTGAATATGTGATAATAAAATTAAAAGAAAAAGTACGTGAAAAGAGGAAGATTTATGCCTACGACATATGCACATTACAAATTTGGAAAAGAAGTGATCAGCGCGCTTCCGAGGCCGCTTCGCAGCACAGTTGAGAATCACAGAGAATTATTTGATATCGGACTTCATGGTCCTGATATTCTTTTTTATTATCATCCGATGAAGAGAAATACAGTGAACGGTCAGGGATATGACCTTCATGATAAGCCGGCGGATCTGTTTTTCCGCCACGCTGCGGAAACTGTGAAAAAAGCGGAAGATCCGGCAGCGGCAAGAGCATATATTTACGGTGTCATCTGTCATTTTGCTTTAGACAGTGAGTGCCATCCGTATGTTGAGAAGATGATCCATGAAAGCGGAATCAGCCATTCGGAGATCGAGATGGAGTTTGACCGGCTTCTCTTAAAGGAAGATTATATTAATCCTGTGCGTTATCTTGCCACAAAGCATATCCGTCCGACGAAGGAGAACGGGGCGGTCATAGCGCCGTTTTTTGAAGATCTGACAGCAGAGACGGTACAAAAAGCTTTGAAAGGGATGATTATGTATCATAAGCTTTTGCTGGCGCCCGGCGCGGTAAAAAGGAAGATCCTTTTCGGCGGAATGCGGCTATCAGGGCAGTATGATTCTCTGCATGGGATGGTTATGAGTCTTGAACCGAATCCGGCGTGTAAAGAGTACTGCCGTCTTTTAAAAAGGCTGTTTGCCGGGGCAGTTCCGCTGGCGGCGGGACTGATCATCCGTTACCAGAAAGTTTTGTTTGAGGGAGACGAAATTCCGGAACGTTTTACAAGAACGTTCGGCGCAGGTGAGGGATGGAAAGATCTGCCTTTATAAACAGGCGATAAGCTAAAGCAAAACATGAGCCGAAGACCGGGCAGATGTGGAAAGGATGCGGTACAGCCGTCATGCGGTTCGGGGCTGGCGATGGCAGAATGAGGGAAAGGGAGACAAGGCGATGAAATTTAAACTGACTTCTTTGGAAAAAAAGTGGGTTCTTTATGATGTGGGAAATTCGGCGTTTACAATGATGGTATCGACCATATTTCCGATTTATTTTAATTATCTTGCGGGAAACGCCGGTATATCGGACGTAGATTATCTGGCGTACTGGGGATATGCAACTTCTGTGTGCACGCTTCTTGTGGCGGTTTTAGGGCCGACGCTCGGAGCGATTGCGGATACGAAAAATTTTAAGAAAACAGTGTTTTTTGTTGCGATGGGAGTAGGTGTTTTCGGATGTATTTTGTTAGGGTTTCTGTCATCGTGGATTTGGTTTTTAGGTATTTTTGTACTGGCAAAGACCGGATATTCGGCAAGTCTGATTTTTTATGACGCGATGCTTACTGATGTGACCGACCCGGAACGGATGGACGCAGTTTCGTCTCACGGCTATGCGTGGGGATATATCGGAAGCTGTATTCCGTTTGTGGCATGTCTCGGCGTTGTGCTCGGAGCAAAACCGTTGGGGATCGGAATGCAGACTGCGATGATCATTGCGTTTATTATTACTGCGCTTTGGTGGCTGTTATCGTCTGTACCGCTTCTTCGCTCTTACAGACAGAAATATTTTGCCGAAGTAAACGGACATGTTGTAAAAGACAGTTTTAAGCGGCTTGGGAAAACTTTTGCGGAGTTGGTTAAGGAAAAGCATATTTTTGTATTTTTACTTGCGTTTTTCTTTTATATTGACGGTGTGTATACCGTTATTGATATGGCGACAGCGTACGGACAGGCTCTTGGATTGGACAGCACGGGACTTTTGCTCGCCCTTCTTGTGACACAGATCGTTGCGTTTCCGTCTGTACTTATTTTCGGAAGGATCGTAAAGAAAGTTTCTCCGGAGAAGATCATTACTGTCTGTATCATGGCATATTTTGGAATTGCAGTGTATGCATATTGGCTGGATACTCAGTTTGATTTCTGGATGCTCGCAGTTCTTGTGGGAATGTTCCAGGGAACGATACAGGCGCTTTCAAGATCATATTTTGCGAAGATCATACCGGCGGAGAAGTCGGGAGAATATTTCGGCATTTATGACATTTGCGGCAAAGGCGCATCGGTTATCGGAACGGCGCTCGTATCTTTTATCAGTCAGATGACGGGGAGCATCAATATTGCTGTCAGCGCACTTTCCGTGATGTTTTTAGTTGGGCTTGTATTATTTAGATATTCGGCAAAATTAAATAGCGTGCGATGAAAATCGAATGAGGAAAACATATGGGATGAAAGAGGTGACAGGATGGAGGAATTTGTCAAATTAAAGGATATCACGAAAGTTTATCATATGGGAGAAGTGGAGATCCGGGCAGCAGACAATATTAATTTCTCTATCAAAAAAGGAGAGTTTGTTGTAATTGTCGGACCAAGCGGCGCGGGAAAAACGACGGTGCTTAATATTTTAGGCGGCATGGATACCGCGACAGGCGGAACGCTGACAGTGGACGGAAAAGATATTACGGCGTATGATTCCCGACAGTTGACCGGATACCGCAGGGATGATATCGGATTCGTATTTCAGTTTTACAATCTGATCCCGAATCTGACCGCGCTTGAAAATGTAGAGCTTGCGCTTCAGATATGTAAAGATCCTCTTGATGCAAAAAAGGTATTGGAAGATGTAGGGCTTGGCGACAGATTGGATAATTTTCCGGCGCAGCTTTCCGGAGGCGAGCAGCAGCGTGTTTCGATTGCCCGCGCTCTTGCGAAGAACCCGAAGCTGCTCCTTTGCGACGAGCCGACAGGAGCGCTTGATTATAATACGGGAAAGGCAATTTTGAAGCTTTTACAAAACATGTGCCGGGAACGGGGGATGACAGTGATCGTGATTACCCATAATCAGGCTCTTGCACCTATGGCAGACAGATTGATTCATATTAAGAACGGGCAGGTGTCTCATATGGAAACAAATGAAAACCCGATGTCGATCGATGAGATCGAGTGGTAGTTCGGATAAAAATAAGAAATGGAAATGGCAGGCGGTGTGAATGAAAAAACGTGCGCTGAGAAAAGATTTTTATATGGAGATCAGACGCAGCCTCGGGCGTTTCCTTTCCATCTTTTTCATCGTTGCGATCGGATGTGCCTTCTTTTCGGGAATACGTGCCTCGGAGCCGGATATGCGTTATTCGGGAGACGCGTATTTTGATAATAAGAATATGATGGATCTTAGGATCATCAGTACGATGGGATTGACGGAAGATGACGTAAAGGCGGCTTCAAAAGCAGAAGGGATCGGGCATGTGGAAGGCCGGTATTCTGTGGACGCTCTTTTGGCAGACGGTGATAATCAAATCGTTGTTCATGTCATGTCTATGCTTCCGACGATGAATGAGATACAGCTTGAGGACGGCAGGCTTCCGAATAAGGAAAATGAATGTGTCGTTGATGTGGATTACATGGAAAAAAGCAAACTGAAGATCGGAGATACGATCACGTTTTCAAGCGGTACGGATGCCGAGGTTACAGATTCTTTGAAAACGGATACGTTTCGGATCACAGGTACAGTGAGCAGTCCGGAGTATATTGCTTTTCAGCGGGGCAGTACGACAATCGGAAACGGAAGTGTGCGGGCGTTTGTATATGTACAGGAAGAAAGCTTTGCAATGGACGTCTATACAGAGATTTGTATTCAGGCGGCAGGAGCAAAAGAATTGACGGCATTTACTTCGGAATATGAAGATACGGTCGCGAAAGCAAAAGAAAATATTGAGAAGATCAAGGAGCAGAGACAAAAAGCCCGGTATACGGAAATTGTCGATGAGGCGAACGGGAAAATTGCGGAGGCGGAAGCCGAAGTAACAGATGCACAGACGAAGCTGGAAAACGGGAAAGCGGAAGCGGCGGCAAAGCTGGCGGATGCAAGGCAGAAACTGGAAAACGCGCAGGCACAGATCGATAGTGGGAAAGTGCAGTTGGAGAACTCCAAAGCGGAGGTTGCCGCAACAGAGCAGACCTTGGCACAGAAGCAGACAGAAGTTCAGAACGGAACAGCGGCGCTTGATCAGGGAATTGTGCAGTTGAATCAGCAGATTGAACAATTAAATGCGGTGAAAGCGCAGTATGAGGCTTTGAAAGAAAGCGGAATGACAGACGAAGAAACGCTTGCGGCGTTGGAGCAGATGAGCATGCAGATCCAGATCGGAGACGCAGCTGTGGTCGAGGCACAGGCGCAGATCGATCAGACGAGAGCTCAGCTTCAATATGCGCAAGGGCAGATTGATAACGGGTATGCACAGCTTGAGGCGGCAAGGCAGCAGATCGCAGGCGCGGAAGCCGGGATCATATCCGGCGAGCAGGAGATTGCTTCCGGATGGGAAGAGTATTATGCAGGTGAAGCAGAGGCAAACGCCGAGATCGCCGAAGGCGAGCAAAAGATAGCGGAAGCGCAGGCAGAGCTGGCTGATGCGAAAGCGGAAGTTGCAGAACTGGAAAAGCCGAAATGGTACATTTATGACCGAAATGACCTTCCGGATTATTCGGGATACGGTGATAATGCGGACCGAATGAAAGCGATCGGCGAAGTGTTCCCGGTGATATTTTTCCTAGTGGCGGCACTGATCAGTCTTACGACGATGACCCGTATGGTAGAAGAGCAGAGGACTCAGATCGGAACATTAAAAGCGCTTGGATACGCGAGACATTCGATAGCGGGGAAATATTTGGGATATGCGTTTCTGGCGACCCTTCTTGGAAGCGCGGCCGGTATTTTTACCGGGGAGAAGATATTTCCGTATATTATCATCAATGCATACGGGATAATGTATAAACACATGAATGAACTGCTCATACCGTATAATGTGATGTACGGGATAGGAGCGGCGGGAACGGCGCTGTTTTGTACATTGGCGGCGACGATACTGGCATGTTATAAGGAACTGCGCGAACAGGCGGCCCAACTGATGCGTCCGCCGACGCCGAAGCAGGGTCAGAGAGTCGTTTTTGAGAAGATTACATTTTTGTGGAAGCGGCTGAATTTTTCCTGGAAAGCAAGCGTGCGTAATCTTGTCAGATATAAGAAACGGTTTTTTATGACGATTTTCGGCATCGGAGGATGTATGGGACTGATGATCGTAGGGTTCGGTTTGAAAGATTCGATCTTTGCGGTTGTCGATATTCAGTACGGCGAGATTCAGCGATATGACGGAACGGTCATTATGGCGGAAGGCGCTTCGGAAAAAGAAAAAGGTGAAGTCGCGCAGATGCTTGGAAAAGAAACAGAAGTAGACGATGCGATGGAAGGCATACTGACTCAGATTACAATCGGAAACGGAAGTAAATGGCACGATGTCTATCTGGATGTGCCGAAAGATAAAAAGCAATTCCCGGAGTTTGTGACTTTGAAAGAAAGGACGACGGATAGAAGATATTCTCTGGATGAAAAAGAAGTTGTTTTGACAGAAAAAATCGCGAAGGAACTGGAAGTACAGGCAGGAGACATGATTACGATCCGTGATGAAGAGAAAGGAGATCTCAAGGTCAAGATCAAAGCTGTCTGCGAAAATTATATGGGACATTACCTGTACATGACGGCAGATGCGTATGAGGCTGTTTATAACGAAAAACCGGAGTACAATGCCGTTTTCTATAAGACGGTTTCAGGAACGACAAAAGAAGCGCAAAGTGTCGGCGAAGATATTCTTCAGCTTCCGGGAGCGTTGAGTGTGAGCTATACGACTGATTTGAAACAACAGGTAGACGATATGTTGGGAGCGCTTGACATTGTGATCGTTGTTCTGACAATATCGGCAGGAATGCTGGCATTTGTCGTTTTGTATAATCTGAACAACATTAATATTACAGAGCGAAAGAGAGAACTGGCAACGCTGAAAGTTTTAGGATTTTATCCGAATGAAGTTTCGGCGTATGTATATCGGGAAAATATCGTACTTACGGTTTTAGGCGCTCTTTTCGGCGTCGCTCTCGGAAAGATACTTCATCGCTTTATCATTGTCACTGTCGAGATAGATACGGTTATGTTTGGCAGAAATATCGATATGAGCAGTTTTGTATACAGTTTTCTTTTGACGGTTGCGTTCTCTATGATCGTAAACGGAGCGATGTATTTTAAACTTAAAAAGATCAATATGGTCGAATCACTGAAAAGTGTGGAATAAAAACCTAAAAAGCATTTTGTCAAGGCTGTGCGTTGAAGCGATTCCGGATCGTCCTCACCGCGCAGCTTTATATTATCGGCAATGAGCGGTCTGTTAAGGCAGCGTTAAGAAAGTGTTAGGAAAATGTAGGGAAAGGGTAAAATGGAATTGACATACCGGTTGGCGGATGTTAATTTAAAAAGCGCGTCGAAGCAGACGTGTGTATAAAGAAAAACAGAATATAGAAAAAATAAGACGATTTACAAAAGGAGAAAAATGGAATGGGAATAACAGACGTACTTGCTTTGCTCGGCGGTCTTGCATTGTTTTTATACGGAATGCAGATGATGAGCACGGGATTGGAAGCAGCAGCCGGCAACCGGATGAAGTCGATCCTTGAAAAACTGACATCGAACCGTGTAAAAGGTGTGCTTGTCGGAGCAGCCATCACAGCGGTCATTCAGTCGTCTTCTGCAACGACGGTCATGGTAGTAGGGTTTGTAAATTCAGGATTGATGACATTAAAACAGGCGGTATGGGTGATCATGGGAGCCAATATCGGAACGACGATTACAGGTCAGCTCATTGCTCTTGATATCGGAGCGATCGCTCCGCTTTTTGCGATCGCAGGCGTAGGAGCGATCATGTTTATCAAAAGTGAAAAGGTACATCATATCAGCAGTATTTTTGCCGGACTTGGTATTCTTTTTATGGGAATGGATATGATGGGGGCGGCAATGTCGCCTTTGAAAGAGTCGGAAGCGTTTATCAGTCTGATGACGAAGTTCGACAATCCGCTTCTCGGTATTTTGGTAGGCGCGCTTTTTACGGCAGTGATCCAGTCATCTTCTGCATCGGTCGGTATTTTGCAGGCGCTTGCGTCTACCGGTATGATCCCGCTCTCAAGCGCGGTGTTCGTTTTGTTCGGACAAAACATCGGAACATGTATCACGGCAGTTTTGGCATCGATCGGAATGAAGGTAAATGCAAAGCGTACGACGGTTATCCATCTGTTATTTAATATAATCGGCACGGTATTATTTACGGTGATCTGTCTTGTGACGCCGTATGTGACATGGATCGAAGCGATGACGCCCGGAGATCCGGTGGCGCAGATCGCAAATGCCCATACAGTCTTTAATATCGTGACGACACTGCTGCTTCTTCCGTTTGGAACACATATGGCGAATATAGCGGTTCGCATTCTTCCGGACAGCAAAAAGGCAGACGATGAAGACCTTCGCCTGAAATATATCCGTCCGTTTGAATCTTCCTATGCGATCGGCCACAGCGCGGTGGCAGTGTCACAGGTTCGTGATGAAGTTAACAGAATGAGAGATATGGTGGCGAAAAATATAAGCGACTCGTTTGACTCGCTTGTTCAATATGATGAGAAACTTCGCAAAAAAGTGTCTGAGAGAGAAGAATATATTGATTTCCTCAATAAAGGCATATCCGAATATATCGTTTCACTTATGGCAAGCGAGATGAATATGTCAGATTCGAGAAAGATCAACGGATATTATGCGATTATAAGCAATCTGGAACGGATCGGAGATCATGCTGTCAATCTTGCGGAATATGGCGACGATATGAGAAAATGGGAGATTGATTTTTCAGATACGGTTAAAGAAGAACTCAATGAGATGAAAGCGCAGTGTATTGCGGCGCTTGATAATCTGAAAGAAGTAACTTCCGAAAATGTAGAACGGATACTAAGTCAGGCAGTTATCATAGAGCAGAAAACGGACGATATGCGGGATAAGTATTTAAAAAAGCAGATGCAGCGTCTGAAAAAAGGAAAATGTAAGCCGCAAAGCGGTATCGTCTTTTCTGAAATACTGACAGATTTTGAAAGAATGGGCGATCACGCATTGAATATCGCACAGCAGTACAGAGAAATGGAATAGAATAGAAGAGAAGACATCTCACAGGAAGTGGGGTGTCTTTTTTATATGTGAAAATCATCTGTTATAAAAATGTCTCATATTTTCAACCGATTTTCTTGATTCCGGCAAAAACAGATTATATAATCGGTTGTAAAAGTGATACAAATATTGACGAAAAAGACAGGTGATGCAAAGTGAAGCGAAAAAGAGATCAGAGAAGATGCAGGGGTACGGCAGGAAAAATTCCGGCGTTGATTTTTTGCGCGGCGGCAGTTTTGTGTATTGTGATATGGGTGATGCGTCACGCGCAGATGCAGGAGGGGAACGAACCGGATGTTGTGGCGAGCCGATGTGAAAATAATGTGTATGATCTGACCGTTGCGGCGAATTGTGATGCAATCAAAGATACAGAAGCATTTGCGGAAAAAGTTGTTCAAAAATACGAAGAAAACTCATTTCGCACAACGAAGTTTTCGGTAGATTTAGGAGAAGATATTGATTTGGTTCGCTTTCATGTTTATTTAAGAAGGGAAGAGATAGGGGAAAAAGAAGAATTGTTTCAGATTCGCTATCAAGACGGAGATATAATACTGGACGGAATCAACGGAAAGAGGTAAAATCATATTATGAATTTAAACAGGACGTTTCCGCAGAGCAAATAGCCGGACAGGATCTGTAAGAACACGGCGCGTCTGATATGCGGGAATAGTGAGGAGGTTAGTATGGGAAGTATATGGCATGATATCAGTGAGGAAAGGATTTTTCCGACAGATTTTATCTCGGTGATCGAGATTTCAAAAGGAAGCAAGAAAAAATACGAATTAGATAAAGAAACAGGGTATATCATCCTTGACCGAATCTTGTATACGTCAACGCATTATCCGATGAATTACGGATTTATCCCGAGAACCCTCGGAGACGACGGCGATCCGCTCGATGTGCTCGTGATGTGTTCAGAGCCGCTTGAGCCCTTGACTCTTGTAAGATGTTATCCGATCGGCGTTATGAAGATGACAGACGGAGGAGCGGGAGATGAGAAGATCATAGCGATTCCGTGGGCAGATCCTACATATGAGGCGTATACGGATATTTCCGAGCTTCCAAAACATATTTTTGAAGAGATCAAACATTTCTTTACCGTATACAAAGATCTGGAAGGTAAGAGAACGGCGGTGGACGAGTTTGAAGGCGCGCTTGGCGCAGTAAAGATCATCGAAGAATGCATCGACCGCTATAAAGAGAAATACGGTTCGGGCGAGTCTGATAAAACAACAGAATAATAAGAATAATAAGAAGAATAAAAAGATAGAGTAAGGCAGAACAATAAACGTAGTATCAAAGCACAGAGGCGTACGAAATGTAGGCCGGCTGAAAGGAGCTGAAGGCGATTATGGATAAACTCAGTGATAATTTGAAAAAGATCTTTCTGGCAGGGATCGGAGCAGTTGCCGTTACTGCCGAAAAGTCAAAAGATCTTCTTGATGAAATGGTAGAAAAGGGAGAACTGACAGTAGAGCAGGGAAAAGTGCTGAATGAAGAGTTAAAGCACAATGTGAAAAAGACAGTAAAAGAGAAGGTGAATGCGCTGAAACCGGCATCGGCAGAGGAACTTTCGGATCTTCTTGATAAGATGACGCCGGAGCAGATTGCCGCTTTGAAAGAGCAGATCCTGAAAAAAGAAGAAGCGAGCGAAACTGCGCCGGATGAAGCATAATTATGAGCAGTATAGAACCGATGGAATATAATTCAAGGCTGAAGGAAATTGTGGCTGTGCTCCGCAAACATAGTATTACAAAGGGAGTGACGCCTTTAAAGCTTCGGGAAATCATAGAAGATCTCGGACCGACATTTATTAAACTCGGTCAGATCATGGCGATGCATTCTGATATTTTACCGAAGCGTTATTGCGATGAGCTGATGCAGCTTTGTTCAGATGTAAAACCGATGCCGTTTGAGGAAGTTTTATCGGTCATAGAAGAATCTTACGGGCGGTCGTGGAGAAGAGTTTTCTCCCATATAGATGAATCTTGTCAGGGGGCGGCGTCGATCGCGCAGGTGCATCGCGCCACGTTAAAAAGCGGAGAAGAAGTTGTCGTAAAAGTCCAGCGCAGGGGAATTTATGAAAAGATGGCAAGGGATATCGAGCTTCTTCGCAAAGCGATCAAATTAATGCCGCCTGTCAGTTTGAAAAATATGGCTGATTTTGATCTCGTTTTAGACGAATTGTGGACTGTGACAAGAGACGAGATGAACTTTCTTACAGAAGCATCTAATATGGAAGAATTCGCAAGGAGAAACAAAGACGTTCATTTTGTCGGAACACCGAAATTATATCAGCAGTATACGACTGTCCATGTACTTGTTATGGAATACATCGATGGATGTGCGGTAGACGATAAGGAGCGGCTGAAGGAAGAGGGATATGACCTTAAGGAGATCGGCAGCAAACTTGTCGATAACTACATTAAACAGGTGATGGACGACGGATTTTTTCATGCAGATCCTCATTCGGGAAATGTAAAGATACGAGACGGCAAGATCGTATGGATCGATATGGGAATGATGGGGCGGCTTACGGAGCGTGACAGAGAGATGCTTGGCAAGGCAATCGAAGGGATCGCTTTAAACGATATCGGTTTGATCCGGCAGGCAGTGCTCGGTCTGGGAGAATTTAAAGAGTGTCCGGATCAGAGAAAATTATACGAAGGTATCGAAGGACTGATGTTGAAGTACGGTCATGAAGATATGGGCAAGATCAATGTCGGGGAAGTTACGGTTGATCTGATGGATGTGATGAAAGTCAATAAGATCAGAATGCCTCACGGGCTGACGCTTTTGGCGAGAGGCCTGACCCATATGGAAGGAGTTCTGGCAGCGATCGCGCCTGATATTAATATGGCGGAAATTGCCGCCGCCCGTATTTCGGGAGATTTTTTCCGTAATTTTGACTGGAAAAAAGAATTGAAAAGCAGCGGAAAAAGCGCAGTGAAATCGATGCGAAAGGCGTTGGATATCCCGTCGATGGTGTCTGATATGATGGCGGGATATTTAAAAGGACAGGCAAAGGTGAATCTTGATCTGCGGGCATCGGATGATCTTGCCTTTCTGCTGCGCAGACTTGTAAGAAACATTGTTATGGGTTTGTGGGTCATGGCGCTTCTGATCAGTTCAAGTATTATCTGTACGACAGATATGAGTCCGAAAATACTCGGCATTCCGGCGCTTGGGGCGATCGGATATATTCTTGCGTTTTTGATCGTACTATACGTATTTATCAAACATATTTTTTCGAGAAAATAAAATCAGGTACAAAGTAATGGAAAAAAACAGAAACGAAAACAACAGAAAAAATCCTCTGAATAAAAGTTTTGGGTATGCTTTTGAAGGAATCCGGACCGGAATCCGTAAAGAAAGAAATATGAAGATCCACTGTCTGGCAGTGATTGCGGTAACCGTTGCCGGAACTTTTCTTCATATTAAACCTGTCGAGTGGTGCATCTGTTTGCTGTTGTTTGGTCTGATCCTGTCGCTGGAGCTTGTGAATACGGCGTTGGAAGCGGTGGTAGATCTTGTGACTAAGGAGAAAAAACCATTGGCGAAGATCGCGAAAGATACAGCGGCAGGGGCGGTTCTTGTATCGGCGATCGCCGCAGCGATCATCGGATGCATTATTTTTGTTCCATATTTGTTAGAATTGATAAAATCAAAGAGATAGTGTATTATTATTGACAGACACTCAAAATGCATCAGGACAGACAAAGGTGAGAGAAGACAGGAAAGGAAAAGCTGAAAATGAGCGAGAAAGAAACAAAAGTGACAAAACAGGAGACATTGGCGGCTCTGCGCAATCCGGGTGAATTATATGTTATTATGTCGGCAGCGACAAAGATGCCGTTTGTAAAATGTGACGAGGAGACATTTGACGATGAGATCTTCCTTTATTATCAGATGGAAGATGCAAAAGACAAGGCGCGTAAGCTTCTTGATGAAAAATATGTAAGCGCTGTGGCAAAGCTTGCGAAAGAGCAGCTGCTTCCTTTTTTCACAAGTCTTTATATAATGGGAGTAAACGCACTGGCGGTCAACAGCGGAACAGATATGGAAATTACAGTTCAGCTTTCAGATCTGGTAACGAGAAATATACCGAAGGAACTTCCGGAAGGAAAGCAGATCGTGGAAAACCCGGCGCTCCATCTGACGGCGGCTTATTTTATGCAGGAACTTAGAAAACAGGAGCAGCCGCAGATGACGGAAGAATTAAAAGAACTTCAGGAAGAACTTTTGGCTCATTACGGAAAGGGAACGTTTTTGATTCCTGTTGAAGAGAACGGTCAGATTCCGATACTGAAGCAAAAAGACGGTTCGCTGTATCAGCCTGTTTTTACGGATGTGCTGGAATTTCAGAAGTTCACGAAAGGAAGACCGGTCAGATCGGCAGTTGTTCCGGGGGAAAAGATCGCAGAATTGCTGATGGAAGATGTAAAAGGCGTTGTGCTGAATCCTCTCGGAGTGAATGTGCAGCTTCAGGTGGCACGAAGAAAGAGAGAGTAAATGGAAGAATTAGTAGTGTATTTGAGAAAAGAATATTTCAGGGCAGTCGATCTTACAGATAAGAGCGGACATATATTGGAGTTTAAATATATGCCGAAAACGGTCGACGTGTACGAGAAAGGATTGTCCGTATTTCATATGGAATACGTGATGGAAAACAGGACGAAAGTAAGAGTCATTGAATTTTACCTGACAGATTTCGGACTGCGTGGGAAAGGCTATGGAACGGCATGTATGAATGAGATCGTGACAGAGCTTGGCAAAAAAGGGATTACTTTAATCTATGCTCCGACAGGTTATGATCTTGCTCCGCTTGGTTATACAGGTCCGGCGCAGTACAAGGAACTGATGGCGGGATTTTATGAGAAAACAGGATTTACGACAAGCGGAGACGGAGATCTGATGATGAAGATCCTTGACTGAAAAAAGACGAATAAAGGGAGCGGCGGCATGTATAAAATACTGATTATTGAAGACGATTTGACAATGGCGCAGGCAATCCAAAAAGAGATGAAGATGTGGGGAAACGACGCGCAGTACGTTCAGGATTTTAAAAACGTACTTGAAACTTTTGCGGAATTTGACCCGCATCTTGTTCTTATGGACATTACTCTGCCATTTTACAACGGGTACCACTGGTGCAGCGAGATTAGGAAAATATCGAACGTACCGGTAATTTTTATTTCTTCGGCGGCTGATAATATGAACATTATCATGGCTGTGAATATGGGAGGAGATGATTTTGTTCCGAAGCCGTTCGATCTCAGTGTGCTGACGGCGAAGGTCCAGGCGGTACTTCGCAGAACATACGACCTGTCCGGAAAAGTACCGGTTCTTGAGCATCAGGGAGCAATACTGAACTTGAATGACGCGTCGCTTACTTATAATGGGGAGAAGATCGATCTTACGAAAAATGAATTTCGTATTCTTCAGACACTGATGGAAAATAAAGGCCGTCTCGTAAGCAGAGATACTTTGATGACCCGGCTGTGGGAGACGGATAATTATATTGAAGAAAATACGTTGACGGTCAATATCGCCAGACTGCGCAGAAAACTGGACAAAGCGGGACTTACGGATTTTATTTCCACAAAAGTCGGAGAAGGTTATATTATCAGACAGGAACGGCAGGTGAGCGAATGAAACGATTTTTAGGCTATCTGTATGACTGCCGTTATATGTGGATTTGGTTTATTTTGAGCGGGGGCGCTTTCGTACTCTGTTTTGCGTTGTACGAAGTGGAGCTTAAAGCGGCGGTATATCCCGTGCTTTTAAGCGCGGTGTTTGGGATTCTGTTTTTCGTTTTAGGGTATCTGAGACGGGAGAAAAAGTACAAACGTCTTTTTCAGATCAGTGAGACCGGCGGTATCGTATCGGAAAGTCTGCCAAAACCGGACTGTATGACGGAAAGAGAATATCAGAAGATATTGCTTAGATCCGAAGAAGAGTACAGAAAGCAGAGGGAAGAATGGCAGGCAGCCAGAAAAGATATGAATGATTATTATGCGACATGGGTACATCAGATCAAAGCTCCGATCGCAGTGATGCGGGTTTTGCTTCAACAGGAAGATACTCCGATCAACAGAGAGCTTACAGGAGAATTGTTCCGGGTAGAACAGTATGTGGAAATGGCGCTTTGTTACGTGCGTTTAGGAGAAGGTGCGTCCGATCTTGTGATCAAAGAATATCCTCTGGATGATATGATCCGAAAAGCGATCCGAAAGTATGCGGGACAGTTGATCAGAAGGAAACTTAGGGTCATATACGAAGGAACGGATATCTGCGTTCTCACAGATGAAAAATGGCTTGTGTTTATTATTGAGCAGCTTTTGTCGAACGCAGTAAAATATACGGTAAGCGGAAATGTGACGATCACGGTAGACAGAGAGAAAAAGCAGCTTAGTATCAGCGATACGGGAATCGGTATTTCACCTGAAGATCTTCCCCGTATTTTTGAAAAAGGTTATACCGGATATAACGGAAGGCTGGATAAAAAATCTACAGGAATAGGACTTTACCTTTGCCGGACGGCGGCGGATAAGCTGGGACATAAGCTGACGGCGCAGTCAACTGTAGGAAAGGGAAGCAGCTTTACGATCGATCTGTCGTCCTATCCGTTAGAAGTTGAATAAAGGCTGCATGGAAATGCCTTACAAATTTGTCACATAGGCGGGCCGGAATGTCACCAAATTCGATGTTGGCATTCCGGCTCTTTTGTTATACTTTCACTATCAAGTAAAAAAAAGAGGAGGATGTATGAAATGGCAGTTTTAGATGTCAAAAATTTGAAGAAAATATACAGACCGCGTTTCGGCGGCAATCAGGTGCAGGCATTATCCTGTGTAAACTTTTCTGTGGAAGAAGGAGAATATGTGGCGATCATGGGAGAGAGCGGCTCAGGTAAGACGACGCTTCTTAATATTATGGCGGCTTTGGATAAACCGACGGAAGGAACAGTCCTTCTTGACGGCAAACCGTTGTCTTCTATAAAAGACAAAGATATCGCACAGTTTCGGCGCGACAATCTTGGATTTGTTTTTCAGGAATTTAACTTGTTGGATACGTTTAATGTGAAGGACAATATCTTGCTCCCTCTTGTGTTGAAAGGTGAAAATTATAAGCATATGGATTCAAAGCTGCAGCCGATTGCAAAGGAACTTGGTATTTCGGCGCTTCTTGAAAAATATCCGTATGAAATTTCCGGAGGTCAGAAACAAAGAGCCGCTGTTGCAAGGGCGCTGATCACAGAACCGCGGCTGATCCTGGCAGATGAGCCGACAGGAGCGCTTGATTCTCGTTCAACAGACGAACTGCTCGGATTGTTTGCGCGGATCAACGCAGGAGGTCAGACGATCCTTATGGTAACTCATTCAGTGAAAGCGGCGAGCAAAGCCGGACGCGTTTTGTTTATCCGTGACGGAGAAGTGTTCCATCAGGTATACAGAGGTCAGATGACGGACGAACAACTTTATCAGAAGATTTCGGATACGCTGACGATGCTTGCGACAGGTGGTGACAGACGATGAAAAAAGGATTTTATATCAGGCTGGCAGGGGAAGGCATTTCAAAAAACAGAAAATTGTATTTTCCGTATATTTTGACATGTATCTGTATGATCATGATGTACTATATCGTTTCTTTTCTGTCGATAAGTAAAGAACTGGCGTCTATCCGGGGCGGGGAAATGCTTCAGGGACTGCTCTCTATGGGAGTGTTTGTAGTTGCGGTATTCGCATTGATCTTTCTGTATTATACGAACTCGTTTCTTATAAGGAAAAGGAAGAAAGAACTTGGATTATATAATATTCTCGGGATGGGCAAACGTAATCTGGTAAGAATTCTTTTTGTGGGAAAATATACTGACTGCCGTGATTTCTCTGGTTATCGGAATCGTGTTCGGAATTCTGTTCTCAAAACTTGCGGAACTTCTGGCAATTAAGCTTCTTGACGGGGCGACCGGATTCGGAGTTCATATAGAAATGAAGCCGATCCTTATGACAGTCGGTCTGTTTCTTGCGATCTTTCTGCTTATTATGATCCGCATGCTTGTGTCGGTATATAAACTTCGTCCGATTGAGATGCTCAGAAGTGAGAATGTCGGCGAAAAACCGCCGAAGGCAAACTGGCTCTTTGCATTTGCGGGAGCGGTGATCCTTGCCGGAGCATATTATCTGGCTGTGAAGATCATCGATCCGACAACTGCGATGCTTGTATTCTTTCTCGCGGTTGTTATGGTGATCATTGCCACATACCTTCTGTTTATTGCAGGTTCGGTCGCTCTTTGCAAGCTGCTGCAAAAGAGCAAAAAGTATTATTATAAGACGAGACACTTTGTATCTTTGTCACAGATGGTTTACCGAATGAAGAGAAACGGAGCGGGTCTGGCGTCGATCTGTATTTTATCTACGATGGTGCTTGTGACGATCTCGTCTACGATGTGTATTTATGCAGATACGGAATCGTCGATCAGAAACCGTTATCCACATGACATCACGATCGAGTGGAGCGGGAAAACATCCCTTCCGCAAAATGAGGACGGAACAGATACAGAATTAAAAGACAGCGTAGTGCAGCGTTTGACGCCGGAGATGACCATGACGTATAAAGAGGCTGTGGAAAAGGTGCTTGAATCTCATAAAGTAAAGGCTGAGAACTTGGAAAATTATAATCTTTACTCTCTTTCCGGAGTACAGTCAGACGATGTTTTAAGTATTGATTTTGAAAAGATGAAAGGGGAGATTTCCTCGATTAATGCAGGGATGTCAGGATCTGTGAAGACGATGTATTTTACAACAATGGATGATTACAACAAACTGAAAGGCACAGACAAGACTTTGGCTGAAGATGAGATGATGCTCTACTCATATAAAACAGATTATGAGTATGATTCCTTTACGATCGACGGCGTCGGAACATGGAAAGTAGAGACAATGAAAGAACCTCCGATAGGGGTAGGCAACGCCATGGCGAATATGCAGGGGTCATATCAGGTTGTTGTAAAAGATTTGTCTGTGATCGAAAAAATAGCGACTGCGTACGAAACGATCAATGCAAAACCTTTGCAGGACGGAACATTGTACCTGCTTTCCCTGAAAGAATGTTATGACTTTGATCTGAAATGTGATGAAGAAAAACAGATAGAGATTTACAAGGATATTTTGGAATCTTTTGAGCATATATCCGAAGCGGCAGATGAACAGGGCAATCGGATGGGAGATTCGCTGGCAAATTATTATGCGGACAGTAAAGCGTACGGTAAAGGAGATTTCATTGCGCTCAACGGCGGATTGTTTTTCCTCGGAGTGCTTCTCGGAGCGGTATTCCTGTTCGGTACTGTGCTGATTATGTACTACAAGCAGATTTCCGAAGGATATGAAGATCAGGATCGCTTTAATATTCTTATGAAAGTGGGAATGACAAAGAAAGAAGTGAAGCAGACGATCAACTCTCAGGTGCTTACTGTATTTTTCATGCCTCTGATCATGGCGGGAATTCATCTTGCGTTTGCATTTCCGATGATTCAGAAAATACTGATGCTTATGTCAGGCGTGGAAGCGAAAGTATTTGTGATCGTGACGATCGGATGTTATCTCGTGTTTGCACTCTTCTATGTACTTGTTTATGTCGTAACGTCAAAAAGCTATTATACGATCATAAGCAGTAAGGAAAAATAGAAAAAATCAATAAATTTCTATTCATACCCGGGAAACAATGTTATACTTGAGTATATCAATACAGCGATCCGCAGAGAGGAGTGGCACATATGATGAAACACACGATTATCACGATCGGAAGGCAATTCGGAAGCGGCGGGCATGAAGTAGGAAATCGATTGGCAGAACGGCTTGACATTCCGCTTTACGATCATAATCTGATCCGCATGGCGGCGCAGGAGCTTCGGATCAGCAGTGAAGATGCGACGCAGGTAGACGAGACGATTCTCGGAAGATTTCTCACGGCATATATAGTCAGTACAGGAAACTATACTGCATTTATGAGCGGAGACGAGTCGGGAGAACCTCTAAGTGATCTCGTCTTTAACAGGCAGTCGGCGATCATAAGGAAACTTGCGGAGAAAGGTCCGGGAATTTTTGTCGGAAGATGTGCGGATTATATCCTCGGAGATTATTCAAACTGCATCAATACGTTTATTTATGCATATAAGGACGATCGTATCCGCAGAATCATGAAGCTTTATGAACTAAACGAAAAGCAGGCGGCAGATAAGATCAAAAAGACAGACCGCGAAAGGAAGCTTTATTATGAGGCAAGGACCGGCCGCGAATGGGGTGGAATCGAGTCGAACAGCATGATGTTTAATACGAGTCTTTTAGGGATCGACGGAGCGGTGGATGCTCTCGAAGCTATTTACCGCAAATGGGATGCCGGGAGAGACGTCGAGTCATAAAATGCCGGCATATATGTAAAATGAATGACACGTCATGCAGGGGAGTTTTTATTTCGGAAGAAAAAGCCGGATAGATACAAAATAAAGCAGTTAAAAACGGGTACGTGAAAAAAAAACCGAGCGTACTCGTTTTTTCTTATTGATAATCCTATATTTTTTGTGGTATAATCCTTATTAATCATGATAAACAGAGAAGAGATCGTTTATCGGAACAATAAGAGAAATGAAAGGGAATGAGACATGAGTTTTATATCGTATTTGATTAATGGAATCAGTCTTGGAAGTGTCTATGCGATCATAGCGCTTGGGTATACGATGGTTTATGGGATTGCGAAGATGCTGAACTTCGCCCATGGCGACGTTATTATGATCGGTGCGTATATGGCGCTGATCACGATGATGAAGGCGGGGATGTCGCCGATCCTTGCGATCGTTGCCGCTGTAATCGTGTGTACGGTACTCGGAATCTTGATCGAACGTATCGCGTACAAACCGCTGCGTAACGCATCGTCTTCACTTGCCGTATTGATCACGGCGATCGGCGTAAGCTACCTTCTCCAGAATACGGCGCTTCTCGTATTCGGGGCGAACGCACAGACGTTTCCGTCGGTTATTAAGTGGAAAGGTTTGTCTTTGGCAGGCGGCAAGCTGAACATTTCAGGGGAGACGATCGTGACGATCGCGGCATGTGTAGTGATCATGATCGTACTGATGCTGTTCGTGCAGAAATCAAAGCCGGGTCAGGCAATGCGCGCTGTATCGGAAGATAAAGGCGCGGCTCAGCTTATGGGAATCAATGTAAACGGAACGATCGCTCTTACGTTTGCAATCGGGTCGGCGCTGGCGGCTGTTGCAGGTGTGCTTTTGTGTTCGGCATATCCGAGCCTGACGCCGTATACAGGAGCGATGCCGGGTATTAAGGCGTTCGTAGCGGCTGTATTTGGAGGAATAGGTTCGATACCGGGAGCGTTTATCGGAGGAATTCTGCTCGGTGTGATCGAGATTTTCGGAAAAGCATACATTTCGTCACAGATGGCGGATGCGATCGTATTCGCGGTACTTATCATTGTGCTTCTTGTGAAACCTACAGGTTTGTTAGGTAAGAAAATTCAAGAGAAAGTGTAGGTGATCAGAGCGATGGATAAATTAAAAAATATGAAAAAAACTACAAAAAATAATATCATCACATATGCTCTTGTTATCGCGGCATTTGTGATCATGCAGTCACTGATCAACGCCGGAAGTATTTCCAGCCTTCTTGAAGGATTGATGGTTCCGCTTTGTATTTATATTATTATGGCTGTGTCGCTGAACCTCGTAGTCGGCGTACTTGGAGAATTGAGCCTCGGACATGCGGGCTTTATGTGTGTCGGCGCGTTTGCAAGTGCATTCTTTTCAAAATGCATGAGAGATACGATCGAATCGGCTTCACTGCGCTTCTTTCTGGCTCTTTTGATCGGAATTGCGGCTGCTGCGATCTTCGGCATTCTGATCGGAATTCCGGTTCTGCGTCTGAAAGGCGACTATCTGGCGATCGTGACATTGGCATTCGGAGAGATCATTAAAAACCTCGTAAACGTATTGTATATAGGTAAAGATTCCAACGGTTTTCATTTTTCGACAAAAGATGTGATGGCGCTGAATATGGAACCGGACGGAAAGGTTATCATTAACGGTCCGCAGGGGATTACGGGAACGCCGAAAGATGCGACGTTTTTTATCGGATTTATACTGATTCTGATTACGTTGTTTATCGTGCTTAATCTGATCCATTCAAGAGACGGACGCGCGATCATGGCGATCCGTGACAACCGTATCGCGGCGGAATCAGTCGGTATTAATATTACAAAATATAAACTGATGGCGTTTACGATATCTGCGGCGATGGCAGGAGCGGCAGGCGTGCTTTACGCTCACAATCTGTCTACGCTGACGGCGAATACAAACAACTTCGGTTATAATATGTCGATCATGATCCTTGTTTTTGTCGTTTTGGGCGGTATCGGAAATATCAGAGGTTCGATCATAGCGGCAGTGATCCTGACACTTCTTCCGGAGATGCTCCGTGGATTGTCAGATTACCGTATGCTGATCTATGCGATCGTTCTCATTGTCATGATGCTCTTTAACTGGGCGCCGAAAGCGATCGAGTGGAGAGAAAAATATCTTTCTTTCGGAAAGAAGAAAAAGGAGGCTGTAAAATAATGGCGTTACTGGAAGTTAAAAATCTCGGGATTTCATTTGGCGGTCTCCGTGCGGTAAACGGGTTTGACATTTCGATTGAAAAAGAAGCTCTGTACGGACTGATCGGTCCGAACGGCGCGGGAAAGACGACTGTATTCAACCTTCTTACAGGAGTATATAAGCCGGACAGCGGAAAAGTGCTGCTGGACGGAACGGATATTACAGGGAAAAACACGATTGAGATCAATAAGGCGGGAATCGCCCGTACATTTCAGAATATCCGGCTGTTTAAGCAGTTAAGTGTTCTTGATAACGTGAAAGTAGGACTTCACAATAAACATCATTATTCTACTCTTTCGGGAGTCTTAAGACTTCCCGGTTACAGAAAAGTGGAAAAAGAGATGGATGAGCAGGCAATGGAACTTTTGAAAGTGTTCAATCTGGAAGATGTGGCGCATGTTGCCGCCTCTAATCTTCCGTACGGACAGCAAAGAAGGCTTGAGATCGCCAGAGCGATGGCGACAGAACCGAAGCTTTTGCTGCTCGACGAGCCCGCTGCGGGCATGAACCCGAACGAGACGGGGGAATTGATGGACATGATCCGTTTTGTGAGAGAAAAATTCCATATGACGATCCTTTTGATCGAACATGATATGAAACTGGTAAGCGGCATTTGCGAGAAGTTGACGGTGCTCAACTTCGGAGAGGTGCTCTGTGAAGGTAAAACGTCGGATGTTTTGAACGATCCGCAGGTTGTTACCGCATATCTTGGAGAATAGGGGGAATCGTTATGGCAATGCTCGAAGTAAAAGATTTACAAGTATATTATGGTATGATCCAGGCGATCAAAGGCATTTCTTTTGAAGTAAATCAAGGAGAGGTCATCGCTTTGATCGGAGCAAACGGCGCGGGAAAGACGACGACGCTGCATACAGTTACAGGTCTGATCTCCCCGAAGAGCGGACAGGTGCTGTTTGAAGGAAAAGATATTACAAAAACTCCGGCTCATAAGATCGTCTCTATGGGGATGGCGCATGTACCGGAAGGAAGAAGAGTGTTCGCAGAATTAAGCGTTTATGAGAATTTGAGAATGGGCGCTTATACACGAAAAGATAAGGCGGAGATTGAAGAAACATTAAAAAGTGTCTATAAGCGTTTTCCGCGTTTGCAGGAACGTAAAAACCAGATGGCGGGAACATTAAGCGGCGGCGAACAGCAGATGCTCGCTATGGGGCGCGCGCTTATGTCCAAACCGAGGATTATTTTAATGGATGAACCGTCGATGGGACTTTCTCCGATCATGGTAAATGAAATCTTTGATATTATCCGTGCGGTGAGCGAAAGCGGAACGACAGTCCTTCTTGTAGAACAGAATGCGAAGAAAGCTCTTTCGATCGCCGACAGAGCATATGTGTTGGAGACAGGAAAGATCGTCCTTTCGGGAGATGCAAAAGAACTTCTGGAAGATGATTCGATTAAAAAGGCTTATCTCGGAGAGTAAAGGAGGCGTGTTTTAATGAGAAATATCGTCATCACAATTTCAAGACAGTACGGAAGCGGAGGGAAAACGATCGGGGCGATGCTTGCAAAAGAACTTGGCATCAACTGCTACAGCAGAGAGATCCTTCGTATGGCTTCCGAGGACAGCGGAATCAATGAAAAACTGTTTGGTATGTCGGACGAAAAGGTGCGCAGGGCAGGATGGTTTAAGCTTTTGAGCCGTCCGTATGAGGGCGGATTGATCCCGCCGGAAGACAGAGAGTTTACTTCGGACGATAACCTGTTCAATTATCAGGCAAAGGTGATCAAAGAGCTTGCGGCAAAAGAGTCGTGCGTTATTGTCGGAAGATGCGCAGATTATGTTTTAAAAGATTATCCGAATGTAGTCAGCGTATTCGTGCATGCAGACAGAAAGTTCTGTCTGGATCGTTCAATGGAACGTCACAGCATGACGGAAAAAGAGATGCAGAAATATATTGAGAAAACAGATCAGTACAGAGGTGATTTTTACAGATACCATACAGGTCATGAATGGGTCGATGCAAGAAATTACGATCTGTGTCTGAACAGTGGAAAACTCGGATTTGAGAAATGCGTAGAAGAGATCAAAGCGTATATAAAAGTACGGTTTGGCGAAACCTTATAACTTAAAAGAATAGCTTCAAGAGACTCCTCAGGGTACTGGGGAGTCTTTTTGGAATGCAAGCCGTTCGCCGCCATTGTCTATATAGATGCGTCCGCAGTAAGTAAATCCGTTTTTCTTCAGCATATTCTGCATAACGATATTGTTTTCGTGCGTATCGATCTTTAAATTTCCACATTGTGAAAATGCCCAGTCAAGACAAAAAGAGGCTGCGCCCTTTACTTTGCCGGATGAAGTGATCCGGTGGACAACGCCGTAGGGAGCATCGTTTTTCCATTGTCCGTCATAAATTTTCAGATAGGTCGGATCTATGCCGTCTTTATAGAAGAAAACGGCTTCGATAGTATCTTTTTCGATGCAGACGTATAAATTCCCGAAGCGGATATCTGTTTCAATCATGTTTTGAGGAGGATACGTCGTCCCCCATTGGCCGGGGTTTCCGTGTTCGCGCATGAATGCGCGGGCGTTTTCATATAACTGCATAATAGAATGTAAATCTTGTTGTGTTGCTTTTCGGATACGCATAATAAAAGTCCTTTCTTTCTTATAAAAAGCGCTGACGCCTGCTTTGTATTTTATTATTCAAATATTCTCATGTTTTTGGCGCTTCTTGTTCAAGATGTTTTGTGTTCTGGCAGACTTATAATAATATTATGTCATAATGTTTCCTCTTTCTCAACAGAAAAACAGTTATTTTTAGTGGACCTCATGGTAAAGACATCATAGATGAATGGTTGAATTTAATCTGAAATCGGATTATAATTAAACGAGAAAAATCCGATTTCGGATTTTTGAAAGGAGGGAAGGATAAAAGTATGGAAGGTATAAGAATGTATAAAGAAAAACAGAAAGTGGGGTTTGGCATGAATTATACGCAGTCGAGAGAATTAAAAGAGAACAACAGGATCTATCGGGAGATGGAGAGTATCTACCATGAAATATGTGTAAAAGCGGGAATATCGGACACTGACTTTATTGTGCTGTATAGTATCGTAGAGTTTGAAGACGGTTGCTGCCAGAGGAAAATCGCAAAACAGTATTCTATCAGTCGGCAGATAGTGAATTCTTCGGTGAAAAAATTAGTGCAAAACGGCTGCGTTGTATTGGAAAGCGGCAAAGGGCATGACAAGCAGATTGTTTTGACCGAAAAAGGAAAAGCGATGGCAAAACAAAAGATCATTCCCGTGATGGAGGCAGAGGCAGGCGTTTTTATGCATATGACAGAAGAGGAGAGAAAGAAACTTTTACGTTTGAATGCAAAATATATGGAAATTTTCAGACAAAAGGTAGGAGAATTAAGATTATGAACATACAGCTTTCGGATCACTTTACATACCGCAGACTGATTCGCTTTACAATATCAACAGTTCTTATGCTTATCTGTACGTCGATGTACAGTATTGTAGACGGACTTTTTGTGTCAAACTATGTCGGGAAAATGCCATTTGCGGCGACAAATCTGATCTGGCCGGTATCTATGGGAATCGCAGCAATCGGATTTATGCTCGGAACAGGCGGAAGCGCCATCGTAGCAAAAACGCTTGGGGAAGGTAAGAAGGAAAAAGCGAATCAATATTTTTCGATGATTCTTTATTTCGGTATTATCGTCAGCGTTATTTTTTCGGTTATCTGTTTTATCTTTACGCCGCAAATTGCCCGGATGCTCAAAGCGGATGGCGAACTTTTGGAACATTGCATCGTATACGGAAGAATTCTTTTTGCGACGCAGACGGCGTTTATTTTGCAGAATATGTTTCAAAGCTTTCTCGTTGCCGCGGAAGAGCCGGTTTTGAGCCTGAAGATCAATATTGCGGCCGGACTGACGAACGTTGTGTTTGATTACTTGTTTATCGCAGTATTTGAGTGGGGAGTGGCAGGAGCGCGATCGCTACAGGAATGGGACAGATCGTAGGAGGGATCGCGCCGTTTTTTTTTTTGCGAAAGGAAGCCGCAATGGGCTGCGGATCACTTGGAGAACGAAACTGTATAAAGATATTCTTCTGAAAACATGCATGAACGGTTCGTCGGAAATGGTGACGAATTTGTCGACGTCTCTTGTGAATATTCTTTATAACTTTCAGTTGATGAAACTTGCAGGTGCAGACGGTGTGGCTGCGTTTGGAGTCATTATGTATGTGAATTTTATCTTCGTTGCGGTTTTTATGGGATATTCGGTCGGAAGCGCTCCGATTGTAAGTTATCATTACGGAGCGGGGAATGACGCAGAGCTTCATAATTTATACAGGAAAAGTAAAAATATTTTGATTGTAGCGGGAATTGTACTGACGATAGCGGCGGAGATACTTTCAATGCCTCTTGTCAGGATTTTTGTAAATTATGATAAAGAGCTTCTTTTGATGACCGTTCGCGGATTCCGCCTGTTTTCTTTTTCGTTCTTGATTATGGGAATCAACATATGGGCGTCTTCTTTCTTTACGGCATTGAATAACGGATTTGTGTCGGCGGCTATTTCGTTTTTGAGAACGTTTTTGTTTCAGGTGGCGGCAGTATGTTTCCTTCCTCTGATTATCGGTATCGACGGAGTGTGGACGTCCGTTTTGGCTGCAGAAACGATGGCTTTGGCGGTGACAATTATATTTTTAATAAAGGAGAAGAAAAAGTACCGCTACTGAAAGTATGATAATGATTTAACAAACACAATATATAGTAAATATAAGAGCGTATACAGGCAAAATTGTACTAAATCAAGAACAAAGGCGTTTTTGAGAAGGATTCTCGTTATAATGGTTGTTTTTTCCTTCGGGTGATGTTATACTAGCGCATGTGGCAATGAGATACAAATTACGATATCATTTGGACTGTTTAACCGCTCATTGCATGAACCGAAAGCGCAGATGATGTGCTTCGGTATGAAACGAATAAATTTATTAAGATTTCAGAGGAGGCTTTCAAATTATGGCACAATTTGATCAGTGGGCAGGATTTTCCGGAAAGAACTGGAAAAATTCTGTAGATGTACGCGATTTCATTCAGGAGAACTACACACCGTATGACGGAGACGAATCATTCCTGGAAGGACCTACAGAGGCAACAGATAAACTGTGGGGAAGACTTCAGGAGCTGCAGAAAGAGGAACGTGCAAAAGGCGGCGTTCTTGACATGGAGACAGAAGTTGTATCCGGTCTTACAGCATACGGCCCGGGATATATCGACGAGAGCATGAAAGACCTGGAGAAAGTTGTCGGACTTCAGACAGACAAACCGCTTAAGAGAGCGTTTATGCCTTACGGTGGTATTAACATGGCAGTAAAGGCTTGTACAACTTACGGTTATGAGCCGAATGAAAGATTGAAAGAGATCTTTACAAAATATCATAAAACACATAACCAGGGAGTATTCGACATCTACACACCGGAGATGAAGAAAGCCCGTCACAACAAGATCATCACAGGACTTCCGGATACATACGGACGCGGACGTATCGTAGGCGACTACCGTCGTGTTGCTCTGTACGGTATTGATTTCCTGATCGAGAAAAAACAGTACGACTTCGAGCGTTATGCAAGACACGGCATGAAAGGAACAGACTTCCGTCTTCGTGAAGAGATCGCAGATCAGATTCGCGCACTTCAGCAGATGAAAGAGATGGCAGCAATCTACGGATATGATATTTCACAGCCGGCAAAAGATGCAAAAAAGAAGCAGTACAGTGGCTGTATTTCGGATACCTTGCGGCGATCAAGACACAGAACGGAGCTGCAATGAGTGTCGGACGTATCTCTACATTCCTTGATATTTATATTGAAAGAGATATGAAGAACGGTGTTCTGACAGAGAGCGAAGCTCAGGAATTGATCGACCACATGGTTATGAAGTTCCGTATGGTTAAATTCGCAAGAATCCCGTCATACAACGAGCTGTTCTCAGGAGACCCGGTATGGGCAACACTTGAAATGGGTGGTCTCGGACAGGACGGACGTTCTATGGTAACAAAGAACGACTTCCGTTTCCTTCACACACTTGAGAACATGGGACCGTCTCCGGAGCCGAACCTGACAGTTCTTTACTCAGAAAGACTTCCGGAAAACTTCAAGAAATATACATCTTTGATTTCTGTAAAGACAAGTTCCGTACAGTACGAAAACGATGATGTTATGCGTCCGGTTTGGGGCGATGACTACAGCATCTGCTGCTGTGTATCCGCAACTCAGACAGGTAAAGAGATCCAGTTCTTCGGAGCAAGAGCAAACCTTGCAAAATGCCTGCTTTACGCGATCAACGGCGGTGTTGACGAGAAAACAAAAGTACAAGTAGCTCCGGCTTACAGACCAATCACATCAGAGTATCTTGATTACGATGAAGTAATGGAGAAATATGACGAGATGATGGAGTGGCTGTCCAAACTGTATGTTGATACATTGAACATGATCCACTACATGCATGACAAATACTACTATGAAGCAGCAGAGATGGCTCTTATCGATACAGATGTAAGACGTACATTTGCAACAGGTATCGCAGGATTCTCACATGTAGTAGACTCCTTAAGCGCAATCAAATATGCGAAAGTAAAAGTAATTCGTGACGAAGACGGTCTTGCAACAGACTTTGAGATCGAGGGAGACTTCCCGAGATACGGTAACGATGACGACCGTGCAGACGATATTGCGATCTGGCTGCTCAAGACATTTATGCACAAATTGAGCAAATGCCACACATACAGAGATTCTGAGCCTACAACATCGATCCTGACAATTACATCAAACGTAGTTTACGGAAAAGCAACAGGAACTCTTCCGGATGGAAGAAAAGCAGGCGAGCCGCTGTCACCGGGAGCAAACCCGTCTTACGGCGCAGAGAAGAACGGTCTTCTTGCTTCCCTGAACTCTGTAGCAAAACTTCCGTACGAGCTGGCTCTTGACGGAATCTCTAATACACAGACGATCAGCCCGAATGCACTCGGACATGATGATGACGAGCGTAAAGTAAATCTTGCCCGCGTAATGGACGGATACTTCCATCAGGGAGCACACCACCTGAACGTAAACGTATTCGGTACAGATAAACTGATCGACGCTATGGAGCACCCGGAAAAACCGGAATATGCAAACTTTACAATCCGTGTATCAGGATATGCCGTTAAGTTTATCGACCTGACAAGAGAGCAGCAGTTAGACGTAATCGCAAGAACTTGCCACGAGTCTATGTAATAAATAGTAACAGTTCAGTCCGCGCCATTCGTAAAACTGCACTGTATGGCTGAACTGTTACAATAAATAAAGGTCTGCAGATTTCTTTAGAAAGAAAAATGTGACTATAAGATGAAGAAAGTCCGGTTCTTTTGCTTGAGATATGATCTTTGGCAGAAGAACCGGTTTCTTTATAAATCTTTATAAAATGAAAAGGAGACGCCGGAATGGAACAGGCAAACGAAATAAAAGGATACGTTCATTCACTTGAAAGTTTTGGATCAGTAGACGGACCGGGAGTACGATACGTGATCTTTTTGACAGGATGCGCTATGCGCTGTCAGTTCTGTCATAACCCGGATACATGGAATCTTAAGAAAGGAACGCTGTATACGGCAGATGAGCTTCTGAAAACAGCTCTGCGCTATCGCACTTACTGGGGAGATAAAGGCGGGATCACGGTAAGCGGAGGAGAGCCTCTTCTTCAGATTGACTTCTTGATTGAATTGTTCCGCAAAGCGAAGGAAGCCGGAGTCCATACAACGCTTGATACAAGTGGAAATCCGTTTACGAGAGAAGAACCGTTTTTCGGGAAAGTACAGGAACTGATGAAATATACAGATCTTGTGATGCTCGATATAAAACATATCGATGATGAGCAGCATAAGATATTAACAGGATGTACGAATGAAAATATTCTTGATTTCGCTAAATATTTGGATGAGATTAAAAAACCTGTCTGGATTCGTCATGTCCTTGTTCCGCAGAGGAGCGACGATGACGGAGCGCTTGGAAAACTCCGTGAATTCATTGACGGACTAAGTAATGTGGAAAAAGTCGAAGTCCTTCCGTATCATACGCTCGGAGCATATAAATGGAAAGAACTCGGATATGAGTATCCGTTGGAGGGGATTGATCCTCCGACAAAAGAGCGGATTGAAAATGCAAATAAAATACTGCGTTCATTAAATTTAAAATAGAATAATAATTACATGATGACAGAAGATGAAGAATCTGAATTCCCTGTCACTTTTATATTATTTGATAAAAGAAAAAAGAACTGGTTTATATGAGGTTGACAAGAATATAGACTGGTTCTTATTTTTAATATGCTATTATATACACAGGGAGTCGGGGAATGTCGAACTACAAGAATACAAGCCGGAAAAGAAATGCATTGAGCATTGATAATGTATGAAAGAGTTTTGCAAGTGCAACTAATTCAGATGCCTTAATGTTCATGCGATTTGTTTCCAGTTTGGCATAGGTACTTTTTGTGATGGAGATACCCATAAGATTTAATTTTGCAACTACTTGGTCTTGAGTCATATTGTTTTTATATCGAATTGCTTGGATATTTTTACCAATATCCATATCTGGTCTAATCTTTTGCATAATGATGAACTCCCCTTATAAAATAAAAAGTTTCGTAATACAGAAACATATATATTGATTCTAAAGAATTTAAATTTTATAATGTTTCGTAATAAGGAATTATTTTTAACAGGAAGAGGTAAAAGTATAATGGATGTGGAGATGGAAAAGAGAAAATTTTTAAATCTATGTGGCAAAAGAGATCGAGCATTATTGTCAGGATGAAAAAAGAATGACATTGGGGGATATGGAACGATTGACATATCTGACAGAATTTTTTGAACTGGAGAACTATGGAATCGCCTTATGGAAAGAATTTGGTGATGATGTAAAAGAGCCATTTGAAGCGATGATGAAAATGTTAGATGAGCCGGAGTGCATAGAAGATCGATGGCTTGATGACGAAGCAAAAGGGGAAAAGTGGTTGTTAGAATTTCAGGAACTGGCATTAACGGAAGAATACAGGGAATGGATTCGAAATTATATCGATAAAAAATATGAAGAAAGAGGATTACCATATCCGACAGGAGCAGACTTCGATTAAGAGGTCTGCTTTTTTCTGGTCTTTTGGGAGGTGATAAGAGGTGGAAGTAAGTATTTATGAACTCTTGGCAAGGCAGCAAGAGAATCGGCTAAATCTGATTATATAAAAGGGGACAGCATTTTGTGTGAGAAGAGATTTCATCCAGATACCCATTACATGGTAGAAATGGAGCTGTTAGGAAATGATAACAAGCTGGGAGAAAAGGGGAATTACATACGAAAGTTTCTGACAGAACCGGAGTATCTTCCCATTTTACAAAAGCAGGAAAAACACCTCATAAAAATAAAAAGACAGGCGATTGTTCAAAAAGGAAACTTGCGATATATCCCTCCCCCGGACAGGCTGGACCGCCGCCGGGAGAGGGATATTTTATAACCGGCTGGGAAGGAACAGTAGTGTTCCTCTGGCGATAGTGGTATAAAAAAGCCAGATTTTCCGCAGGTTTTGGGACGCTGGAACATAGAAAAGTGTTCACGAATGGCACTTTTGCAACAATCCGTTGCAGCAGTGAAAGCATTTTTGACCTTACGTTAAACAGAAAAATGAAAGGATGTGATTGCGATAATCATAGGAATTGATCATGGCTATTATGCCATTAAAACAAGACAAGTGTCTTTCCCAAGTGGAATTATTGGGTATGATTACGAGCCGTATACCATGCAGAATGTTCTGCAATATCAAGGAAAGTATTATGTCTGCGGTACGGGAAGACAGACGCTGGTAAAAAATAAAACGTCAAGTGATAATTATTATCTGCTGACGTTGGCAGCCATTGCAGAAGAAATCAAGCATCGGAAAGCGGAACGAAAGACAGAGGTAATTCTGGCTGTCGGACTTCCGCTTTCAAGTTTTGGAAGAGAGAAACAGGGATTCAGGGAGTATCTGTTGCGGAAAGAGCAGCCAGTGCGATTTTTATATGAAAGTGAGTTATATGAGATAACAATAAAAGATGTGAAACTGTTCCCACAGGGATACTCTGCGCTTGCTCTGCATCCAGAGTATCTGAAGAATGAACCGTCTGTTCTGCTTGTTGATATTGGTGGCTGGACCGTTGACCTTATGAGGCTGGACAATGCTGTTCCGAATGCAGCAACGTGCAGAAGTCTGGAACTTGGAGTAATCCGATGTATTGATGAGACAGCAGAACAAGTGCGTAGAAATACCGGACTGTCTGTGACAGAAACTCAAATTGAGCGTGTGCTTCGGAGGGAATCTTGCAGTATGGCAGAGGAGGCCAGACGGATCATACAGGAAAACGGACGGAAATATATAGAAAGAATACTGTCTGCGGTGACAGAATCCGGGTTTGATCTCCGGGCAGTACCCACCGTATTTATGGGGGAGGCTCCGCAATTTTAAAACGCCATGTGACCGCACAGGACGCGATTTGCCGCCCCGTTTTTATCGAGGACGTCCATGCCAACGCAACAGGGTATGAACGGATTGTAGAGCAGATGTGGACGAGATGACACGCCCGGTATATTCGTTCCGCCCGAACCTGAAAAATCCAGAACACCAGAGGGCATGGGAGAAATTTCAAAGTGTTCCAGAAGGGCAGAAAAGCCAGTATCTTGTTCAGGCGATTCTGGAAAAAGAGGATCGGAAATGGATGGAAGAAGTCATTCAAAAGACGATAAAAGAAAGTGTTCGGGAATTAGGAATATGTGGCACTACGGAACAATTGAAAACGAAACCATCATCGGAAGAAATACCAGATCAGATGATGGATTTTCTATCTCAAATGGAAAATTTGTAAAGGGGGTGAGGCCTATGATTGCACGATACATACATTGTTGGATCTGCTAGGGGTAAGGCAAGAAATGCATCGATATCTTTGGTGGGTATTGTGAATAGCTTTCCATGCGGCTTTGGAGTATGTTGTGTGTAGCAAAAGTGAAAGGAGAAAGGTTATGGCAGAGATGAAAAATATCTGCGGAAAGATCCCGATGGACTTACATGAGAAAGTAAGAGAAGAGATTGAACTCACAGAAAGCAGCACACAAAAATTTTTACAACAGGTCATTGAAGAACATTTCAACAGAGTGGAAGGAAAAGGAGAAATAAGCATGGGAGCAGTAAGAACAGTAGCAGTACAGGTATCAGAGGAATTATTCCAGAGATTAAAAGTAGTCATCGGAAAGAAACACATGAAACAGAAAGACTTCTTAATTCAGATTATAGAAGAAGCACTGGAAAAGGTAGAGGTCGAATGGCAAAGCAAAGAGCAGCCTGAAGAATCCGAACAGACAACTGGAGAATTGGGAACAGAAGAAACTCAACCGGAAGAAAGAACTGAGCCGGAAAGGGAAAGTGAACCAGAAGAGGAAGCCGAACCGGATGGAGAAAGTGAACCGAAAGAGGAAAACAAACCAGAAGGGGAAAGCGAACCGGAAGAGGAAACTGAACCAGAAAGAGAAACTGATCTGGAAGAAGAAACCAAAGCAGAAGAACCAACAGAATGGTAACCAATTGATACAGAATAACGAAGGGCGGTATGAGAGATCATGCCGCCTGTTTTTATCAGCAAAAAGGAGGTTGATAGCCGCAACCATTCAATTTTTTGATCTCTTTAGCGGAATCGGGGGATTTCGTGAAGGCTTAAGACGGGCAGGAAACTTTGTCTGTGTCGGACATTGCGAGGTGGATACTTATGCGGATAAGAACTACCGATTGCTGTTTGACACAGAAGGGGAGTGGTATTGTAGTGATGCAAGAACAATTGAACCAGAACGAATACCAGATTTTGATTTACTCTGTGCAGGATTTCCTTGCCAGGCATTCTCTATCGCCGGAAAGCGAGAAGGATTTGCAGATGCAAGAGGAACTCTCTTTTTGAAATTGCCCGGATTCTTGAAGCTAAAAGACCCTCGTATTTTATCCTTGAAAATGTTCCCGGTTTGTTATCGCATGACAAAGGCCGGACGTTTTGCACCATCCTCAGTACGCTTTCTGAACTGGGGTACCATGTCGAATGGAAAGTGCTTAACAGCAAGGATTTCGGAGTCCCCAAGCAAGAAAACGGGTGTATATTGTCGGATATTTTGATTTCCGATGTGCCGGAAAAAGTATTACCTGAACCAGAAACAAATGGAGCAGCTCTTGTTCAAGTCCGGGCAGGAAGTCAGGGGAAAAGAGTCTACAGTCCCAAAGGACTAAGCTGTACCCTGACATCACAGGCAGGTGGAATGGGCGGCAAGACAGGATTATATGATGTAGGTGTTCCAATCAAAGAGAATACAAAGCTCGGCTACAAACTTGCAAGAGAAGGGGACAGCATCGATCTGGGTTATGCGAATCTCAACAGCAGGAGAGGAAGAGTCGGACATCAGATAGCACACACCCTGACTACAGGTATCCAACAGGGAACGCTGCACTTTGTCGATCTTTCACCTCCGCCGGTGGTAACGGAAGAATGCAGAAGCCTGAATACCCGACAATGTGGAATCCATAAATACAAAGGAGAATGTTCCGGCGTATTAGCAGAAGAAGGGGCAAGAGCAGTCCTTACACCAGCCAAAGAAAATGTCCGTCAGAACGGCAGACGTATGAAAGAACCCGAAAAACCGATGTTTACAATTACTGCAACCGAGCGTCATGGCATCTTGTATCACGGCAGAATAAGAAGGTTAGTTCCGAGGGAATGTCTGCGACTGCAGGGTTATTACGACTGGCAGATTGATAAGATCATAGACAGCACTTCTGACGCACAGCTTTATAAACAGGCTGGAAACGGAGTAACTGTCAATGTTATCGAGGCAATTGGCAGATTGTTACAAAAGGCAGACTCGAACTTAACACACAGAAAGTGTCTGAGAAAGGAATCCATTAGGCATGATCGGAATAAAAGACCAATACTTTGGCACAGAAATCGAAATGACAGGGATTACCAGACAACGTGCTGCAGAAGTTGTTGCTGAAATGTTTGGAACAGAAGCATATTATGACGGTACTACTTACGGAATCTGGTCAGTAATAGATTTGGAAGGAAAAAAGTGGAAATTTATGTCTGATGGAAGCATTTATACACAACGGAAAGTATACGGTCGAATTGTAGATGCAAGTGGAGAATATTCAACAGAAATGGTATCTCCGAAATTATCCTATGATGAAATGGGTAAGTTACAGGAAGTAGTACGATGTCTGCGACAGCATGGCGGTTTTGTAAATGAGTCCTGTGGTCAGCATGTTCATGTAGATGCATCGAATCATACACCGCAAAGCCTGAAAAATGCATTGACAATTATGTATGCAAAGGAAGATATCCTGTTCAAAGCTCTGAAAGTGCAGGAGAGAAGAGCAAATAGTTATTGTCAGAGGGTGCGACCGGAGGTATTGGAGAAAATCCGAAAAATACCAAATAAATCAATCACAATGGACCGAGTAAGAAATGTCTGGTATGGAGGCAGGGATAGAAGTCATATCCATTATGATGATACCCGTTATTATGCTCTAAATCTTCATGCTGTGTTTTCAAGGGAACTTTGGAATGGCGCTGTTTTGAAAGCACACTACATGCAGGAAAGGTAAGAGCAAACATTACATTGGCATTAGCCATTTCCGCACAGGCGATCAATCAGAGATCTACACAGATGAAAAAGACACTGATATCAGAAAATCCGGCATTTACATTTCGTACATTTTTATTGAGACTTGGGTTAATTGGAGATGAATATAAAAATGTCCGAAAACATCTGCTGGCAAATCTGGAGGGTGATCTTGCGTGGAGATATGATAAAAGCACGTATGAGTGTCTGAAGAAAAATCAAAGGACAGAAGGAGTCAGATAGAGGTGAGAAAAAATGAAAGATAGATATTACTTCGCTTATGGCAGCAACATGAATCTGGAGCAGATGAAGTACAGGTGTCCGGCTGCGGAAGTTGTGGAAAACGTCCGGCTTGAAAATTATCGGCTGGCATTTCGAGGAAGGACTCCGGGTAACGGAGTAGCAACGGTTCTGCCGGAAAAAGGAAGCTATGTCGAAGGAGTCTTATGGAAAATCACAGAAGCGTGTGAGAAGAGTCTGGATTTTTATGAAGGATTCCCAAGTTTTTATGGGAAAGAATCGATTCAGGTAAAAAATCAGGATGGCGTGGAGAAAGAGGTGTTTGTATATATGATGAACGCTCCGCACAAAGATGTTCCGGCAAGACCATCGAAGTTTTATCTGGATGGAATTTTGGAAGGATGTAAGGATAACCAGATTCCAACAGAGTCTGTCATGGAAGCGGTAAAACGTACCAGACAGGAAGTAAAAAAAGAAAAAAATCGATATGCAAGATAAAATGTACCGCAGAGGAAACATCTTCTGCGGTATTTAATTTAAAAAATCTATTTATAATAGGAAGGAAAAGCACATGAAGGTTAGAAAATTAAAGACCAGAATAGCTGCTTTTGGACTGGCTGTACTGATGGGCATCAGTACCTTGAGCAGTGCGAATGCGTTTGCGGCCGAGCAGACAGGCTCGGAACAGCAGACGGAAGTACAGGCGGTAACAAGCCAGAAAGATACATCGGTTACAGCAGATGATATCACAAAAGCGGTTTCGGATGAAACATTTGCAGTGGAAACCAGTATGGAAGGAATCCATTATGATGCAGAAAAAGAGGATGTTACGCTTATCAGCATCCAAGATGAAAATGGTGGGGAATACCATCCGGACAAAGCCGGAACTTACATTGCCTCTTACATGGTTGTACCAAAGGATCAGAGTGTCAGCTATACCATCACCCGGAAAGTGACTCTGACGGATACAGAAGGTCAGGCACATTCCGAAGAAAATGGTGGAGAAAAACAGAAGTCAGATACAGAATCTGAAGATGATTCGGATTCGCCTGTGCAGAACTACACAGATGTAGAAATTGAAACATCCGAAGAAGATGCATCTGCACAGGCAATCAAAGAACTGAAAGAGGACATCGAAGAGGGAAATGTGATGGTATTGTCTGCGGCTGAAAGAGCTGCAAGCAGCGGTTCCACAGTTACATTGACAAAGGGGAGAACTATTTATTATCCAAGTTATATTGGAAATTATCTTACTTGCCTGTTTACAGTCAATGGAAAAATTGCATACTGCCTTCAGTCCCAGAAAGCATCCCCACCGAGTGGAAGTTATGTAGCACAGGTACTGGACAGCAATAAAAATCTGCAGAAAGTCCTTTATTATGGTTATGGCGGGGCAGGAGATCTGACAGGAAGTTATCTGTCTGGAAAAACGGAAGATGAAAAGTATGTGTATACACACATTGCAGCCAGCTACGCTTATGCAGGAGAAGCCGGATTTACAGGGTGTAATTATAATGACCTTGTAAATGCAGGGGTTATCGCATATATCAATTATCTGTTCGGACAGGAAGAACCGCCAAAAGGTGAACTGAGTCTTTCAAGCACAAAGCTGAATGCAGTACGGGATGGAAACATCCAGAAAACACCAAATATCACACTGTCTGGAGATCACAGAAACTATGTGACACTGAGTGTACCAGAAAATGTGACAGCACACAATCTTTCCAAAGGAACAAGTGTTACAAATGGAAAAATCCAGATTTATGGTGGAGATACATTCTATCTGTCTGCGGATTTATTACTGACAGGCAGTTATGCTTCCGGCAACTTATATGGTTCTGTCGGAAAGACATGGAGAACACTGGTGTTGACAACCGGAGATTCCAAGCAGGATATCGGTGTATTCGAAAGCGAAACAGCAGCGCCGGTAAGCTTCAGTGTACAGTGGCTGAACATGACACGCATTGAGTTGACGAAGAAAGATATCAATACACAGAATCCACTGTCTGGAGCAGTTTATGGTATTTATACTGATAAGAAGTGTGAAAATCTGCTGATGACAATGTCAGCAACCGGAACAGACGGAAAAGCAGTCAGCGATTATTTTGATTCTGCACTGAAAACTGTGTATGTAAAAGAGGTTACTGCTCCGACAGGGTACAAACTGAATACAGAAGTATATAAAGTAGATGTTGCAGCCGGAAAGACAATGACTGTAACAGCAACAGATGAGAGAGTCACCGGAAAGGTGAAAATCGCAAAGATCGATAAAGAAACACTTGCATTTAAAGCGCAGGGGGACAGTGTTCTTCGTGGTGCTGTGTATGGTCTGTATGCAAAAGAGGACATCGTGCATCCGGATGGCACAACAGGGGTTCTGTATAAACAGGACAGCCTGATTGCACAGGGAGTCATCGGAGATGACGGAACACTGGAATTTTCAGAATTATACCTTGGAGAAATGTATGTAAAAAAGAGATCACTCCACCGGAAGGATATACACTGGATACTACCAAATATGAAGTATCCGTAACTTATGAAGGTCAGGATGTTGCAGAAGTGGCAAGAGAGCTTACGGTAAAAGAGCAGGTAAAGAAACAGGCATTCCAGTTGATCAAAGTCAGTGAAGATGGAGAGCAGACAGAAACAGACCTGGTTGTAGGAGCAGGATTTAAGGTATATCTGATCAGCGACCTGACACAGGTAAAAAATGGAAAACTGAAGCCAGCCAATGGAGAAAGCTATACAGCAAGCGATTTCAAAAATTATGACTTCAGCAAAGAGCAGGTTGCAGTTACTTACGAGAATGGAACAGCCGTACCAGTACCAGAACTGATCACTGATACAAAAGGATATGCAGTCAGCCCGGAACTGCCGTATGGAAGTTATGTTGTAGTGGAAAGTACTACCCCTGAGAATTTGAAAACCATTGATCCATTTGTTGTAAATGTGGAAAATGACAGCAGAGAGCCAATGCAGTGGAGAGTATTTGATGACCGCCCGTTTGAATTTTTGCTGAAAATTGTAAAGAAGGATGCACAGACTGGAAATACTGTTTTAAAGGCTGGTGCTTCTTATAAGATTTACGATGTGACAAATAAAAATATGTGGAACAGGTTGTTCAGTATCCGAAGAAAGAAAAGATCAGTGTATTCAAAACAAATGAGGAAGGATATCTGATCACACCGCAGGAACTGAAGTGCGCTACCTATCGAATCGAAGAAGTAAAAGCACCGGAAGGATTTGTAAGACAGGGAAGCGAGGAGTCCCTGTATGATGGAACAACGATTATTTCACCATTAGAACAGACTACAAAAGGAACATATAAAGAAAATCCACAGAGTGGTATTGTAATTACAGTATCCTCAAACACTGCACATCAGATTGATCCAGATACAGGAGCTGCGATTGTAGAGGTAGAACAGAAAAACGATGAACAGGTAGGAAGCCTGCTCCTGACGAAAAAGGGAGAACAGCTTACCGAAGTAACCGGAGATTCTGTTCTGGCAAAAGTAAAAAAGCACTGGTTTCAAAAGTAAGAAATGCCGTATCTGGAAAAGAAGAAACAGGTATTTATAAAGGCTTTAAATATGAAGAAACCGGAGTAGAAGGCGCTGAATTCGAAATATATGCCAAAGATACCATCTATTCACCGGACGGAGCAAAGGACGAAGCAGGAAATCCAGTTGTTCGTTATGAGAAAGATGATCTGGTAGCCAAACTGACTACAGATGAAAATGGAACAGCAGTTATCAACAATCTGCCACTGGGAACGTATTATCTGAAAGAAGTTGTAGCAGGAGAGAATTTTGTCTTGAATACAGAACAGAAAGAATTTACCCTGACAGCAGAGGATGATACACAGGCAGTTGTTTATGAAGGTGTTACCTATAAAAATGAAAGACAGAAAGTTTCCGTATCGGTAGAAAAGAAGGATTCTGTCACAGGAGAAAAGCTGGAAGGTGTTATTTTTGGACTGTATGCTGCGGAAGATATTCTTTCTAATCAGGGAGAGGTTCTCGTAGAGAAGGATACCCTGCTGGAAAAGAAAGCAACCGACAATAACGGAAATCTGACCTTTGACAGTGACCTTCCACATGGAAAATATTATGTCAAAGAGGAAGTCAGAAAAGCCGGATATCTTCCAAATGAGGAAGTATGGAATGTAGACGCAACCTATGAAAATCAGAATCTTGCAAAGATTGAACTGAACAAAGAAGTTGAGAATCAGCCGACAGAAACACGCATTACAAAAACAGATGCAACTACCGGAAATGAGCTGGAAGGAGCAAAACTGCAGGTCATTGATAAAGACGGAACTGTTTTGGAAGAGTGGATCAGTACGAAGGAAGAACATGTCATTTACGGACTGCCGGAAGGAAGTTATACCTTACATGAAGAACTGGCTCCTTATGAAGATGGTTATGTGTCTGCCAGCGATGTGACGTTTGAAGTCAAAGAAGATGGAAGTGTGACAAAGGTTGAGATGAAAGATGAATATTCCAAAGTGGAAATTTCAAAAACAGACCTAACAACCGGAAAAGAACTGGAAGGGCAAAGCTTCAGATCATCCGCAAAGATGGAACTGTTTTGGAAGAGTGGATTACGGATGGAAAGCCACATTCCGTTGCAAAGCTCCCGGTCAATGAAGAACTTACTCTGCGTGAGATCACAGCGCCAGATGGTTACGAGATTGCGGAAGATGTCACATTCACATTGAAAGATACAATGGAAGTCCAGAAAGTAGAAATGAAAGATGCCAGAACACCGGAGAAAACAACAGAAAAAACAAATGCACCAAAAACAGGTGACAACCAGAAAGTATGGGCATTTATTTTGCTTGGTCTGGCATCTGCCGGAACAGCTGCAGGAGTGACCGTATACCGCAGAAAAAAGTCAAAAATGACAGAAAACAAAGAAGAAACAGAAGAAAAATAAAATAAGAATTACAGGATAAATCAATCTGACAGGGCAGGAGATGTGCATAGAGCAGCTCCTGCCCTGTCTGTAGATAAGGAGAAGAAAGATGAGACGTTTTTATACAGCAGAATCAGTAACAGAAGGACACCCGGATAAAGTATGCGATCAGATAGCAGATGCAATCTTAGATGAATGTCTGCGTTATGATCCATCTTCGAGAGTGGCATGTGAAGTCCTTGCCACAAGAGGAAATGTGTTTGTGGCAGGAGAAATCAGCAGCGGATATGAGCCGCCAGTATTTGATGTGATCCGAAAGGTTCTGGAAGAATGCGGATTGTTTCCCTGCCAGCATGGTGCAGAAAAGAACCTGAAGAAGTTAGATGCCGAGATCAGAGAGAAAGTGCTTCGCTCAGCACTCAGATTACTGCCGCCGGATGAGGATACGAAGATTCTGATCAATCCGTCAGGAAAATTTGTGTGCGGAGGATTTGATGCAGATACCGGACTGACCGGAAGAAAGCTGATGGTGGATACTTATGGCAGTATGGTTCCGCATGGCGGCGGTGCATTTTCGGGAAAAGACTGTTCGAAAGTAGACCGTTCGGCAGCTTATATGGCAAGGTATATCGCCAAAAATATAGTAGTTGCTGAGTTTGCAAGCAAGTGTCAGGTGTCTTTGGCTTATGCAATCGGAGTAGCAGAGCCGGTTATGATTGAGGTAGACACCTTTGGTACAGGAAAAGTGTGTGCGGATGATTGTCTGGCGGCAGCAATCCCACTGGTGTTTGGAGTGACACCCGTTCAGATCATGGAATCCCTTCGACTGAATCGTCCGATTTTCCGTCAGACGGCAGTTTTTGGTCATTTTGGAAGAAAGGAGTTTCCTTTGGGAGCGGACGGATAAGGTACTGGCTCTTCAGGATGCAATTCTGTAATGCCCTGGGTAACGGAAGAAGAGATTCAGGCAGAAAAAATATGACTGCGTATGAGTATTTGCGGACGCATCAGGCACAGCGGTTGCAAAAGACAAGAACCAGAAATGAATGGCAGTTGACGGACCATGACAGTTTTAAAAAATCAATGAACTGTCCAGCAAATGGCATTGGAAATCCAGAGATATCGGTGGCGTGTCCGCACTGCGGTTCCTGATTGAAGTAGATG
>VOFI01000499.1_pt1 | contig 44000 bp, 66 predicted proteins | sample 5384131 | NCBI WGS metagenome assembly VOFI01 (sample SAMN12384728, study PRJNA508395) | human gut metagenome | isolation source: healthy gut H | host: Homo sapiens
ATAATATCATCACTACCTGCAATATGAAGTTCATTTAATATAGAAATTATTTTTTTTCTCCTCCTTATCATTAAAAAATAATATAACTTTAATTGCCCGATCCGTCCCTGATGCAGATTTATACACTTCTACCTGCTTTGCCAAGTTATTTTTAAGTTTTGAATTCGATGCCAACTTAAATTCTACAAGGGTTGAGTTCTTTGTCTGTAGGACACTTTGTAATCTACAGGCCCCCTGCCGTTATTTACTTCTCTATTTACATCGAGTGGGGAACCATACCAAACAAGACGATAGATAACCTGAAGATCAGCTTCTCTTTTTTGGGCTTACCATTACTGTAGAAAAGGCGATATCCGTCTTGATTTTCAATGACATGTTTCAGAAATGCCACGCGTTTTTTGCTTCATCATGTGCATCTGGGGCAATATCGTAAAAACCTGTTTTGAGCGCAGCAATGAAATCGCTGAGAAATCATCTGGAATCGATCTTTGTACCGGATATAATAGTCCCCAGTTCAGGGTGCTTCTTTCTGCCTCGCGGTCATATTCTGCTTGGCTATAAATGTATCATCCCTTGTTAAAATGTCATTTGGTGTCAATAGTACAAAGTCTCCATTGTAATATGGAAGATAATATGTTCTTGCAGCCCACGTCTTTGTTTTAAAATCAAAATATACCTTATTAACAGAGAAATTCTTGCACTTTGATCCTGATATATATTCCTTTGCAAACTGTTCTGTGTATTCTAATAAGAATCGTTTTCGAAGTTGGTTGAAAAATCGCTAATCTTATCTCGCCCCACCCTCGGGCTAATAAGGCATAACTTTTTCCATATGGTGGCCTTTGGTCACCGTCTGCCTTCCAAAATCCTTAAAAATCGAATTAAGTCCATCATACAGTTCAGTTGCAAACTTATTCCCCATTCCACAACCAGAATTGCCTGAGAGGCTAAATCCGAGCCAAGTTTGCTTTAACTTCGGAAAACGAAAACCATGCTTTGCGCATTCCTGGTGTAAGCGTTCGGTGATTTTCGGCCTGTTTTTGTAGGAATAATAAATAACTTATTATATCATCATGAATTTTTCTGTATTCTGTTTTTTCGCTATTAAACATCAGGAACGGATCAATAAACAGTGGAATATCATTAATGAGTGATATGTTTACTGCCCCATAATCATCAATAACGTCCTCCTCTACATCGAAATAGTCTGAAAAGTATACTTTGATATTGTCCAAGTTTACCACCCCTTATTCAATTAGTCTATCAATTTCAAGGTCAAAAGCTCTCCTGCACCAGCGCAGTTTATTGACAACTTGCCGTGTACGCCAATTCTTCCCCTTCTTTGCCTACCATCTCGCCCAACCCCTCTCTAATTTTCGGGTCATTGACGTTATCGTTGTAGACCCACCCCTCGTTGCCTGTGTTATATGGAGGATCGATATAAATACACTTCACCCGCCCCTCGTACCGGGGCAGTAGCGCTTTCAGGGCCTCCAGATTGTCGCCCCGGATGATCATATTCTCGCTGCCGTTATCCTCATCGTGCTGGCCGCTCTCATCATAGCTGTACTGACGTTCCAATACCCGAAACGGTACTTCCTGATGATGGTTGATCACCTTGCTCTTCCGATCCATTCAAGTGTTGGCATGGGTGCTCTCCTCCTGTGTATCGCACAGATCATTCTCCGTGCAAACTGCTCTACGCTCAGCTTGCAACGCATGGCCTCGGAAACGCCACGCGCGCAGTAACCTTTGTTTCAATGACACCGCCGCGTTTTTTGGCAATGGTAGTAATCTCTGCCATGAAATCCTTTCAATCACCTCGATTAACAATTCAAAAATTATTATACTCAGAATTACGACAAAAGTCAACGTCGGAGCAGCTCGGAGACTTTCCCAACGCCACAGGCGGAAACCCTTGAAACAATGGAACATCGAAGGAGATATCAGATCATATGAAATTAGGGAATCGTTGGCCTGCCCAATGTGGGCAAGTCCACCCTCTTCAACGCCATTACCAGCGCCGGGGTTCCGGCGGATAACTACGCCTTTTGCACCATCGACCCCAACGTGGGGGTGGTTTCTGTCCCGACGAGCGGCTGGAGTGGCTGGGCGGGAGGTGCATCAGCCCAAGAAGTTCACCCCGGCAGTCATTGAGTTTGTGGACATCGCGAGGGCTTGTGAAGGGCGCCTCCAAGGGCGAGGGCTTGGGCAACAAATTTCCTCTCCAACATCCGCACCACCGACGCCATTGTCCACGTGGTCCGCTGCTTCGACGATCCCAATGTGACCCATGTGGAGGGCTCCACAGATCCCTGCGGGACATCGACATCATCAACCTGGAGCTCATTCTGGCCGATGCGGAAATGGTCACCCGCCGGGTGGACAAGGCCCAGAAGGCCGCCAAGGGCGGGGGACAAGCGGTTCCTCCACGAGGTGGAGGTGTTCCAGGGGCTCCTGGCCCATCTGAACGAAGGCCAGCTGGCCCGGACCTACGACTGCTCCGACGACGACCGGGCCTCATCGCCACCTCCGACCTTCTGACCCTAAAGAAGACCATTTACGCCGCCAACCTCTCCGAAACCCAGGTCAACGAGCCGGAATCCAGCCCCTATTTCCAGAAGGTCCGGGAACTGGCGGACCAGGAGGGCAGCCAGGTGCTGCCCATCTGCGCCAAGCTGGAAGCGGACATCGCCGAGCTGGACGACCCGGAGGAAAAGGCCATGTTCATGGAGGAACTGGGCCTGCGGGAGTCCGGCCTGGACCGGCTGATCCGCAGCAGCTACGCCCTGCTGGGTCTCATCTCCTTCCTGACCGCCGGCTCCGACGAATGCCGGGCCTGGACCATCAAGGCCCCTCAGGCCGCCGGAAAGATCCATACCGACTTCGAGCGGGGCTTCATCCGCCGAGGTCATCGCCTTCCAGGATCTCAAGGCCTGCGGCACCATGTCCGCCGCCAAAGCCAAAGGTCTGGTCCGCAGCGAGGGGAAGGATTATGTGATGCAGGACGGCGACATTGTGAATTTCCTCTTCAACGTCTGATTCTGCCACTTTGCACAGAATAAACCCGGGCGGGCGAGTGCCTCCCATCTCAAAAATGGGGAGGGATTCGCCCGGGATTCTTTTTTTCATTTCCTGCAGCCGGGCTGAACCCGGGTTTCCCAAACTACCGCACCGGCGCATGAGAGCAGGGGCTGCCTCAAAACGAAGTTTTGAGACAGCCCCTGTGGAGCAATCCGAGCAGTCCGGTGCTCCTGGCACAAAAGAAAAGGAAGAAATAGGAAAGAAGAACGTGTATGCGATCTATGAACAAGCCTTGGACGGCTGAACTTGCATGGGGCCGACTCAGTTGCCGTTGCCTCCGAAGAACCGGTAGAAATAGTCGTACCAGTCATCATAAGAACCGGACTCCGGCATCTCCCCTGGGGCTGCTGGGACTCGTCGCCGGTGCTCTCCTGGGGTTGGGTCGCCTCCACCGGGCCGGTGACTGTATTGGCCGTCTTCTCGTCAAACGTGACCTGCAGGGTCAGCTCCTGGCCGGAGCGGAAGACGGAAATCGTCGTGGTGTCTCCGGCATTGAAATTCCGCAGGGCGTATGCCAGGTTGGAATAGCCGGAAACCGAATAGTCCCCCACGACGGTGATGATGTCCCCGCCTTCAGGCCGGCTTTTTTTCGGCGCAGGAGCCTGCCGTCACTGTCTCTACTCTGGCGCCAACCGGCAGGCCGTAGGCCGCGGCGGTGGCGGCGTCCAGATCCTGGGTGTGAATGGTGACGCCGAGATAAGTTTGGCCGGTGATATACCCATACTCCATCAGGTCATCCACCAGCTTCATCACGTCGTTGATGGGGATGGCGAAGCCGATGCCCTCAATGGACGCGCCAGAGGAGGTGGAGCCGGAGTACTTTGCCGTCGTAATGCCGATGACCTCCCCGTTCATGTTGAAGAGCGGGCCGCCGGAGGTGCCGGAGTTGATGGCGGCATCGGTCTGGAGCATATTGATGATGGTTCCGTCTGTATTCACGGAGCGGTCCTTAGCGCTGACGTAGCCCACCGTCTGGGTGGAGGTGAGTTCCCCCAAGGGGTTGCCAATGGCGGCCACCTGGTCGCCGACCTCCAGATTGTCGGAGCGCCAATGGTCACTGCCGGCAGGTCCTGGGCGTCAATCTTCAGGAGGGCCACATCGCTTATCGCGTCGGAGCCCACCAGCTGCGCCTCATATTCCGTCCCGTCGTAGAGGGTCACCCGAATGGTCTGGGCCTGATCAATGACATGGTGGTTGGTGAGCACATAGCCGTCCGCCGTCAAAATGAAGCCGGAACCGGAGCCGGTAAAGGCCTCCTGTCCAAACATGCCGTTGGTGACGCCCTGGTTGGTGATGGACACCACCGACTCCACATTCTGGGCATAGACCTGAGCCGGCGTCATCTTGCCGGGAATTGGAAACCGGATTGACGGTGATACCGTTGCCCGTGTTTCCCTGTTTTGCCGCTCTCCAGGGCCGCCAGCTGGCTCTGGAAGCTGGACTGCATCTCTGCCGTGGTCTTTTCCCACCGGCTGTCCACCAGGTGGGCTGTGAGGGCGCCGCCTCCGATGCCGCCAATGACCGCGCAGGCCAAGGCGGCTGCCACAATCGGACCGGCTCCCCGGGATTTTTTCTCCCTGGGCTTTTTGACTTTGGGCTGTTTGGGCGTTTCAAAGTGATTGTACGCCGTCTCCCAGTCGCCGGTGGGTCTGGATTTCTCCTGGGGCGGCTCGCCCATCACATAGGGAGAATCGGCAAAAGGGAGACTCCTTCCGCCCGGTCCCTGCATTGTGATAGGAAGTGGCCGCCTCGCTCTGTTCCTCCGCTTGGGGTTCCTCCTTAGCGTCTGGGGTCCAACAAGGTTCTGCCTCTGGGGTGGGGGTCCTCCTGGGGGGCTGCAAAGTCCTCGGCCGGGGACGGCTGGGAATCCAATTCATTCTCATCGGTACAGTTGTGCAAACTGTTGTTTTCGTATTCTTCCATGTTCTGCATCTCCTTACCGGGACTGACCTGCCGGTGTTTTTGATGTCATCATCATACGGCCGATTTGTGAAAAAAGTATGACCAGACGGGAAACAAGATATAAACATCCCAAGGATTTTTTTGTAAACACCCCAAATGCGTCAAAAAGCTCCCCATCTCCCGGCGCATTCCCCTGCAAACAAGCCGCCGGATCCTGTCAAGTGGGAATTCTAATTTTGTGATATCCTACAAAAATCCTCCCTGTCCTCCAGGGTCCGGGCCGGGAAATGACCGGCTTCGACAGACACAAAACTGAAAAATTCCAATTTTTCCGAGGTGTTTCCACCTCCCGCTTTTTCCACAACAGGCGACGTAATTTTTGAAATACTCGCCCAATCAGCGGATATTCACAAACTTATGCACCCGGTTTTCTCAGAAAAATCCGGTGAACACCGGCCAGCTGTGGACAACGCGAAGTTTTGCACAATCTCCACAGGTTTATCCACAGTTCCACAGCCCTGTGCACATCCTCTGGACATACAGTGTCGATTGACATAATCCCAGCCCCCATTAATCGACAAATTGTGCAATTTCGTCATAACTCCAGTCTGGAAAAAGGGCGGCATTGATTCCCGCAGAAATTAGGTTGACAAACGGCGCACCCGGGCATCCACATCCCGGGGCGTCACCATAAGCGGTTCCCGCTCCCCTGGTTGCCGGGCATCCATCACCGTGGGCGCCCCCACCGCCACCACCGGCACCCCCAGGGTCTCGGCAGAAAAGGCGGCCCGGCTGTTGCCCACGCCGGAGCCGGGTACAATCCCGGCATCCGTCACTTGAATCACCCGGCAGAGCCGGTCCGCACCACCGGCGGCCAGGGCGTCCACCACCACCACCGGTCGGGCCGGGTGGCTTCCACCACGCTGCGGACAATTTCCGCACTTTCCACTCCAGTCGTTCCCAACACCCCGGGTACCAGGGCGCTCACCGGGCGCATGGCCGCAAACACCTGAGGCAGCTGCTTCCCGCAGATGCCGGGTCACCAGGACGCCGCCGGCACTGAAGGGACCCACGGCATCCGGGGTCATATCCCGGTTCCCCAGGCCCACCACCAGGACGCTCTCCCCGCCCCGCAGGTCCAGAAGGCTCGCCACAGCCTCTCCCAGGGCCTCTGCCGCCTCCGGCGTGGGGCGGCCATCTCCCGGTACCCAGAGGGTCTCATAGGTCCCCTTGGGCTTACCCAGGGCCTTCTCCCCCGCTCATCCAAAATCTGGACCTGATGGCGGCGTACTCCGCGGTCCTCCCAACTCCGGGCCTTGACGCCCTCCAGCTGGGTGGTCTTCCCCGCCGATTGCTTCCACAGGTCCTGGGCCTCCTCGGCACAAATCCGTCCGCACCTGCATGTCGGTACCTCCTGCTTTTTTTCCTAGTTTGGTCCGCCGTCCCAGTTTCTAACCGAAAACAGGAAATTTTCAAAAAAAAAACCTATTGATTTTAGGTCCCAGACCCGCTATAATGTATTTCTGCATGAGACTGGCCTTGGGCCAGTTTGACACAAACGCGTTGGAGGAGGTGTAACCCATGCCCAACATTAAGTCCGCAAAGAAGAGAGTCGCATTGTCCAGAGCCGCTTACGAGAAGAACAAGGCCGACAAGTCCGCGCTGAAGACGGCTGTCAAGAAGTTCGAAGCCGCCGTGGCCTCCGGCAACCGCGAGCAGGCCGACGTCGCCTACAAGGCCGCCGTCAAGACCGTTGACCAGGGCGTGAAGAAGGGAATTCTTCACAAGAACAACGCTGCCCGGAAAAGAGCCGCATGACCCTCAAGCTCAACAAGCTGGCCTGATTCTCCTGAAAATATCTCCTTCTGAACTTGTTCAGAAGGAGTTTTTTTTTCTGCCCTGTGCCGCCCCGGTTCCAACCGCCTACCTGGCCAAGGCCAGCGCAAGCTCCGGGCAGGCTCTGTTTGACCGACCGGCCAGCGCTCCAGGCGGGAACCCAGGCGGCTCAGAATCTCATTGGCAATGGTACCGGCTTGCTCCGCCATGTCGCAGGCGGAAATGGCGCTGCCGCCGGACTCGCCCAGGAGGGTGACTGGGTCCCCGGCCCGAACTTCCGGAATGGCCGTGACGTCCACCAGGGTCTGATCCATGCAGATTCGCCCCACGATGGGAACGCGCCTGCCGCCAAGGAGTACCCTGCCCACACCGGGCCCAACGCCCGGGGCAGGCCATCGGCATAGCCGATGGTGAGGGCGGCTATCGCGTCTCCCGGTCTGCGGTAAAATCCAAGCCATAGCCTGCGTGTTCACCGGGGTGCAGGGTTCTGACGGCGGCGACCCTGGCGTGGAGAGACAGCACCGGCCGCAGCTCCCCCGCCCCAGCGCCGGGTGTCATCGGCCTGGCTGGCAGTGAAGGCCCGGTCCCGGGGAACATCCGTATCATCGGCACACAGATGGGTGAAGATTCCCTCTACGCGAAGGTGCTCCATGGCATAGATGGCGCAAATGCGCTCTAGATGTTCCCACCGCTCCCCCAGCCGGTGCATTCCCGTGTCCACCGCCACATGGACCCGGATGGGAACGCCCAGTTCGTTTAACTGCCTGGCATATTCCCAATCCACCGCCGTCTGGATCAGGTCATAGCGCCGGGCCAGGGCCATCTCCTCCAGAGGAGTAAAGCCCAGAACCAGAATGTCCCCGGCAACGCCGTTTTTACGGAGCTCCGCCCCTCTTCCGCCGTGGCCACACAGAAAGCCCGGATGCCCAGGCTGTTCAGCTCCCGGGCAATGGGAACCGCACCGTGACCGTAGGCGTTGGCCTTCACCACCGGCATCAGCTGGCAGCCCAGAGGCAAGCGCGCCTGTAGCGCCGCCACATTGTGCCGGAGATGTTCCAAATTCAGCGCAATCCAAGCCCTTCCGGGACGCTGCATCCCCTCCATGGGCCGTCACTCCCTTCGTAGGATCCGCGAGGGCGAAGCCACCACCGTGCAGCCCTCCGGCACATCGGTGCACACCACCGCCCCCGCTCCGATTTTGACTCCGTCGCCAATGCGAATATCCCCCACCACCACAGCGCCGGCCCCAATCAGGCAATTCCGCCCGATTTGAGGCGCTTTTCCCCGGACCTCGCCGATGGTGACATTTTGGTAAATCCGGCAATCGGCGCCGATGCTGGCATAGCGGAAATGTAGACCCCATGCAGGCCATGGGGCAGGGACAGAAATCCCTCAATGACTGCCGTCCTTCCCACATAGCCCCCGTGCCGCCGGGCCATGCGGCTGAGGAGGAAAGTCAGAGCCTCCCCTCCCAACCTGCTGCGGGTCCGCTCCCGCAGGCGAAACAGCCGCCAAAACAGGTCCAGATTGTCCCCCTTGCTGTACTCTGTCACTCGCTCCCGGACGGATTTCACAGGGTCACCGCCTCCTCAATGGCCTGGGTAATCACCTCTTGCAGGGACATCCCGGCAGCCTCCATCATTTTGGGGAACCGGCTGTGGGGCGTGAAGCCGGGAATGGTGTTCACCTCGTGAAAGAAGATCTCCTGGGCACTGGTGAGGAACATATCCACCCGGGCAAAGCCGGAGCATCCCAAAATCCGGTAGATTTCCTTGGCCGTCTCCTTCAGTCGCCGCACCGTCTGGGCCGGAATGGGGGCCGGCACATGGATCTTTGCTGTAATCAGGTTGTACTTCTCCGTGTAGTCAAAAGCCGCTGTCAGGGCAATCTGGTCTACTTTGCCGGTCCGGAGGGTCTGGGTTCCCATGACAGCGCAGCCCACCTCCGTTCCATCCATGGCGGCCTCCACCAGCACCCGATTGTCATACCGCAATGCAGCGGAAATGGCTGGAAGCAGATGCTCCGGCCGATACACCTTGGAGACCCCATAGGATGAGCCTGCCCGGACAGGCTTCGCAAAGAGGGGGTAGCCCATGTCAGCGCCCCGCTCCAGGGCCTCCTCCTGGCAAAAGCCCGGCTCCAGGGAGAAGGATGCAGGCACTTGGAGCCCCGCCGCCTGCACCAGCCGGTGGGCCCGGTCCTTATCCATGCACAGAGCAGAGGCCAGAACGCCGCAACCCACCACCGGAAGCCCCGCCAGCTGGCACAGGCCCTGGACAGAACCATCCTCCCCGTTTTTGCCATGGAGAACGGGAAAAACGCCGTCCAGCGCCATCCGCTCCACCTTCCGCTCCCGAAAGACCAGGAGCCCCCGGTCCCTGGCGCTGGGTGAGAGGAGGAGGGCCGGCGCGCAGTCGGACCGTCTTGCCAGGTCCCGGCGGCAATGCGCTCCAGGCCGTGCCTGTGTAATGGTACCAGTCTCCTCGCTCCGTGATGCCCACCATGACAGGGACATACCGCGCCCGGTCCATATGGGCCAAAACCCCTGCCGCAGAGGCCAGGGAGACGCTGTGCTCCGAAGAACTGCCGCCAAAGAGGACGGCAATGCGCTTTTGTTTCATCTGTACTCATCCTTTCTCTTGTATGACGGTACCGGCAGGCGCCCGGTAGCCAATTTCACATCGATTCCGGTACATGTTCCGGGTGGACACGCAAATGCCCGTAGCCGAGTCCATGGCCCGCGCACCACGTCTACCTCTTCGTATACCGCGCCACTCTGGCGGGTATACACCAGGTTTTCGTTGACCGCTTCATACCGGAGGCCCAGCTCCCGGTCGGTGGATACCCGCCCGGTAATGGCGTCCCCCCCTCCAGCGTGACCGTAATCTGGAAGGTGATCTCTGTGTCGTTCGAACCCGCAGATCCAGCCAGCCCTCGGCCACAGTGGCGTCTACGCCCAGAGGCGCATCACTGGGAGGCTCGGGGAAATCCTTGATCCGGTGGCCATGACGCTCTATGAGGGTGAGGGGTGTGCAGAAACATCCAGAACAGGAGGTTGCTCAGCTGGCACAGGCCGCCGCCCGGCTGGACGGTGAGCTTCCCGTTCACCTCCGCCAAACCGTCCCGGTAGGGTGTCTTCCGGTCAGCGTACCGCACCAGACGCCAGAAGGAGAAGGTCTCCCCGGGCGGATGAGCAGGCGGTCCAGGGATGGCTGCCGCCAGCTTCAGGTTAAACACCTTGTTCTCCTGGTACACCATGTCGAAGCCGGTCTCCCGGTTGTACATGGGACAGGTGGTCTCAAAGAGCAAATGGGGCAGTCTCTTCCGCTCCCGGTGAGAGGCATACACCGCCCCATCCCACCGCATTTTGGTATAAAAGCAAAAGCGCCGCTGCCACCTTCGGAGGGGCAGAAGCCATGGAAACATTTGGGTGATACGCCGGCGCGCCATAAACAGAACCTCCCTTACCATCCGGCAGAGCCCATTGTCTGCAATTTGCACAGCAAAAAGTCCCCGCCTGGTATGTCCATCATACCAGAGCGGGGACTCGTTTGTTTTCGCTTTTCCTACTGGGAATTTTATGGCTTTCTCGCAAAAATCATACATTTTTCTGAAACGCCAGGGGGAGGCGAACGGTGAAGGCAATGCGTTCGTCCTGACTCTCGGCGGAGATGGTGCCCCCGTGGAGCTCCACAATCTCCTTGGCAATGGCCAGGCCCAGACCGGCCCCGCCGGTGGTGGTGCCCCGGGCGGAATCAAGCGGAAAAACTGCTGAAAAATCTGGCCCAGCTTCTCCGGCGGGATGGTTTTCCCCGGTTCTCCACCCGAACGGCCACCTGGGTCCCGGTCTGCTCCAGACGGACCGCAATGGCGGTCTGGCCGTAGCTATAGTGCACCGCGTTCCGGAACAGATTGTCAAACACTCGCTCCAACTTGTCCGGATCGCAGAGCACCCTGCACATTGGGGGGCCAGCTCCAAGGTCCAGGATAGCTCCTTCTCCACCAGCAGCGGCTGGAACTCATAGGTCAGCTGCTCCAGCATCCGGCTCAGATTCACCTCCTGCTTGGACAAGGCCAGATGAGACAGGCTGAACCGGGTGATGTCGAAAAAAATTCGTTGATCAGCTCCTCCAGCCGCTGGGCCTTGTGGAGGGCAATGCCGGTGTATTTGGCCCGAAGCTCCGGAGAGATCTGGGGTTCATCCTGCAAGAGGGTGAGATATCCGATGACGCTGGTGAGAGGCGTCTTCAGGTCATGGGCCAGATAGACAATCAGGTCATTTTTCCGCTGCTCCGCATCCCGGGCGGCGCGGGCGTCCCGCAGGGCCCGCAAGCGCACCTGGTTCAGCTCGTACTCCGTCTCCCCCAGGTCCTCCGGCAGGAGAATGGGTTCCTCACTGGGGTGGGCCAGCTTGGCAGCCGCCGCAGCCACCTGGTCCAGGTATCGAAGGGGCCGGGAGATGAACCGGTAGGTGATCCAGGCCCAGCCCAAGAGCACCGCGCCGCCCAAAAAGACCAAGAGATAATTCTTAACAAAAAGACAACACTTGGTACAGGGGATCTGTTTCCTGCCAGATGAAGAGGCTGCAAATGCGCTGCGCCAACATTGACCCGACCCCCAGAGCCACCAAAAACCCGGCCACCGCCAGCAAATACTGGCCCAAAAGCCGCCGGGTGAGCCGGCTGGTCCGGCCCCGGATCTTTGGATCACTCAATGGTATAACCCACCCCCAGACGGTTTTGATGAACCTGGGCTTCCGGCTGGGCTCCCCATCTTCTCCCGGATCCGGGCGATGTGGGCCATGACGGTGTTGTTATTGTCCAGATATTTCTCTCCCCACACCGCCTCAAACAGCACCTCCGAGGAGACCACCGCCCCCGGTGCGCACACAGGTACCAGAGAATGTCAAACTCCAGGGGCGTAAAGGACAGCTCCCGGCCATAGAGACTGCACTTCCGGCTGTCCCGGCAGATGTACAAACCGGCAAAGTCGTACACTTGCTTTTGATTCTCCGCCGCCGCATTGTAGGTGGTGTAGCGGCGAAGCTGGGTCTTCACCCGGGCCACCAGCTCCAGGGGTTGAAGGGCTTGGTCATATAGTCGTCCGCCCCCAGGGTCAGGCCCGTGATTTTGTCCATGTCCTCCACCTTGGCCGTCAGCATTACAATGGGGAACATGTGTTTCTCCCCGAATTCTGCGGCAGAGGTCAAAGCCGGTCATATCCGGAAGCATCACGTCCAAAATGGCCAGAGACAGCTCCTCCCGCTCCACACAGGCCAGGGCCTCTGCGCCCAGGGTGCAGGGAAAGACGGTATACCCCTCATTTTTCAGGTAGAGGCTGACCAGGTCGGCGATCTCCTGCTCATCATCTACCACCAAGATCTTTTCGTTCACGTCAGAGCCTCCTATTTCTTTGCTCAAATCAGGACGAGAATCCACCGGGCATACAGCCGCTTCCACAGAGGCGCCTTCCGGAGCGCCTCCTCCAAAGCAGTCTGCCAGGCCGCCAGCACTCCCAGCTCCTCTTGGGTGATGGTGTGCTGGCTGAATCGGGCTTTCAGGGCCAGGGCCTCCAGCTCCTCCGGCTGGTTTTGCCCCAAAAGTCGGGCCAGAGGAAGCGCCAGACGCCACCGGTGCAGAAGGCGCCGGTTGGGCGGCTCCCGTCCCATCTCCCGGCGGCGTAGACGCGGCGTCACCGGGCGGCGCAGGAGCGCCAGGCACAGCAGGGCCAGCCCACAGGCGAGCCAGATGGGAAGCCGCAGGCGTACAAAGCCCCGGCCATCTTTTGATGCATCCGAGGCATTCGGGTCCTCGGTGGGTTCCGTCTTTTCCGTGGGCTCGTAGGCAGAGGGTTCTGTATCTTCCGGGTCCTCATCCGGCTGAGACGAGGGTTCGGTGCTCTCTTCCCCCGCAGGGTGGAATCGACGCCATCCGGCGGCGTAGCCTCCAGGGGAACCCAGCCCAGACCCCAACAGTAATATTCTGCCCAGGCGTGGGCGTTGTCCATGGTGACCTCCGTCCAATTTCCTGCCTCAGCATCCACCAGATAGCCGGTGACCACCCGGGCCGGTACCTGGAGAGCCCGAAGCATAGCGGCTGTGGCAGCGGCAAAATGGACGCAATATCCCGTGTCGCTCTCGGTGAGAAACCAAGCGGCAAAGTCCGACTGTCCCGCCGGCATGCTGGGGGGTGTCCAAATCGTACCGGGCGGAGGACCGGACAAACTCCGTCACCGCCTGGGGAGCTCCCCTTGATCCAGATCCGTCAACCCCGCCTCCTGGGCAATGTCCAGAAGGGCATTGCGGCTGGCTTCCGGGAGGCCTGTGTAAATGTCTGCATTCTCAACGAAGACGTCATATTCGGTCAATCTGGAGTAGCTCCTGATAAGCTGGCCCGCGGGATCCGGATTCCAGTAGGTCCAGTACATCACATCATACGTCCGCACCCGGTCCGAATTGTCCAGTCTGGCGTCCTGCCGGGGCGTGCCGACTTCCGGCAGAGTCTTCAGATAATACGGCACGTAAATCTCCGGCTGGATGAGGCGGGTGCGAATGGAGAGGGTCTTGACGTTTTCAATGAACGGCGTCTGATCCAGCAGGCCCTGCTCCGGCTCCGGGCAGCCGGCGTAAGCGTCCTCCGGCAGGTTGTCCCATCGGAGTCCGGTATAGGCGCCAAAGGCGCCGCCGCGCAGGTAAAGCGCACCGGACTCCTCTGCCAGAACCTCCATCACAACCCGGCGGTTGTCTGCCTGGGGCCCATCCGCAGATCCACGCCAGCCGAGTTGCCCGTGGTGGCGGGCAGGTTCAGCTGCAGGTTGCCGCGACTGTTCAGCTCCAGAGGCAAGACCTTTCCGGCCCAGTTCAGCGCCGCTTGTAGAATTTCATCGGCACTCTGGGTGCGGGTGTAGGTAGCCGGCGGGATGGCCAGGCAAATCGCCACCAGGACGGCCACCACCGGCAGGGCCAGCCCCAGCGTCAGCCGACTGCCCCCCGGGGACTGCGGACCCGGCTGGACTGGGTCAAAATCAGCAGGCAAGCGCTGGCCAGGAAGAGAATCAGGCACCAGAGATCCGGCGGCGTATCCACCACCACCAGACACAGGGCCAAAGGCGGCGCATCCAGCAGCAAGGCAGGGGCGACACTCTGCCGCCGCCGGATCACCCAGGCATTCACCGACGCCAGCGCCCCGCCCCAGAGGGCAAACAGACAGGTGGCGTCTCCGGGCCCCCTGGGCCTCCAGGCTGGCAGCTGAAGATAGTCATAGGCAATGTGATAAATAGACGTCAGTCGGGTATAGACATACCGAGTCCCCTGCTCCAGGTCCTCCCAGGCCAGGAGCAGCACCCCGGCCAAAGCCAAAACCCACAGGCCCAGCATCCACAGGCCGGCCCGCCGGTAACGATAGAGGAGGGCGGACAGCAGACACACGAGCGCCAGGACGGCCGCTAGCACCCCCTCCTCCACCGGCAGGTGAAAGGCGGTGATGGGGCAGAAGATGCTGCCAAAGGTCAGCCCCAAATTCAACAGCAGGCAGGTAAAAAAGGTGAAAAACCGGGCTTCTTCCGGGGGGGCGCTGGTTCATGAGGGACCCTCCTCCCTGGGCAGAACGTGGTAATGCCAGCAGGCGTCGGCAGCCAAGGTCCGGCTGGTCACGCCTGCAGGCGTGGGGCCGGAACGGCAGAGCCGCCCGGCCAGGTCGGGAAGATCCTCCACCTGGCCCACTTCGTAGAACTGGGGACCGCTTTCCTCCAGCCAGCGGACCACATGGGTGATCCCATGGTCCAGGAGCCACCGGGCCAGCCAGCAGGTTTGGTCCAGGCAGCTGTCCAGCGCCCCGGGGTCTCCGGGCAGATCCAGTGTCAGGATTACCGGCCCTCGATTGGGGGTCTGGGGTTCCCGGACAATGGGATGGTCCACCTTGGCCGTCAGCTTCCAATGGACCTCCCGGAGGCTGTCTCCCCGGCCGGTAGCCCCGCAGCTCATGGACCTCTGCATAGCCGCCGCCAGGCTTGGCGTGATAAGACAGGACCTGGAGCTGCGCCAGATTGGGAAGACGCTCCGGCGGATCTGGCCGGGGCAGCACCAAAGTCTCCGTCTGCCCCATCCAGCGCCGGGGCAGGCCAAACAAACCCAGGTAGTCATAGACCCGGGCCCGCTCCACCCTGCAAAGTCACAACGCCGCAATGGCCGGTGGGGAGGGGAGCGCCATTTGCAGCGACCGGGGTCGAGCCCGGCAGATGGTCTCCTGACCGCTACTGCCCTGTGTCACTCGGATGCGAAAGCGGCACCTGGGCTGGGGCAGGCGGCACACCGTCTGGAGCCGAAGCTCCGCCTGCTCCCCACGGCAAGGGTTCCCCGGAGGGACCACGGACAGCTCCATGGTGAGCATCGCCGGCAGGCTTGCCACCAGGGACAGCACCGGCAGGCTCCACAGAATCACCAAGAGGAACCAGGAAAACCAAGCGTAAAAAAGAGGTAGAATACTGAGCCCCCACCAGAGCAGCCAGATATATGAGCCGGTTGCGCAGCATGGTCAGGACACCCGGGGCGCCGCCGCCCCTTCAGGATCTCCTCCAGGATCTCCCGCGCCGTGCGACCCCGAGCCTCCACACCCGGCTCCAGCAGAAGCCGGTGGGCTACCGTGTCGCAGAACACCGTCTGCACATCCGATGGAATGACGTAATCCCGCCCATTCAGGAAGGCGATGGACTTGGCCATGGCTGTGACGGACAGGGTGGCCCGTGGGCTGGCCCCCCGGAGGATGGACGGGTGGCTCCGAGTCGCGCCGATCAGGCGCACCACATAGTCCACCAGCTCCGTCTGGATGTACACCCCGGCTGCCTGGTCCTGAAGCTCTACCAGCTGCCCCCGGGTGAGCACGGGGTGGATCTGTAGCAGCGGATTGCCCTCCTGCCGGCGCAAAATCATATCCCGCTCGTCCTTTGGCGCGGGATAGCCCATGGACAGCCGGATGGTAAACCGGTCCATCTGGCTGTCCGGTAACAGCTGGGTTCCGGGCGCCCACCGGATTCTGGGTGGCAATGACGGTAAAGGGCTGGGGGATGGGATGGGTCTGACCGTCCACGGTGACCTGCCCCTCCTCCATGGCCTCCAGGAGGGCGGACTGGGTGCGGGAGGTGGCCCGGTTCAACTCGTCCGCCAGGAACAGGTTACACAGCACCGCCCCAGGCTGATAGGTCATGGCCCCGGTCTCCTTATTGTAAATGGAGTATCCGGTTACGTCTGACGGCAGAACGTCCGGTGTAAACTGAACCCGCCCATAGGTCAGGCCCAGCGCCCTGGAGAAGGCCAGAGCCAGCGTGGTTTTGCCCACGCCAGGAATATCTTCCAGGAGGATGTGGCCCCGGGCCAGGATGGTAGCCAGGCTCCATAAAAGCACCCGGTCTTTGCCCACCACGGCTTTTCGGACCTCCCCCATAATCTGCTGTGCATACTGCATACGCCAGACTCCTCTCGGTTACCATAATATGGTTTAGTATAGCACGTTCCAGCCGCTGGAGCAAGATACATAGAAAAAAATTCAGAATTTTGAAAGATCTGGGATAAAAAAAGCCACGGCTCAGCCAGGGGACTGAACCGTGGAATCAAGAAAGGAGGTGAAGAAATGAAACAATTAAGCTTGTGTCTTGATCTTACCAGAAAAATGTGAAGAAAAAAGGGGGCAAATATTAAGCAAATATGAAGTTGCAAAATCCCCCTCTGCCCTGCCTGTTACCAAACGCCCAGATGTTCCAGAAGGATCTTCAGGCCCAGGAGAATCAAAATCACGCCCCCGGTCACCTCCGCTTTCGTGCCATACCGGGCCCCGAAGCGATTGCCCAGCTTCACCCCGCAGGCGGAAAAACAGGAAGGTGGTGAGGCCAATGAGTGCAACGGCCACCCAAATGCTGGATGCATTGAACTGCCCACCGGAAAACAGGGGCAGGCTCACCCCTGCCACCAGAGAAATGCCCGCCGCCAAGGCGTCGATGCTGGTGGCAATGGCCAGAAGCAAAGCATAGCCTGGGCAGACAGATCCCCGGAGACTTCCTCGTCCCCTTCGGTCAGAGCCTCCCGAATCATATTGCCGCCAATGACGGCCAGAAGCAGAAAGGCAATCCAGTGGTCAAAGGAGGCAATGGCCTGGGCAAAGGAATTGGCCAGAAGAAAGCCCAGCAGGGGCATCAGCATCTGAAAGCCGCCGAACCACAGGCCCACCCAAGCCGCATGCTTGAGGGAGACCTTGCGTATGGCCAATCCCTTACAAATCGCCACGGCAAACGCATCCATGGACAGTCCCACCGCCAGGATGAAAAGTTCATACAGTTTCATTCCCACACCCTCATTTCCGGCTCTCCAATAAAACCGGACGCTGCAGCAGCCCGCAGCGTCCAAGCATTGGGGCAATTTTACCACACCCGCCGACGCCTTGTCAAGTGAGAGATCTGGCGCTTCCCGCCGGGAAAAATGCCCTTGCAATTTGTGGAGAAATGTGCTAAAATTCAAAATGGAGGATGATTGGTCAAAAGCTGATTTTTTCCGGTTTTTACCTCAAAAACCGGAAAATTTCGAATTTATTCCGATTTTTTCGGAAATCGGTATAAAAGCACCGATTTAATTGATACTTTTGTACCGATTTCCCCATCTTCCGCGCACAATCCAACACGGAAAGGAAGTCCTGACTTATGAGCATCACGGACAAAAGTAAAATCGTCATCATCGGAGCCGGCAATGTGGGAGAGGCAGTCTGCTACACCCTGATGGTCCGCCGCCAGGCCAGCGAGATCGTTCTGGTAGACATCAACGAGGAACGGGCCGAAGGCAGCGCCTTAGATATTGTCCACGGTACCGCTTTTTTTTCACCAGGTAAAAGTCCGCCATGGCGGCTATGAAGACTGCGCCGACGCCCAGATCATCATCCTCACAGCCGGAGTGGCCCGGAAGCCCGGCCAGACCCGGCTGGACCTGGCCAAAACCAACATCTCCATCACCCGGGACATCGCCCACCGCATTATGCAATACGCCACCAACCCCATCCTGGTTGTGGTCTCCAATCCGGTTGATGTCCTCACCTACGTGGTGCAGCAGGAGACCGGCCTTCCCGCCAACCGGGTCATTGGTTCCGGCACCTCTCTGGATACCGCCCGATTCCGCCAGATGATCGGCGAGGCCTGCGGCGTAGACGTGTCCAATGTCACCGCCTACATTTTGGGAGAGCATGGCGACAGCCAGGTCCCCGTCTGGTCCAGCGCCACCGTCGCCGGGGAACCGGTTGACGCATTTTACGAAGCGCAGAAGGGCCAGCCCCTGGATCACGCTGGGATTGCCGAGCGCACCAAAACCGCCGGCGGTACCGTGATCAAGCTGAAGGGCGCCACCTTCTACGGCGTGTCCATGTCCACCAGCCGAATCGTGGAGGCCATCTGCGAAAACGAAAATTCCGTCCTGCCTGTGGCCCATGTGTTGATGGGGAATTCGGCGCGCTCCAGAACGTGGCCATCAGCCTGCCCTGCGTCATCAATCGGGATGGCATCGCCCGGGTGGTCCGGCCGGTGATGAACGAGGCGGAAACCCAGGCCCTGGCCCGCTCCGCAGAGACTCTGCGCACCTTTATGGACCAAGCCCTGAATGAGTGACAGGCGGAAACGCCTTACCTCATTTTGCACTGACCCGGCAGCGCCCTGTCTTCCCCCGGGAGCATATGCGTACAGCCAAGGAACTGAGCGAGGGACACAGGGAAAAACGGGTTCCGATATTTCAGATCGTGGCCGCAAGGGCGGATCTGTGTGTCTGCTCATGGTAGGCATTACGAATTCGCCGAAAATGGGAGAAAACCGCATGATGTTCTCGCTGGGCGGACACACGGGTCTGCCCCTACAGTCAAATGCCAATGTAATGCGTAAGCGGATTCTGCGGTGTTGTTGCCGAGAATGGCCTTGGAATTGCCGCCTAACAGGGCAATCAAACGACATAACATGTCGGGTAATTTCCAAACAGCTTCCCTGCCCGCCGTAGGGGCGGACCCGCGTGTCCGCCCAGCAGAAACATCTGTCGTTCTGATCGATTTTCGGCGAATTCGTATTGTGTAACCTGCGGGCAGACACGCGGGTTCACCCTGATGATCCATTCGGGGAAATGGTCAGCATGGCCTTAGCTGGAATGGCGGAGTCGCTTGCCAGTGGCAAATGAGGCTGTGATCCAAGCCTTTCGTCTAAAAGCAGTGGGAGAAACTACGACATTTCGCAGTTTCTCCCACTGCTATATTTGGCCCCTTCAGGCTGACTATAGCCATACGGCCCAGTCCCCGTAGTCGAAGGTTCCGCTGCCGTGGCGTAGCATTCCGGCGTCACACAGCGACCGGAAGGCATCCCGCATGCGGATCAAAATTTCTGGCTGGATGCCGAGGCTGTGGTGACCAGGAAACACCCGTTTGACCGGCAACGCAGCTACCGTTTCCAAAGAGGCAAGATAGGCAATTGGATTTGTGGAAGGATAGTAGGCGAATAGCGTGCCCAAATAGACCAAATCTCCGGCAAAGAGATAGCCCCGCTCTGGCTCCCAGAAGCACATATGGCCGGGGGAGTGCCCCGGTGTGTGCAGAACCTGCAGGCTACGGCCACCCAGGTCAATCCAGTCCCCGTCCTGTAGCAGCCGTGTGGGGGACACCTTGGAACAGGGTGTAACCCTCCAAGCGGTAGTTTTGTGGCAAACGGCAGCGGTCTGCAACCATCCTGCGAACCTGCTCCACAGTCAGAGGAAAACTGCCTTGCAGCCAGCTGAGCTCCGCTTCGTGGGCGTAAAAGTCTGGGAAGTATTGGTGTCCACCAATGTGGTCCCAGTGCACGTGGGTGGCCACCGCCGTCACCGGCTGGTCCGTCAGGATTCGGACCTGATCATAAATGCTACAAATGCCAAGGCCGGTGTCAATGAGGAGACTGCGTTCTTGGCCCTGGAGAAGGTAGCAGTGAGTTTCCTCCCAGTGCCGGTATTCACTGAGGATGCAGGTATCCTGATCTATAATTTCCTTCGTGAACCATTCTTCCATTTTATATACCTCTCATATGGACTCCTGCGGGCAGCCTGCCGGAAGAATGACCTCTGCCGTAAACTGCCCTGCCTCCTGCCTCCGCCGGAAGCAGCCGTCCATGGAGGTCAGCAGCTTTTCACAGGTTTGCAGTCCGATTTTGGTGCTCTCCACCCGCCCCGCCGTAGCGCGGACATAGTTGGAAATGCACACATGGAGCTCGTCTCCCGCCCAGAAGGAGGACAGGGCCACCGGCCGGGCCGGATCTGCATATTTCAGAACATTGGAAAACAGATTGTCGAAAATGCGCCGCAAATGCCGCACATCCACCTGGATGGGGCGGCTCTCCGCCAGGCTCTCGGTCTGCACCTGATAATCCCGCTCCAGCAGGTCTGCCGTCTCCTCGCCCAACATCTGCTCCAGTAGCGTCCTGGCATCCATCACTTCCAGTTGCAAAGACGGTTCCGGTTTTCCAAACACCAGGAAATAGGAAAACAGTTCATTGGTCAGCGTCCGCAGCTTCTCCGCCTTTTTGGCGGCACACACTCAAATACTCCTGCTGCTGGACCGGCGTCAGGTTGTCATTCTCCCCCAGAATGTCCAGGTAGCCCATGAGGGTGGTGAGGGGGTACGCACATCGTGGGAGATGGCGGTGATGAGTCCGTATTGGCCCGCCACGCCGTCTCCTCCCGCTGGAGCTTGTCCATAATGGATAGGCGCATGGCGTCCACATCCTCTGCCAGGTCGCCGATTTCATCCTGGGAGGAGGGGTGATCTCCAGCGTCAGGTCCCCTGGCTCACCTGTCGGACCTGCCTGGCCAGACGGCTGATGGAGGAGGTGACCCGGCTGTTATACAGCAGCATCAAAGCCAAAAAAACCACGCCGCCTGTGGCCACGGCAACCCAATTGACCACAGCGTACAGCTGGTTCTGGGAGAAATCCTGGATTTCCACCCGATAGGACCCGTCGGTAAAGTTCACGGGGAAGGCATTTTCCACTTCGGCGTTCCCGGCCCGGATCACAAAGCCGCCGTCCGAGCCCACCATCTCCGCCCCCAACGGTCCGAATTCAAAATGGCGCCGTTGGCAGAGACCGTCAGCTGAATGTAGGGATGCTCCCGATTCCAGGCGCCAATTTTTTTGTACATTGGTGGAGGAGACCCCCCTCCTCCTGCACATACGCCCGGAAGGAGCTGATACTCGCCTGGAGCCGCTGGGCCTGGCGCTTCGGAGCAGTATACCTCCTGCACCAGGTAGTCTCCCAAGACCCGCAGCGTCAGGCCCAGGGCGACAGCCGCCATGGCCGCCAGGAGCAAAGCATCGCCAGCGCCTTCAGGCTCAACCGGCGGTATGGTTTCCCTTTAGCCAAATTGATACCCCTTTCCCCAAATGGTCCGAATCAGCTTGGGGTTGGCCGGATCCTCCTCCAGCTTTTTGCGCAGGTTCAAAATATGGACCATGACGGTGTTGGTGGAGGTGGGCATGTACTTCTCTCCCCAGGCGCCCTCATAGACAGAGCGGACGTCCAGCACCTTTCCCCGGTGGAGGAAAAAAGTATTGGAGGATCTCATATTCCTTACTGGTGAGCTCCACCACCCGGCCATTTTTCACGGCGCAACGGCGGTCCTCATCCAGGTGGAGGCTGGCGTCCAGAACCTCCTCCCGCTTTCCCTTGTACACCCGGTACCGACGGGAGCAGAGAATCCACCTTCATGAGCAGCTCCGACTGAGAAAAGGGCTTTGGCAGGAAGTCGTCTCCGCCGCTTGCATAGGCAGAGGCCTTGTCTCCCAGCTGGGTCTTGGCCGTGAGGAACAGAATGGGCGCCGTGGAAAAAGCTTCGAATGGCCTGACAGGCCGCGACCCCGTCCATACCGGGCATCATAATGTCCATCAGGATCAGGTCATAGGCCGGATCTGTCCGCAAGCGGCGCACTGCCTCCTCGCCGGAAGCCGCCTCCACCACCTGGTAGCCCCGGTTCTCCAGCAGGATCCGCAGCAGCTGCCGGATGTCCGGCTCGTCGTCTACTACTAAAATTCGAATGTTGACATCCATAGCACGTCACCTCCAGCTCCATTGTACCACAACTTCAGGGCAAAACCTGGGTTTTTAAGAATTATTAAGGTCAAGTTGTTTAAATAAATACTCGTTTGCGAATGGCGTCCCCAAGGGCCGGATGATGCCTGCCAGAATCCAAAACAGGCCCAAGGCAGACAGCACACCCACCGGGTACAAGCTCCAGCGGAACATCTGTCCGCCAAAGGTAATGCACTGGAACAGCTCTACCAACATGGCAGAGCAACCCACCGCAATGCTGGCCCCGCCAAAAATAAAGAAATAGCCCCGCCGAAGATAGTGGGTCAGCGCCACCACCGCAGTAGTCAGCACACAAGCAATGCCTGTCACGGGAAAGGCAAAGGAGAGGAACCACCCGCCCCCGTTTTTCAGGTTGATATACAGCAAGTACAGCCCCACAGCCACAAAATCCACCGGAAGCAAAGCAAGCACCGGGTTGGGCCGCCGGAACCACAGGGGCAGGGCAAAGAGGGCATAGGCCACCGCCAGTCCCCCCAGCACATAGCCGGACCAGGTGACCCGGCCCCACAGCCCCAGATCCACCAGCAGACAGACGACGCCGGCGACCAGTCCAACCACCGTGAGCAAAAGCGCATGCTGGTGCGCTCTGGCTCCGGTGCAACCCATTGCTTGGGGTAGAGGGAATCGCCGGACTGTTTTGGAAGCTCCGGATGGTAGGCCCGCAGACCGCAAAGGGGCGCAGCGGGACTCTCCCTCTCCCAGGCGAACGCCGCAGTTCATACAATACATGGTTTGAATCAGTCCCTTCTTTGGTTGCTCTCTACGGTGACCTCCAGCCCCAATTCCACCAGTTTGGTGAGGAACCGGCGCTCCAGCTCCGGCTCCCGGAGGCTGCGGATCAGATTGATCCGGGTCCACCCGCCATAGGAGACCACTCCGCAATTGTTGAAATAGGTGAGCTGAGGCCCAATGATAAAGTCCAAATTGGCCACGTGGGGCGCCAGCTCCTCGGGCAGTTGGGTCAGCCCCAGGTTGGAGATGTTCAGGGTCCCCTTGCACTCCCCCCACAATCCGGTAAGCCAGGCGCATCGCCAGGTTTTTGAATGGGAGCGGCACCACCTTCATGGCCAGGGCCCGCCCGGGTTGACGTTGGCAGCCACCCGGGCCGCCATTTGCTGCGGCGTCACCTGCATGGCAAGCTGGCCCTGGATCACCTTGCACAGCTCGTCCAAAGTATACGCACCCAGCCGTGGATCCACCCCCCACATTTACCGTAAGCGCAAAATTTCGCAACGTCCTGCTTTCAAACAGCCGGCGTAGATCCACAGGGATGGTAATTTTGGCCCACTTTTTGCTCCGCCGGGGCGAAGCTCCAGAATAGCCTCCAGCATCACCGCCGACAGAAAGGCGGTGATGGTCACGCCGTATCCCCGGGCCAGATCGCGGAGCGCCCCAGAGTCTATGGTCGCCACGGTGAGATGCAGGGAAGCCGTCCGGCTCCCCCGAATTCCCCTGAATGCGGAAGGCGTTTTCCTCCCGGCGACTCATGGAGACCTGTCCCGCCACCTTCAGGAAGCTGTCCTCCCACTCTGCCGGGTCCGAGGCATGCGCCAGTCCAACACGCCAGCTCCCGGCTGGATCTCCCTGCCATCTTGCAGGGGAGACATAGGCAGCCGTTAGCGTTTTGAGAAACACCAGGCCGCCATTGCCATCGGTGATGGAGTGAAAAAACTCCACCGCAATTCGGTTTTGAAAGTACAATACCCGCAGGGCGCAGGTCTCCAGCTCCCCGGCTGGTCATATGGATCAGGGGGCAGCCGCTGTCGGGCCGAACCTGGGGCGGCTCGGGCAGCTGCTCTAAATAGTACCAGAACAGGCCCCGGTGCAGACTCACAAACATGGAGGGGAAAGCGGGGCGCCACCAGCGCCACCGCCTCCTGCAACCGCTGCGGATCCACTGGCTGGCGCAAGGTGGCAGAGAGCCGGAATACATTGCTCCAATCCCGCCGTTTGACTGCGGGAAATATTTTGGCGGCGTTGTCCAGCCGCATCCACTTTTTGAGGCTCCGGCATACAAGCTCCTCCTTTGTGTGACGATTGGGTGGCCAGGTAAGGTTCGGCGTAGAGGGAAGGGTTGCGGTAACGGGAACCGTTTGGTAGCGGATCTGCCTGCCGGACGGAATGGCCAAGGCCATTCCCTACGAATTTTTATGAAAATGCATCGCTAGGCAAGTCCACGCTCCCCACCAGAACTCCCTCTCAAATCCATTCGCGCTATCTTACTGCTTCGCCGTAGGGGCGGACCCAATGCCAACAGGTTAAGGGCACAAGATGCTTCACTATTGTACTGACGCAGAAGTGTCCTGCCTAGGGAAGCCAGTCGGCCAAAGGCTGACTGCTGAGGAACAGAAAAATGTTGCAATTTGTATGAACTTGTGGGAAAAAGCAGTAAATTTTAACGTTATATTGTTCGTAGATTTCGAACTTTGCGCTGTCGCCATTCCTCATCCGCCCCGCCTTTGACAGGTCACATTTTCCCAGAAAAGGCAGCCCACTTATACGATGCCGATGCAGCGAATAATATGGCGTCCTTAACCTGTTGGCATTGGGGCGGACCCAATGCCAACAGGTTAAGGGCAAAACATAGCAAGGGAAAAAAAAGGGGACCCCAAAAATCGTCAATGTGCACAATTTGTGTTTACCAAAATTGTGTCATATTACAATGGCGAACGTTTTCCTCGTTTTTTCTTTCCTGCTGTTTTGCCCGGCCTTGGTACAGAACGTCCCGGTCGTTTGGGAACCGGACGCGCAGACAATGTTTTCTGAATCGTGTTTAGGTGCCATAGACGCTCGAATGGGTTGTCCAAGGCAATCGCAGCAATTAAATGGTCTTTCAACGTTGCCAATATGACGCTCTTATTCGGATAATAGGCATATTTGTTGCCCTTTCCTGCCTGCTTCTCTGCAATTTGTGCCTCCGCAAGATATCCAGCAAATGCCGCCATATTGGAAACTGCCAGCGTGGCGTAGAAATCTTGCATCACCGTCTGATATGTTTTCCCCGGCAGGGTGTCAATCTTCAAGTAATTCTTCAGTTCCCCGTATTTCGTCTCAATTCCCCAGCGAAGATGATATAGCTCTTTTGCTTCTTCGTCGGAAAGTTCTCCTTCCGGGAGGTTTGTTACAAGGGTCTCAACCTCACCACTGCTGAGTGTGATGCGTTTGCATTGCAGGCGATAGCTCTTTCCGTGATATTGATGCTGATTTGCTCCGCCCCAGAGCCCACTTCCGCAGTCACCCCATTTGGAACCCTGGCAAGGAAGGAACTGCCACTTTCCAGGATCGTTGTGTATAATTCTGGGGACCAGTAGCCTCGATCCATCAGATACAGACACTTGCCAGCCCGTTTGGAAAGCCGGTTGACTCCCCGGATTGCCATTTGCCGTTCGCCTGTGTGAAAGGGCGCCAGCTCACCATCCATGATACATCCGTTTTTTACATCCAGAATCATGGACATTCGAGCAAATACTTCCCCTTTTGAAGGCGTTTGGCCTCCAAAGGATGCTTGAATCTCCGGGACATTTGTCAGTTGAATGGTTGTTCCATCGATTGCCAACAGGCGATAACCGTGAAAAAGCTCAAAATCTTCCACGGTAAGGGCTTTCTCCAGGATGGTCTCAAAGACCTCCTGGAACGCTTCATATTTGACCTTTTGGCGGGCCTCGCTCAGAAATTGTTGTGTCACAAAATCATCCACCTTGATCACATTTCTAAAAAATTGTAGAGCTTCCGTAAACGTGGGGCGAGTTATGTAATTGAGGCAGAGAAACATCAGGCGTGAAAAGGCAGCTTCCGCACCGAGTAAAATCGCGTGGATTCATCCGGCTGCGCTCCAGAAAGGAACTGCTTAGAATCAACTGGCGAAGACAGTCCAAAATTGCATTCAGAGAAACCAGCTTCTTCAAGAAAATCACCTCAAAAACGAAAGTTCCACTTTAATTTTTGAGTTTTTCCATCTTGTCAAGTGGCTTTTTCAACAAAAATGAACCCCAGTTTTTAGCTATTTTGCCGAGAACTCTTAACCTGTTGGCATTGCGCGCAACCTTACGGCCCTAACAAAATTCATTGTTGAGCCTGGATCTTAACATAGGTAGATTTTTTCTGGAATGTCGAATCTGCCATTTTCATCAATCGTGTAATTTGCTTTAGGGTACTCGATAAAATCAACTAAAGCAGATATGCAATCGCATATGGCCTGGTGGCCGGAAACAAGTTCGGGAATGCACTGATCAGCGTCTAGCCTTATTGGCTCAAACTCGCTTGTTCTGGCTTCGATTTTGCCGTCCGGTTCCCCAACGAAGATTTGATAGGGGCACTCCGGCTTTAACCCGATATATCCAATTCCACCCTTGTGTTTAGCGTAGTTCGCCCAGATATTAATATTGGACAGTGCCGTGTGGCAATCTTCTATGATAGTCCACAATTCTGAAAAGTTTGTGTCGTTGGACCGTTTTTTGTGAATTTTTGTAAAATTGCTATAAGAACACAAGCGAAGAATATCTTCAAATGCCATGTCGTGTTTGAAATCTTTCAGATCTCGATACAGTTCAAAAGCCAGAAATGCAATCTGAAGAATATGATCGAAGCAGTTGTTGTACCAGATAATCGCTGTTGTGAGATTAATGGTGCGCAAACCGAAAATGGGTAGATATCCATACTCCCAAGGAACGTTACAATCAAACTCGATTATGTTAGCACCATGCATCAGGTATATCCGCGCAGACTGTAAACAGGCCTCTGCCTTCTCCAAAAATTTGGCGGATTTGTAATAGTCAAAATTTGATATTGTGAGCATCAACCACAGAATTGCTATACTGCCGGCTTAAGTTCAGCTGATTGCTGATTGCGACTCGTGACGCCTTATATTCGTCAAAAGTCATTGTTGTGCCTCGATAAATGATCGAGCAATCTGGCAGGAGCTGTTCTAACTGGTAGGGCTGAGTTTTGAACGCTTCTGAAAACTCATCCAGCAAAAAAACTGTCGGCCTTGGTAAACGAGCTGTAAATACTGTTCACAGTCTGGAACAGTTCTGGATGTAAATGTAAAGTTCATCATATCTGCCATTTTATTTTACCCCCCAGAATATCCATGAAAATATGATTTAGTTCATCCCATGTGATCCTCTCGTCGCCGGGAAGCGTCTGGATCAGCTGGTCGACCTCATCAATGGAAGCATCCAGATAGTCGTTGATAACGTCAATACGGGGACCGAGACCCATCTCCGGGGTTTCCATCTTAAGCCGCAACAAATCGCTCACGGCGGGAACTAAGTCTTCGTCAAGGCAAGCATCTGCCAGTTCGGAGAAGAGCATGGGCGGCGGTGTTTGCTTCTCCAGAATCCAACGGCAAGCCAGAATGGGCCGCAACACATAGAAATACTTCTTCGGCTTGACCATATCGCCTTTGAGGTATTCCCGGTAGTTTTTCTTAGCGGTGCTCAGGTAGTGGTACAGTCCAGCTTTCTTCTGGAAGAAGTGACCAATGATTGCAGAAATCTCCGCCCACTCAGGTGTAGTCTTATAGACGATGGGAGAGTTGTTCCACTCGAACAATGTAGGGTTGGAACTATGCAGCAGACGAAGAGCCTTTTGCAGATCCCAGCCGTTGATGTCCAGCGTATCATCCAGCTGCCACTCGATGACATCCCGGGTCTTGTCCAGGCGGAGATAGTATTCAATGGGGCGAACATAGATAAAGCGAACATCGTAGTCGCTGTCTGGCGAGGCAAATCCCCATGCACGACTGCCAGACTCGACACAATGGATAACCCGGATATTCTCACGGGCTTCAATTTCCTTTAGCTTGGCAGGGATGATCTCCTGCACGATTTTCTGGTGATCCGTCACAGGAACACCTCCTTCAATAGATATTTATTGGTTTCTGATTACACCCGTACCTAGAGATTTACGCAATTCATAATCCCGGAATCTGAATTTGTACTCAGGGGTGACGATCTATTTCTTTAAATGATTGTTCATCAAATTCAGGACCCAGAATGATGTGGTCAATGCAGTCTGCAGGAATTTCTATATCGTAATATTTTGTGCCATCATCATATTCAGAAATATCAAATTTGGCTAGACTTGCATTACTGATTAGGAGAGCCGCTCTAACTTCAGCTTCTTCATGCCAGAATTGGTGCTTGAAAAACGGCGAATACGCCTCAACCTTTTTCATGAATTCCAGCACTGGTATTACCAATGACTTTTTGAAATCCATGGTGATACTTCCGATGACGTGCATGGTTGGTATGATATCCTGCGACTGATCGTCATCTTTACTTAATTCAATTGATTTCCGAGCCGCTTCCTTGAGCCACTCATTCAGGAGTATTTTTATTTTAGCATCGCCATAGAGAATTGACTGAATATGGGTTGTATCGCAATTTGCTCCCTCAACACTGTGCAAAAACTCTGTCAGCCTATCTCGTCGGAAAGCAATACAGACACCATCGTACTTTGCCGACGCTTCATAGCAATACTTATCTTCCCCATGAGGACATCTTTGGTTTCCGGGCCGATGCATTGTGTAGGCATCCCATAGCAATCTGGAATCAGGGATCTTGGAAAAGCACGCGACTAGGAATTTCGCTGAAGGTTGATAAGCTTCACGCTGATAATAGCCGAGGATAAAGTTCAGAAGCTCAGATGTAGCACCGGGGGCGTTGAAGTTAGGCATACTTTTTAGTATGTTCTCCAAACCAATTGTATCCAGCACATCGTTGGAGCTGGTACTTTCTTTGAAGCGCAGTGTTCCGTATTTTAGAATACACTGCAATTTATCAAAAACTGGTATAGTGATAGATAAGGTTTGAATTATCCATTGAGGCTCCCTTTCTGCTATATCTTAGTAGCACTTGAACCGAACCATGTCATAAATATCCTGCTTCATTTCATAGAACCAGGCCACAGGCAATCCGCCACCCATATTGGTCCGCATCGAGAATTCGATTTCTTCCAACGGGCAAGTGCATTCGTAAAAATTGAAGTGCGTTACATCTCGGGTATCGTGTCTGACTACCTCACCATAAATGTCGATTGCTTCCTTGATTCTGGGGAGCTGGCAAACAGCCTGAAACGGCATGGACCAGATTTCATTGGGCGGGCATATCCATAGCGTCGATGTACTCAGTGCTGCCAGCTGAGGTTGCCGCCCAGCGTTTTCGCTGTGGGATCTCCCAGGCGGTATGCAAAGCATAGCCGTGGCTCACTTCATGCGGCGTGATGCAAATCACTGCGGCAAGCACCGTGATCACCATCTCGATCAACTGGTCATAATTCAGCTGGTTCACCCAGCTTTGAAAGTCACCCATGGAACTCCTCATTTCTGTCCTCGCCGTCAAACGCCGGTCCGGCAGCATATACGAAGAAAGTATACCACCCTTTTCCTCCTTCTGCAAGGATCATTCCATATTTTCCACCGTTTGCGTGTAGGATTTACAATGATGTGTGACGCGAGGCGGGAAGCTATGGAAATGTGGAAAACCGCGGGCGGTTTACACACATTCCCACAGCACTACTACAATGCCTGCGGCGCTTTTCTGGATTGAAAGAAAAAAAGGTGGCAAATAGGGATGGCCTGTGTTAAGGTTGAGTTGTCCAGACAAAACCGAAAGGCAGGTGCCACCCTATCCGCCATGAATAAGATAACACAGGATATGCGCTTTAAGCAAGCGGCTATTGAATATTCTTTGAAACACGGCGTTACCAAAGCCGCCATCCGCTATAAGACCTCCAGGCAGAACATCTATCGTTGGCGCAAAAAGTATGACGGTTCTATTCAGTCCCTCGCTGACCGCTCTCACAGGCCTCACAGCCATCCAAAACAGCACACAGATGGGGAACTGAAGCTGATTCAGAATATGCGCCGCAGAAACCCCAACACCGGCCTGGTGGTGTTCTGGGTTAAGCTGCGCCAGCGCGGCTACTCCAGATCCATCTCCGGACTTTACCGTGTCCTGCGCCGAATCGGTGGTATGGCTGTGAAGCTTCCAAATCCGAAGTATATCCAAAAACCTTACGAAAAAATGACATATCCAGGCCAACGGGTGCAAATTGATATCAAATATGTTCCCACCGCCTGTCTGGTTGGCGAAGCCCAGGGACAGAAATTCTATCAGTTTACTTTCCTGGACGAGTATAGCCGCTTTCGCTATTTGGAGGCCTTTGATGAATTCAGCACCTACACCACAACACAGTTCCTCAAGCATGTGGTCAAACGTTTTCCCTATGCCATAGAATGTGTCCAAACGGACAATGGCTCAGAGTTTACCAACCGCCTGAACTCCCAGGCCACCAAAAAGAAAACCCTCTTCGAAACTACTCTGGAAGAGCTTAGCATCCTGCACAAGCTGATTCAGCCTTACACCCCAAGGCACAACGGTAAGGTTGAGCGTAGCCATAGAAAGGACAATGAGGAATTCTATGCCTGCCACACCTTTTATTCCTTTGCTGATTTTCAAAAGCAGTTGGCGGTCAGACAAAGGCAGTATAACAATTTCCCCCATGCGACCGCTCAACTGGAACTCCCCCAAATCTGTCCTCTTTTCTTACCAAAAGTCTGTAACACATCATTGACAAACCTATAACCTCACAATCCAGACGTACGGCTCCACTTCTGCAATCATCCCAGGCATGGGGATGGTCCATTTTCAGGGGTGCATCCGCCCTGTTTATTGAATTTTGGAAATTTATTATTGACAAACGATAAACACAGGTATATGATTGGAGCAAACCGGGCGACCGGGTAATCCATTGGGAGGTTGTGTGATGCAACAGAAAAATCGACCCGCCACCCTCTGCCTCTGGGCCTGCCGGGTGGTGGCGGGACTTTTGGGAGTCCTGGCCATGCTGATGCCCAGGGCTGTCCGCTGGTATGGGCAACTGCGTCTTTTGGCCCCCGCTGGTCAAAAGGCCATCCTAGTCGGCTACTATCTCTGCCTCATTCCCACAGGTCTGGCGCTCCTGGAGCTGGACCAGCTGATGCAGCGGATCCGCCGGGGCCAGGTGTTCCTCCAGGAGAACGTCCGCCGCATCCGTCGGCTCATCTGGGACTGTGGGGCCGTCAGCCTCATCACCCTGGCCTGCACCTGGCTGTATCCGCCCCTTCTGTTCGTCACTCTGATTATGGCCTTCCTCTGCCTGGTGGTTGCGGTGGTGTCCAACATCATGGCCGCAGCGACCCGCCTCCGGGAAGAAAACGACCTCACCATTTAGGAGCGTTCCATGGCAATTTATGTAAACTTAAACATTGTAATGGCCCAGCGGCGCATCAGCTCTCAGGAGCTGGCCGCCCAGATTGGCATCACCCAGGCCAACCTCTCCATTTTGAAAACCGGCAAGGCCAAGGCCATTCGCTTCAGCACCCTGGAAGCCATTTGCAAAGCCCTGGACTGCCAACCCGGTGACATTCTGGAATATCACGAGGAGGAATCTCAATGAAATCCAATCCCTATGAAAACAGCCCCTACACATCCGATCCACCCACCGAAACGTCCCACAGCCCCCTTTCCCCCACCGCCTTCCCTGCCTGCAGAAGGAAGGGAATCTGTCTTGGCGCTGATCCTGGCGCTGCTGTCCGCCTTCACCGCCAACAGTCTCCTCTTCGGTGGGCTGGCTCTGGGCAGCGCTCTGGGAATTCTTTGGGATCTTCACCACCACCGCGCTGTATCTTCTGGTCAAAACCAAACGCTTTGGCTGGTATCCCCTGGCCTGTCTGGTATGCAGCCTGATTCTGGTGGCCTCCTTCCCCCGCAGCAATGACGGGACCGTCAAGTTCTTTCTGCTACTTCTGGCCTTCACCGCCTATCTCCTGGGTCTCAGTCAGGTCATTTGGGCTCCCTTTTTACCCCGCTGGACGGATGCAGTCCCTGAATGGGGCGGGCAGAGCCCTGTTCCTCACCCCCTATCCCCAAATTTTCCCGGCCCTGCGGGGACTCTTCGCCAAGCAAACCCCCGAGGGGGTCCAGCGGCGGCAGATTGGTGGCGTCTTACTGGGTCTGTTACTGGCCGTTCCGGCGCTGGCCATCATCCTCCCCCTGCTTATTCGGTCAGACGCCGCCTTTGAAGGACTCATCGGACGCTCGATCCTCACCAACTTGGCAGAACTCATCCCCACGCTCTTCTTCGGATTTCTGCTGTTTTTGCCGGTCTACGCCCGGCCTGTGGCCCTGATCCACGACGATGATCCCCCGACTGGCTCCCGCCAAACCGGGCCGGTTTCACCCGGTCACGCTCAACACCTTCCTGGGCGTTGTCGCCTTCTGCTATCTTCTGTACCTGGTGTCCCAGCTGGCCTATTTCTTCAGCGCCTTTGAGGGGCATTCTGCCGGAAGGATACACCCAGGCGGAATATGCGCGGCGGGGATTTTTTGAGATGTCTGCCCTGTGCAAAGATCAATTTGCTGATGGTTCTTGTGTCCATCGGCCAGGTGCGGCGGAACCCGGAGGTTCCCCGGCTCACTCGGTTTCTCTGCCTGTTCATCCTGGTCTTCTCCCTGGTGCTGGCAGCCTGCTCCGCCTCCAAAATGGGGCTGTACATCGGCGTCTATGGCCTGACCCGGCTCCGGGTCCTCACCTCTCTCTTCATGATCTGCATTGCGGTGGCCCTACTGTGTGTGGCGGTCTGGATTTTGGTTCCCCGATTCCCCTATATGCAGGTGACCGTGCTGACCGCTCTGGTGGTGGGGCTGCTGCACCGGCTGGATGGACGTGGACACCCAGGTCGCCCGGTACAACGTGGACGCCTACCTGTCCGGCCAGCTGGAGACGGTGGACGTAGGGCACCTGGGCGGCCTGTCCGAAGGGCAGTCCCTCAGTTGGCCCGGCTCCTGGAAGCCAGTGATCCGCAGGTCCAGAAGGAAACCCGGACCACCCTGGCCGACATCATCCGGCAGTACTACCATGTGGAACTGGAAAACGGGAACGTTACTCTGGAACCCTGGGACGATCCGGCCCTCCGCTCCTGGACCTGGACCCAATCCTAGGCCCTGCCTCTGTTGGAGTCCCTGGCCCCAGACCTGTATTTGGAGCTTCAACACTAAACGCCAAAATCGGCCCATAAGCAGAACTCGCGATTGCGTCTGCTTATGGGCCAAATGATACCGCAAAAGCAGGTTGACAAACGCCAAACTGGCAGTTATAGTTAAATATTATGTGTAGCAAGACCTGCATAAAATCAGGGCCCGGAGACGGAGGTTAACCGATGGAACAGTCAGCAGAAAAAAGGTGATCCATGTACACAGCGAGGTAAATCTCATTGCCGATGCGCTGCTGTACTATACCAGGCGCGCCAATTGCCGCCCATGTCAGCGTCCATCAAACGAATGCGGGAACAATATCCGGAAAACCGGGAGAGCATTGATTCTCTGTTTGGCCCGATGGAAGAACTGGAAAAGGCACTGGACGCCGCCAGCAGTCAGGTGGATGAGGAGCGGATGCATTTCTTTTTTGATGCTTTGGGGGATGTGCCTACCCGGAACCGGCGGGCTTACAGCGCCAATTTGGCCACCGCCATCATGATGCCAAATCCCTTTTCCCCTGATGCGCCATCTGATCTGGCGGAGCATTGTACTTGCATTAAGCAACGTTCCCAAGAGGAGATCATTTTCTTCGCCCGTCTGGCATTTTTCCCTGCCCAACGAAGGCTGGCTGACGAAGGAGTGCAAAAGATCTGGCTGCGTTCTATGACTATATTCAGGAATTCCCAGCGTCAGACGCGGAACGCTTTCGCATACTGGGTATTGTGCGCAATTTCAGCAAATACGCCGACGAGCTGGCGGAAATGCTGAAGCCGGTCATAACGGCCCTTGTAAACGGTGCGCCGGTATACACCCCGCTTCTGGAACGGTTTGCGGAGGTCTACCGGGACAAGCAGCCGGAAGCGGTTTTCGGCACGGAAGAGGCGGCGCCGGTCTATGACACATCTGCGCAGGTACTGGAGCTTTACCCGCGCCTGTTTATCATTGATGAGTACTATACCCCTGACCTACCAGCAGTCCAGGGACACCCCACTGTGCAATCATTTGGAAATCGGCGTTCTGTACGATGTAGCAAAGCTCTACCAGAAGCGGGATATTCCACTGCGGGAGATTGCCGGTTGCGTAAAGGTCATCGGCGACCCAGTGCGGTTGCAAATTCTTACTATGTTGAAAGATGAGGAAGTATATGTCCAGGAGCTAACAGATAAGCTGGGCCTTTCCTTTACGACCCTGTCCCACCATATGACAAAGTTGGTGATGGCGGGGCTTGTCACGTCGGAACGGCGCGGCGTTTATGTGTACTACAAGGTCAATTCGGACTTCATTCGCTGGCTTATGGAGCGGGTCAGCGAATTGCTCCTGGCTGACAGCCCGCTGGAATTATAGGGGGTGTCTCAAAACTTGTTTTGAGACACCCCCCCTGACGATTTTCCAAGCCTTGGTTTTATTTATAAAAATTGGAAGGCGCCGCGGGCCAAACCTGCAGCGCCTTCGCGCAGAAAGGAGCAATGAAAGTAAGCGATTTAGAACTTCTGATCCAGGACGGTCAGAACTTTGGCAAGCCGCACCCGAACCAGAGTGCCCGCGGGCCGCATGGTGCTGTCCTCAAAGCTCCTCGAAAATGCCCTCGGCGGTAGCCCAGGCAATCGCGTCCTTGGCATAGTCGGAGATCTTGTCTGCGTCCTTATAGACGGCCAGGTCAGCGCCCTTGACAGGCTCCTGCTTCAAGTAGCCGGTGATATACCGGTACAGGAACGTTGCGGCCTGCTCTCTGGTAAGAGGCGCGTCGGGGCGGAAGGTGGTGTCCGTGATGCCCCTTGGCGTGCCCTCATCCTGGGCCCAGGCTACGGGCCTTGGCATACCACTGATTCTCACGCACGTCGGTGAAGGTGGACAGTTCCGTTACCTTCGGCTCACCGGCCAAACGGTACAGGGTCGTCACCAGCTGCGCCCGCGTCACCTTGCCGTTGGGGCGAACTTACCGCCGCCCACGCCAATCATGAGGCCGTTATCCAGCACATAGTCGGTGTAGGGATGATACCACTGCGCCGGATTCAGATCGGAGAAGTCCTTGGAGGGGCACTTGTGGCCGATGGCGGGTACGATGTCCCGATGCTCGGTGGCGTCACAGCGGTCGCACTGATAGACGGTGTAGCCCTCCTCGGTCTCGGTGGGAGCCACGGTCTCTCGCCCTTCACGGAGAAGTCATGGCCCAGGGGGGGATGGTCTTGCTGACGCGGCTGATTTCAGCCTTGCAAACGGTGCAGTACACAACCTCGTCATAGGAGCCATCTTTGGTACAGGTGGCGGGAACCTCTTTTCACGGACAGGAGCACCGGGGGTATGTTCGTGAACAGTCTCGCCTTCGAATTTGGCGTAGTAGTCCTGAGCCTTCAGCTCCTCGCCTGCCTTGAATGTAACAGTCTCGTTCGTGGTGATCAACTTTGTACATTCCTTGTCGCTGTACCAGCCGGTAAACTTCGCGCCCTCCCCGGCCGCAGCCGTCAGGACGTGGGACCAGCCGGATTCGCTATCCTCCGTACTGGTGATGCCCACAAAGCCGTTGCCAACGGCGGCCAGAAGGTTGACAGGGATATCTTCCGTAGCGGTCAGGTCCAGTTCTTTCAGGACGGGGTCGATGCTGACGCCGAAAAGGGCGAGATTAGTGCTGAGATCCAGACTGGTGATATAGGTGTCACGCACATCCAGCTCCCAAAGTGTCAGAATGGGCGTCACATCGATTTCATGCAGGGGATTCTCGTTACATCTCAGACGGTTCAGGCCTGTGTTGTTGCTGAGATCCAGCGAGGTCAGCTGGTTGTTGCCACAATACAGGCGCAACAGAATTGTATTGTTGCTGAGATCCAAACTGGTGAACTGATTACCCTCGCAATCCAGGTACTTCAAATAGCTGTTGTTGCTGATATCCAGCTCTGTGAGCTCGGCTTTGTTGCAGAAGAAGTTTTGCAGATTTTCCAGGTGCGTCACATCGATTTTGCCCAGGGGATTGCGGGAGCAATCCAGGGTGGATAGCTTGGTGTTTCTGGTGAGATCCAGCTCCGTGAGCTGATTGCCGTCACACATCAGCATCATCAGCTCGGGGTGGTTTGTGACATCCAGCTCGGTCAGCCCGTTGTCCGCGCAACAGAGGGTTCGCAGGTTGAGGTTCCTGGACACATCCAGCTTACCCAGGGGATTGCGGGAGCTGTAAAGCGTCCCCAGAACGGTACAATAGCGGACATCCAGGCTCTGAAGCTGGTTATCCATGCAGTTCAACACCGACAGCTGCCGCAGATTGCTCACGTCCAGGGAAGTCAGCTGATTCCTGTCCACAAACAGCTGTACAATACGGCCGTTCTTGAGAGATCCAGGGAGGTCAATCGATTGGAGCTGCAAAACAGCAGGGAGAGATTGGAGCAGCCGGATACGTTCAGGGAAGTCAGCTGATTACCTTGGCAGGACAGATTGTTAAGCCTGGGGCAACCGGATACGTCCAGAGAGGTCAGCTGATTACTCTGACATTCAAAGAAGCTCAGGCTGGTTGCGCCGTTCACAATCAGCTCTGTCAGATTGTTGTAGTTGCACGTTATGCTCTCAAGGGCGGCGCAATCGGACAGATCCAGCTTGCCGCTCAAATCAGAATCATCGAAAGCGATTCCGGTGGGGCGAATCTCCCCCGTTGACATCCTTCCATGTAATGGAGTTCCACCAGGGCGTTTCCTCGTCGTAGACGCCCCAGGTGGTTACATCGTCAGGGTCGTAGTTCTCATTCAACTTGAAACCGTTCTTTACACCCGCGCCATCGGCCTGCTCCAGGAAGGCCCGGAGCTTCAGATAGTCGTTGACATTGTAGCCCTTGGGCACCTCGACCTCTTCGTCACCGCCGCCGCCTTCAGTGAACTGGGCGTAATAGTCTATGGCGTCGACGGGGTCAATCCGGGTAACGTCAATGGTGGGATCGCATGGTAATCAGGGTGTTGTCCCCTCTATACCAGCCCTGGAACACGTTGCCCTCCGCAGGTGGCCACTACGGCGTATGTAGCGTTGCCGTCCTCATCCTGCTCCATGACGTAGCCGACATAGCCCCCCTTCATCGGCGTAGAGGCCCCAGACGTGGTATATGCCGCTCTGGCTGAAAACCAGCCTTTCCAACTTGTTGCCCAGGCAGGAGAAGTTTTTCAGCATGCTTTGCAGTTTCCCATATTCAGCTTGGTGAGCAGGTTGTCGGAGCAGTCCAGATCCTGGGTAAATTGCATCATGCTGGTATCCAGATTCGTCAGCTGGTTGCCGGAGCAGTCCACGCGGATCGGATAGGCCAAGGCGTAGATGCCCAGGGTGGTCAGCCGGTTGTTCTCGCAATTGAGTTCTGTCAGGGCGGCGGTGGCCTTGAGATCCAGAGCGGTCAACTGATTTTCGCTGCAATCTACGATGGACAGCTGGCGGCAGTCCGCAAGCTCCAGGGCGGTGAGCTGGTTGTCGCCGCAGTACAGGTGCATGAGACGCCTGCGCCCGGACAGGTTCAGCTCCGTCAGCTGGTTGCCGCTGCAATCCAGCTTCTGAATTCCGGTGTCGGAGAGATTCACCTGGGTCAGGGTGTTGTTCTGCACATACAGCTCCCGCAGATCTTCACAGCCGGACAGATCCAGCTGGCCGCACAGATCGGCGGCCGGCGCATTGAAGATCATCAGAGACCGCACTGTGACTTCATCCTCTCCCTCGCCGATTGTCCATTCCATCCAGGTGATGGTGCTTTGGCCTTCCTCATCGTCCTCAACGGTGGTACCCCAGGTCGTGGGGTCAGCGGGGTCGTAGTTCTCGTTCAGCTTCTTACCATTTTGACGCCGTCGGCGTCGGCAGTTTCAGAAAGGCATACAGCTTCAGATAGTCATGCTCGATGTAGCCTTCGGGAACCGACACTTCCCGCAGCATCTGCCATGGGACTGCCCGTTGCGGCGGAAATATTTACGCCGCCAAGGGACAGAACCAGTGCCACGGCCAGAATACTGGCCAGGATTCTGCGTTTTCTCAATTTGTTGTCCTCCACACTTCAAATTTTATAGTGACGTATCCGTCAGTGTCACTATGTCCTCATTATACATAAAGATGTACCCAGAGTCAATACCTAAATTCGTCTTGACAAAGGCTGAGCAGGCATATATACTAAAAATCGTGATATTGGCCTGGCAGGCGGCCTGCCTGCCATGGTATACGGGGAGGTACAGATGTAATGAACCAATTGGCCCAACGGAAGCGGGAGCTTACAGTACATAAAACCATCCATCCGGTGGTGGATGCCCTGTCCACTGCGCCCGGCTGGTCAATGAACGGCCACTCTCCGCCTCTATTCAGGAGATGCGGGAGCAGTATCCGGAGCGACGGGAGAGTATCAACGCTCTGTTTGGGCCGCTGGAGGAGCTGGAACGCAGACTGGACACGGCCAGCAGTCATTTGGACGCCTCCCGGCTACGTTTCTTTTTTGTATGCTGGGAGACTCCACTGAGCGGGGCCGCTCCCACTGCCCCAATATCGCCTCCACCGTTTTCATGCCCAGCGTCGTCGCCTACCCCCATTTTCATGACCTGGATCGCTATCGGGAAGAACTGAAGAATTACTCGGAAGCGGAAGTCATCTTTCAGGCCAGAGTGGCTTTCGCCATTCCCAACAAGGGCTGGCACATCCGGGAGTGCGGCGCTTCTCCACCTTCTACGATTACATCTCCCATTTCCCCGCCACGGACGAAGAGCGGTATCAGATTCTGGGAGCTGTCCGCAACTTTTCCAATTATGTGGACGAGCTGACGGAGCTGCTTTGCGGGCCCATAGTGGCCTGCATTCAGGAAAATGCCTACCTTTACGAGCCTTTGCTGAACCGGTTCGGGCAGACCTACGGCGGGATAGACGCTGAGGCCCCTGTTAAAGCAAGATGCCCGTCTTTTTTGAACACGAGGCGGAAGTCATCGACCTGTACCCCAGTCTCTTTTCCATCAACGAGCGTTTTACCATGTTCTATCAAATTGAGAATGACGCGCCAAAACGAAACCATGTGGAAATTGGCGTCCTCTGGGACGCGGCCCGGCAGTATCGCAAACGGGACATGCCTCTGAAAGAGCTAGCTTCCTATACGAAGGTCATCGGCGACCCGGTGCGGATGCAAATCCTGGCGCTCCTGAAGGACGAGGAGGTCTATGTCCAGGAGCTGACGGAGAAAATGGGCCTGTCCTTTACCACACTGTCCCACCACATGACCAAGCTGATGATGGCAGGGCTGGTGACATCCGAGCGCCGGGGCATCTATGTGTACTACCGAACCAACACGGAGTTCCTCCGCTGGCTCATTGCGCAAATCAGTAACACGGTTCTGCCCCTGACGGTCCGCGACTTTTGTATATCCCCCGCATCCTGCGCCGGAGCATATAGGGTCTGCCACCCCAACGGCAAATATACAATAAAAGGAGAAGCATTCATGAAAAAACCTATCCTTTCCCGGCTTGCCGCCTTTTTCTTAGCGGTCTGTCTTATGGCTGGCTATGCGGTACCTGTCCGGGCAGCTGGTGTACAGTGGCAAGAGGTGGACATCGACGCCCCTGCCCCTGACCTGACAGACCGTCAGGTAGAGAGATCCCTCCGACACCGGCTATCAGGCGACTGACATTGTCCGTGTCTCGATTGTTCTGGAGGAAAAGTCCGCCGTCCAGGCGGGCTATGCCACCATGGGTATTGCAAAAAAACCAGGAGGCCATGGCCACCAGGACAGCCTGCGGACAGCACAGGGACGATGGCACAGAGCCTCCGGTATGACCGGGGCAGGCATGGCTTGGGAGCAGGGCTACACCGGCGCGGGCAGCCGGATTGCTGTCATCGACACCGGTACGGACACTGACCACCAGTCCTTTGACAACGGTGCATTCCTGTACGCTCTGAAGGAGAACGCGGAGGAAGCCGGCTTGTCCCAGGAGGCGTATCTGGCGTCGCTGAACCTCCTGGATGTGGAAGAGGTGGCGGCAGTGCTTCCCCAGCTGAATGTTCATGAGCGTTCTCCCAAGCTGACGGCAGAGGATCTGTATCTCAATGAAAAGCTGCCCTTCGGCTACAACTATGTAGATACAAATCTGCGCATCACTCACGACTATGCCAACTTCGGCGGCCATGGCTCTCATGTGGCCGGTATCGCCGCTGCCAACCGCTACATTCCCAAAGAGGACAGCTACCTCCGCGCTACCGATACGGTTTTCGTATGCGGCGCGGCCCCCGATGCTCAGATCATCACCCTGAAGGTAGCCGGTGTGGGCGGCGGCATCGCAGAATCCGACTACATGGCGCCATTGAGGACGCGATCCTTCTGGATTGCGATGCGGTAAACCTGTCTCTGGGCTCCAACATGCCGGGAGAGGTTTACAACAACACGAGTGTGTACGCCGAACTTCTGGACTACCTGGCCAAAACCGATACAGTTGTAACGGTTTCTTCCGGTAACTCCAATCAGTGGGCGGTGAGAGCCGGCACCGGCGGATATCTGTACAACGACGATGTCAGCTTCGCCACCGGCGGCTCTCCCGGCACCTACGCCAACACCCTGACTGTGGCCTCCGTGGATTCCACCGGCGCCATCGGCCCCCCATCTGCTGGTGGATGACAAGGTTCTCGTCTACTATGAAAGGCCAGGCTGACGCGGTGAAAGCGGTTGCCAGTGAAGCCAAAACCGACGCTGGTAAGACCTACTACACCGGCAGCCTGAAGGTTTGCGCCAGGAACGCTGTGGGCCTCTATGGCGACAGCTACAACATGAGCGACTTCAGCTCCTGGGGCGTCCCCGGCGACCTGTCCCTGAAGCCGGAGATTACCGCCCCTGGCGGCAGCATCCTCTCGGTCAACGGTGAGAAGAAGGATACCGACCAGTATTTCCTGATGTCCGGCACCTCCATGGCCGCGCCCCAGCTTGCCGGCCTGACTGCTGTGCTGATGCAGTATATCCGGGAAAACGACCTGGCGGAAAAGGCGGGCGTCAGCCCCAGAGTGTTGGCGCACAGCCTGCTGATGTCTACCGCTGAACCTCTGTATGAGGAGGCGTCCGGCGAGTATTACTCTTTGCTGAAGCAAGGCGCGGGCCTTGTCAAAGTGGATAACGCTCTGGGCTGCTCAGGCGTATATTATGGTGGACGACCAGCCTGATGGCAAGGTCAAGGTGGAGCTGGGAGATGACCCCGACCGCACCGGCAGCTACAGCTTCTCCTTTACGCTTCACAATCTCACGGATTCCCCGTGTCCTACCTCCTGAGCGCCGACCTGTTTACCCAGGATGTATTCGAGGACAGCGGCCATCGGTATCTGGACACCCTGACAAGAGCTTTTGGCAGTGGACGCCGGCTTCACCTCCAAGGGTGTTCCCGTCCTGTCCGGTGACGATGTGCTGGAGTACGACTTGAACGGCGACGGAAAAACCAACCGGCAGGACGCGGACTTCCTGCTGGAGTATCTGCTGGGCAACGAAACAGAGCTGAAAGCCGATGGCGACATGCACGGTGACGGCAAGGTCAATACCTATGACGCCCATGTGCTGCTGGCTCTGCTGGAGGATAAGGCCTGCGTCACCGTGCCGGCCGGCGGCTCCGTACCTGTGGAAGTGACCCTGACTTTGCCCGACCAGGTGAAGGCTTATCTGGACGAGGCCACCCCCAATGGCGCATACATCGAGGCCTTCGTCTATGCCGAGTCCGCCCAGGGAGAGGAGATCCACTCCATTCCGGTGCTGGGCTTCTACGGCAGCTGGACTGATGCCTCCATGTATGACGTGGACACCGCTCTGGAGCGCAGCTACGGTACCAGCACCCGGGCGACTTATCTGGGCATCAGGGACACCAATTTGCTGACCATTTCCTACGATGGAAACAGCGGCGAGTACCTCTTTGGCGGCAACCCCCTTGCTGCGGAGGAAACCCTATCTGCCTCAGCGCAACGCCTTTAACAACCTCAGCGGCGATACCCTGAAGAACCTCTATTTCACCCAGATTCGTGCGGCCGGAAACAGCCGGCTGCAAATCGGAACACGGAAACCGGCGAAATCTATGTGGCAGACGAGCTTGGCCCGGTCAGCCCCGCCTACTTCTTCCCCAACCAGGGCGTCTGGCTGAATCAGCGCTGGGGCGTGGATGTGGCCTGGGATGGAACGGATCGCAGCGGCAAGCCCCTCCCCGACGGAACACCGGTGGAAATCTCTCTGATTACCGCTCCGGAATACTACCGGAATGAGGACGGAACCTATAACTGGGAAGCCCTGGGCGATGGCGCTTATCTCTCTACCCAATTCACCATTGACAGCACCGATCCGGTGGTGAAAAATGTGGATGTAAGCCAGGATGAAAGCAACTGCCTCCGGATTACTGCCGCGGACAATCAGTATGTGGCGGCCGTGGCTCTGCTGAACAGCTCCGGTATCCGCATTTTGTCCAGCGTAGTGCCGAACCAGACGGAGCGTGGCGAGGATGTAACGGTTGAGCTTCCCTGGATGGCGTGTCCGGCAAGAAGTTCCTGGTTGCCGTTTATGACTACGCCCGCAACGCCACCACCTATGAGGTGACGCTGAACCTGTCGGGCAGCGAAGAGCGACCCTATTTCACCGCTTTCAACCGCTCGACCAAATATAACAACTCCTACTACAACTGGGTGGGCTTTAACAAATCCGGCGCCGAAACGCGGCTGGGCGACATGGCGGACAACAGCATCAAAGCCGCTACGTTTGTGGGAGGCTATGCCTTCGCAGTGGACAGCGAAAACCGCTTCATGGTGGCAGAGGATGAGGATCTGTGTAAGTTTACGCCCATTGCCACTCTGAACGCGCAGGATGCGCCCGTCAAGGACTTCCGCGACCTGGCCTACAACGAGGAAGACGGCCAGCTCTATGGTCTCTACTACTCCGACGCCAACCGGCGGCGGGTTCCCTACCTGTGCACCATCGATATGCTCAGCGGCGTTATGACGGTGCAGGGAGGCTGGGAGCAGATATGTACAACCTGGCCATTGACGGCGAGGAGCACCTTCTATGGCGTGGGTTATGGCAACGGTATCCTCTACAGCTTCACCGCTGACACGATTGCCAATCCCACGAATCTGGGCGATCTGGGCAACTACACCTCCCGGGCCCTCAATTCCCTGGCCTGGGATCACAACGAGGATACACTCTACTGGGCCTACTGCGCGGACGGACGGACGCAGCTGCTGAAAATCGACACCCAAAACGCGGAGGCAGACCTTGTGCGTACCCTTTCCTTTGCGGTTGTGGGTCTGTACATCCGGCCGGAGCAGTATGATGACCAGCTGTTCCAGGATACCGACGAGGTCTACAACGTGTCCCTGAGTCAGACTGAGGCCAGACTCCTGCCCGGCGAGACCCTGCGCCTGTCGGCAAAGGTGCTGCCCTGGACGCTCTCTGATGATTCCGTCGTCTGGAGCAGCTCCGACGAGGATCTGGCCACCGTGGATGCGAACGGCAAGGTGACGGCCAAGTCGGTGGGTACCGTTACCATCACCGCAACGGCCAAGCTGGATGAAACCAAAACCGCCGACTGCACCCTGGATGTGGTGGAGGTTTCCGAAACCCTGAACGGCTTTATCTGGGACGGCGACGGGAACATCTGGTGGGGCGCGTTCCAGACAAACGATCTGACCAATTACACGAAACTTACCGACGATCCCTGCCAGCATGACTTTGCCGCCGTTGCCTATGGCGCCGATGGCAATCTCTATGGCGCCACCATGGATATCACAAACCAGCTGTCGGACTACTACAAGATCGATCCCGACACTTTTTGAGGCCACCCTCATCGGCGGCTCTGATGAGATTTTCTATGCCGACCTGGCCTATGACCCCCCACCTGGACTGCATGCTGGCCGTTTATGGCCCCTACATCCTGCTGATTGACGAGGAAACCGGCACTTACAGCGGTTACTGGGAGTGGCACAATAGCGCCAACCTGATCGGTATCGCCTACGGCGGCAGTCAGTACAACGAGGAATATGATACCTATATCGACACCTTCTTCCTGCTGGATCAGGAGGGCAACGTGTACCTGGAGGGTTTCGCCTCTA
>VOFI01000588.1_pt1 | contig 44000 bp, 44 predicted proteins | sample 5384131 | NCBI WGS metagenome assembly VOFI01 (sample SAMN12384728, study PRJNA508395) | human gut metagenome | isolation source: healthy gut H | host: Homo sapiens
AGTGCATTTCAGCTTTGAGCAGACTGTTGTAAGAGTGTTTATGTCGCCAAACGCTAATCGAAAAGAGTGTCATTAGGTGATGTGGTTTTCGATTAAAACAGGGAACTTTTCATTTTGGAACTTATCGTAATTTTTTATTTGAATGATTGTGAAACCAAGACCGAGTAGGGAGATCGGACTCTAACGGTCTATCCCGTTGCGGGAGAGGACGCCTTCCGTGTAATAATGTTTGACTTCTCGCATCTCCGTGACCAAGTCGGCTATGTCGATCAATTCTGCCGGAGCGTACCGTCCCGTGATTACCAACTCTGTCCCGGAATGTCGTCGAGAAATCGCCGTCAATACCTCCTCAATAGAAAGCAACTCGTAATACAGGGCAATGGTTAGTTCATCGAGCACGACCAGATTATACTCTCCCGAAGCGAGAATTTGTTTGCAGCTTTCCAATCCCGCATAAGCTGCGTCAATATCTTCTTGTGCCGGCTTCTTTTCAATAAAGCACCCCCGACCGAATTGCTGGATGCGGACGTTGTTAAACAGATGTTCGATCTTGGTTTCATTATATTTCATGTTCTTTACGAATTGTCCGATGAAGACGCTTCCTCCGGCACACAAAACTCGAATGGCAAGCCCAAATGCGGCCGTTGTCTTTCCTTTCCCGTTGCCAGTATAGACATGTATATATCCTTTGTTTTCCATATTGTTGATTTATGATTGCAAATGTAATCCGTGTTATGGTTCGGCGGAAAGATGGGCAAAACAATAAGTATAGGTTTGAATCGTGCCATCCTCAAGCCGGATGTCATAACTTTGGCTAAAGGGAGTTCCCAGTCGGAAAAGTACGGGTGAGGAGAATATCGGTCCGTCGTAGCAGAACGTGTGGTATTCTCCGTTTTCTCCGTTGTGATCCATTTCCTTGGGGAGAGAGGCAATAAAGTCGGCATCTACCTCGCGACCGATGGCATCCATTCCCAAGCCATCGGCTTGCGTGGTCACGATGACCGTCTTCAGTCCGGAAGCGAGGTATTGCTGCATGACGATTTCCGAGGAGACTACTCCCCATAACGGCTCCACAACCTCTATTCCGAGTGGTGCGAGTTGTCGCTCCCTGTAGGCACGGACATCGTGCAAGTAAATATCCCCGAAAATAAAATGGGTTACTCCTTGCTCCTTGAAATGTAGGGCTGCGCAAGTCATGGCCTCTGCGTAATTTTCAAGGTTCCCCTGGGGTGTGAGATTCACGATATGCAGGGGAATACCTATACTGTCTGCTTGTGCCTGAAGCAAGGGGAGTGGGATACCGTGCATGCTGGAGCGTTGCGAGTCACGATTGATTGTGGTGAGCAGGGCAACGATGTCGTATAGCTCCGATTGACGAGCTCGCCAAAGGGCATGCGCGGAGTCTTTTCCCCCGCTCCAGTTGAATACGGCTTTTATCTTTTCCATTCGATGTTCGTAAAACTTCATGCTTCCAATAACTCACTCGTTTTTGCCCAATAGTAGTAGGCTTCCGGTAGGTTGCTTCTCAGCTTATTCAGTTTGTTGGGCAGCGAAGGTCGGATGACCATATCCTTTATATCGGCAGGGTTGTTGGAATAAGATTCTATTTCATTGATTCCCTTTTCAATTAACGTGGCTAAATAAGCCGCTCTTGCTGCATCAATAATGGCATGGTCTATCAGATAACGCTGCTTGTACATAAATGACTTGACACGGATGATTCCGTCTTGTATCAGGTCGAAGTCTCCTTCTCCGGCTTTTCCCCGTGTGGAGATACAAAGTGCCGTTTGGCGGATGTCATTGAAAACTTGCCCTATGTCCGTTCCGAAAGACCGGTATGAAAGTTCGACCACCGCAATCTTACGGAACGCTTCTTTGGTAATCTGCAGGTCTGAAACATTTTCAAACAGCCGCCCCACATCATAAAGCTGTTTGGCTATCTCCATCGAACAGGACCTTCCATTCTTGTAATAAGGTATTCCAGTTGTGTTGGGAGCGAAAGCCGTCAGTTTATCGCCCAAAATATCTTCTGCGGACGGGACTGTTACCATCAATGGTTTTCCTTCCAACCGTATGAACGGGCAGTTGATAGCTATTTGTTGGGTACGGAAATAATGAATGTCCTCGTAGAGTACATCCAGCAGGATATAGGATTGTGCATCGGTGTCATTTCGGTATGCAATCTGATAGAAAAACTTGGAATGGCTCTTGGGAATATCCGCATCATCCCGTTGCTTGCGTTCCACAAGTTCCAGATTGATGAAGCCGAAATCGGCAAATGATTTCAGATAGTCTTCAATGTTGGTTCCAGGGGGACAGATAAGATCAATGTCGATTGACAGACGATGAGCAGATTTCCCAAGTATGAGCATAAGTGCCGTTCCTCCCTTAAAAACCAGTGGACACCCGGCTTTAACCAGCATTTCAAGCAGGGACAGGGCACGGATTACTTTCTCTATCAGATTTTTGTCATTATAGTGCAATTCGGATGAAACCTGTTCGATCCATTCTGCCGTAAAACACTCCTTCTTTATCATTTTATGTTCAGATTTTCTAATATGGACAATATTTCTTCTTTTGCCTTACGTCTGCCGGCATACCTGAATAGCCGATTTCGATTGACAGCGTACAGATTAAAGGCATTTTCAAAGATATGCTCGCTTTCACTGCCTTGTAGGTAGAAGAAATCCGCATCCCTCAATATATCCACCAACAGCTTTTCCAGTGTAGGCATCGGTACATCTGATACTTTCTGCAAAGGAGCTTCCGAGACCAAATTTTTCACAAAAAAGACACGGCTGTCCATATCTACATATCGGTAAATCATATCTTTGTCCGGTCGCAGATAGACGTCACGGTTCCCGTCTTTCAAAAAGTTGAAAACCGTTTCTGCCGAATCCCTGTCTGTTTCCACATAGACAACACGGTTGGAAGAAAGGTGATGCTGCAAGGTTGCGATAATATCCCCCTGATAGACGCAGAACTTCGCAAATGGGAAATTGACCAGCAACGAATCGTAAATTTCTCTTACTTCACCTATGAGTTTAGGAACAAAGGACTGTTTCATGACTTTAGCATACATTCCGCGTCCGGTTCTGACCAATGCATTTTCATTCACGAGCTTGAACAGATACCATGACAAGGAAGACTTGCTTATGCCAACCTTTTCGTGAAGATAGGCAAACAAGTCATCCATGCTGAAATCACGGTGTACTTCAGCGTATTCAAGTATGGATGTCGTTGTTTTGTTACTCATATTATATCCTGTTTTTGCCTGCAAATATAGCAAATTTTCGGCACTATTTCTGAATAGTGCCGAAAATTTGTATTTATTTAAAACAATCTATATGTAAATAACCTTTTGTCATCATCTACTAAATATCGGCACTAAATTAAAATTGTGCCGATATTTAGTGATTGTTCAATATTGTACAATGACAATTTACCAAATCGTATTTTCCTGTTTTATTGTTGTCACATCTCGTTTATCGGCAGGTCATTCTTTACTCTTTTCGTCGGCGAATGTAGGACGAAGCGCATAATCGCCAAGCCGCATTGCATTCGGATGACGAAAACAGACTGTTGCACGGTCGGTTTTCTATCCGGGTTTGGCTTATGATGCCACAGCTTCATCCTCTGGCTGCCTCAAAAAGCTGAAAACAAACCTGCACGGCAAACGAAAGCAGGGAAAAATAAAAATCAGCATGATAGTTCAACCAATTAAAAGTAAACAAGTATGGTAGAAGAAATTAGACAAGACGGCAGAGTGATATTGTCGAGCGAAGACGGTTTTTCCGTCCCTATGATTTTCAACAACCTTTGTGGAAAGAATTTCATTGGCAAAGAATACAAGGACTATATCAGGCATATAGCCTTTGAGGAAATGGGACTTAAGCCGGGTATCGTGTCCCATTATCGGAACGGTGTTCTATATAAGAACGGCACAATCCCGGAACTTTGAACAGGTAAACCAAAATAGGAACAGCAAAAATCAAAATTTATACAAATTTATACAGATATGGAAACAACAACAATTCATCCGGCAGAAGCCTATCTACGCAACGAACAAAATCCTACATCCTTATATGTAAGGATTGCAGGAAAACGCAGACGGCTGTTTATCAACCGCAACGAAAACGTCATCGGCATTATCGCACTCGGAAAACGCAAAAGCGGGTACATCTTCACAGATTGGGCAAGCATTGAGAAGATATACTATCCGTCATCCTCTCCCGAAGATGCAGCGGACATAGAAAAGAAACTGGTCTTGAAATACCAGAAACTTGCCCGGCTTGCCACGCATACGAATGATTGGCTTCGCAAAATCGCTAATGCCGATTTGGATAAATCCCTCTACGAGAACCGCATCACGACCGGCACACGCATCGACGGCAAGTGTATCGGACTTGCCACCATCGAGAAGTATTGCGGCAGTTGGGATATGGCTCGTTTCAGAACGGCACTGAAGCAAGGTGAAAAGTTTTCCACCGGACGCTTCGACTTTTGCGGCTATGACGGTACGCTGTGGTGCGAGCCACGCGAAAATGGCGATATGGCGGCAGGATTCAGCAAAGAGTACCGGAATTGTGGCAACGGCTACTATTATCTGCTTATCAACGATGAATACATGATAGGCTATGACATAGACTGAGTTATATGCAGGGCAACGACAAGACCGTATCGGGCAAAGTCTCGGTACGGTTTGTTGTTCCGATCGACCAACGACCTTTTATAAAACTCCTGTTCTCCCTCTTATAGCCTTACATCCTGCGGCCAGTTTGCTTCAAGCAACCTCACGCATTTTGTGTAACATGTTACATAAAGTGTGTGAAGCCCTTTTTGCAAAAGGACGGACACGGACAGACTTGGCATTACAGGGGGCGGGATAAATCCTGCCCTCCGTAGTTCCAAGACAGTCCGTTGGGAAGTCCGTCCCGACTGACCGCCTTACTCTTTTACCCATAATCTTTCCTTTTCTAACGGATTCCCATTAAACCCAAGTCCGCTGCCGTGCGACCTACGGGATAGAATTTTCCGCAAAGGTAACCGACCGTGCCAATCTTGCCAATGCCGACGTGCCGCCGCGAGTGACACGCAAAAATCTTCCTCTCCCTCTGTCGAGCGTATTTTTCCGGTTCAGCCTTGTCCGATTGTCCCTCGCCACCTTCCGAAAGCAGAAAAATCTTCCCGGCGGTCGCAAACAGACCGAACAGAGGGAAATAAAAAGAAAGGTTAAATATGAGTTACAACAAATTGAAATCATTGGTGGCAAACGTGGAAGCGATAAAGACAGCGTTACAAATCCACATTCAAGGCAGACAAGCCACACCAGAGGAAAAAGAAACCTTATCCCAATATTCGGGGTTTGGCGGTATCAAAGAAGTGCTGAACATCGGCACAGACAAGCCTGTAAGTGGCGACATGGAAGAACCGATAAGGCGGTTGCAGGAACTTATCGACACCTATCCCTATTTCACGGAAGCCATGAAAGCCTCTGTCCTGACAGCGTTCTACACCCCGAAATTCCTTATTGATGTAGTCGCAAAGCAGATACACGCCACATTCAAGGACAATGAGCTGCAAATGCGCTCATTCCTCGAACCGAGTGCAGGCATTGGCGGTTTCCTCCCGGTAGCCATGTCCGACACCTGCGGCTATGCCATTGAAAAAGACCCGGTTTCGGGTCTGATACTCTCCCTGCTGAATGACAACACGGTTACACGGACAGCCGGGTTTGAAACGATAGACGAACAGGGTTTTGAACATACGAAATTCGATGTCATAGCCTCCAACATCCCTTTCGGTAACTTCCGTGTGTTCGATGCGGAACTCTGGAAGAAAGGCGGCATATACGAGCAGGCTACCAAGACCATACACAATTACTTTTTTGTCAAGGCTTTGGAGCTTTTGAACGAGGGCGGCCTGCTGGCTTTCGTCACATCAAGAGGTGTGGCCGATACACCAAGCAACAAATTCGTGCGTGAATACCTTGTGAACCATGCCGATTTGATTAGTGCTATCCGTATGCCCGACACGCTTTTCATGTACACAAGCGGCATCGAGGTAGGCAGCGATTTACTGATCTTCCAAAAGCATACTCACAAGGCGGCACTCTCGCAGAGGGAACAGCTCTTTTTGCAGGTCGGCAGGGAAAAGGCAGATACGACAGGCACAATGACCGAATACGCCAACAAACTGTTTACGTTGCCGAAAACCACCCTTGCAACAGGCAGCCGCATTGCGATGAACCAGTACGGCAAGTATGTACGCAAATACCAGTGGCAGGGTGATGAAAACGCCATGTCGCAGTATCTCGCCGCATTGCTCAAACTCGACTTTGGCCGCTATTTCCGCAAAAGCCTTTTCACAAGTGAGGGACAGGACGGCATACACACGCAAATGTCCCTTTTCGGCAGTGTGGCCGTTAAGCAGCCACCAAAAGGCAGACGAGCCTATACGGACGAGCCGGAAGCGTGGATGAAAGAGGGTGCAATGGTACTGTTTGAGGGGCAGGTGGGCATTATCCGATACCGCAAATCCGAACTATACCAAGAGACGGCCACCGATTTTGTCCCGGTGGACGAGGGCAAGGTGAACACGGAGAGGGCTAACGACTATTTCTCTATCCGCAAGGCATATTTTGAACTTGCAATCAAAGAGCAGGAGGAACAGACGGAACAGCCGCATTTGCGTGAACGGCTGAACGCTTGCTATGATGCTTTTGTCGCCAAATGGGGCTTTTTCCACTCTAATGACAACAAGGAGTTTATCATGCTTGACAGCCTCGGCGTGGAAGTGTTCACGATTGAAATGCAGGTCAAGGGCGACATATTCAAATCCGACATCATGCGTGAGCCTGTAGCGTTCAAGAAGATAGACACGACCGTGCAACTGACACCGGGCGAAGCGTTGGCAAGCTGCCTTAACTTTTACGGCTGTGTGGATATGGACTATCTGATGCAGACCACAGGCAAGGACGAGGACGAAGTTATCGACGACCTCAAAGGCAAGATATTCTACAATCCTGCCACCGGAGAATGGGAGCACAAAGGCAAGTTCATAGCTGGAAACGTCATCGCCAAAAGCAAGGAAACAGGCTCTTATCTTCCCGATCTCACAGGCAAGGAAAAGGACTGGACGGAAACCGCTGTAAAGGCATTGGAGGAAGCCATACCCGAAGCGATACCCTACGAGGAACTCGACATCAACATGGGCGAGCGTTGGATTGACACGAAGCTGTACGCCGATTTTGCCACAGAACTTTTCGGAACGGAAACCGATGTGATGTATTTTGACGTGAACGACACCTATTTAGTGCGGCTACAAGGATATTCCCCTGTAGTCTATAACACCTATTCCGTAAAGAATTACAACGGAGAGGATTTGTTCGTACACGCCCTGCAGGACACCGTTCCCGAAATAACCAAAGAGATAGAGCGGAACGGCGAAGCGGTACGAGTGCCGGACGAGGAAGCCATACAGGAAGCGGCCACCAAGATACAGGAGATAAGAAACCGTTTCAACCAGTGGCTCGACTGTCAGCCGATAGAGGTAAGGGACGAATTGGTAAGGGTGTATAACGAGCGTTTCAACTGCTATGTCAGGCCGCACTATGACGGTTCGGCACAAACCTTTCCGCAGCTCTCTTTCGAGCAATTTCCATACGATAGTCTCTATCCCTCACAGAAAGATGCTATCTGGATGATTAAGCAGAATGGAGGCGGTATCTGTTGGCACGAGGTAGGCACAGGCAAGACGATGATAATGTGCGTTGCCGCTTACGAAATGAAACGTCTCGGATTGGTGCAGAAACCGCTCATTATCGGCTTGAAAGCCAATGTTCACGAAATTGCCGACACGTTCCGCAAGGCTTACCCCTCGGCAAAGGTGCTTTATCCGGGCAAGGAGGATTTCACTCCTGCCAACCGCAAAGAGGTATTCTCGAAAATCAAGAACAACAACTGGGACTGCATCATTCTGACGCACGACCAGTTCGCCAAGATACCGCAATCGGAACAGACCATGATAGATATATTCACCGAAGAACTGGCCGATGTGGAGCGCAATTTGGAAGTCTTGGAACAATCCACCATGCGCTACCGCAGCGGAAAGATGCAGGACGGACTGGAGAAGCGCAAACAGAACCTCGCAGCCAAACTTAAGGAATTGCGAATGAAAATCAACGAGCGGAAAGACGATGCGGTGGACTTTCACTCGATGGGCATAGACCACATATTTGTCGATGAATGCCACATTTTCAAGAACTTAATATTTCAGACACGCCACACGAGGGTTGCAGGTATCGGCAATACCAAAGGCTCGCAAAGGGCGATGAACCTGCTGTTTGCCATCCGTGACATTCAGCACCGGACAGGACGTGACCTCGGCGCAACATTCCTTTCGGGCACGGTGGTTGTGAACGCCCTGACCGAACTGTATGTGATGTTTAAGTACCTTAGACCAAGAGAATTGCAACGTCAGCAGATTTCTTGCTTCGATGCGTGGGCGGCGATATTTACGCAGAAAACAGCCGATTATGAACTGAACGTGACAGGTGCAATCAAGCGTAAAGAGCGTTTCCGCACCTACATCAAAGTGCCGGAACTGGCAATGTTCCTGCGTGAGATTACCGACTACCGCACCGCCGACATGATAAACCTCGATGTACCGGATAAAAATGTGCGCTTTCTTTCTCATGCGCCCACTATCCAGCAGGAGGAAATGATAGGCCGTTTGGTTTCCTTTGCACACAGCGGACAGTGGGAGGATTTGGGACTTGATACGCCCGAACCCGACAACCTCGACAAGGCGAAAATGTTGGTTGCGACCAATGTAGCCCGAAAAATGGCTCTTGATATGCGCTTGTTGGGTTGCAAGTTCAAGGATGATGCCGATAACAAGGCTTCTATCTGTGCGAGGACAATCTATGATTACTATATACGCTCGAATGATAATCGGGGTACACAGTTCGTGTTCAGCGACCTTGGTACATACAAACCGAACGAATGGAACATATATACCGACATCAAAGAAAAGTTGGTGAACCTCGGTATTCCGACCGATGAAGTGCAGTTTATCCAGTGTGCTACCACCGAAAGGGCAAGAAAACGCCTGTTCGAGGACATGAACAACGGCAAGGTGCGTGTGCTTTTCGGCAGTACCACCATGTTAGGCACAGGGGTGAACGCCCAACAGAGGGCTGTAGCGGTGCATCACTTGGAGATTCCCTGGCGACCTGCTGACATGGAGCAACGCAATGGCAGGGCAGTACGCAAGGCAACACCGTAAAGCTGTGGGGTGGCAATGTGGTGGATGTCGTAATTTATGGTACGGAAAAGACCCTCGATGCCTACAAGTTTAATCTGTTGAAAAACAAGCAGATGTTTATCAATCAAATTAACAACGGCACAATTGCCGTGCGCCGTATCGACGAGGGAGGCATGGATGAGGACAGCGGTATGAACTTTGCCGAGTTCGTGGCTATCCTTTCCGGCAATAACGATTTGCTGAACAAGACAAAGCTCGACAACAAGATTATGCAGTTGGAAAAGGAACAGACCATTTTCAAGAAAGAACGCATCCGTGCCGAGCGGAAAATAACCGCCGGACAGGAAGATATGGCAAAGACACAGCGTACAAAGGCCGGTTTCATCAAGGATTGGGAATACTTCAACTCTTACGAGGGGACAAAAGTAACACAACTTCTCAACCTGCCACAAGCTACAGCCGAGGAAACAGGCCGGGAATTACACCGCATCGCCAAAACCTACCGTAGCGGAGCGTATGGTACGATTGGCACGTTTACAGGGCTGAATTTGCTGGTACGCAGCGAGTACAGCATAAACGGTACATTTGACCGAAACACGTTCTTTGTCGAGGGGACAAGCGGGCTTAAATACCGTTGTGGACTGACAGGTGCGTTACCGCTTGGCTTCGTGGAATCTGCTCAATATCCGCAGGCTACACTAAACAAATTGCCCTCACTTATTGAGAAGCAACAAAAGACGGTGGAGCGGATTGAAAGCGAAATCCCCATATTGCAGGACATCGTTGGCCGCCAGTGGAGCAAAGCCGATGAATTGGTAAAACTCAAACTGGAGTGCAAGGAGCTGCAGCGGAAGATTGACGAAAGTCTCAAGGATGCGGAACGCTCTCTAACTCCATCCGAAACAACGGCTGCCGAATACGAACCTACTACTAAGGCCGCTTAAACCATAATCATATCTTAACCTTTTCCCTCTGTTCGGTTGCGATAACTCGACAGGGGGATTTTTCTTGTACTCCGATCTGATGGCGGCAATATCCATTTATATACACCTCCCAAATAGGCTTTACTTCACTGCTATACAGTCGATACTAAATGTAGTACATACTAATGTTAGTAAAGTAGGATATCAGGAAATCTCCCGTTGCAAAGGATAGTATGCACTACATTTAGTCAATCAGTATTTTAGTATAGTAGTAGATACTACGATACTAAAATGTAATAAAGTAGTAAAATAGTACACACTAATCATAGTAAATACTAAAAATAGTAGTATCTTTGTATCAGAAATAAAGATAGGAATTTATGGCAAAGATAATCGCTGTTTTGAACCACAAGGGCGGTGTCGGAAAGACGACCACCACCATCAATCTTGCTGCCGCATTGCAGCAGAAGAAAAAGCGTGTACTGCTCATCGACATGGACGGTCAGGCAAACCTCACGGAATCCTGCGGTCTCTCCATCGAAGAGGAACGGACGGTGTACGGAGCAATGAAAGGTGAATACCCGTTAACGGTATTCGAGTTAAATAATGGCCTTTCCGTTGTACCGTCCTGCCTTGATTTGTCAGCGGCAGAATCCGAGCTTATCAATGAGCCGGGGCGGGAATTAATACTGAAAGGGCTGATTGCAAAATTGCTTGAAACCCGTAAATTCGACTATATCCTGATTGACTGTCCGCCCTCGCTGGGTTTGCTGACACTCAACGCACTTACATCTGCGGATTTCTTGATTATCCCGGTACAGGCGCAATTCCTCGCCATGCGCGGAATGGCGAAGATTACAAATGTGGTCGAGATTGTCAAAACCCGTTTGAACCCGAATCTGAACATCGGCGGAATTGTCATCACACAGTTTGACAAGCGCAAGACGCTCAACAAGAGTGTTGCGGAACTCATCAACGAATCATTCTGCGACAAAGTGTTCAAGACCGTCATCCGGGACAATGTGGCATTGGCCGAAGCTCCGATAAAGGGTCTGAACATCTTTGAATACAACAAGAACAGCAACGGGGCAAAAGGACTACATGGAGTTAGCAAAAGAAGTGTTGAAATTAAAGTAAAGACGATATGAGCAAAAGTGATTCATTGAAAAACGGCATGAGAAGCGGACTGGACGGCTTGCTGTCATCCACCGGGAAGTCCACGCAAAAGAAAGAGCCTGCACCGGTCAAAGCGGAAAAAGAACCTGCCGTGCATTGCAATTTTGTTATCGACAAGAGTATTCATACCCGGATGAAATACCTCGCTATCGAGAAGAATATGTCGCTCCGAAATATTGTGAACGAGGCGATGAAAGAGTATTTGGAAAAGCACGAGAAATAACCGGGGCGGCAATCCGCCCAATCAACTTTTATACCATACCGCTATCTTATGGCTCACGTCCACAAGGTAGCGGTTTTCCCGTTTATACCCCTGGCTGTTCTCCTGCTCTATTCGCCTCTTATAGCTGCAATGCTGCATTTCCCCTTTCTATCCATTCCTCTTGCCGCTTGTCCGGTCTCGTTCCTGCCATCGCCGGTTGGTTTTCCAGACGCAAATTTGGACTGCCGCGCTTGATTTCATCGCTTTGAAGTGCATTTCTCGTAAAATTCTTCCTTTCCGTGAAAGAGTAATTTTCCGGAAAAAGCGTTGAAAATAGCTTGTTCGTCAGTCCCTTGAAGCATCTGTAAATCCCAAGCGGTTCAGGCAGAAAAAAGAACCGAAAAGAGGGAAAAATAACAAAACAAATAGTTCAAGCAGTAGAGAAGAACATCACATCGGTAGCATTGGCAGACATTCAGTCGAGCAGTTACAACCCACGCAAGAACTTTGACGAGACAAGCCTTGCGGAACTTGCCGAGAGCATCCGTCAGCAGGGAGTGCTTCTAAATCCGGAAAAACCAGACGTGCCGCTTAACAAAAACGATGCGTTTCAAAAAGTACAAAAACGACGCGTACAAGAAAAACGGTGAGCGCGGTCCTATTCTACACGACCAAAGCCCACCGTTTTTCTTTCACTTGAACCCTCTTAAAACGACCTTAAAATATCATTTAAAAGCCATTGCAGATTCAAAATAATTCACTATCTTTATGCAGTGTTAAGCTGCTATACCTAACACTTTATCCGGCTTCGTGTACAGCATCATGTCTGTATATTTAGCTTGATAGTTACGCTTGCACTAAACTCCACTTTCCTGCATTCCTTGAACGGGCTGCCAACAAATGGATTTCGGTCCATCCAGTCGCACAGTTCTAAAATGGAAGACTTGTTCGAGGTGAAGTACACGAACGAATGCCCTTTCAGCACGGTTAGTACATCCAGATAGTCGGCCAGACGCCAGTACATCTTGTAAGTTCCCACTTCAGTGGAAAGGTACGGCGGATCAACCAGGAATACCACACCCGGAACATCCTTGTAGCATTTGAACACTTCCTTGTAATCTTTGCAGGTAACCATAATCCCTTCCAGGTAATCTTCCGCTTCGGGATAATCAGCCCGCCGAATTCTATTGTAGATGGCTTCTTTCTTCATTTCTTCCAAACTGGCCACATACTTCATGGCGAACAACAAGGAGGCTGAAATCGTGATATAATCCACGTAGCCGTGCTCTTTTTCCTCCCTCTCAATACGGGCAAACATTTTATCGCGAACCTCCCCGGTTATACGTTTATTTTTGGGTTCTCCTTCAGCTATCCGGCGCAAATCGGATAACAGCACATTGGTGGCCGGGATATTCGCAAGCCGACGGCGGTAGTTGTCGAAGTCATTATACACAACGGTGGCATCAGGCCTGACACATTTGGTAATATGTGACAGCAGACCCGATCCGCCAAACAGGTCCACAAACACGGTGCTGTCCGGGAACTGTCCCAGCACCTTGATAAATTCTTTCGCAAACATGCGTTTCTGCCCCACGAAAGGAAGCGGGGCGGACAAATACATCTTTCTCATTTCATTCTGCTTTAAAACGGCCGCAAAGGTCCCCAGAATAAACGAAAAACAGCGGGAAACATGAACGGTTCCCGCTGCAAGACACATACAGCAAACTACACGTTCAGCCCGAAACGGACCGTCTCGTCACCGGCGATCAGCGCACGGGTGCCCGGGATATTATTCTCGTAGATATGTACATTGCCCAGATAGAGGGTGATCGACTTCAAGGGAAGTTCTATCTGCCGCGCCATCAGGTACAGGTGGTAAATATCGGAAGGCAGCCCGAGGTTCGCGTCGCTGCTGCGCTGGTAGGCGGACAGAACCAGTTCACCACCGTCTAACTGGAACTGCACCAGACTCAGGCAGGGTGCCTGGTTGCTTTCCGCACCGGTCTCACCCAGGAAAAGCACGTAGTTCTTGCTGTTGCGTTTCTCCCGGTTGATTTTCGCTATCAACGGCGGCAGCTTCTCAAAATAGGTGGGGTAACTGTTCACCAGGATGGAACCGCAATAATCCCACCAGTTGATGCCGGCCTCCCGGTACTTCTCCACGTTACGTTCCCCCTGCATGAACAGCTGGAGCTCGCTACGGAGTTTCTTGCGGGCGATATTATGCCCCTCGAATATGTCAAGCAGGTCCGCCGGTGTCAGCGACAGTTGCTCGTTCAGAAGGTATTGTATGTTTCCCTTTCTTGTTGGTCTGTGTTTTTCCCGCGACAAGAATCTTGTCCAGGATACGGTAATACTTGTTCATAGCCATTTCCTCCTTCTAAAATTGAAACACCCTAAAGATAAGGGGAAACGGCGCTCCCTACGGCATAAAACACCCCGTTCACACTGCAAGCGTCTTGCAGTCGCTTTGAAACCGTTTCACCAGAGCGTAAACCTTACGCTCGCTCACCGAATACTTTTCGGACAGTACGGCCACGGCATACGAGACTTTCTCACCCTGATCCAGCAGGCGGGAATAATCCGCGTACAGGTCGATATACCGGGCATCCTCCAGACGGATGCCGGCCGCCTGGAGCCTTTTCAACAGCTCCCGGTTAAAGTTTAGTATCTCAATCACTTTCATACAACAAAAAAAATTATATCTTTGCAGTGCCAATCATTTTTTAAACAACAAAAATCGCAGAGTCGCGGCAGAGGGCATTTGCCCCCGGTCGCGCGGCTCTGCGTTTCATGTTTAAAAAAGTGATTGGCGTTACTTTTTAACAGGCCGGGGGCTTTTTTCTTATCCTCCCCCGAAGGATTTATTCCACCCGGTACTTCTCCGGATCAAAATCGTCTTTCTTTTTCCAGCCGTCAGCCAGTGTATCCTGGATGTGCTTCATGGCTTTCGTATAGAAGTCCGTCAGCTCCTCCAGTTTTTCAAACGTCCGGTACCGGGGTTCGTCATCCGTCCCGAATTTGAACGTTACCGGAAGTGTGACACCACCGGTCTGTACAGCCAGATCATGGGCCGCCTTATAGTTGAACTGGTTCTCGCTTGACAGCCACACCGGCATGCCATCGTAAACAAAACCGCAAAGAATAGCTTCGTTTATCCTTTCGTTATACCAACCAAGCACGACGGATCTTATTACCTGGTCCGAGGGCTTGCCCAAAAAAGTCCTCCTCCATATAGGAGGCGGAACCGTCCCCACGTTCCTGCACATCCCAACGGATGCGCCATCCATTACGAGCCGGGCTCACACATTCAATCAGTTTTACCCCGGCACTTCCTTCAACTCTTTTCATGTAAACACGTATTTGGTTCTACCTTTGCCGAATGTCTCTGTTTTGATGGTCGTTTCAAACGGGAAACCGTCCGGCATTTCCTTCACTTGTGCGAGAATATTCTTCATCTCCTCGCTGTTGGTGAAGAACTTCTTCGCTTCGCCGTTCACTTCGATGGCCACGATACAGCAGTCCTCGCCCTGTTCGGTCTTGATGCCCGTCTCGAAGTCCTTCACTACAATCGGTAAGTTTACCAGTTCCCGGATGCTTACCACCACTCCGGGAAAACGCTTCTTGCCGTCCTCCGGCTTATAGGAAACGTTCAAGTCTTTAAATGATCTCATTTCTTTGCCTGTTAATTTTTTAAACAACTTATTACAGTCGGCGTGTTTCGTCATGCCGTAGAAACTGGCAATCAGTTCCCGCCGTCTCTTTCTCGATTTTACCTCGTGCATCTTCCGGGCAAACTTCTGTTTGATGCGTTTCCGCAATCTTACATAGTCAGGCCGGATAACATAGCCAAGGAAATCAATGCCTTCTTCTACAGGAAACACCCGTTCATTCGGCTTGATTTCCAAGTCTATTTTCTCCATTTGCCCGTGAATAACATCACGAATCTTCCACAATTCCGCTTTCGTTTTACCGAGTACCAATCCGTCATCGCAATAGCGATAGTAATAACGAACCCCGTACTTATCCTTCAGATAGTGGTCTAAAAATACAGACAGAAGCAGGTTGCCGCTCCTTGTGAACTGCGCAGTCCGAAGCTGATACCCTCCGGCAGCAGTGTCACGAACCGCTCCAGCAGCACCAACAGCCTTTCGTCCTTGAATATCCTGCGGAAGCACCACATCACAAAATCCTGCTGCACATTGTCGTAGAACCTGCGGATGTCAAACTTGTAGGCATACAGCGTGCCTTCCGGGTCTTTTTGCAGATCGGTACGTATGCAGTCCATCAAGATCATGAGTGCCGCGCCTTTTAATGCTTGCACCGGTTGTCCGGATATAACGTTTTTGCAGGTGGCGGTCCACCACATTCATGATGGCAAACACAGCGATGCGGTCTTTCATGGACAGGATCTGCAAAATACGTTTTTTACCGTATTCCTCGATTTCCCTCTCATGGTAGCCGCCCAGCCGGAATGAGCCGTCCGCAATGGCAGCCGTCAGTTCGGCGATAATCTCCTCCCTATGTGCAAGCAGGTACCGGCCCTGCCTCGACCTTTTGCGCTTTGAACCGCGCAGTACGGTATCGAATGCCTCCGACATATTGGAGTATTCGATGATTTCCTCGATGATATATCCTTCCCTGCGCATAATGTTCTGCTGTTGGTTAATAAAAACGGAAGATAAGGGCCTTCCTTTCCCCGGGTCTGACTTCTTCGAGTCACAAGTGCCTACCAAACTCCACCCGACGCGTGATTTTTCAGCTTTCCACCTCTTCAAGTGCTGTTGCTGTGGCTTGCTTCCCTCGGCACCGCATTGGGGACACGTCCCCGCTGCTGTACGCCGATTCATTAGATTTCCAGACGAGAGCCGACATTCGCATTCGTGTTCGAAGCATCGTTGCTCGCATTTGCATTCGACACACCGCCATTTGCGTTCGCATTGTTGTACCCGCGATAGACCACACGGACTATCGGGAAGCTCCACCGGCTGCAAAGTTATTGATTTAACGGGCAAAATGAACTGACGAACTAAATTAATATCCAGAACAGGGCGGACATAATACCGCCCACCACAGTGAGCCCCCAATCAATCCAGTCCCATAAACCACCCCGAAGGGCATCCTTCAATTCAAGACAGCAGGCGGCCACCACGGTAGCATAGATCGCCGTCCAGGGGGTAAAGCCAAGCAGGCCTACCATCAAACCGCCCACAAGATGTTTGTAGCGGTTACTCGTTTTAAGAAATGCGATAATCTTTTTCATATACCTTGATTTTCTACTTTTTTCGACCGGCTTCGCCGGTATTTGAATACCTTTTAAACGGGATTCGGAAACCATCCGAATCCCGTTCTTTCGTTTTAGTCGCTTCGCTCCACGCTTTGGCGCTTTGCGCTTACGCCACCTCGCGTATCGCCTTATACGCTGCCACGCTTTGCGCCCGGACGATTTTGCCGCGGAAGGCCAGACGAGAGCCGACATACGCACTGCGTGTCGAAGCATCGCTCGCTCGCATACGCATACGACACACCGCCATATGCATACGCAATGTAGCGCCCGCGATAGACCACACGGACGGTAGCTGTACTTACATAGTAAATATCAGTATAGTAAGTAGACGATGATCCGTTCAGGTTGCCCACCGGAACCAGGTCCATATACTTGCCGTGCGCCACGCCTGTAATCCACTGACCGCTGTCCTTCTTGCCCTGCACCATGCGGATACTGCCGTCAGGCATCCAGATACGCCATTTGCCCACGTTGCCGCTGTCGTTCGGCAAATCCACACTGTCCATCATGTCATACTTGTTGCCATAAATATCCTCGTAACCGATACAGCAAATGTTATTCACCTGAACAACCGTTGCCTGACCGTATTCGTCTTGACCCTTGTACCAGGCATACTGGTGAACCAGTCCGTCAATCAATGAGTTCGTAATCTTGTTATCAATAGCGTACGCTTCGTCATAACCGATAGTGTCTGTCATCCCGCGGTCGGACGTACCACCGGTTATGCGGTTATAACTATGTTGTCCGGCGCCGCACTGTTCCTGCATGTCACGGCGACCGTAACGCGCATAGCTCAAGTTAGCGATGCGGCTGTGCATCAAAGCGTCAATCTGTTGCATGCCACGCTGCTGGCTGTAATAATGGAAGTCCGTCCACGTCATACTGCCGGCAGTATAATTGCCGGTTATACACGCACGAAGTTTACTGCCCACTACTGAACTGCCCACAACCGCACACAGATGCTCATCGTTAGCGACCCAATCAGGCTCCATATCCTCGATCTTGTCCGAGTTTGAAAGCACCACGCAGTCGAACTCCGCCGTATTCAGGATGGAGAAGTGCAGGGCCGTCGCACCCTCCGGAACATCGGATATCAGATACATGCCCGCCTCGAATCGCAGGCCGATGGTAGGAACAACGATACTTTTAAGCACGTTGCCGTCCGTATCCGTGAAGATGCTGCCGATAAGCCCGGTACCGGGAACGCTCGGGAAGCGCACACGCTTGTAGCCCGACACGTCCACCTTGCATACCGAATAAGACTTGTCCGTGGTATAGGATTCCTTCAGCGTGGGCTTGCCGCTCATGATCTTCCGTTCACCCAGCCAGCCGCCCTGTGTATCCTTGATGGCATCCAGCGTCAGTACCGTCGAGTCCGGAACCGGGGGCATTTCGTCCTCCGGATAACTGCTGTAGCAGGCGTACTTCTTGTTGTTCAAATAATCGTTGATGCCTTTACTCCAGTAAAACGGCTCATACATCATCCAGTCACCCTCGCTCCCGTCAAGCTTCGCCACCGTGCAGTCGTTCATATCCTCCGCATCGGCATAGAAGTTCGAACTCTCGTCATGAAGGGGGAAATAGGTCATCTCCCCGTCCGGGTTGTTCACATCCACCGTCTGGCCCGCTATCGTCTCTTTCCGGCTCGTAGGCATCTTCGTAACCTTGGCCAATACGCGGTGGCGCTGCTTCATGATAGCATTCACATGCCCGCTCATTTTATACGTATTGCCGAACTTGTACCCCGTCCTGTTGTCCAGGTTGGAGATGTTGGCGTCATCGGCCACGCTGTCGTCAAACTCGATCATCGTGTAAGGCGGCTGCTTGATGGTCAGTTCCGGATAACGGGCTGCATATTTCTTCAGTTCCTCATCGGCCAGGTACTTCGTCAGCGTCAGCTTTCCGCGAAGACCCGAGTGGCGGTCATCCACAGCACCCGTCTGCGTGTACGTTCCGTAGTCGTAATACTTCTTCAGCAGGGTTCCGTCGTCTTCCCGGTCTATCTCAAGCACAAAGCGCTCCAGCTTGCCGCTGCCGTCCAGTTTGGCCTGGTGCAGGTGTTCCAGCAGGACGAACCCGTCAATGCCGGGGCAGTTGGTATAGCGGTAGCCCCGCACATTGTTGATGCCTTCCAGTATCAGTCCGCTGTCGGGCAGCTTGGTCAGATATTCCAGGAACAGTTCCTCAATCGTGTCCGGCAGGCATAACTGCACAATCGGAGCACCGGTGGCCAGTTTCACACGGGTCAGCCCCGTACCCCTCACGTCCAGTTTCTTCAGGCGGCCCTGCCAGCTCAAGTCCAAAGTGGCCACATTGCCGTTGTCCCCGTTCCGGGCCAGTTGGTTATTGCGCATGTTCACTTCTTCCAGAAGCAGCATCCCGTTGGTCGAGGCCATGAACGAGCCGTTCCGGTAACCGCTGGCTTTCTCCACGCTCATGTCGAGTCTTACCAAGCTAGTCAGCAGACCGAAATTGAATCCGATGGCGAACGCATCCTCGTGCCATACCAGTTCCTTGATTTTGGCTGCACCGATAATCTTCAGCGGGTCGTTCTCACCGAAGGCACGGGTCAGCTGCAACGAGTGGAGCACGTCCGCATCCACCACGCCGCTGTCGGCCTGCACGCCATTGCTGGTGGAAAGCTGCACACGGTACGGAATGGTCAGACGGTACTGCATCGGTTTCAGCGTGTAGGCCTTGTCCAGCGAGGACGTGGACTGGTAGAACTGGGCGCCAAGCGTGGATACATAGCCGTATTCCACCTGTTTTAAATCGTAGCGACGTTGGATGAAGTAGTTCCGGTGTGCTTTTAACGAACCCTTCAGACCGTAGATTTGCGGATACGTCTGTTTGGCACCGTCAGCACCTACCGGCATTTCGTTCAGGAACGGGTAGATGTATTTGAAGATACCGGACTTGTTATAGAGGCGTGAGCACCACTTCTTCATCTGTTCGGTATCGAAATGGTCAATGGCTTTCTGGATACTGAAGGCACTCATGAAGCTTGCGCCCCCGTTCCATCCGCTCACCATAATCTCCACAATCATGTCCCAGCAATTGGCCACGATGAGGTTCCACAACCACGAGTTATGACCCTGCATCACATAAGCCCCGTCGCGCTTCGTCTGGCGGTTGTCGTCATACTTCCCGGTCAGGAACGACTTGTTGTCAGAACCCAACTGGCAGTCGCCGTCATAATAGTCAATCGACCATTTCACACCGTCCCATGTGCGGATAAGCATGTTCTTCGCAAGCTGGTCCACGCCAAGGTTGAACTGCACGTACAGATAGTAGGCAATCAGGTGGGGAAGGTCGAAATACTTCCCGGCCTCTTTCCTGAACGTATCGCTCTGCCACTTGGCGGTAGGGAACTTGTCGCCGTCGTCCTCATAGTCCACCCCCTCGAACGAATGGGATTCCGTACTGTAAACCATATTCTTGCCCGCAGTCGTTTCCTTCACACACCGGTAGACAAAGCTCATCATGCGGTCAGTGGCTTTGTACATACGGTCGTACTTGTCATCCGTACCCAGGTGGTCTTTCAGGTTCGGTTCTTCCTCCGCGTCACCGCCTCCGTCCGTCCAGAAGGTATCTTTCGGATGATTAAATTCCAGTCCTCCGTCAAAGTTATAGTCCATGAAATCCTTATGCTCCGGTTCGGTACTCGGCAACCAGTGGAACAGGCACAGCGGATTCGAGTTATTCAGCGTTTCAAAGCAGACAGGCAGGTACTGCTTGTGTCCTTCCTCGTCGGCTTCCAGGTAGTTCAGCGTGTCGCCCTCGCCCCATTTCTCGCCGCCGATGGTCTCATCCTGCCCGAAGATGGGGTAGCTGTCGCTCTTCTCGTTGTTCATGTTGTACTGGCCGTAATAGGTCAGGTCTTCGTCGACACTCTTCGCTACGAACAGGTCGCACGGCAGGCCGTCGATGGCCGAACGGTAATCATCATCCAGCCCATGGTCTTTGGCGTAACGCTGGGCAGGAGTAAGCAGCCCCATTTCTTTCAGCCCGTCATTGATAAGCTTCGCACCTCCGGTATTGGTGGTCATGGACGAGTCCGAGAAGTCGCATTTGGAACATGCCAGCTTCGCGCCTACCGAGTTCCTGCGTAACTTGAAGAGATTTTTTTTGCCGGTAGTTACCACCGGATTCTTCTGCCTGCCGTTTCCGTCAATCTCCCCGTAGCTCAATGTAACCGTCCAGCCGCTTGCCGTCTTCTGGAAGTAGAAACGGAAGTTCTTTCTGGCATAGTTCACGGAAGAAGTACCCTGAATACGGACATATACGTTGGTAAGGATAAAGTCAAGCGTCCTGTCCTCTCCGTTATAGAAACGGACCTCCCTTACCAGTTTATTGGCCTTCTTGTCGTTCAGCTGGGCCAGTGCATCCACCACGTTCAGCGTGTCGCTCTCGCTCGGAACCTCACTGCCCACGCTGCCCGTGCCTATCAGTACCAGGATCGAGTTCCGGCGCTTCTTCATCAGCCCCATCAGCTTCTCCATGCTCACCGTGTCTCCTTCGTTCAGCACGCGGTTGTCCTCATCCAGCGAGCGCACGCCCGGTTCCCCGTCGGCATCCTCCAGGTGGTTGCGGTCCACGATGTAGTTGTTCAGCACCTCGTCCGAGGTCAGCGCCTTGTTGTAGATGCGCACGCTCTTCACGTTCAGGTCCGCACCCGCCGACTTGAACTCCAGCTGGCTCTGGATGTTGAAGTTCACCTTGTCCAGCCACTTCGAGGCAGCCGATTCCTCACCGTTCACATAGAAACCGATGAGCGTCCGCTGTTCGTTCGTCTGCACATTGGGATAGAATACGTAGGTAATGCGGATGTTCGTGCCAGGCTGGAACTTCGTACCCACCGAGTCCTCATAGCGCAGCACCTGTCCGGCATCCATCGCCTCGGTCACCACACCGGTCAGGAACTTGGCCTCTTCCGGGGTCACAATCAGCCCGTACCGATTCCCGTTGTCCAGCTGTCCCAGACAGGTGATCAGCTCCGCATTCGTGTCCGTCACGTTGGCCGTGCTGTATTCTATCTCCAGCGTCATGCCCACATCGCGTATGGCAAACCCTTCGGGCTTCTCCGCCTCGTTGAAGGGACGGTAACCGCCGTCAGTCGTCAAGGTCATGCCTGCACCACCGGACAGCAGCAGGCGGTCCTTGTGCCAGCCGCTACCGGCACCGTATTCGTTCACGCTCCACAGCACGTCCCGGAACTCCATGCGCTTGTCACCGCTCACCCAGCTTGCCGGGTTGTTTTCCGTATTGCTTCGCCCGAAAGCATCGAACGTGCACACGGCATCCGGGGCCAGGGTGGCTTCTATGTCGGGGTGCGATGTGGTGTTTACCTTCACCTCAAGCACGGCATCGCCGCACGACACACGGTAGTCCAACGGTTCCACGTTCACGTTCGTCCGTCCGTAGCTGCCGGTCTCACCGCGTTGGAGCAGGTCTTCCTTCACAATGCTGTCCCCATTCATCACCTTCACACGTGCCGTGTACGCATCACGCTCGTAGCCGGCATACGTGAAGTTCCAGGCAGTGAACTGCTCGGCCTCCAGCTCCGGATGTTTCCAATCGCGCTGGAATCCGGAAGCCCGGTGGCTGAACATCATGCCGGCATAGGCCGTCACACCTGCTCCGGCCTTCAGCAGGGTCAGGTAATGAACCTCGCTTGTCACACCGGAGTTCTCGTGCAGGGCATAGGCTTCCACCACGTTCGTTCCGTCCTGCATCTGTGACAGGGGAACGGTCACGTTCTTCTGCTGCACACCGCTTCCGGCCGAAAGGCCGAGGGTATAGGGCTGCCCGCCGTTGATACGGTAATAGATGTTCTTTTCACCGCTCGTACCCTTGGCTGTGAATGGAATGTTCACATCATTTTTATATCCCCCGTCGGCCAGTCCGTTACCCACCGAATAAGTGGTACTTAATTCCATAGCCACCATTGTTACCCGGGCTGTGGCGGTTTTCATCAGCGTGCCGCCCTGGTAGGTACACTGCGCTTCAACCTGCACCGTATAGGTCGTGGCATCCTTCAGGTAGGGCGATGCGTCAAAGGTATAACCCTGCCCGGCGGTAACACCCGCAAACTCCGCATCCTGGAATTCGGTAATCACCGTGGAGCCGCGTTTAACAACCACTTTTGCCTTCAGGTCGCTGTAACCGTCAACCTCCGCACCACCGGCAGTACCGACGCTTACCGCATATTTTACCACGAACCCGGTACCGAGTGCCAGGTACTGGGAGGAAGGAAGCCCCGCACCGCTGCTGTCAGTCAGGTCAATGTTCACCACCACCTTGTCGTCGTCGGTGTACTTTGAAAAGCGGACTTCCTTCGAACTTTCACCGCCCTTGTTATCTTTCTGTTTCACGGTCATCACGTACTGGGTGCCGTCCTCGCTGTCCTGCACATCCACGTCCGTCACTGTGCCAACCAGCGCATCGAACACCGCTCCGGACGTAGGGGCTTTCGTTTCCCCGCTCACCAGTTCCTCGGTAGGCGTGGCTTTCTCGTCAATGCTCTTCACGTAATTTTCCACCAGGCGACCGCTTACGGGCAGCCCGCCGGTTGCGGCGTCACCGCTCCAGTTCGTATGCTGCATGTCCAGCCCGTCCTGGTCATATACCTTCTTTGCCATAATATATTGCTTTAGTCATTATTCATTTGTTTCTTCGCCACCCGTCGGTCCGGCTCCACGGCTTGTCGCCTCTCCAGAACCCGCTGCCGAAACAGCTGCTTATGGCAGACCACACCAGCCTCGCTCCGGCATAGACGGCCGATAGGGAACGTTTCCCCACATACACAGCCGTTATTTCCTTACCGCCTATTGCTATCATCGTCACTCCTCCTCATAAATCAGATACAGCGTATTCGCATCCTTGTCCTGTAGTGCTTCGTAAGTTTCCTCGCTCATCACCGCATGGCGATAGGCCAGAAGTTTCAGAACGCCTCCCGTTCCGGTATATACGGCATCGCCAAGCAGGTAAAGCTTGTCCGGCAGTATGGCTGTCCGGTCCGCATCCATGAACATACCGGCAGGGGGTACACCCGCTACATCCCAGTCCCCGTAAAGGGTGGAGTCCATATTATAGGCGAACTTCCCGGCATCCGCCACATACACCACGCTGCCGCCCGGCTTGGTACCCTTGTCAGGTAAAACGTTTCCTGTTTCCATCCATGAGGAAAAGCGTGCAGTAGCCCCGCCGACAGCTGCTGTCGTAGTCTGTTCCACCTTGACTGCGGCATTTTCTGCCTTGGTTGCCGCTTCGTTGGCCTTGGCAGCGGCTTCCGTGGCGGCCTGCGTCTTTTCCTCCAGTCCGGCTACGGCCCCTTCCGCTTTCTTGGCGGCAGCCTCGGCACGGGCGGCGGCATCGCTCGCAGGTTTCCCAATCAGTTCCAGGGGTACGTTCACCATCTTGCCGTCCTTCTCACCGGGCAGTGATTTCACACCGTTCAGCGAGGTGACAGTCTCCAGATCCTCCACACCGGTAGAAGATTGGAGTACACGGTCCAGCACTTCCTGGACCAGTTCTTCTTGTGTCATTTCTGCCATAAGCCTATCCCTCTATCAGTTTTACAACTTGTGAATAGCACCCCGGGGTAAGCCCGGAAACCGCTTCCTTTATCAATACCGCGTCTTCCGCCGTTATATCAATTTCCCCGCCGGCATCCATTATCTGTATGCACAGGCGGTATGCCCGTAATTTCTTGTCGGCATCCGTCTGCTGGTTGCCACTCGGGCGGATCCCCGTCCCGTTGAACAGGCATTGCGCTACAATACGGCCAACAATTTGCATCTCACCATTGATCTGCAACGGCAGGCCGTCAAAATCCTTGAAACTGTCATAAAAATTCACTTTCATATCTCAACCGAATTTGTTATACGTGTGTCATGCCCACTACAATGCCGTTAACCACCTCAAGATTGTAGTTCGTGGACATGCCGAATTCACCTTTTATAGTCCATCTAAAATTTCCGCTCACCCCTTTCCTGTATGTGTAAGTACCGTCACTGCCAAGCGTCCAGCCCGTGCCGTAATTGTTCGAAAGCATATCATTACTGTACACGGCACCGTTCACATGGACGCCGCCGTCAAAATATCCGGCATAGGTGTTGGCACTTATCGGATAGGTCAGCCCATCCGATTTGCTGGAGGCATAGATGGCGGCACCGCCCATATTGGAACCGACGGCCTTCACTCCGAACCGCCCCTGGGTGGCCGCGTTGAAAGCCACATCCACGATGCCTTCCATATCTGACTGCGACACGCCGAGTTTCAGGCTGCGCGAGTCATTGCCGAAATAGTCACCGGCTTTCCAGTACAACCGCCCGTCGTCAAGTGTAAAGCCACCGATCTTCCCGTCATCGGCATATATGGTTCCGTAAACCTTGGCATTGCGGGTTTCGATGCTTCCGTCCTCGAGTATTTTGAAATATCCGTTGGCTGTTACCAGTCCCTCCAGCTGTAAATAGTCGGCAGTCAGCTTGATTTTACTCACTGGGTTGCCCTGTTCGTCCGTATCTTCCACACTGACCCCAATAAGGGCTACCTTGCCGCTGGCATCCTGGGCATACAGCCCCGCACCCTCCGGCTTGATCACCAGCCCGGTTTCTTTCAATGCAGCCCCGTCCTTGTCAAAAACCGCCGCTGAAATCTTTACCAGCCGGTCGCTCTGTTCGAACAGTGTACGGTACTTATAGGCCAGTGCGTCCGCCTTGTTGGTGCTGAACACCAGCAGAGATATGTAAATCACGCCCGTAAACGACAACTTGAAGTCGCCCGTGCCGTTCCAAAGACCGTCCAGCGTGAACATCTTTTCGCCGCCAACGGACAGGTCTTCTTCATGGCCGAACATGTTGAAGTTCTCGAAACCGGTCTTGTCGGCGCCGACAAACTCTATCTTCAGGTGCCCCGCCTTGATGACCCGGTAGCTGAACGAAAGATACACCACACCGGGGACACGCTCTCCTGCACTGTTCGTCTGCCGGTATTCCGGCACCAGACGGAAGTCCTCCAGCTTCTGCATGATATAGCTGTTCCGGATATAGGCGTAGGGAACTTTTCCGTCGGTCCGTATCTCGGCATGTCCGTCTGGCCTCGTTCCGTAAGGACCGCCGTTCGCCCAGATCCAACGTCCACCCAGGGTGAACAGCGTAGCCTTGCTGCCCGTCTTCCATTTGTCCATGCCATCGGCAAAACTGCTGTTATCCAGATAGCTCTGTTCTTCGCGTATTTCCTTGCGCAAGCTTTCCACGGCTGAATGGATTTTCCCCTCGGTTATCTCAAACCGCGTCAGGATGTCCTCGCCCGTCATCAGCACGAACGTACCCTTCAGCCACACGTTGTCGGCATACAGGCCGTTTCCCTTCGGTTGGTTGTCTGCCGGGAAAGCGCTGCTCTTGATGCCATCCAGCTTACCCAGCCGGCAGCGCAGACAGCCGTTGAAGTTCTTGGCCTTCACCCCGTCCAGAATGTCGATACGGGGCTGCCCGTCCTCCGTGGCCGCTATGGATATAAGGTTCTGCCGGAGCGGGTTTTCCGTGTTACCCATCAGCACGCATTCATCGCCAGCCTCCGGCTTCACCCCGCCAAACTCGCTTACCGGAACCAGCACACCATCGGCTATTACAGAAGCCACCTCCACCCAGTAGGATTTTAGCCGGGTTCCGCCTGTAACGGCACAGCGCATCAGGTCATGGGCCACAAAACCCGATTCCTGCTCAAACACGATGCGGTAGTTGTCTCCTTGTTTCACCACGTCCTTGATTTTGCCGTTGGCAGCCGACACCACAATCTGCCCGCACACGCTGCGGATCTGCTGTATCAGCAGTTCCAGCGCCACCAATCTCTGCCGGGCCGTAACCTTGTCCACAGTCAGGTTCGTCAGCCCCGTCAGCTGGTCAATCCACAGCTGCCAGCCCTCACCGGTCAGCCCGTCCACAAACTCCGTGCTACGCAGCAGTTCGCGGATCACGGCGGTCAGGTACTCGGCATTGCCCTCACCGTCCACGCTGCCGCAGGGCTTGCCACCGGAAGCCTCGCCAAATGTTACTCCCTTCAGAAAGCGGATGGGTTCTTTGGCCGTATCCGGCTTGCTCTTGTTCAGGAACTCTTTTTGGCTGCGCCTGGCTGAAAACAGGTTGTTGTCCGTGGGCAACGTCTTGTCCCAACTCCGTATGATGTCCGGAAGGGCTGTGCCTTCCGTCTTTGATTTCGTATAACTCTTCAGCGCACCGATGCTGTCCGTCACCTTGTCAAACTTGCCCACCTGCAACGCATCGCTTATCTCGATGTCCATCTGCCCGGGTTCGTTCACCTTGCGGCTGATTCTGGTGATACGGCTCTGCCGGTAGCCTTTTTCCGGAAAATACTTCCGGCTCTCCAGCTTCACCCGTCGGCCCACAAACAGGTCGATGCCGTGCTCCTCTATATACACAGGGTCCGTCGGGGCCTTGTAGGCGGCAATGTCCAGCCAGTACTCCTTGTTGTACTCGTCCACCGCAACCGCAAACTCCTCTTCGGCCAGCCGGTAATACTCATCCGGCATCCGGATGTTCCACAGGATATAGGTGTCGCCTGCTCGGGGCACCAGCTTGCCGCCCGGCAGCTGGGTGTCGTCATCGTAGGGCCAGATGGTAATCAGTTCGAATTCACGTGCCGCGCTGTCGTAGTTCACCTCAAAATAGTGGTCGTCACTCTCCCCGAGCCCGGCTAGGTCGCCCGTCTGGAACGACACACGTTTGGTCTCGTCGGCCAGCTCGTACAGGTTGGGGTCAAAGTCCAGTTCCCCGTCCCGGAAGTAATAGATGGTGAATTTGTTCCCTTCCTCGTCCGTCACCTCCTCGCTGCGTACCGAGCTCACCGTACCCACCCGACGGGGGTAGATACCGCTGAAGCATCCTGTTCGTAATGGTCATAGATGCCGTATTCCTCCACACCCTGCTCGATGTACTTCTTGCCGCCGGGGAGCATCAATCTCGGGCTGCCGTATTTCTCCGCATCGATGTTGCGGGTCGAACCTACCGGAAACAGGCGCGTATAGAACTTGGCCGTGTTGCTGGTGTCTCTTTCCAGGGAGGTCAGCCCCTTGCCATAGCCAAGGGTGATTTCTTCCCCGTGCTCACAGCGGCACACGTTCACAGTCTGCCCCTCAACCCACCATTCCACCTTGCCGCCTGCCTTTTCGGCGATGGCTTTCAGCGCCTCGTCGCAGTACATCCCCTCGTAGTCTATCGTAATCAGCTCCGTACCTTCCACCGTACCCACCTTCCAGTCAGTCGTGTGGCCCATGCCGTTATTGATGGCTTCACCACCATCGCCGCATGCTCGCGGGGCGTGGCTGTCAGTGTGAACACAGGGTTCGTGTCACCATCCGTTGTCTCCAGCACCAGAAACCGTCTGATCAGGCTCTCGATACCGTACAGCTTCAGGTCATACTCCCACTCACCATCGCTCACCTGCTTCGGCGTGTAGCGTTCCGTCAGCCAGTACCGCTCGCCCAGATAGTCCGTGTAGTCGTTCACGTCCAGGGGCAGGAAGGCATAATAGCTGAACGACAGGGAAAGCACATTGTCTCCCTGCACTTCCTTGCTTTGCGTCGAGCTGTCGTTTACAGCCACGTCCGCACGCTTGGTCCCGGCTTTGTCATATATCGTTAGAAGCATATTTTAATAGCATTTAAATGGTTATATAATCGGTTTCGGTTCCCGGAACTTTACCCGGAACTTTCCGGCATGCACACCTTCCGTCCACAGATAGGTCAGCGGGGTGAACTTCGTACAGTCGGCATACTTCACCCGCAGCTGCAGATCCAGCTGGGGGAAACGGATCTCCAGCCAGCCGTCCTTCCCTTGCTTCAGGAAATTCACAAAGGCAAAGTACTGCTTCATCCAGCCTGCCTGGGTCTTGTTGTAAAGGGCAAAATGCAGCGTCACGTCACGCGCTTCATTCGTGGGGTTACGGGGCAGAGTATTTTCTCACCGTGCTCTTCCCGTATGTCCACAGCCGTATCCTTCTTGGCCTTGCTCGGGGTCAGGATGGCCGTCAGGTTCTCCATGCCCCCGCGCCGGTCTTCCACCAGGAACACGCCGTATTCCGTCCAGATGTCCGTGCCGTTCACCAGCACCAGTCCGCTCAGTATATTGCCCATATCACTTCACTTTTAGTCCGTCACGTATCATTTTCTTTATCACTTCCTTCAGTTCGCCCAGGTGGCCGGCGCTCACACCGGTGTTCTCGGCTATCCGGGCCAGATGCCCTTCAGCCGTGTCCATCTTCTCCGCCACGCTTTCCAGCCGGTCGTCCATGCTGCTCCAGTGCTGCAGCCCGCCGGTGAACATGCCCTCCAGTTTCGTGCCCTGGTCCTGCGTCATGGCCGTAAAGCCGCCCGCTTTCGCACTTTGGCTCGTACCGCCCTGCTTCGTCTTGTCATAGCCGGTGGCTGCCGCCAGGTTGTCACGCAGGGCAAGGGCTTCGTCCACATACTTCATGTACTCTTCAGTCAGCGCGTTCCGTTCCGCCTCGGTCAGTTCGTTGTCCTCCATGGCCTTGCCAAACTTCTCCCACCAGCCTTTCAGTTTGTCGCTGTACATCTCACCGATCTTGTTGCTCAGCATCGCCCGCATGAAGTACTCGGATATATCCTCCGCCGCATCCTTGGCACCGTACTTCATGTTCATCAGATTATCGATGAAGCTGCTATACATTCCGTCAAACGAAATGCCCGTCAGCCCTTCATACAGCTGGTCGGTCAGTTCCTCCAGCTTGCCGGCCTGGGCTATGTAGTCATCCAGTTTCTCGGTCAGTCGCCCGCCGTAACCGCCCTTACCGGTGTTCTGTATCTGCGTCCACATGTCCACGTTCCAGCGCAGCGCCTTCATCTCCTCCGGACTCAGGCTCCACAGGTTCCCGTCCCACTGGCGGCCAATCTGTCCGCTCAGTTTGTCTATCTGTGCTTGGCTGAAACCGCCCCAGTAGTAGTTCCAGCTGTGGTGGCTACCGTGGTATCCGGCTTGTGCCATCGCCATCTGCAGGTAGTTCGAATTCGTTTCCTGCTGCATCTTGTACGCATCGCGGTAAGCCGCCACACTCTTTGTACCACGGCTCTGCTTGATGGTGTCGGTCAGGTCCTCAATCGAGGTCTGCAGCAGCTCGTTCCGGTTGGTCAGACGCTCCATGGTGGCTTGCACCTCCTTGGCATTGCTGCCGCTCCAGTTGATGATACCGCCCAGGCTGAACACCTGTTTCACCACACCGCCCAATGCCTTGATACCGCCGGTCAGAATGCTCATCGGCCGCGTCAAGTCTATGCTCTCCAGCCCGTCCAGCGTCTGCCCCATACCTTCCAGCCATTCGCCTATCCATTCGGGGGGATCGATGCCGAACTGTTCCACCAGCCCAAGCAGGTCTTCCGCAGCACCCACATATTCCTTCACCTGGCCCACACTGTTATGCAGGGAGTCCGTAGCCTCAGCCAAAGCCTTCTGCTTGGCGTTCCGCGCTGCATCCAGCGTAGCCTTGGCATTCTGTTGCTCGGCTTCCGTTCCTTCCCTGACAGCCTTGTTGTAGGCTTCCTGGGCTTCCTTGACTGACAAGGTCGTGGATTGCACCTGGGATATGGATGTTTTCAACGCTGTAAAAGGATTGCGTTCGTTCAGTTTCTTGTCGATGGAATCTATCGCACGTACCAGGTCTTTCAGACTGTCCGGCTTCAGATCCTTTTGTGTATCGATATATTCCTTCAGACGGGTACGGAGTGACTGCAGGCTTTCAGTGGATACCTTGTCAAGGTCTCCGAAGACGGATTCCCAGTCCAACCCTTCCTTCAGTTCCTCCATGTCCAGATCTGCCATCTTTTTCTTCAACTCCTCCTGAAGTGTTTTTTGTTCGCCTTCTGTCGCGGCTTCTGCAATGCGTTTTTCATACTCCTGCGTGATGGCCAGTTTCTTTTCCTCGTAGTTGCCATATTCCGACAGGTAATCTCGCATGGCTTCGGTTTCTTTTTCCTTTTCTTCCTCAAAGGTGGCAGCAAGAGCTGCACTCCGGTTCTTGTCGTTGGAATCCCGGGCAGCAGCAAGGGCATCCGTCTGTTCCGGGGTCAATCCGTTTCCGCCGGTGGATATGCCGGCTTCCTTGTTCTCACGCTTCCAGTCGGCTTCCTGCCGGTTAATTTCTTCTTTTCTCGCTTTATAGTCATATTCGATTTGTGCCAGTTTCTTTTCGGTACCGGCTTGCATGCGGTCTATCTCTTCCTTCCGGTTTTCGGCCTGCAGGGCGGCAAGCTCCTTCGCCAGCCTGCGCTCTGTGGCAAGCCGTTGCTTGGCTTCCGCTTCCGGATTCTTCCCGGACTGATTGGGGTCGATATGCCCGCCGATGCCTGACTTCTGTTCCAGTTTCAAGCGTTCCTTGGTTAAATTCTCCGCTGCTAATATATACCCGTTATACTCTGCTGTAAGCCGCTCTATTTCTTCCTTTTTTTTCCAGCGTCCGTTATTATTCTGTTTATATGATTGATCCGAAGAAAAGAAACGGTCAACCTTTCCTCCATATCCCCACCAAGTATCAAATTCACTCTCGTCCTTAGCCTCTGCCTCGGCTATTTTTTCATCAACCTCTGACGCTTTTTTTACTAAATTCTGTACTTTCGCTTGGAGGTAGAGGGATTGCACATAATCCTCACTCTTTTGTATGATGGCATCATACCATTCAGAAAGTGTCTGATAATAGCCGAAACTTTCCCCGTACTTGCGGTTCAGTGCCTCCACCTTGGCCTTTTCCTGTTCCTTGCTGCCGGTGAAGTTCTTTATCTCATCGATGACCGATTTCAGTTCAAAGCGTGTACGCACCATCTGGGCACGGCCGTCCTTCTCTATCTCGGTCATTTCCTTCAGCGATATGTTGAATTCATCCACGCCCTTTTTTTGGCACTGAACAGGTTTTTCGTCCAATCCCAGATTTCATCACCGTACATTACCAGCAGCATGATGCCGGTGGTCATGGCCGTCTGCCAGGAAAAGAGTGAGGACAGAACCTGCTTCCATACCGGTGTGCCTTTCTTGCCGGACTTCTGCAGCTCATCGTATTCCTTTCCGGGCACGGGCCAGCTCATCGGTGAATATCGGCAGGTTGTTGCTGATGGCCATAAAGAACATCTGAGGTCCCATGGCCAGCGAGGGCATTTCACGTGCCATCTGCTGGATGCTGTTATGAAGCCCATTGAACTGGCGCTGTGCATTGGGTACATCTGCTGGAGTGACCTGTACAGATTCCGATTCCTCCTGCAGAAACTTCAACTGGCTCCGCAATTCCTCAAGCTGCTTCTCCAGTGCATGGATCTGCGAGATATTGGCACTCTGGTCCAGATTGGGGGCGGCTGTCTCCCCGGCAAGGCGCAGCCTTTCCAGTTCAGCCTCCAGCAGCCTGACGGTATTACGCAGTTCCAGCGCCTCACGCTCGGCCTTGTTCATGCCGGGCGTGAGTTTGTCCTTCATCAAAAATTCAACTTCTACAGGTTTGCTCATTCCAGTTTGCTTTGAAAAAATCCTATTATATCGTTCGCCTCATTCTCGGCGCTGCGCTCCGGGTGGCGGTCACACTTACCGCTGCCCCTCTTCTGCCGCACATACCGCGGCGCGTCGCTCAGCATCAGTATCAGTGTCTGGTAGTTCACACCGTCCAGAATGTAGTCCACACTCCAGCCGGTCGCGCTCGCTATCTGCCACAGGAAGCCGAAAGGGCTATGGGAACCTTCATAACGGGTCCTTAACTCCCCTTCCTTGCCTGGCTCAGTCTCGGACTCATCGGGTTCGCCCGTGCCGCCGAGCTGATAATACGCATAAAATCCTTCGTGCCCATCAGCCGCTCAAACGTTCGGAACAGCGCCATCAGATACTTCCACTCCACAAAGTTCCGAAGCACCCATGCCGTCACACCGATACCCACATGTCGCGACACATAGCCACGGCACACCGTATAGGCCAGCAGACGGCTCACAGCCTTGCCATGTTCCGCTACAAAGCTTAGTTCCTCGGTCTTGTCCTTCGGCTGCCACCCGGGTTCAACACCCATCTTCAGGTATTCCCTCGCCAGCAGAATCTGCCCGCGCAGTCTCGGACGCTTCATCGTCACACGCACCTCCAACGGACGTTTCAGCCAAGGGCAGCTTCCACCTTTTAAGAGGAACGGACACGCCGCTGTCCAGCAGCGCATCCGCACACTCCATTTCTATCAGTTGTTCCAGCCGGTCAGCCATACACTATCCTCCTTGCTTGTGGTCTCCTTGCTTGTGGCCTCCTCACTTTGAACCGAGGCAGCAGCCGCTGCTCCCGCAGCAGGCAGCTTGTGCTCTCCCCACTCTTCGGGCAGGGTTTCCGAGTCAAACACGCCGTAGGGCTGCGAACCGTCCTCCGGCATAGCCACCTCCAACGTACATTCTATCTTCGCCGTTTCCGTCAGCGTCAGCTTACCGCCCAGGTTGCTCAGCAGCGTGCCGTTCGGTATCAGGATGCTCCGTCCGCTCACCAGTTCCAGTTCGAAAGGACCTTGCATCAGCAGGGCGGCTTGTGGGGCGGTCCAGCCTATTGGGTTCTTCTTCTGGCTGTCTTCTTTCGCATAGTGCAGCGTGCCGCCCAGCATGGCATGCAGGTTCTTGTAGTCCGTCTGGATTACGTTGAATGTGGGGGCGATGCTGCCGTTGCTCTGCGGAATGATAAGCACGGGGGCACCCGGTGCCTGTTCCGCCTCAATCTTTGCAGCTTCGGGCTTCTGGCCGTTCAGGTCAAACGAGCCTTTTTCAATATAGCCTATCACGAAGTCATTGTATTTCACGGCTCCCAGGCCGTACATAAAATTCTTGTTCATCTTCTTTTCAATTTCATGGTTAATAACACACCGGCCAAGATGCCGGCCAATACACCTGTCATAAACGTCCGCATCCGGTTCGGAGGGCGTTTTTCTACCGTTTGAACGTCATTTGAAATTTCACTCTTGGTTTCGCTACGGATGCGCGCCAGCTCTTCTTCATACCACAGCACCAGCTGCTGCAGACTGTCACACGAGGCTTCGGCCACAATGTTACCGCTGTCGTCGCTGCCTACGGTCAGATTCGCCTGGCCGCTCTTGCCACGGTACACGGCACCTTCAGGAAGCTTACGGAGGCTGTCCGCAGGTATCGTCAGCTTCACCGCACTCGCCGGTATCCCCGCCATCACCAGTCCCGCCCGCCGACTTCCGCCCGCGCTGTCGGCGCTTGCCGCTTCCGTCTGTATCTTCTCCGCCATCGTGCTCTTCCTGCTGCTTGCGCAGCCCGCCAAGCACAGGGCAATCGTCATGATGGCGGCAACTGTTGGCCGTGTCAATAGCCTTCCTGAGCCGTGCCATCTCGCGTTTGTTCGCCTGCAGGTCTTTTCTTGTTGCATTCAGTTCTTCTTTTAAGGGTACCACAATGTTGCTTACCAAAACGCGGGTGGCATGTTCCGCGTTGTCACACGCACACCCTCCGCGTCGGCTTCTGGCCTTCATCGCTTCCGCTTTCGCTTTCCTCACCGTGGCACGCAATGACCCGATGGCTGCTGCAGTGCCCACAAGGCCGCCGCTAAGAATGATGTTCATAATCTCACTAAAGTCCATACCACCCGTTTTTTAGTCAGTCAACCTTTTATGCTGCTTCCTCGCGTTTCTTGCGGAATAACCCGATAACCCACTGCACCAGTCCCGTGTCAGCCACGCCGTTGGCCACAAGCGAGGCACCAAAGCCATACAGCAAGGCAATGTCCCAGCTCACATCACTCACAAACCCCGCATCAAGCCACCACAGCAGCATCACGCATACCAGGCCCACACACCAGCTTACCAGCTGCGTCACCCAGCCTTTCATATTAGGGAACAAGCCCTTCAAACCTTCGGTAAGCACCACCACACCGGCTGCAAAACCGGCAAAGGTGCCAATCATTGCGTCATAGTCCGTTGCCGGAACATCGGTCCCTTGGGCCATCACAGCCGATACCACACCGAGCATCAGCATCATAAACAGCATCATTCGTTTCATTGATTGTTTCTTTTATTATTGGTTAATACCTATTTCTTTCAGCCATTTCTGTACATCAAAGCTGGGGCAGGCTTTGGCCGCCAGCTCGTTGTGTCCCACAATGCGCACATCCGGGAATCTGCGGTGGAAGTCCTTCACATACTTCTCCAGTGCCTTTTTCTGGCAGCCGGTACGCGTGTCCTTCGGGGTCTTGCCATCCTTGGCCACACCGCCGGCATACACAATGTGGCGGCTCACGCTGTTGTATCCCTTCGCGCCGTTCGTCACTTCCCACGGATCCACCTGCGCATCCTCGTTGTTGTTCACCAGTCGTTCCACTCCGCCCTGCAGGTGGAACAGGTCGGTATAGCCCACCTGTTTCCAGCCTCTGCCACCCTGGCTTACGGGCGAAGTGTGCCACTTCCGGATGTCCGCCGATGATACCTCACGCCCCTCCGGCGTTGCCGTACAATGAATTACCAGATACTTCAACTTTGCCATATCATCTTATCCTTTCTGGTTTTGGGTAATGGTAATCTTGGCCGTCTTGCTGCGGTCGACATTGAGTGTAAGGGTCAGCGTACCGGTTTTCTGACTGCCACTGTTTGCACCGGCCGAAATCTTCACACCGTTATCCGTCGCTTCCACCTTGAAGCCGGCAGGGGCACTGCCAATCTCATATTCTCCACTCGCGGTCACAGTCACCTCCCTCGCTGCCACCGGTTGCCTCAAGGGTCACACTGGCAGGATCAACTGAAATCTTCTTCTCGCTCGCCTTGAACACGGGGTTGCTTCGCTTGTCCAGCACCACCACTTCTTCGCCGAAGGCAATGTTCGTGTCGGCCTTCATCAGCATCTTGAAGAAGTACAGTTCGCTTGCGTTCGAAATCTTGTCAATCTGAATCACGTCTTCATCGTCCTGCAGGTTCACAGCCGCAAACAGGTTGCCGCCGGCATCGGGCGAACAGAGGGTGCACACAATCAGATCATCGGGCCAGGCGGCAAGCGTCTCTATGGTAATGCCCTTGTAGCGGCGGGCATTCACATCGGTTTCGCTCGTGTTCTTGGACTCGCGCTGGGTCAGCTCGTCATCATACTTGTCAAAGTCGTTCACACTCATCAGAATGCGGAGGTCCGGGTTGTTGCGGATGGCCACGGGAATCTTCGCACGCATGGCTTTCAGTCTGCCCAGCATGGTCGATTCTGCGCTGTCCACCACAATCACCTCAGTATCCTTGGCCATCTGGGTCAGGATGCCGTTAAACAGGTGGTCGTCATCATCCCCATATTCACCGTTCACATAGTGGTCACCCAGTTCAAACTGCACCTGCTTGGCCAGTTCGGCAAGCAGGGCGTTCTGTGCTTCGGGCGGAAGTTCCGAAAACACCAGGTTGCCCTTCGGCTGCCACTTGCGCCAGATGTTCTCGAACGTGCGGGGGATTGAACACCGTAAAGGCCATGAAGTCCACCGGGTCAAGGCTCTTTTCATCGTAGTTGAAGTTGCCCTTTGAATCTTCCACACCGGGGTTTTCCTTACGCTTCTGAAGCATCCTGCCTGTCTTCAGGCGGGGCAGGCTGATTTTCTTCTCCACACCGGGAATCACCATAATCAGCCCCTTTTCCACAATCTCATTGCTCGTAGCGGCAAGCGTCAGCAACTGTTCCAGTACCTCGCCGCTGTAATTCGTGTTTCTTACAATTATTGCCATATCTCAATCACTTTTTACGTTTGTCCTTGATTTCACGCATACGCCTGTTCCAGGGGCTTTCTTCACCGTCCGGTTCCAGGTGCAGGTCTTCCATCACACGGCGCTTCACCGGCAGTTGGGCCAGGGCCTTTTCGCCGTTCTCACGGTCATTGGCCAAAAGGTTTTCGTAGATGGGTCGGGTGGTTGCATCGATGCGGCCGTCCTTCTCTGCCGCGTCAAGCAACTGCTTGCGGGCGGCAATGTCATCGGCAGCGGCCTTGTCCTCGTAGGTCTTCACCTTCGCCTTCAGGTCGGTGTTCTCTTTCGTAAGGATAGGTACCTTGCCGGCCTCTTCCTCCAGTTGGTCCATCAGGCGGAACACATCCGCATCACTCGCGCAGTCCTTGAAGCGCGGGCGTTTCTTTACGTCTTCCAGATTCATGTCTTCTCTGTTGTTTTGTGGCTCAATGAGCCGGTTATTGAATAAAGTATATATCTGCGCCGGTGTACTGTCGGCCGGCACGGGGTCTGCATCATAGATGCCGTCTATGAAACCGAGGTCCAGGGCTTCCTTGGCAGTCAGCCAGTGGTCCTCGCCGTCAAAATAGGTCTGTTTCACTTCTTCCTGGCTCATGCCCAGTCGCTCGGCATAGATTTCGCTCAAGCTGCCCTCCAGGCTTTCTATCTCTTCCATGCAACGCTGCAGGTCCTGTTTGTTGCCGTAGCACCCGCCGCTCACACTGTGCAGCATCAGCCGGGCATATTTGCTCATCTCCACCGGCTTGCCGCAAAGGGCTATCACACTGGCCATACTGGCGGCTATGCCATCCACATAGATGCGGATGTCCGCCTTGCTCTGGCGCAGGGCGTTGAATATCGCAATACCGCTGTACACTTCCCCGCCGTTGCTGTTTATGCGTATATGGATGCGCCGGCTCACCCGCTCGGCTTCCATCAGTTCCTGTGCTATGCGCCCGCTTTGCACCTCGGTATAGTCCCCGATGTCCCCGTACAGGAATATCGTGCTGATACCGTCATCGCTTGTTGTAATATTGAAAAATCTGCTCATCGTCATGTCTTTACCTGCGGTTTCCCCGCCTTTCGATGGTGCGAAAATAGAACATTCCCATGGCACAAGAAACCGCGTCCGCATCATAACGTTTTCTGGCGTTATCATAACGCTGTAACCCGTCATCATGCGTACGCGCTTTTACAAACCCCGCTTTTTGATGCAATTTTGTAACGTGATTTACAATTAAAAAGGACGATTTATGGCAGATTTGACGAATGCCCAGAAAAAGGAATGGGCAAAGACTTTATACCTCAAGGAAAACCTCACACAGCAGGAAATTGCCGACCGTGTGGGCGTGTCGCGGGTGTCCGTATCCAATTGGGTTCGGGCCGGGAAGTGGGAGGAACAGAAGGTGGGGCTTACGCTCACAAGGCAGGAACAGGTGGCTAACCTCTACCGACAGGTGGCCGAAATAAACAAGGCCATCGCCGAACGGCCCGAAGGGGAACGGTTCCCTTCATCCAAGGAGGCGGACATCCTCGGGAAACTGTCGGCGGCCATACGCAACATGGAGCAGGAAGTCGGCATTGCCGACATCATCAGTGTTTTAACCGGGCTCATCGACTGGGTACGGGCAGCCGACCTCGAAAAGGCAAAGGAAATCACCCGGCTGGCCGATGCGTACATTAAAGACAAATTATAAAGGAGACAGACCATGAAACAGACTGACAGACTCGCTCTCCTTGATTGGGAGAAGTACAAAGAAGACATCGCAAAAGGGCTACACCGGTCGACCGGAACATGACGGCAGCCGAACGGGAAAAACACCGGGAATATCTGGAGAAACATCCCATAGAATGGATCAGGTTCTTTTTCCCGAATTATGCCAAATATGAATTTGCCGGCTTCCAGAAAAAGGCTATCCAGCGGATCATTGCACACGATGAATGGTTTGAGGTGCTTTCTTGGAGCCGTGAGCTGGCCAAATCCACCGTCACTATGTTCATCGTCATGTATCTCACGCTTACCGGACACAAAAAGAATGTTATACTGACCTCCAACAGCAAGGACAATGCGGTGCGCCTGCTCGATCCCTACCGGGCAAACCTCGAAGCCAACGGGCGCATCATGGCATACTACGGCAAACAGGAAATGCCGGGCTCATGGACGGAGGACGAATTCACCACCAAAGGGAAGGTCTCGTTCCGCGCACTGGGTGCCGGGCAGTCGCCGCGTGGTTCTCGTAACGAGGCCATACGTCCAGACGTGCTGCTGGTCGATGACTTTGATACGGACGAGGATACCAAGAACCCGGACATCATCCAGAAGCGTTGGGACTGGTGGGAAAATGCGCTGTACCCCACGCGGTCCATTTCTGAACCTACACTGGTCATCTTCTGCGGCAACATCATCGCCAAGGACTGCTGCGTGGTGAGGGCAGGCGAAATGGCCGACTCCTGGGACATCGTAAACATCCGCGACAAAAACGGATTTTCCACATGGCCGGAAAAGAACTCGGAGGAAGACATTGACCGTACGCTCTCCAAAATTTCACCAAGGCTGCACAGGGGGAATATTACAACAACCCCATTTCCGAGGGCGAGGTATTCGAGAACATTTCATACGGCAAGATACCGGCACTCTCCAAATTCAAGTTTCTCGTGGCGTATGGCGACCCGGCACCGGGCGAAAGCAAGGGTAAGAAAGGCAAATCCTTCAAGACGGTTTCGCTCTGTGGCAAATTGGGTAGCAGGCTTTACGTCATCAAGACTTTCCTGGCACAGGCGCTCAATGCGGAGTTCATTGACTGGTATGTCCGGATGCTTGAATTTGTCGGGGGCAAGACCAATGTCTATTGCTATATGGAAAACAACAAACTGCAGGACCCTTTTTTCCAGCAGGTGTTCAAACCGCTGGTGGCAAAGGTGCGCCGGGAACAGAAGGTTGCGCTGTTCATCCGGGGCGACGAGGAGAAGAAGACGGACAAGGCTACACGTATCGAAGCCAACCTTGAACCGCTCAACCGCGAAGGGAACCTCATCCTCAACGAGGCCGAACGGGACAATCCGCACATGAAGGAACTGGAGGACCAGTTCAAGCTGTTCACCCTGACCATGCGCTATCCGGCCGACGGACCGGATGGGGTCGAAGGGGCAAACCGCATCATCGATGAGCTGATCAGGCGCATTGAACCGCCCGTATTCCGTTCACGGAAGGATGTAAGAAAGCGGAACAAGAAAAGATTATGACAACTTTAAAACAACAGATAAATGAAAAAGATAATTCATAAAACATCTATTTACAAAGTACAATCACCTTATAATAATTGGTACAGTATCATGACTTACGATGGGTTAAATCGCAGCAATATCATTATTGCCGGTAAAAGCAACTGTTAAAGGTCTCTTTAGCACTAATTATCATGCTTCTATTCAATAAAAATACTACAATAAACAAATTCAAGAAATTATGAGCAAATTTGTAGAACTCACCGATTATGATGCGAGTATCCATCGCGACATTCTTGACGCACTGGTGCGCGAAGACGAAACGGTCATTGAGGTTTGCGAGGACAGGGCCATCGCTGAAATGCGATGCTACTTGGGCAAACGCTACGACTGTAACAAGATTTTCGAGGCCACCGGCGAGAACCGGAACCAGCTCGTGCTGATGATGGTCATCGACATGGCGGTCTATCACATCTTCTGCATCCATAACCCGCAGAAACTCTCCCAGGTGCGCAAGGACCGCTATGAACGGGCGGTGGAATGGATGAAGGCGGTGGCCGACGAGGATATATCAATCGAAGGGGCTCCGTTGCTGCCCGAGGAACAAAGGGCGGGCAGATCGGATTTCCGCATTCAAAGCAACCGCAAACGTACGAACCACTGGTAACAAGCAAGCATCATGAAGAAGAAGAACAGAAAAAGAAACAAAGCCGGCATCATCACCGTAGGGGGAAACTTCGCGTTGCCGGGACAAAAGAAACCGAATGTGATTGTGCTCACACAGCCCAAACGCTTCGGACTGGACATTTCAGATTACATGGCAGCCGTCAGGGCAGCCGAGAATGTCGATTTCTCACGCCGTTACAAACTCTATGACCTCTACGAGGATATTCTGATGGATACGCACCTTTCCTGTGTAATCGAAAAGCGCAGGAATGCCGTGCTGTGCTCCAACATGGAGTTCCGGGTGGACGGGAAACCCGACGATAAAATCAACGAGCAGATACAGTCGCCCTGGTTCAACCGGCTGGTAGGCGACATCCTCGATGCTAAGTTCTGGGGGTTTTCGCTCTGCCAGTTCCACAAGCTGCAGGAATGGGTGGATTACGACCTGGTGCCGCGCAAGCATGTAGATCCGGTCAGGGAACTCATTTTGCGGCATCAGACAGACACCACCGGCCATTCCTGGGATGAATATACCGACCTGCTTTTTGTGGGTTCGCCGTCCGATTTGGGCCTGCTGGCCAAAGCAGCTCCGTGGGTCATTTACAAGCGTAACACCACGGGCGACTGGGCACAGTTCTCCGAGGTATTCGGCATGCCTATCCAGGAATATATCTATGACTCCGATGACGATGAGTCCCGTCAGCGGGCCATGGAGGATGCTGCGAATGCCGGAAGCCTGGCGCAGTTCTTTCATGCCAAGGACACGGAACTCAAGCTTACGGAAGCCGGAAACAAAACAGGGTCTGCCGATGTCTATGAACGCCTCTGCGAACGGTGCAACAATGAAATATCCAAACTGATACTGGGCAATACGCTGACAACCGAATCGTCCGAAAAAGGCACGCAGGCTTTGGGTACGGTTCATAAGAAAGTGGAGGACAAGGTGCTGGAGGCTGACCGGAAGTACGTGCTCAACGTGCTGAATTACGACATGACGGACATTCTGCTGCGCATGGGCATCAATACTGAAGGGGGGACATTTTGCTTTCCGGAACCGAAGGAAACGGATGCCGGTACTAAAATATCCATCCTTACGCAGCTGAAGAAAAACTTCAACATCCCCATCGATGACGACTATCTCTATGAGGAATTCGGAATCGACAAACCGGCCAACTACGAGCAGTTGAAGGCTGCACAGGCTGCTCAGATTCCAAGCCCGAAGAAAGAGCCGGAACCGGCGAATAAGGGACGGGATGATGAACCGACACCGAAACAGAAAAGAAACTTCCGGAACTGGCTCAAAGGTTTTTTCGTGAAAGCCCCGGCAGACGGGGCAGCTTTAGACTGGTAGTCGACAGACTGTATGCAGCTGATAATGGCAGCATCTCCATGGAGTTTGACTTTTCCGAAGAGGTGCTGCGGCGTGCCTTGCTGAATATATACAGCAGGGACTTTCATCCGGTAACCGAAATCGAAATCAACCTGTTCAATGAAATATGGGCAACGATGAACAAGGCGGCAAAGGAAGGGTTCAGCAAATCCAAGGCCATTACTCCGGACGAGGATTTCAGAAATGCCATACTCCGGAACAACGCCGTATTCTCGGCATTCAAGGTACATCGTATGCAGAATGACATGGCACGGCTTTTTATTGGATTCAAACGGCATTTTTTAAAACCGTTCGACAAATGGGTACAGGAAGTCTTGCCCATTGCTTCTCATCAGGTTCGTCACTGGCTGCGGACGGAGTATGACACGGCGGTCATCCGGGCGCATCAGGCGGCTGACTGGCAGCAGTTCCTGCGCGAACGCGATATTCTGCCCAATCTCAAATGGCTACCGTCCACCTCCATTCATCCGGGAGCTGACCACCGCCCATTTTGGAATACCATCCGGCCGATTGACGATCCGTTCTGGAACAACCACCGACCGGGCGACCGGTGGAACTGCAAGTGTGACCTTACAGCCACCGATGAAGCGCCGACAGCAGTACCGGACGAAAATGGGCAGAATAAGGCACATGACGGTCTGGAAAACAATCCGGGAAAAAGACGGCAAACTGTTCTCAGACAAACACCCCTTACGTTACTGAAGCGTATCCGGGGAGCAAAAAAAAGCCGTGGACGCACTGACCAGACGCATCAACGAGATGATAGTCGAAATGCCAGACAACCTGACGCTGGAGGAAAAACCGACATCGCCCGCAACAATCTCAAGATAGAAAAGGCACTTCGGCGTTACCAAAGGTAAGCCGATGACATACGAACAGGCAAACAAGGGAAAGGAAAATCCAAAATTCGGAAAGAGGAACCGATACCGCGTGAATTGCCAGACCTGCACCGTAACACACATGCTCAGAAGGTTAGGGTTTGACACCGAAGCAAAAACCCAACATCAGACAAAGCGCATACAATGAAATGGCAAAACAAGGTATCACATGGGAAGAACGTTTCCTGAACCGGGATGGAACAAAGCCGGATTATGACTATACCTATAAAAATGGCAGGTCAGAAAGGGGTATCAAGTAATGAACGCAAACCGACTGAAGGAATACTTCAGGGAAAAATTCAGAGAGGACGGAATATACGAGATATATTGTGCCTGGAAAGGCGGCTCTGCACACGTGTTCTGCGCAGAGGTGACTGAAGGGAAGACAAGGTTCTTCGATCCGCAAACCGGAAAGGATGATGTCAGCAATTACATACAGAGCATGAAAGCCAACCGCGTGGGAGTGATAAGAATAGACAACAAACTGATAAATCCCAAAATTATGGGACTATTTATCACCAAATAAACGGGAAGAAAGTGTCAGCCCCTCCTCACCGTCCACCAGACGGCAGGACTGACCGTCGAACAGAATAAAGGTAGGAAGACCGACAGGCAACTCAAAACCATCCCCGTCAACACAGCCCACAGAATAGATGCTTCCTTCAGGGGAACTGGCTGATAAAACAACGGAGTTATAACCGTGGATGTTTGCTAATTCTGACACTTGTTCCGGTATATTCATAACGCATAAAAGGCATATTGGAAGCCTCGGTTGCAAAGTTATAAATTATTCTTGAATTACTGATGATTATGGACATAAAAGATTTTACGGAACTGATAAAGCGGAAACGTGACAGACTGGACAGCATGATGCGGCGCAAAATGCCGGTCATGGTAGGACGTATGGCCAAAGACCATTTCCAGGATAACTTCCGCCAGGGTGGTTTTGTTAATGGCGGTCTTCACCCTTGGCCAAAAGCCAGACGTCTCTCTTCGGGCGGTACTGATGCCGCCAGCAACTTATGGTACGCTGCTCTCCGACAGGAAGCATCTTTTCAAATCGGTCGGATACACGCCTGCCGACTATCGGGTGAGGGTATTTAACGAGGTGGTCTATGCACCCGTCCACAACTGGGGAGGGGAAATCGATGTTACCGTCACAGACCGCATGAGACGCTTTGCATGGGCAAGGTTCTATAAGGCTTCGGGGAAAAGGAGAAAAGCCGGCACAAGGCAAAAGAAACGTGTCAAACGG